>Ga0310345_10004150_pt1 | contig 13304 bp, 13 predicted proteins | sample HC15DNA20500_MG_FD_204667 | JGI IMG/M metagenome (GOLD analysis project Ga0310345, IMG submission 204667) | Marine microbial communities from station ALOHA, North Pacific Subtropical Gyre - HC15-DNA-20-500_MG | ecosystem: Environmental > Aquatic > Marine > Oceanic | place: Pacific Ocean: North... | reverse complement strand
TGATGTTCTTTTGCTTCTCGTCGATCTTTTGCGCCGCCAGGGCGCGCGGCCACTCAATGGGGCGATCACGGTCGTTCTGGAAGACCGTCGTGACCATAAAAAAGATCAGAAGCAAGAACGCAATATCTGCAAGCGACGAAGTGGGAACCTGATCCGTCGGCTTGGATGACTTTTGAAAACCACCACCCTTGATCGACATGTCGTCTAGTTCTCCAGAATCTGAAGCGAGATGCGCTCAGCGTTAGCGCGCTTGAGCGCGTCAAGCACGTCGATCATGAACTTGTAGGGCGCCTCCGAGTCGGTCTTGACCGCGGCGATCATGTTTGGATTCGCCGAGACTTCCTGCCGCCACAATCCCTCGATTTCAGACGGTCGCATCTGCACGATCTGCTGGCTCTCGCCGCGCTTCACGTCGACGATCCCACTCGGCTGAATGATCAAGTGCAGGATGTTCTTCTGGCTGACCTGGGCTTCCTCGCCGGGCTCCGGTAGCACGATCGAGAGGCCTTTGTCCTTCGGGAAGGTGGTCGTCACCAAGAAGAAAATCAGCAACAGGAATGCGATGTCGGCTGTCGACGCCATATTCACGCCGTCGCTGACCTTGCTCTTCTTTTTGCCTAAAATCGACATATATAAGCCTCGGCCTCGGTTCTCTGAGGTACAGGTAGTGCCCGCGAAAGGTTCCTACTCATCCTGCACCAGCCTGACGACCTCGAGTTCACCCTTCTGCTCGAGTTCCCAGGCGAGGTTAAGGGTCTTTTGCGCACCCTGCTCCATGTTCACGATAAGCGCATCGATACGGGTGACGAAGAAGTTGTAGGTGATGTTGATCGGTACCGCGACGATCAGCCCGCTGGCCGTTGTGAGCAACGACACTTTGATGCCGCCTGCCACCAGCGTCGGTTCGACCGTGCCAGCCTGCTCGATCGCAGCGAAAGCGAGGATCATGCCCGCGACAGTGCCGAGGAAGCCCATGAGAGGCGCCACGTTGGCGATGGTCGCCAGAATAACCAGGCCCCGCTCCAGGAAGCCGAGCTCGATCGTGCCGGTCGTCGCGATGGCGGACTCCAATTCGCCGGCCATCATCCTGCCGCGCTGCACGCGGCGCAAACCCGCCAGCAGAATCGCCGCTGTCGGCCCCGGCGTGTCCCAAGCAATCTCGAGCGCTGCCTCGAGGTCACCGTTGGCGGTGGCCTCTTCGACCTCTTTAAGCACCCGTGAGCTACCCTGATGAGCGGTCCAAAGGGTCCAGAACTTGGCGATGATCACGCCCAGCGCGATTAGCGAGCAGAGCACGAGCGGATACATCATCCACCCGCCATCCGCAAAGAGCGTCATCAGTTGATACTGGGTTCCCACGAAGGCCAACTCCTGGAATATGTTGCACGATTCGCAGAATCTAGGCGCGTTGTCGTGTAAGTGTCAACGCGCGCGTCGGTCGTCTCTACGTTCAGGATTTCGGGGGATTCCCGGGCTACCCCTGTGCCGGTGCCAGCATCGGATCATGTTGGGGCACATTGCCCACCACAACCTCTCGCAGTCGGTCGGAATCGACGTCTCGTTCCAAGCGACCTTCCACCGCCAATGAGATCTGGGCGGTTTCCTCGCTGACGACGATGACGAGCGCGTCGGTCTCTTCGCTCAGGCCGAGCGCAGCGCGATGGCGCGTGCCCAATGAGCGATCCCTCACCGAAGACTGGGTGAGCGGCAGGATCGCACCTGCGGTTTTGATCTGGTCCCCCGTGATGAGCACGGCGCCGTCGTGCAGCGGAGAGTATGGTGTGAAAATGGTGGCCAACATCTCTGCCGAGACACGCGCGTCAACCACGCTGCCGGTTTCTGCGTACTCATCGAGTCCCACGTCGCGCTCGATGGCGATGATCGCTCCATGGCGGGCGCGGGCCAGCCGCAACGCGGCCTCGACGACCTCCTCCGCCGCGCGCACACCTTCCAGGGGCCGGAAGACGCGGATCATGCGGCTACGGCCCAGGCGAGCGAGCGCCGAGCGCAGCTCGGGCTGAAATACGACCAGCGCCGCGATCGCCCCGTACGCAAAGCTCGCCTCCAGCAGCCTACGAATCAGGATCAGATCCAGTAGGCGAGCCAAGCCGTAGGCGAAGCCGAGCAAGGCCACGCCCAGCATGATCTGCATCGCACGCGTGCGCTGGATCACGAGAAGGACCTTATAGAGCAGGAACGCGACGATCAGGATCTCGACTAGGTCGGTCCATCCCGGCGTCAAGAACCGGAGCTGTTCCCAGATCCGCCCCACCGCAGTGTCTCCTATTTTCTAATCCGGTCCGTTTTAGGCTGGTCCCGGAAGTGGCCCCTCTGTCCCGGGCAACCCCAGCGGCGGTGCTGACCTCTCCGGCTTCGGCGTCGACTCCACAGCGGCGGGAGCCAGCGACTCCGGCTCCGGGACTTCGAGCGGCGGAAGCTGCTCGCCACGCTCCAGGATCTGGATCGCTTCGCGATCGAGTGTCTCGCGCTCCAGCAGCGCCTGAGCAAAGGCCTCCATAAGATCCTGGTTCTCCTCCAGCACTTCGCGGGCGCGCGTGTGAGCCTTGTCGAGAATGCGCTTTACCTCTTCGTCCACGATTCGTGAAGTGTGTTCCGAAACGGTCCGACGCTGCGAGATGTCACGGCCTAGGAAGATTTCGTGTTCGGGCTCGCCAACGGCCATTAGCCCGATGCCATCGCTCATGCCGAATGATGTGACCATGCGCCGCGCCATGCCCGTGGCGCGCTCGATATCGTTGCCGGCCCCGGTCGTCACGGACTCCGGACCGAACGTCATCTCCTCCGCCACTCGCCCTCCGAAAAGCATGGCGAGCTGACCCTCCATCCACTCCTTGCGATACGAATGGCGGTCTTCTTCGGGTAGGCTTGCCGTGATGCCCAGAGCCCTGCCCCGGGGCACGATGGTGACTTTATGTACCGGATCGAGACCTGGAATCCTCAGGCCGACGACCGTGTGGCCGGCTTCGTGATAAGCGGTGAGCTTCCGCTCCTCTTCGTTCAGCACCAGAGAACGACGTTCCGCCCCCAGCATGACCTTGTCCTTCGCCTCGTCGAAATCATCCATCGAGACCTTGTCGCCGTCCCGCCGACCAGCCAGAAGCGCCGCCTCGTTGCAGATGTTCTCGAGATCCGCTCCGCTCATGCCGGGCGTGCCGCGCGCGATGAGTTGCAGCTCGACTTCGTCCGCGAGCGGGAGTTTCTTGGCGTGAACCCGAAGGATGCCCTCACGACCCTTCAAGTCCGGCATGTCCACCACTACCTGTCGGTCGAAGCGCCCTGGACGCAGCAGTGCGGGGTCGAGAACATCCGGACGATTCGTCGCCGCGAGCAGGATGACGCCTTCGTTGGACTCGAAGCCATCCATCTCGACCAGCAGCGCATTGAGCGTTTGCTCGCGTTCGTCGTGGCCACCACCTAGCCCCGCGCCGCGGTGGCGACCCACCGCGTCGATCTCGTCGACGAAGATGATGCAAGGAGCATGCGCCTTGCCCTGCTCAAACAGGTCGCGAACGCGCGACGCACCGACACCGACGAACATCTCGACGAAGTCCGAACCGGACATCTGGAAAAAGGGTCGGCCGGCTTCGCCGGCGACGGCGCGGGCGAGTAGCGTCTTTCCGGTTCCCGGCGGACCGACGAGCAAGACGCCCTTGGGTAGCCGTCCGCCGAGCCGCGAGAACTTGGCCGGATCTTTGAGGAACTCAATGACTTCCTGAAGCTCCTCCTTGGCTTCGTCCGCGCCCGCGACGTCCGCGAAGGTGACCTTGGGCGTGTCCGGAGAAATTAGCTTCGCTTTGGAGCGGCCGAACTGGAACGCGCGGTTGCCACCGCCCTGCATGGTTCGGAAGATCCAGATCCAGAAGGCGATGAAGAGCAGCCACGGCAGCGCTCCGATGAGCAGTGTGCCCCACCCCGCCTCGGGAGACTCGGCCTGAATGATGACGTCGTTGGACTCGAAGGCCTCTAGCAGCCCGTCGGTAACATCGCTCGGTAGCGTGACCTCGAAGCGCGTGACCTCCAACTCCTGCTCTATGATGGGCGCGCGCAACTCGCCCTCGATTCTGCGATCGATCACGGTCACCTCGAACACGTTCCCGTTGTTCAGCTGACGCATGAACCTCGTGTACGTGATCTCCGCGCGCGTCTCCTCCTGGTTGCGCACGAACTGCACCGCCAGAAGAAGCATCAACACCATCATCATCAAAAACGCGGCGTTCTTGGACACACGGCCGAGACGGTCATTGGCGTCGGGGCGGTTCGGATCAGATTCTGGCATGCTGCTTTTCTACTTTAGCGTGGCACCGGAGGCCGTTAGCCTCCTACAGGCTCGCGATATATGGCAAGTGACGGAAGTCTTCGGCGTAGTCGAGTCCATACCCCACAAGGAACTCGTTAGGTGCATCGAAGCCTACCCAGCGTGTTTCTGGCTGCAGGGTGGTGAGTCTCTTGTGGAGCAAAGCACAGATCTCCAGCGAGGCCGAACCACGGGCTTCGAGGCGGGGAATGAGTCGGGTGAGCGTGTTCCCACTATCAATAATATCCTCTACGAGCAACACCGCACGGCCGTTCAGGGAAGCACCAGGATCGTATAGCAGCCGCACGTCACCGCTCGAAACCTTATTGGCGCCATAGCTCGTCGCCACCATGAAATCCACGTGCAAGGGAAGCTCGATCGCCCGCACGAGGTCGGCCATGAACAGGAACGAGCCCTTCAGCAGCCCCAGCACGAGCAGCCGGTCCGACGCGGTATACGCCGCCGTGATCTCTCTCCCCAACTCACGAACGCGGAGCTGCACGTCGTCTTCCGAGAAAACGATGCGTTTCAGCTCCTGACCGCCTAACTGCGTGTCCTCAGTGAGTGTCGGCATCATCGATTCCAATGTGAAAAACTTGGCGTCCGTCGTCGCGGGCTTCCGGCCCTACGGCGGTCGCCACTCCAGGGATCCAAAGTACCTCTCCTCGCGCGTCCACGAACACCGGCAGCCGCGACCGCAGCAACCGCGGGATGCGTGCCTCGAGCAGTAGCTTCTTCAACTTTTTCGAGCCGTAGGAGAGTTGAATCCGATCTCCTGCTTGGCGTGCGCGCACCGTCAGTGGAAAGTGTGGCGCGATCACGGTAACAGAGTCGCGCGCCGACTCCGAGGACTCCGGACCACCCCAGCTCACCGTGAAAGTGCGGCCGCCGAGCGTCACGCTGCCCGAGCCGGCGCGAGCACCTGGGATGCTCAACGGTGTGTCTGACGCCTCCTTGGTTTTTCCGGGCAAGGGCCTCGGCAGCACCATGATCCGGTCCAGTTCACGCCTCACAACGAGACCGGCGGTGAGGTCCAGATGCCGGCCGCTTCCGCCCGAGCTGGCGAACTCGGCTGCCAACCGAGTTCCTACTGTGTCGAGGCGGGCGCCGAGTCGCTCGCCGAGCCAGCGCAGCACGCGACCACGAAGGGCACCGGGCAATAGTAGTAGCTGCGCACGATCGACGGAGAGCACGTCGTCGCCCTCCTCCAGATCCAGCGTCTCCACGAGCCCCGGCAACAGGTACCGCCAGGCCTCGACGTCGGCGCGCGCTTGTTCCGCCAGGCGCACCAGCGCACGGCGCGCGCCTGGCGCTACGGAGGACTCGGCGTCCGGAACGATCCGGCTACGCAGTACGTTGCGAGCGAAAGCCGATTCCAGGTTGGACGGATCCTCCCGCCACCTGAGCCCCACGGAGTCGGCGTACTCGACGAGTTCCTCTTTCCAGAAGGGCAACAGTGGTCGCCAGAGCCCCGGCTCCCGGAACTCGGCAATGCCGGAGAGCCCAACCGTGCCGCTGCCCCTCAGCAAGCGAAACAGGACCGTCTCCGCTTGATCGTCGGCGTGGTGGGCCGTCACCACAACGTCTGCGCGGACGGCTCGCCTGACCGACTCGAGGTATGAGTATCGCGCATTCCTAGCCGACTCCTCGGATCGTAGCGGCTCTTGAGCACGCTCCACGAAGACTGGGATCCCCCAAGCAGAAGCGACTCCGCACACCCACTCGGAATCCGAGCACGACCCCTCTCGCATGCGATGATCGAAGTGCGCCACGTGGATCGGAAGGCCGCTGGATTGGAACCCGAACCGTAGCAAGTGGAGCAGCACCATCGAGTCGAGGCCTCCGGACGTCGCTACCACGAGGCCTCCTTCCCGAAGGATGCCGCCTCGGGCGGCCTGTACGACCTCCGAAAAGCGGCTTCCCAGTTCCGTTGCCACAGCACTCATGCGGCGCCCTCCACCGGCCCCGGCGGCGGCGGTCGACCTGCAACCTCGGTGAGTACCTGGGCGAGTATGTCGGGGCGGTCACTCTGGATGCCGTCCACACCCCACGCGAGCAAGCGTCTCATCGACTCTGGATCGTCGACGGTCCAGACGTGCACTGGCAGATTGCGCCGGTGGGCGGCTCGAACAAAGGCCCGCGAGACGATTCTGATGCCCTTCCACTGCTCAGGCACCTGGAGAACATCGGTACGCGGAGTGTAGGGACCACCGCCCGGGAGTCTGTGCAGCGCCAAGAAGAGGAGGACTTGGTGACGGCTCGCACCCCAGGGGCCCTCGTAGCCACGGGCATCTCGTCGGCAGCGCTCGAACTCCGCCGCCACGAGTACACGATGCTGCGCATGATGTCGTCGAATCACTTCCACGAGCGGCCCGGCGGCCTCCGGCTCCTTGGCCTCTGCATTGATGCGCGTGTCCGGGAAGGCGGTCAGGACCTGCTCGAAAGTAGGGATCGTTACGCCCACGCCACGAAAAGGACGCGCACCATTGAGGTCCTCGAAGCGGTGCCCGGCATCGAGCGCCTGGATCTCGTCGAGTGTTTTCGCTGCCACCGGGCCCTCACCATCCGTGGTACGGTCCACGTGTTCGTCGTGAATGACCACGAGGTGTCCGTCCCGCGTGAGTCGAACGTCCAGCTCGAGCATGTCGGCGCCCCACCAGTCGACCGCCCGACGGAAGGCCGTCATGGTGTTTTCTGGCGCGACTTTCGATCCGCCGCGATGCGCCACGAGCAGGGGCGCTCCAGCGAGATACGTGCACCCGGGCCGGGAGGTCACCACACCCACGTCGGCGGTCGCTTACGCGGAGGCGTGCCCACCGGCTTCGGCCAGTTCTATTTCCGCCGGAGCCAGTTCGTGGAAGCGGTACAGGACGAAGTCGATGAGCCGGCTCGTCATGCCCATCTCTGATCGTGCTTTGTCGGGATCGTCACCGCCGCTCGTAGCGAGCGACTCCTCGAGCTCGACCACACGTCCGCACAGGAAGCCCAAGGTGTCCTCGACGACTTGGGGGCGCGGCGACGCGGGTGCAAGCGCGTCGGGCATCACTTCAGTGAGCAGGAGCCCACGAACGAACGCGAGGAAGCCGGGGAACGCGAGCTGGGTAATCGGTTCGTCGTCCAGAGCCTCTTCGTCGGTGATGTTTTCCCACTCGAGCTCGTTCCAGTAGAGGTCCTCCGCCTCCTGGCAAAGAAACTCACGAACATGAGGTGGCATGGGAGAACTGGGGCCCGTCATGGGAGGCTTCAGTTCCCGCTCCAAGATGCGTTCCAGGCGTTCGCGGCGCCCGCTCAGGAGTGTGCTGGCGCGGTCTGTCATGGTGTCCTCAGTCGGCCGAGTGTTCCTGATTCGTGGCAGAAGCTACGTCATCTGTAGCTGTAGCGCGCCACCCTCGGAACGGACGGTTGACGCGTCGAAGAGTCTTCCGGTAGCGTCGCAACCATGGGAACGAACCCGTTTCGTGCTCGGCGACGCGCGCAGTCGTCGTCTGATGCTGAGCTAGCGCGGCGCCGGGAGGTGCGCTCGTCGGGGTGGTTCACCACGGTCCGGTTAGGGATCGAGGCGCGTGTGCAGGGCCGCAAATGGTGGATTCGCGCCCTGGTCTTGTTGGTCTTCTTGTGGATGCTGAAGGCCTACGCTGCAGACCCGATGTACTCCTCGATCTTCGACGGCGTGAATCTCGGCTTCCACGAGGCGGGCCATGCCGCCTTCTCGTGGTTCGGGAATCGAATCCTGACCACGGCCGGTGGCACGATCTTCCTGCTCGCAATTCCCGTGTTCGTGGGCATCTACCTCTTCATCAAGCAGCACGACCCATTCGGGGCCGCGGCATGTGTTTTCTGGCTCGGCATGGCGCTGGTCGGCGCTGGTATTTATGCGGCCGACGGTCGCGCCCAGGCGCTGCCACACGTATCACCGTTCGGGCCCCTCGATCAAAGTCTGCTCGACGAGGCGGACGTGTTCGGGGCTGAAGATCGACATCTCGGCAAGGTAGCACCCCTGACCCGTGTGCTCATCGCGGTTCCAGATCACGGCCCCCATCTATCCTCCTGATACGAGAAACGGCCGACTCCCTACGATGGGGTCGGCCGCTCTGTGTGGGGATGGCTGGATGGGACTTCAGGCAAGAGAATCGGTCATGGCACGCCGCCGAGAGCAGCCTATTTGACCTCCGTTTCGTCGATGTCGTCCTTGAGGGTGCCCTCGGCTACTCGCTGCCCTACCTGCCAGTCCCGAGGAAACTTTCGGCCCGCGAAGAGCGACGCACTCCTCCACGCCTCTCGGGGCTCGCCGGACTGTGGATCGGGATACCAGGCCGGGTCCCGAATGCCTCGCCCGGTCTCCCATTCCCAGGATACGAACGCCCCTAGCGTTCGACTCGTGTCTAGGGTCGGGAAGACCGCGGTGTGCGCCGACTTCCCCGTAGGTGAGAGAATCTCGATCATAAGGCCGCGAGTCCCAAAGGGATCGACCAAGTCTCGTCTAGTGAACACCGTGATATCCGGTTTCATAACGCGAACCAAGTCGCGGGGAAGCGCGGCGACGTGGTCGGCCAGTCGTAGAGCAATCGCCGAAGCTGCTCCCGGCATATGGCGTGCAAGGGGTCCTTCGCCCAGGGCGGCCTCCGAGACTTGGAGCATGGCGCCAGCCATATCGCGACTTAATGTTCCGCCTTCGGACAATTCATCCACGAGCCTGAACAGTGAGTAGTCCGACCATGGCCTCGCCGGTGGCGGCAACCCTCCCCGGCTTCCTAACAATATTATCAGTTCGCGACGAAGCCGCTCGACTTGATGCTGAAGCAAATCCCGCTGCTGGGCCCCCGTCTGGAGGCTGGCGATCCCCTGGAGCCAAGGGTCGATCGGAGGGCGGACGGGTAGCGTACCCTCGTCCATCTCAGTGGGCGGCGGCGGCGGCGCCAAAGGCATTGGAGCCTTGGTAGGTGGCAGGGGCTCCGAGGACACGACCTTTTCCGCCTTCTCAACAAGTCTTCCAGCCGCACGGGCATCGACACCGAAGAGATTGATACCCTCAACATCGAAGTATTGCGCCCTGACCGCGCCCTCACTCGGCCGCCATGCAACAGATCGGCAACACGTAGACACGAAATCGGCCCCTCGGGAAAACCCGAGAGGCCGATCGTCCTTCTCCCACATAGTGCCGGAGGAGGGACTTGAACCCCCGACACGCGGATTATGATTCCGCTGCTCTAACCAACTGAGCTACTCCGGCGATGGGGAAAAAAGCTGATTCGGCCTTAGGGTCGTGTCAACCGGCGGGCGCCTGTCTTGCGTAGCGCTGCTCCGCCCGCGACGCTCATGGGGTACCCCTCCCTCTCTCCCCGGAGGATCCATGGATCCCGCGAGTCTTGCGATCGGCGTGGCAGCCGTCGTCGGCGTTTCGATGCTCACCAGCATCAGGATTCTGCTGGAGTACCAGCGTGGCGTCGTCTTCCGGCTCGGGAAGCTCACGCGCGCCAAGGGTCCCGGCCTCATCTTCTTGGTGCCCTGGGGCATCGAGCGCATGAAGAAGATGGACCTCCGTATCGTGGCGCTGGACATCGCACCCCAGGACACGATTACGAAGGACAACGTCAGCGTGAGGGTGAACGCGGTGGTGTACTTCCGCGTGGTCGACCCCACGACGGCGGTCATCGAGATCGAGGACTACTACTTCGCTACGAGCCAGCTGGCACAGACCACGCTGCGCTCCGTCATCGGTCAATCGGAGTTGGACGAACTGCTCGCCGACCGGGAGAGGATCAACGAGATCATCCGTCACATCATCGACCAAGGCACGGACTCGTGGGGCATCGAGGTCACTGCGGTCGAGATCAAGGATATCGATCTGCCGCAGGAGATGAAGCGAGCCATGGCGAAGCAGGCCGAAGCCGAACGTGAGCGCCGGGCGAAGGTGATCAACGCCCAGGGCGAGTATCAGGCGTCGACCAAGCTCTCGGCGGCCGCCGAGATCATTCAGGAGTTTCCGATCGCGATGCAGCTACGGTACCTGCAGACCGTGAGCGAGATCGCGGCAGAAAACAACTCGACGACGCTCTTCCCGATCCCCATCGATTTGTTCAAGCCGTTCCTCGAACCAGGTGCCCCGGCCGACGAGGAGGCGCACGCACGCGCGCTGAAGGTCGCCTCCGATCTTGCGGCGGGCCTGAGCGGCGGCGAGGGCGCCGGCCAGCTCGAGAGCGGGTCGAAGAAGATGATCGGCATCGCCGCGGAGGATGAGGCCACGGACAAGCTGCTCGCCGGAACGGAGAAGGTGCTGACCGGACCAGACGACACCGAGTAGTCGCGGGGCCAGTCGCGTGAGTGAGTCGAAGCAGGGTGGCGTCCTGGCACCTCGCGACCCGTCGGCGCCTGATGTACCGTCTCCGGACCGCCGGATTTACGGCTGACGAGATCGACGCCATCCTCCGTCGCACCACTCAGGCGGAGCAGTCCGCTCACGTGCCTGCGAAGCACGACCTAACGGTGACCGAACTCATGGAGGTGGCGCGTGAGGTCGGTCTCGATCCGCTGGCGGTGTGTAGGTCTGCGTCGATCGAGCGCGTAGGACGAGGCGGAGCGCTCGCGGCGACTCCCGGTGCCCCCGATCGACGCGAAGTGCGCGCGACCATGCACGGGGGCCTGCCCAACGACCACCGGGCCTTTGCCCGCGCGGCGGACAAGGTTCTCGGCCGCTCCGGCGACATTCTGGAGGACGAGCCCGAGCGCTTCGTATGGAGCGAAAGTCACGGCGTGGGGCGCACGACCGTGACGGTGTCCGGCGAGGGAGCCGGCCACGTCTCGATCGTGGCCGACCGCACGGGTCACTACCTGGTCCACTGGTTTCTCGGGCTGCTCGGTTGGGCCGGTCTGAGCAGCATCGCACCGTTCAGCGTGGGGCCCTTGGCGGCGACACTGCTGCTGGTGACGCCTGTCCCGCTGGCGCGCCCATTTTGGTGTCGCGCTCGGACCGGGCCACGCGCGCGAAGCTCGACGAGCTCGCCATGGAACTGCTCCGGATCGCGGACGAAGCCACTCCGGAGCCGTAGCAGCAAACTCCGGGTCGCGACGACGCATTCCTACCGCGACGCCGCGCTGGTCGTGTCAGTCGGCAACCGCGTGGTGTCCCGCGGCTGCGCGAAGAGATACAGGATCTCGTGGTCCCTAATCATGCCGAAGCGCTCGCGCGCGATGCGCTCGAGCGTCACCGAATCGATCTGCAAGGAGTCGGCCCATGAGCGCAGGGAATCGATCTGCCGCTCGAGCTCGCCTAGATCGGCCCGCTCCTCTTCGACCGCGGCTCGAGCGTCCCGGAGCTCGAACCACGAATACTCGCCTCCGAGGAGAGCGTAGTACGCCGCGACCAGCAGCAGGCCGGGCAGGATCGCTCTCTTCAGCTTGCCCACAGTCCTAGTCGCCCCACAGAGAGCGACCCGGATACCGGGCCCGTGAGCCGAGCTTCTCTTGGATGCGCAGCAGTTGGTTGTACTTGGCGACCCTGTCGGTTCGGCTGGCGCTGCCCGTCTTGATCTGGCCAACACCCGTAGCCACCGCGAGGTCGGCGATGAGCGTGTCTTCCGTCTCGCCCGACCGGTGCGACACCACACACTTGAAGGCAGCCTCGCGAGCGACGCGCATCGTCTCCAGCGTTTCGGTCAGAGTCCCGATCTGATTCACCTTGACGAGAATCGCGTTCGCGGCGCCGTCCCTGATGCCTTGCTCCAGCCGATCCACGTTGGTCACAAAAATGTCGTCGCCGACGATCTGCACGCGCTCGCCCACAGCGTCGGTAAGCTGCTTCCAGCCATGCCAGTCGTTTTCGTCGAGTGGGTCCTCCAGAGAACGGATCGGGTATTTGTCGACCCACTCCTTCCAGAACTCGACCATGCCGGCGGCGTCACGCCGCTCACCCCCCGACCAGTGGAACACGTACTCGCCGTCCTCGAAGAACTCGGTAGCCGCTGCGTCGAGCGTGATCACGATGTCCTCCCCCGGGCGGTACCCAGCCCTTTCGATCGCGCGCAATACGAGCTCGATGGCTTCTTCGTTGCTCGCCAAGTCGGGCGCGAAGCCGCCCTCGTCCCCGACCGCGGTATTCTTGCCCTGTTCACTCAGCACGTTCTTCAGATGGTGAAAGACCTCGACACCCATGCGTAGGCCTTCGGAGAACGATTCAGCCCCCACAGGCATGACCATGAATTCCTGGATGTCGACGTTGTTGGGCGCGTGCGCCCCACCGTTCAGGATGTTCATCATGGGCACCGGGAGCAGATCGGCATCGCCGCCGGACGCGAGGTAGCGCCACAACGGCATATGGTTCTCGAGCGCGGCAGCCCGCGCGGCAGCCATCGACACCGCAAGGATCGCATTGGCGCCGAGGTTGCGTTTGTTCGGCGTGCCGTCCAGCTCGATCATCGTGCGATCGATGTCCAGTTGCTCTCGAGCCTCGAAGCCACGAAGCGCATCGGCGATGACGGTGTTGACGTTTTCGACGGCGCCCAGGACTCCCTTTCCCAGGAAGCGAGCACGATCTCCGTCACGCAACTCAACAGCCTCGTGGGCTCCGGTGGAGGCGCCGGAGGGGACGATGGCCCTGCCCCGAACGCCGGTTTCGAGGGTAATCTCGGCTTCCACCGTCGGATTGCCCCTCGAGTCCAGTACCTCACGCGCACGTACATCCACAATGGCCGACACCTGGTCTCCTCTCTCTATGTTGCCGACGTCAGCAGGTCCCGCAGGGCCTGCCAAACTCGGTCCGCGAGTTCGTCTCGTCTCTCGAAGTCGTACGAATCGACCGGAATCGGAGTGCCGAATCGAAGACGGATGATGCCTGGTTTGATCAGGATCCCGTTTTTCCTCATCACTTCTCTGGACCCGATGAGTGCAGTCGGAACCACCTCGGCTCCCGCCTGAATCGCCAGAATGAACGGGCCTTTCTTGAACGGCTGCAATTCCCCCGTGGCCGAGCGTGTCCCCTCAGGAAACATGATGA
>Ga0310345_10004148_pt1 | contig 13306 bp, 10 predicted proteins | sample HC15DNA20500_MG_FD_204667 | JGI IMG/M metagenome (GOLD analysis project Ga0310345, IMG submission 204667) | Marine microbial communities from station ALOHA, North Pacific Subtropical Gyre - HC15-DNA-20-500_MG | ecosystem: Environmental > Aquatic > Marine > Oceanic | place: Pacific Ocean: North... | reverse complement strand
CATGGTGAAGGGCTTGATCAGCCAGTTCACTATGGTAGTGATCGCCAGGCCTTTCGGTTCTTTCCGTACACCGACCACCGCACTGAAATCAATCTGCGCCATCATCGGGAAAATCATCGCCCAGATCAGAATGGCGATGGGGATGGAGACCTGCGCGTATTCGAAACGGGACAGGGTTTCCGGTACCACCGGTGCGATCTGGCCCAGCGCTACGCCGGCGATAATGGCCAGGGCGACCCAGACCGACAGGTATTTCCCGAAAAGATCCATGCCGCCCGAGCTGGACTCGGTGGTTATTGCATCGTAATTGGCATCCATTGTGATTTTGGAATCCTGTACTCGTCGCACTGTTGCGCCTATTGTGCGCCAAGTAAGATGGTTCTGAAAATGTCGGTGCGGGAAACCGAGGATGAAACTCAGCCTCACTGTCCAATACTTGTAACCATCATGGTATGTAATGGATTGAAGAACACTGTCAGGAGAAGATTATGAGCAAAATCAGGGTAGGCATTAACGGCTTTGGCCGCATTGGGCGCCTGGCCTTGCGGGCGGCCTGGGGCTGGCCGGATATGGAGTTTGTGGCCATCAACGACCCGGGTGCCGACGCCGCCACACTTGCCCATCTGCTCAACTTTGACAGCATCCATGGCCGCTGGAGCCAGGAAGCGACCGCGGATGGAACGGATATCGTCATCGAGGGCCAGCGCATTCGCGTTACACACAATCGCACCATCGGGGAGACCGACTGGTCCGGCTGCGATCTGGTGATCGAGGCCAGCGGTGTAAACAGGAAGGTCAGTGCCTTGCAGGCCTATCTGGACCAAGGGGTAAACCGGGTCGTTGTCACGGCGCCGGTTAAGGAAGCTGGTGCGAAAAACATTGTTGTCGGTGTGAACGATGACATCTTTGACCCGGCCAACGACCGCATAGTGACTGCCGCTTCGTGCACCACTAACTGCCTGGCGCCCGTGGTCAAGGTGATTCACGAGAAGCTGGGCATCAAGCACGGCTCCATCACCACCATTCACAGCCTGACCAACACCCAGACCATTATTGATGCGCCCCACAAGGATTTGCGTCGGGCCAGGGCCTGCGGCAGCTCACTGATCCCCACCAGCACCGGCTCGGCAACGGCGATTATCGAGATCTTCCCGGAATTGAAAGGCCGTCTGGACGGCCATGCGGTGCGAATTCCGCTTACTAACGCTTCATTGACCGATTGTGTCTTTGAAGTGGAGAAGGTCACGGATCGTGAAACTGTGAACGAACTGCTCAAAGAAGCGGCCGAAGGCGAGCTGAAAGGCATTCTGGGCTATGAAGAGCGCCCGCTGGTCTCAATTGACTACAAGACCGACCCGCGTTCGTCCATCGTCGATGCGCTTTCCACCATGGTGGTCAACGGCACCCAGGTGAAAATCTACGCCTGGTACGACAACGAATGGGGCTATGCCAACCGCACCGCAGAACTGGCGCGCAGGGTGGGTCTGGCCTGATATGACGGCGGCTATACGACAGTATCTGGTCATTACAGGTAACTACTGGGCCTTCACGCTTACTGATGGTGCCCTACGGATGCTGGTGGTACTGCATTTCCACCAGCTGGGTTACTCGCCCCTGGAAATCGCCATGCTGTTCATCTTCTACGAGTTCTTCGGGGTGGTGACCAACCTGGTGGGCGGTTACCTGGGCGCCCGCATGGGGCTGAACCGCACCATGAACATCGGGCTGTTCCTGCAGATTGTGGCGCTGGCCATGCTGGCCGTACCGGCGGCCATGCTCACGGTTCCCTGGGTGATGGCAGCACAGGCGCTGTCCGGTATTGCCAAGGATCTGAACAAGATGTCTGCCAAAAGCGGCATCAAGTTATTGGTGCCGGATGAGCAGCAGGGCACGCTGTACAAGTGGGTGGCGATTCTCACCGGTTCGAAGAACACTCTGAAAGGCGTTGGCTTCTTCCTTGGTGGTGTGCTGTTGATGGCTGCCGGCTTCACAGGCGCCGTGATCATCATGGTCGTGGCTTTGGGACTGGTCTGGCTGGCCAGCCTGTTTCTGTTGGGGCGGGATCTGGGCAAGAGCAAGGCCAAGCCTAAATTCCGCGAGATCCTCTCCAAAAGCCGGGCTATCAATGTGCTCTCGGCGGCGCGGATGTTTCTGTTCGGGGCCCGGGATGTCTGGTTTGTGGTGGCTTTGCCGGTCTACCTGCACACGGTCTTTGGCTGGGACTTCTGGAAAGTAGGCGGCTTTATGGCCACCTGGATCATCGGCTATGGCTTTATCCAGACCATGGCGCCACGCATCACCGGCGACATGGAAGGCAAGCAGCCTGCTGTGCTCTGGGCGGCGGCCCTGGCGCTGGTTCCGGCAGGAATTGCCATTGGCCTGACGGCAGGCTGGTCACCCCAGTTCGTGATCGTTGGCGGTCTGCTTTTGTTTGGCGTGTTGTTTGCCGTCAACTCGTCGCTGCACAGCTATCTCATCGTCAGCTATGCCCGTGGGGATGGTGTGTCGCTGGACGTGGGTTTCTATTACATGTCGAACGCGGCCGGGCGTTTGCTGGGCACCATCCTGTCGGGGTGGGTCTATCAGGCTTACGGATTGGAGGCCTGCCTGTGGATATCGTTCGGTCTGGTGGCCACCGCTGCGCTGCTGTCGCTGATGTTGCCCGAGCGTCGGCCAGTAACAGCCTGAGCGGGCCTCAGAACCGAATCGCCAGCCCGGCTGCGGCTTCCACCTGCAGGTAGCCGCTGCTGTCGAATCTGAGTTCGCATTCCCCTGAGCAGAAGGCCGAACCCCCGGAATTCAGGGCGGTGTAAACACCGCGCAGATCCAGCCTCAGGCGCAGTTGTTCAGTCAGGAAAAACTGGTAGCCGCCGCCAATGGACAGGGCGGCCCGGTGGTGGGTTTCATACCGTGAATCGTCCGGTTCCAGTCGGGTAACCCCGAATACACCGGAGACAAAGCCGCCATGATTCTGGCCACCGGGGAAATACAGTCCGCCAAACTGGAGTTGGTAGATGGTCAGGTCGATGGATTCCACACCCGGAGCGAACAGGCCATTGTCCAGTCTGGCCGAAGTGGTCTGCCGCCCGACATACAGTTCTCCCTGCTTGCCGGGATCCGGCAGATCGAAATTGAACACCAGCCCCTGGCTGGGGGTATCCCGGAAGTCGATCTGGTCTGAGGTGCTGGCCCCGGCGGTCCTTATATCCACCGAACTGCTCATCCGATACCCCGCAAAGGGCGCCAGGCTGACTTCCGCTGCGACCGGAGCGGCGATCAGTGCAGATGCCAGTGTGAACGTGACAAGAGATCGAAGCTTCATACCTACCTGGCCTGAGCGACTGTCGACTGGTTGTTGGCGGAACACTGTGTAATGGTATAGCCGTTACGAACTTGGGCGAAACCTGGTGATGCTATCTTGACAGATCTGGTGCTGGAAAATCTCAGCGTTGGCACTTTGCGTAACGTGTCGTTACGGGTCCCCGGTGGCGAGGTTGTCTGCGTGTCCGGGCCTTCGGGCAGCGGCAAGAGTCGTTTGCTCAGGGCTGTGGCAGACCTGGAACCCCATGATGGCAGGGTTTCTCTGGGTGATACCGGTCAGTTGGACGTTCCGGCACACCAGTGGCGAAGTCGGGTTGTCATGGTTCCGGCAGACAGTCAATGGTGGTTTGATGACGTGGGTGGTCACTTTCCCGATGAGGCGAAGGCAGGATTGCCGTCAGCGCTGGGGTTTACGCCAGAGGTCATGGGCTGGTCAGTGAGTCGGCTGTCCTCCGGAGAACGGCAGCGGCTCGCAATCTGGCGTGCTCTGGCCCTTGAACCAGAGGCTCTGCTGTTGGACGAACCTACCGCCAATCTGGACAACGACAGCACCGAAGCCCTTGAAACCTGGCTGCTTGACGAGATCCGGAGGCGGCAGATTGCTGTGCTCTGGGTCGCCCATGACCCGGCGCAGATCCATCGGGTGGCGAATGCCCACTACCGGATTCATGGCACCACGCTGGAGCGCGTCGATGGAAGTCATTGATCTGGCCTGGTGGAAGCTGGGGCTGGCGGCCCTGTTGGTTCTGGCGCTTGCCGGCACCGGGTATCTGGCCCGACTCGGCATTACCCGAAGCCTGCTGATTGCAGCCCTGCGCACGATCATTCAGCTGGCCCTGATCGGGCTGGTGCTGGAGGCCCTGTTCGCGTCCTCTGCGTTTTACTGGATTGCGCTGCTGGCACTGATCATGCTCCTGGTTGCAGGCCGTGAGGTTGTCGCGCGCCAGGGGCGCCGGCTTCGGGGCTGGTGGGCATTCAGTATTGGCACGGGGGCGATGTTTGTGTCGTCCTTTGCGGTTACCGTTCTGGCCCTGACTGTGGTCATCGGCCCCGAGCCCTGGTACGCCCCGCAATACGCTATTCCGCTCCTGGGCATGATGCTCGGTAACACCATGACCGGCGTCAGTCTCGCGCTGGACCGTCTGAATGAATCGGTCTGGCGGCAGCGGGCGGTTATCGAAAACCGGCTAATGCTGGGCCAAACCTCACAGCAGGCGCTGGAGGATATCCTTAGGGACGCCATGCGCAGCGGTATGATGCCGTCCATCAACGCGATGGCCGCCGCTGGTATTGTCAGTCTTCCGGGTATGATGACTGGTCAGATTCTCGCGGGTAGTCCGCCGGCGGTGGCGGTCAAATACCAGATTCTGGTGATGCTGATTATTACCGTTGGCACCGGTTTCGGTGCGCTGATGGCGGTTTCGTGGGGTGGTCGCAGACTGTTCGATGACCGGGAACGCTTGCGGCTGGATCGACTGGTGAAGTCCTGAAACAGCGGTCCCAACCTCAACAAGACACCAAAGTAGCATGGGCGAGGCCAGCCCCTCGAGGCTAGGCTTGGTCCATCGCGTGGAAGAAGACAACAACAATGATCGACCTGCTACGACGCTATCCCCTCCCTGTGATTGTCCTGGCCCAGCTTTTTGGCACCTCGCTCTGGTTCAGTATCAACGGTGTCTGGCTGTCGCTGTCCGCGGAACTGGGCCTGTCGGAAACCGATCTGGGACGGCTGACGCTGGCGGTGCAGGCCGGGTTTATCGCCGGTACCCTGACCATTGCAGTGACCGGTCTGGCTGACCGGTTCGGCGCCAGTCGTATCTTTGCGCTGTCGAGTCTGGTTGGTGCACTGGTTAATGGCGGATTTATTTTCGCCGCCGGTGCACCGCCGCTCGATTTTCTTCTGCGGTTTGCCACGGGTCTGTGTCTGGCTGGAATCTACCCGCTGGGCATGAAAATGGTAATCGCCTGGACCCCGAAATACGCCGGCGCCGCCCTGGCCTGGCTAGTGGGCATGCTCACCCTCGGCACGGCCTTGCCACACCTGATGCGAGGCGCAACTCTGGGCATGCCCTGGGAGTGGCCGTTGATGGCCGCCTCCTGCCTTGCGGTGGCTGGGGGCCTTCTGGTGTATGTGTTGGGGGAGGGCCCGCACTTGCCCAAAAGCAGCGGGCGTTTGCCTCTGAGCCAGGGGCTGGCGGCACTGCGTATCCCCAGATTCCGGTCCGTGGCCGGAGGTTACTTCGGCCATATGTGGGAGCTCTACGCATTCTGGACACTCACGCCGCTGCTCATCGGTCGGGAGCTGCAGCGATTAGGTCAGAGTGACTCGCTCATTCCCTGGTTGTCGTTTGCCGTTATCGGGATTGGCGCGGCGGGCTGTGTCGGTGGCGGCAGGCTCAGTCGCACCCTGGGCAGCGAGTGGGTAGCCCGCCGAGCACTGATGATTTCCGGTGCTTTCTGTCTTGTGTATCCCTGGCTGAATGGGCTCTCGCCGGTCGTTTTGATGGTGTTGCTGATTGTCTGGGGTATTGCCGTAGTGGCAGACTCCCCCCAGTTTTCCGCGCTGGCCTCGGCAGCGGCACCCAGGGAATCAGTGGGCTCCTCGCTGGCGGTGATGAATGCGGTCGGGTTTGGGCTGACTCTTCCGGCCATCTGGCTGACCAGTGGCTTATGGGGGCAGCTGGATGTCTGGGTGGTTCTGCTTCTGTTCCCGGGGCCGGTGCTTGGGTTGTGGTCACTGTCCAGGGCCCGGCCTGAGGTTCAGCCCGGCTAATGGTTGTGAGCATGACGAAGTCCGAGAAACCTGGCGCACGGGTTCTTTTGCTGTCCGGCTACGATGCCGCCAGTCACCGCCGCTGGCGCGAGCACCTGGCGGCCCTGTTACCCGAGTTCCATTGGCACACACTGGCACTGCCTCCCAGATTCTTCCGCTGGCGCATCCGCGGCAACCCGCTGAGCTGGCTGAAGGAGCCACTCCTGCAGGAACCCTGGGATCTGATAGTCGCCACATCCATGGTGGATCTGGCTACCCTGCGGGGTCTGAACCCGCGCCTCGTCCGCACGCCCTGCCTGCTGTACATGCACGAAAACCAGTTTGCGTTCCCGATCTCCAGCGGCCAGAACGCCAGTGCCGATCCGCAAATGGTCAACCTCTACAGCGCCCTCTGTGCCGACTGCGTGGTCTTCAACAGTGGCTGGAATCGGGACAGTTTTCTGGCCGGAGCCCGGGCGTTCCTTCAGAAACTGCCCGATGAGGTACCGGAAGGCCTGATCGAAACCTTGCGCGACCGGTCCCGTGTCATCCCGGTTCCGATTGAGGATCGGTTGTTTTTCGAGCGCCCGCCACTTTCGGGCCGGGCCTGTCCGCATCTGCTCTGGAACCATCGGTGGGAATACGACAAGGGGCCTGATCGGCTGCTGAATTTGCTGCAGGTACTGGAACAACGCTCGGTGCCTTTCCGGCTGAGCGTGGTAGGGGAGCGGTTTCGCAGCTATCCAGAGGCATTTGACCGGATTCGTGAACAGTTCAGTCATCGAATCGAACACTGGGGCTTCCTGGACAGCCGTGACGACTACGATCATTTGCTGCGTCAGGCGGACCTGGTCGTCTCCACGGCACTTCACGATTTCCAGGGGCTGGCGATGCTGGAGGCCATGGCCTCAGGTTGCGTTCCGCTAGCCCCCAATCGACTGGCCTATCAGGAATATGTCCCGGAGCAGTGTCGTTATGTTAGCCATGAACAGGATGCCAGGCGAGAGGCGGAAGCAGCCGCCGACTGCCTCGAAGCACTGCTCAAAACAGACGTGCCAGCCTGTCCGCCCGAGGGTTGGCGGGCATCAAGACTGGCCGGAGACTACCAGGCTTTGTTTAATGGATTGATTAAAACCTGAGCAGGCAAGCCCTGATCCTGTTTCTTCCCCAAACCTGTCTCAGATCAAACCTGCCCTCTTGCGGTTGTCACCGTCGATACTAGACTCAGAACTGTCTGTCGGCCTCACCACAGGGAGTCGTGGCCATGGAGTTCCATACCCTCGACGGCAATGAAGCGGTGTCCTCGGTGGCTTATCGCCTGAGCGAGACCATTGCCATCTATCCGATTACGCCCGCCTCGGTGATGGGCGAACACGCTGACGACTGGGCGGCCCTGGGCAAACCCAATCTCTGGGGGCAGGTTCCCAGCGTGGTGGAAATGCAGTCCGAGGCCGGTGCCGCCGGGGCCATGCACGGGGCGCTGCAGGCCGGTTCCCTGGTGACCACCTTTACCGCGTCCCAGGGCCTGCTGTTGATGCTGCCCAATCTGTACAAGATTGCCGGTGAACTGTCGCCCTTCTGCATGCATATTGCCGCCCGCAGCATCGCCACCCATGCCCTGTCGATCTTCTGCGATCATTCCGATGTGATGAGTGCCCGCGGTACCGGGTTTGCCCTCTTGGCGTCCGGTTCGGTCCAGGAAGCCCAGGATATGGCCGCCATCGGCCACGCAGTCACTCTGGAAAGCCGTGTCCCGGTGATGCATTTTTTCGACGGCTTCCGTACCTCCCATGAGATTTCCAAGATCGCCGCCCTGAGCGATGACGATCTGAGGGCTCTGGTACCCCATGAAGGACTGGAGGCACACCGGAGCCGCCGAATGACGCCGGACCGGCCGGTGGTTCGGGGCACATCCCAGAACCCCGACGCCTTCTTCCAGGCCCGGGAGGCCATCAACCCGTTCTATCAGGCATTTCCGGACAAGCTGGAAGCCGTGATGGACCGGTTTGCCGGTATTACCGGCCGTCAGTACCGGTTGTTTGATTATGTCGGCCACCCCGACGCTGACCGTGTGATTATCCTTATGGGATCCGGCGCCGAATGCGCCCACGAGACGGTCGAATGGCTGCTGGAGCAGGGCGAGAAAGTCGGTGTGCTCAAGGTGCGCCTGTTCCGGCCCTTTGCGACCGACCGTTTCCTGAATGCTCTGCCAGACACCGTCGAGCACCTGGCCGTGCTGGACCGAACCAAGGAACCCGGTGCCCAGGGCGAGCCACTGCTGTTGGAAGTCAGTGGCGCCCTGATGGAAGCCTGGAGCCGGGGCGAGCGCAAGGTGCTGCCCCGGGTGATCGGCGGTCGCTATGGTCTGTCTTCCCGGGAATTCACTCCGGCCATGGTGTGCGCCATTTTTGACGAACTGAAGGCCGAGGCGCCGAAAACCCGTTTCACCGTTGGCGTGCGGGACGATGTCAGCCATCTTTCGCTGAACGTGGACAGTGAGCTGGATATCGAGTCTCCGAAAACCCGTCGGGCCCTGTTCTTCGGTCTCGGCGCTGATGGCACTGTCAGCAGTAACAAAGCCAGCATCAAGATTCTGGGCGAGGGCACGGACCTCTTCGCCCAGGGGCATTTCGTCTATGATTCCAAGAAAAGCGGCGCGACCACGGTATCCCACCTGCGGTTCGGCCCGTTGCCCATCCGCTCCAGCTACCAGATCAACACGGCCCAGTTTGTGGCCATTCATGCGCCCCAGTTCCTGGAACGGTTTGAAGTGCTGGAACACGCCGCCGAGGGCGCTACGGTGCTGCTGAACGTGCCCTGGCCAGAAAACGAGGTCTGGGATCGGCTCTCGGTGGAGGTCCAGCGTGCGCTGGTCGAGCTCAAGGCCCGACTGTTTGTGATTGATGCCGCCGAGGTGGCAGAAAAAGCGGGGCTGGAACGGCGGATCAACACGGTGATGCAGGTCTGCTTCTTCGCCCTGGCCGATATCCTGCCCCGGGAAGAGGCCATTGCCCACATCAAGGAGTCCATCCGAAAGACCTGGGGACGGCGCGGGCCGGAAGTGGTGCGCCGAAATGTGGAGGCGGTGGACTCGGCACTGGACAACCTGCATGAAGTAACGGTGCCGGATAAGGTAACGGCAACCCGCACCCGACCACCGAGAGTGCCAGAGAGTGCGCCGGACTTTGTGCAGAAAGTCACTCGCCTGCTACTGGAAGGGCAGGGGGACAAGCTGCCGGTCAGCGCCTTTCCTCCTGACGGAACCTGGCCAACCGGCACCAGCCAGTACGAGAAGCGAACCATCGCCCTGGAAATTCCGATCTGGGAGTCCGACCTCTGCGTTCAGTGCAACTTCTGCGCAATGATCTGCCCGCACACCGCGATCACCAGCAAGGTGTTCGAGCCCGAGGCGGCCAAGGGGGCGCCGGAGAGCTTCGAGGCCGTGCCGGAAACCCAGACCTCTGAACTGGAAGGCCTGGATTACCGAATTCAGGTGGCGCCGGATGACTGCACCGGTTGTGGTCTGTGTGTGGAGGTCTGTCCCGCCAAGGACCGGGCCCAGCCAAAGCGCAAAGCCATCAACATGCAGCCCATTGAGCAGCACCGTGAGGTGGAAGCGGAGAACCTGGCGTTCTTCCGGAGTATTCCGGATGTGCCCAGAGACCGCATCCCCCGCGACTTCAAAGCCCTGCCGCTGCTGATTCCGCTGTTCGAATATTCGGGCGCCTGTTCCGGCTGCGGTGAGACACCCTACATCCGTCTGCTGACCCAGCTTGTGGGTGACCGGCTGCTGATTGCGAACGCCACCGGTTGTTCCTCGATCTACGGTGGCAATCTGCCCACCACGCCCTACACGGTGAATGCCGACGGCCGGGGGCCCACCTGGAACAATTCGTTGTTCGAAGACGCGGCGGAACTGGGTCTGGGCATGCGCCTGGGGCTGGACAAGCTTGTCGGCCGGGCCCGGCAGTTGCTGGACGCAGTGCAGGGTCAGTTGCCCGGGGGGCTTTATGCGGACCTGACCTCGCCCTGCACGACAATCGATGAAACCGCCATGGCGTCTCGGCGCGCAGCCATCGAGGATCTCCGTAGCTGGCTGACGGACCAGGAGGGGCAGGAGGCCCGGGAACTCGACAGCCTGGCCGACGAGCTCTGCCCGAAGAGCGTCTGGGTGATTGGCGGTGACGGCTGGGCCTACGATATTGGCTATGGCGGCCTGGACCACGCCCTGGCCTCGGGCCAGAACCTGAAATTGCTGGTGCTCGACACCGAGGTCTATTCCAACACCGGCGGGCAGCAGTCCAAGGCCACGCCCATGGGTGCAATTGCCAAGTTTGCCGCCGCCGGCAAGGCGACCCGCAAGAAGGACCTGGGCCTGCTGGCCATGAGCTACGGCCATGTCTACGTGGCCCAGATCGCCATGCAGTCCCACAGTAACCACACCACCAAGGCCCTGCAGGAAGCCGAGAGCTTCGAGGGCCCGGCACTGATCATTGCCCACAGCCCCTGCATTGCCCACGGCTACGATCTGGTGCACTCGCCGTCACAGCAGAAGCGGGCAGTGGACAGCTGGGCCTGGCCGTTGTACCGGTTTGATCCCCGTCGCACCCACGAGGGGCTGCCGCCACTGCAACTGGATTCCCCGCGCCAGAAAATCACCATGAAAGCCTACATGCAGGAAGAGGCCCGTTTCCGGATGCTGGAGCTGAGGGATCCCCAACGCTACGAACAGCTGGTGGCTGCGGCGTCGGAGGCGGCCACCGAACAGCGCGAGCTCTACAAACAGCTGGCCGGGATCCACTTTGAGCCCCACGAAGCTTCCGGCGCAGATAACCAAGAGGGTGAACGTCATGACTGACCTGGCAACCCGTTGGCTGGGCCTCGAACTCCGCTCGCCCCTGGTGGTCGGCGCCAGTCCGCTGACCGACGACCTGGATGCACTGAAGGCCTGCGTCAAGGCCGGTGCCGGTGCGGTTGTCATGCACTCGCTGTTTGAGGAGCAGCTGGTCGAGGAGCAGATGGCGGCTCATCGATTTATTGATTCCCGGATCAATACGGACGCCGAAGCCCGCTCGTTTTTTCCGGAGTCGGAGCTTTTCGAGATGGGATCGGGCAGCTACCTCCAACGGCTGGAGCTGTTGCGTCGATCACTGGATGTGCCAGTGATTGCCTCGCTCAACGGTATTTCCACCGGAGGCTGGACCGGACACGCCCTTGAGCTGGAGGCCGCCGGTGCCCATGCCATTGAGCTCAACCTCTATGACCTGGCCACCGATCCCTCCGAGACAGCCGCCAGTCTGGAACAGCGTCAACTGGCGGTGGTGCGCTCGGTGGCCGAACAGGTCACCATTCCCGTCAGCGTCAAACTGTCGCCGTTCTATTCGGCCTTGCCGTCCTTTGTCTCCGGTGTTGAAGCGGCAGGAGCCCGGGGACTGGTGTTGTTCAACCGCTTCTATCAGCCGGAGATGGACCTTGATGAGCTGGAATTGAGCCGGGAAGTGGTGCTGTCTTCCAGTGCCGAGCTGCCACTGCGGCTACACGCGTCGGCCATGCTTTATGGCCAGACGTCTCTGGAGATGGCTATATCGGGTGGGGTTCACACCGGTGATGATGCGGCCAAGGCAATCCTGTCCGGTGCAGCCGCTGTTCAGGTGGTATCAGCGATCCTGGCGGACGGTCCCGATGCCCTGGGGCGAATACACCACGGTATGAGCCGGCGCTTGTCCGATATGGGCTATCGTGATCTGGCTGAGGCGCGAGGCGCGCTGTCAATGGACAAGGCGCCCAACAGTCGCACCTGGGAGCGCCTCAACTATGCCCGCCTGCTGCACGGCTGGAAGTGACAGCCTAGAGGTTCTGTTCGGGGACTTCCCGGATCCGTCCATGCTCATCGATGGCGACATAGACAAACAGACCCTCGGTCACCTTGCGCGGGTTCTTGGCCGTCCGGTCCAGGGTCCACACTTCCACGCTGATCTTCATGGAGCTGCGGCCAATATCGACAAGCTCGCAGTAGCAACCTACCTGTGATCCGACCCGCAACGGTGACAAAAACTCCATCCGATCCATAGCCACCGTGGCATTGCGACCCTGGGAAATACGCCCGGCCATGGTGGCGGCGGCGAGATCCATCTGTTTTACCAGCCAGCCGGCGAAGACATCGCCATTGGCATTGGTATCGGCGGGGAGAGGAATGACCTGGAGGGTAAGATCACCACGGGGCGTGGGTTTGTCGTCGTCTAACGCTGTCATAGTACTGCCTTCTTGCGAGCCTGGAATTGTTTTACCCCGCATGGTAACGGGCTGGAGCGCCGCTGCAAGCAAATTTGAACATTCCTGACTATATTTCAGAGGCTGTAACAAAGTTGTCACAGAGTGCCATTAGTCTGCATTCATCGGTAAAGCACATCCTACACAACGTCCAAACCGAATAATGGAGACTTGACGTGATGAAACTGAACAAAGCACTCGCGACTGTAGCGCTGGCAGGCTCTGTAGCCGCCATGTCTGCACCGGCCATGGCCCGTGACACCATCAGCATCGTGGGTTCTTCCACTGTTTATCCGTTCGCCACGGTTGTTGCCGAGCGTTTCGGCACCAAGACCGACTTCAGCACCCCCAAGCTGGAATCCACCGGTTCAGGCGGCGGTCTCAAATTGTTCTGTCAGGGTATTGGTACCCAGCACCCGGACATCACCAATGCGTCACGTCGCATGAAGACCTCCGAGTTCGAACTGTGCCAGAGCAACGGTGTCAAAGACATCACTGAATTCCGCATTGGTTCTGACGGCATCGTGATCGCCAGCTCCAAGGAAGCCGAGAACCTCGACATTACCCTGGAGCAGCTGTTCCTGGCCCTGGGTTCCAAGGTTCCCGTTAACGGCGAGTGGGTCGCCAACCCCAACAAGAACTGGAGCGACGTTGACGCCAGTCTGCCGAACAAGCCGATCCGTGTGATGGGGCCTCCTCCGACTTCCGGTACCCGTGACTCTTTCAACGAGCTGGCTCTTGCCGCTGGTTGCGATGAACTGCCTGAGGCCGCCGATCTGAGCAAGGACGAGCACGCTTCCATCTGTGAAAGCGTTCGTGAAGACGGCGCCTTCATCGAAGCCGGTGAGAACGACAACCTGATCGTGCAGAAGCTGATTGGCGATGAAGGCATGTACGGCGTATTCGGCTATAGCTTTATGGAAGAGAACTCCGACCGTCTGCAGGCCGCTACTCTGAATGGCA
>Ga0310345_10004146_pt1 | contig 13310 bp, 12 predicted proteins | sample HC15DNA20500_MG_FD_204667 | JGI IMG/M metagenome (GOLD analysis project Ga0310345, IMG submission 204667) | Marine microbial communities from station ALOHA, North Pacific Subtropical Gyre - HC15-DNA-20-500_MG | ecosystem: Environmental > Aquatic > Marine > Oceanic | place: Pacific Ocean: North... | reverse complement strand
CACATCCAAAACAAGGTAGCAACGCATCTAGCTAGTGAAAAAATTTCGGCTGTAATCAATTCGCACTGGCACACCACGAACGAAGAAGGTCATGGCATCAGCTTTGCACGCTACACAAAAATGGTTCAACTGCTGCTGTACAAAGCACTAGAGATGACCACGGGCGAAATGAACGTGATAATCGCCCAGCAGGGTGGGTGGGAAACTTATGAAAAGTCATTTCTAAGCGAGGTCAACAAGGCAACCGAGCTGTTCTCCAGGCGCAATAAGCAGTTCAGATCGGTAAGCTACGAACTCAAGCCCGCTCATAGCGTATGCGGCCTGCAATTGGCGGATTTCTACGCCGGGACCGTTCGTAAGATGTTTCTAGATAGCCTTGCTGGACTGGAAATTCATCTAAGCAGCCCATATGACTTAGTTCAGCATCAGATCAGCCTGGAGGACTTCATAGACCTTGAATAAAGCAAAAAGCGGAGCCGAAACCCCGCCTTCTGAATAGTTGTCTGCTTAGATCGCCCTCTCAACAGTTCATCCTAGGGTCCCTGAGGGTATCGCTATACCGCAACACAGGCGATCAAGTCTTACGACACTTTCTTTGTACCACAAACGGGCGGAAATTGCCACCCGTTAACCATTTGACGGTTAACAAGCTGTGCAGTTCCCCTAATTAATGGCGACCAGAGCCGGCAGAGAAAGGAAAAGCGCTGAAACTATAAAACCCCCAGCTTGCGCCAGGGGGATACATTGCTATCTTAGCGAGTTTCACTCAATTTGCAACCGTCCCTGATGCCAGGCTGCAAGACGGAACAAATCCCCTTGCCACCCTTGTCATACTTGTAATACACTCAAGACATGTAAGACAGGACAAGGATATGAGCACCTCAGTACGCTTTTCACCAGAAATCGAAGAACGTCTTGACAGGCTTGCCAGAGAAACCGGGCGGTCCAAGAGCTTCTACATCAAGCAGATGGTAGAAGGCAGCATCGACGATATTGAAGACTGCTACCTGGCAGAGTCTGTCCTGGAACGCATCCGTGCAGGCAAAGAAGCAGTCCACAGCAGCGAAGCAGTGAGAAAAGAGCTTGGCCTGGACGATTAAGTATTCCGACACCGCCCTCAAAGAGCTAAAGAAACTCGACAAAGGCGCCGCCAGGGAAATACTCGACTATTTAGGCAAAAAGATAGCCGTCCTGGACGATCCGACGACGGCCGGAAAAGGTCTCTCAGGAAAGCTTGCGACCTTGTGGCGTTACCGCGTGCGCGACATGCGGGTAATCTGCCACATCGACAAAGGCGAAGTGACAGTGCTGGTTTTGCGCGTCGCACACCGCAGCAAGGTGTACGACGATGAAAAACAAATTGCCGACAAAGCTGCCGAAGACGTAGCCACTTTTCAGAAAGAGCGCCAGGAAGAAAACGAGAAAGCCGAGCAGGAAGCCGGCCAGCAAAAGACCGACCAGACCTAAGCGACCCAAGTACTTTTTCTTGCAGCTGGGCGGCGGGTGGGTGGCCACGCGCGAAGCGCGCCATCCTGCCCACAAAAACCAACCCGAGCCCCGTTCCCCCAGTCGTGCTGCCCGCCAGCTCCTGCAGCACTGCCTGAATACCGCGCAGCAGGGGTCCCGCCGTCAACTTGAGCCAGGTCAAACTCCTGCCCAGGTGAGGTTGACGGTGGGTGCAAGCGGTAGGCTTTGCGCCAGGCAGGAAAGCAAGGGCAGTCTGCCAAAAGTGCAGCAGCGCGGCAAGTTGAGCTTCGGGGCAAGTGCCCTTTCAGCAAAGATAGGCAATGGCGACGGGAAAAGAAAGAGACCAAAAGATAGAAAGAAAAAGAGAAAAGACAGAGACAAGAGCTTTTACTCCTGCCTCTGTCTTATTGAAGTTAGGCACTCTTGCGAGCAGCCTTCTTTGTTTCGCTGGTGGCATCTTCTGCCTTTTCAACAGGCTTAGGGCCACAGAGGTGGAAGCTGGTCAGCTTTAAGATGGGCTTGTGTACTTCCACTGTCTTTCCGTCAACTTCCTTGGTGAAGACATTGATGGCAAGCCGCCCGGTAAGGAGGACTTCGCGTCCTTTGGTTACGGTTTGCATCACGCGCTCACCAAGACCATTCCAGCAATCTACATCGATCCAGAGAGTCTTCTCTTCCTCCTTTTTGCTGCTGTATTCAGTAACTCCGAGGCTGAACTTAACAACTTTGTTGCCGGTGTCAGCGAAGCTTACAGCGCGGGGATCTTGTCCGACTCTGCCGATGATGGTCAATTGATTGTTCATGATAGGCACCTCCAGTGCGTTTCAGGTGCCCCAAGTCCTGCACAAGTCGCTAGACCGCGCTAGCGCTTTTCGGTGGTGCAAGGACGCGAATGCGCCCGTAGGGGAATCCTTGCGCCCCCGAAAAGTTGTGCCAGTATCGGCGCCGTTAAAAAAGCACGGGGGTGCCTCACAAGAAACAAGACAAAAGACAAACGAGGGCTCAAGGACAAGTACCAACGGCGGGCTTCGCTGACAGCACAAGAGAACTAGAGCTCAGCCCACAAAAGCGGAAAGTAGCAAAAAAGGATAAGACCAATAAGATGTAGATTGCGGAAACACCCCAGAAGCGTGATGCAAACTGCAATAACAAGAAGTCAACCACGGGCGGACTTCCAAATATCGCAACCAAGGAAGTAGGAAAGCAGGGGAACAAGACAATCGGGAACCGGCTTTCCCTGCGCGGTACCAGACACAACCAGGTGATGATGCAACCAGCAAAAGGGCAATCGAAAGAGCACAAATAGAAGCAAGATAGAGTCAGGAGTAGTCACCCCAGTCTCCTTCAAAGGGCAGAAGCAGCCGAGGTATTCAGCCGCTCCTGCCCCGGACCGCCATCAAAACAGGTGAGGATGAGACTCCCTGATGCTAGTGACGCCTCGATATGAGACGATTAAGTGATCAAGGACCTCAATTCCAAGAAGCTTGCCGGCGGACAGCAATTGCCTTGTGGTATCGAGGTCTTCCGGGCTCGGGTCGGTCGATCCAGCCGGGTGATTGTGAGCAACGACAATACAGTAAGCGTTATTCAAGATAGCAGCCTTAAAGACCTCTCTTGGATGAACGAGGCTTGCAGAGACGGTTCCATGACTTACAACGTGATAGCCGGTCACCTGATTTCTTGCGTTAAGATGCAGAGCAACGAAATGTTCTTCTGATAGATGTTTCATTGGCTCCAGGTATTGCTCCAGGTCGCATGGCGTCCGTATCGCAGGCAGTGGCTCGCTTGACGGCTCCCGCAGAATAGCCAACTTTATCTGAGGAATCTTGTACTTTAGATGTTTCTTGAGTGCTCGTGTATTCATGATCATCTCCTGATGAAAAAGCCGGAATGGCGCGAAGGCTCATCCCGGCTGGGGTTACAACAGAGGTCATCGTCTAGTTGGCGAGAGCTTCCTCCATAAGGAGAGGGGAGCTCAAAAGAGACATTGCCGGACGCGGGGCGGTAAATGCTTGACTGTTCTCCAGGTGAATCCGGCATGCTTCGCGGATTAGCTCGGATCTTGTCTGTGATCGAAACTCAGCAAGCAGATCTATTTGGTCGAGCAGACGCTCAGGTATTGCTATCAAAACTTTCTTTTTCATGTTGTTCGTCTCCCTTTATCAGTGCGGCTTTTCGCCACTTACCGGGGCAAGGGGGAGGCTCGTCGCGTCAAGCGATAAGTGAGCCTGGAAGACAAATCACCTGGTACTGATGCTTGACGCGGGGTGGCGCATCCCCCTTAGACTGAGAAGGCGAAAAGTGCAGCCCAGTTAGGCTGCACGCCAGAAGACAGAGGACTAACCAGGCAAACACAAACTGCAAGACTGACAGGGCTTAGGCTCTGAACGATTCGTTTGCAGCGGATAAGCGCTGGTAGTTATTTGTGGGCAATTGGTCAAGGGCTCGACCTTAAGCGGCTGAACATGCTTCCCGGCACGGTGGTAAGGAAAGTTGATGATCTCTCCAGGACTAACAGCATCGCGAACTGCCGGAACCAGATTAACCGGTAGCTTTTCTTCCTCAGGCTGCATGAGAGCCAGCTTCCAGACACCTGGATAAGAAGAGAACGCAAGCAAGCCTTGCTCAAAATTGTCGTTATCAATGCTCAAAAATCCCTGGCAGTTAGACTCAGAAGCATGCTCCGAGAGCACGGAAAGAAGCTTAGGCTCAAGGAAGCTGCGAGTATAGAACCAGAATTTGCACTGAGGACGTTGCCTAATTGCAATTAGCCATGCACGAGCATAATCGCATGAGAAGTAGTCTCCCACGTCATGGATGCGTAATGTGTACGGCAAGTTTGTTGCCTCACCGGATATCTGCGCAGCCAGCCAATCGACTGGCCGTGCCTGATCCACCAATGCGACAAGATTCTGAGCCAGTAATTTCGGTCCACCCTTGCGCAACAGAAACTCACTGGTCCTGTAGTTGCGAAGCCGCTTGTGACGCTGAGCTGCTGACTGATAGCGGACACCATTTCCATAACAAAGACACTTACAAAATTCAGTTGCATTGACGCAGGATTCGCTGCGCGAGAGGCTGAAAGCCCATCCAACCTTACTATTTTGAGTCAACTCCAGACCGTAATCGTGCACACGAGCAGTAACCATATTGCCCTCCTTTTGCGTAGATAAGGCAGCGACGCTGCCTCCCGGAGGGCGACCGGCTGGGCTCTGCCGTCAAGGCGGCGAGAGCTAACTACAAGGACAAAGGGAAAACCGAACGGCTTGACGGTGGTGGGCGCTCAGCCGGTAAACTTAAAAAACAGCGGAGAGCCGCCAAGTCAGACTCCCGAAGCTTTGACAATCAGAAAATGAGTGAAATTTGATGTGGCAGCAGACGGGAAATAAGATGCCAAGAAAATACACTTGTTAGCGGTGGAAAATATTCAAATTTCCAAAAGCACAATAGCTCAAATCTAGCTCTCGCCGCGCTTCTTGCAACTTTAGAAAGCTCCCTGGCGACGCTGTCACAGAGCACCACATCCAGTGGCATAAGTATAACAGATCGAAAGATCAAGTCAAACGAATTCGGCAAAAGAATTCTACTTAGGGCGGACGAACCACCTGCTGCGGACCGTTCAAGGCAGCAGACATTTGTTCTTTCAAGGCAGAGATATAGTTCTGCAATGCGTTCTGGCTGTCATAGTCAGGAGCCATGGCTAGATAACCTAATAAGATGACCAGGAGAACTTTAAGCTCCGGCACAGAAAGCGTGGAAGGGTCGGTTTGGGTGAGACTGGTTACTTCTGCCTGCCAGGTTGATTCTGAAGCCTCCAGAGAAGCTTGAGCAGTCTTCTCGGACTGGCGCTTATCTCTTTGGGATCGCATCGATATCTCATAGATAATGCGGCGAGCTGCCAAGCGACCGGGCGGCATATCTTGATTAGAAAGAGTGGTAGGGGGCTGGGTTTGAGTAGAACCCGCCCCCACCACATCGTTATATTCGTCCGTACAGATTGCAAAGAACCCTTCAGCGAGGTCTTCGTAGTCCTGACGCCAGATATCAGCGTGGTTATAGAGCGTCTCTCTGGAGCATCCAGCGGCCTTCTGCAATTCCACTGTGGTGAAGGAGCGCTGCATTTTCTTCAGCCCATCGAGAGCCTCCGAGATACGCTTGCGGGCATCGGTCTTGCGGTTGGCATTCTCCCGTATCCAGGAGATGGGACGCTCGGGGGCATACTTGACCGGTTCGGTAGTTTGCTTGTGCGCCGGGCGCCAAGTAGCGGCCCTCTCCACCTGGGCGTAGGCGTCAGCCCGGCCACGGTTGATGTCTTCACTTTGCCCATTGTTTCTTGTGTGTAAGAACTCGTCGAGCGCCCACTGGCGCTCTTGTTCGTAGCCGTATCCCAAGGCTGGCAGGTCACGGCTAGGGTCGCCGTAGAAGAAGTAATGCCCGACGCATTCAATAGCTTCAGCCCGCTGGGATGGACCATTCAAACCGTTGAGATGATACAGCCGTCCCTTATACCAGTTGTCTACGATAATGCCGGGCGGCAGGCGATGGAATACGCCTCCAACAAAATCGGCAAACTCGGCTTCAGAAACGGCTTCTATGCCAGCTCTTATTGGCACCACATTATTGACGCGGTCGCCGCGACCGTGGACGGAAGCGGAGGTCCTGCGCTTCTCTAGCTCCTGGACGTGTGCCTTCAACCTGCGGAAATCCTCGAAGGAATTGGCGTCGCCGTCGAGCACATCGAGGAATAATTCCAGGGCATAAGTAGCATCAAGCTCGTTGCGCTCATGCTCTATCTCCAATGTCTTCTTATCGAGCCAGGCAAAGCCAGGCTGCATCGGTAACCTCAGCCCCAGCCCCATGGAGCCTTCCCCACCGGGATGAGGGAAAATCTCGAGCTGTCCTTTTCCGACCTGGAAGTCATTCAATGTAAGTAGTTTGAATAGCTGCCGCCGGAGTTCGAGACTGGCAATGGGTTCCTCGAAGAAAAGGTACAAATGCCAGCCACCACTGTAACTTGAGCGATAAAGTGAAGATCGGGAAAGACCAGCTTGAGACAAGCACTGTAGCAACTTCTCAAGGGATTGCTTGTTGTGGTAGCGACTGTTCTGGTCAATATCTAAGACTGCAAACCGCGTTGTTTTTGCGGCACGACAGCCGATGTAGAACTTGGGATGGACGCAGGCGATGGCCTTGAGTATCTCCGAATCAGGTAACTTCCAGTTCTCATTAGCCGAGTACCAGGAGCCACCGGAGAGCGGTTTGTAGATGTAACCAAAGCGGTGGAACAGCTCTAGAAACTGGGCGACGCAAGTCTCCCACCCTTTCGGGAAGTATTGCAGTCGATCAAATCTAGTCGGCGCGGCCGCTGATGCAGAGCGCGCTTGAGCCAGTCCGTTGATAGTTGGCACCCAAAGTTAATTAGGGATGAGTTGACCTATCCGGACCGTTCGTCTATCCTGAAGTCAGTTCGCGAAACTTCCAAAAACGCGACAACAACTGGATAACGAGATCCGCAAAAGGTCTCAAAAAAGACATCGCCCCAAGCGATGTTTTTTTATCGGTAACTTTGTCCTTTCTAGGAGGCGGGAGCCTCTGTATATCTTTTCGATATGCACCACTTTTGGTGGCATCGACCGATGACACTATATTATCTGCGGTAAAACCGATCAACTCTTTACTACCCAAACAGATCGAATGGCGGCGGCTTTCGGAAGGCTAGAAAATTTCGATACTAAAGCCTCGAAATGGTTTCACGGCTTTTATTGCGGCTCGCGATTACTTGCCACCACGACAGTCGTAGGCGCGCCGGAAATGGCTAGAAGTTTTTCCAGCCGGTATCGAAACAAATTTCCAGACCGTAGAATCGCCTGGAAATTCAACAGGAAGCAAGGCTGGAAATGGCTGGAAAAGCCCTAAGAAGCTCAGCCGGGCGATACTGTCAGCCCAAAAGAGATACGAGCCAGCTGGATATGCGACAGTGCATTTCCAGCCCACCCTAGAAACACCCTAGAAGTTTTCCAGCGGTATCGAAACGCTTCTATCCCGGTATCGAAAGAAGCAGACAGCACAACTTCCACCCGCTGCCAAGATATTCGAGGGTACCCCCGCGTGAACACCAGGCACAGGATCTCCGGCTGGAAACGACTTCCAACCGTCCTCGAAAGCGCCGGAAAGGGGGCTGGAAAATTCGTCGGCAAAAATTTCGAGAGTCCCGAATTGGTGATTGACTGAGATTTCCATACCAGAAACCGTTTCGAAGCAGTGGCTAGAAGCGTTTCCAGACTCCCGAGGAATCCCAGCTGCAATGCGGCTTGAGCACGAAGAAATACTTTTCCTTTCTGCAAAAAACCCGTATAATGCCCACGGGGTAAGGGTTTTACAATATTCAATAGATACACATTGGATATAAGGAGTGCCGTGTCGCGAACGATTTCAGTCAAGGAAGCAGCAGCAGCCCTGGGCATTACGCCTAGAGCGGTGACATACCGCCTGGAGAAGGGCCAGCTCAAAGGCACACTGAACAAGAACGAGTTCGGCGTCCCAGAATGGCGCATATACCCCAACAAAGAAATCATGGCTGGGCTAACTACCCAGCCGGAAACAACGCCGACTACTGGTCCGATAAATTTCGAGCCCGAGGATGTCGTGGAAGCAGAATCGGTAGATGGACCTGAAGGACCGGAAGCCGCAACACAAACCGAGCCACGATTTGCCACTGAATTTCAATCCTTGGTCGAGCAATGCGTCCGCCCTCTGGTCGAAGAGGTCAAGGCCCAGGCACTAGCGCTTGCGGAGAAAGAGCGGATCATTGAAGACCAAAAAAGGCAACTTCGCCTCCTGCCCGACTTCCAGAGACAAGCCGAACAGGAGCGTCAGCACGCCGAAGAAGAGCGGAAGGCTGCCGAACTCCGGGCACTCGAAATAGAAGCCTTAAACAGGCAAATAGCTGCCATGGAAGAGCAGAAACGTGAGCTTGAGGAGAAAGCTACTATGGCAGGTGTTTTATCGAAAGATGTTGAGGAATTAAAAGCTACTGTGGAGAAGCTTCAGACACCCTGGTGGAAGAAGGTATTTGGTGGGAGTTAGATTAACTGGCTCAGTTTTTCAGTTCGGCGTTGTTTCGTGTATGCGACAACCAGTTGATCCAACAGGACCGTCAATGGCATTTCTTCATTTGCTTGGCAATCAAAACGGCATTTACCGGAAGAGCAGCGACAAAACCGGCTGGAACCGCAAGCAATAATGCTTGCCAAAACAGAGGATTAGCCATAGAGCCAGACTGCATTCCACCCATATGATAGTCAACGGTGTTCATAACTAGCTCCATTATTCCGATAGAAATTATTTCTCCAAGCCAAACAGCCTTCATCGCTGATTTAAGATTGAGTTTAGCATTGCGCATTAAGGGAAAAACGGTCAAAGAAAAACCCGAAATGAAGGCGAGAAGCGTACTAAGAAAGATGGTGGTCAGCGGAGGCAGTCCGAAGGAGACCCCAAGGGATAAGCCGATAAATTCACCAATCATGCACCCGGTCAGACAGTGCAATGTGGCATATATAGCAGGCTTGAGTGAGCTGGAAGTAGGCTTTTCTTGCTGTTTAACTTGCTTAGCGTAACAGCAAGATTCGGTATTTGAGTGATTCATTGTAACTTTTTCCATTATTTACTCCACTTTCTTGATTGAATCATCGATTTCTTCGATCAAAGGACAGATCAGAGCAGTATTGGGCTCCGAATGGGAAGGGCTGGTGAGCCATTTTTTCTGGAGGCGCTTCAAATCGTCTTGGACTTCAATCAGCGTCTCAATTTGTGAGTTGACATCGTCTATTTTTTTCTGCAACAAGGACAAAACCATTTCACATGGTTGATTGCCTTGTCGGCGTGCATCGATTATCGCCCTGATCTCATCGACAGAGAATCCTATGCCTAGAGCCTTACGGACAAATCGCAGTTGTTCGATGGTTGAAGGCTGATAGACACGGTAACCGCTTTCAGTCCGCTCAGGCGGTGGGATTAGCCCCTGTGTCTCGTACCAGTGAATGGTTTGCGAACTTACGCCAAGCTGTTTTGCGACCATGCCAACTAGTGAGTTATTATTCATGCCTTTAATATAAACCCTCTAACATATTTGAGAGTCAAGAGGATTTTTTTTGCTCAGCTGCACGCTGAGGGATTATGAGGCGGCTATTTGATCAGAAAATTGACAAAGCGGTTGCCATGTGGGTAGTTTAAATGGTTAGACCTTTTTATCTTTACGCTTGGAAATTTCGTGCAACGGCTGTCTGCTCTATTTTTGATACTTTTGGCCCTATTCATTGGGGTCCCCAGACAAGCTTGTGCGTGTAATGAAATACGTCAGGCAGTTAGTCAAGAACATAGCTGTTGCAAGAAAGAGTCAGCGCAGCAGCCTTCATGCCACGCAACAGCATCGGACAAAGCGGTTACCAAATGCCACTCGTGCTGCGGCATGGCAGCCAATAAGCCGATTGGGCTCGCAAATAGCGTGAGCATTATGCCGGAAGGCGAATTTTCAACTGTTCAAGTTTGTCTTCCAAAGGATCAGCCGGAATTTTTACTTTCCATCGATTCTGATAGCCCAGCGCACCAGAACCGAGCGCCACCCCGAATCAGGGGCATGGGCACAAGCAAGACATATCTGTACAAGCGAACTTTCCTCATTTAGCCATCAGTAATTGAACACTGCTGGTGATTCTTTGCGCATGCCCGCGACGGCGCAAGCTTCACAGAGCGGTGTTTGGCACGTACTCGGCTAGAAGAGCGCGTCCTTAGACGTGCTGAGGAAGGTTCTATGAAATATCGCTGCTTGCTTTCAGCTGCTGGGTTTAGCCTAAGCACTTTTTTGTTCGGTCTAGCTTGTGGTGCGGCCGAACAGAGTTTTGATGGCTATCTAGTAGACCGTAAGTGTTCTGCTGCGGTCCTCGGAGATCCTCATCCAGAGGACTTTATCAAGCATCACACCAAAGATTGCAGTCTTATGGCTAACTGCAAAAAACAAGGCTATGCCATCTACATAAAGCCTCGCTGGCTGATTCTAGACAAGCATGGAAACAAGCTTGCTATCAAACTGTTAGAGAAAAGCGCGCGAAGGAGCGGTTTTTACATTCGCGCAAAGGGCTCAATTGAAGGCGATCGGCTGACAGTCAAAACAATTGAAGAAATTGAAGAACCGAGAAGTGAAGACAGTGCGGAGACAAGGTAATGCCTATCCAAGCAAATGAATCTGAGATAGAGGCGCCAAACAAGACGGGCTTTGCGGCATCAGTAAGAAAGAATCTCTGGGGTGTGATCACTTTAACTGTGGTGACGGTGGTTTGTGTGGTCATTGTTCAAGTGTTCAAGAAGCCAGGACAAATGAGTGTTCTTGAGTCGCAAGCAATGGATATGACCGTCATGGTCCCACCTAAAGGGGCATTGCCGGTCGGGATTGCCGCAGTTAAGCGGGAGCAAATCTCTGGTTCGGTCACTTATACAGGCACCGTTCAAGCCTATACCGATGAGGATGTTTATCCTCGCGTCACCGGTCGCGTAGTCAAGATGGCAGTTTATCCGGGGGACATAGTCAAAGCTGGGCAACTGCTCGTGCAACTTGATCCGGCAGAAAAGTCAGAATACGCCGCTAAGCGCCAGGAAGCGCAAAGCGCCGAAGACGCGGCAATGCACAACGCTGGGATCGCCAAATCAGAATTTGCACAAAAAAAGTATGAGCTGGAGGCGGCTAAGCAGGCTGAAAAAGGAGCGCAAAAAGCCTTAGCGGAGGCGAATGCCAACCTGGCTTACTGGAAGCCGGAAATCGAAAGACAGAGCGCTCTTTTGAAATCGCAGGTGGTTTCGCTGGATGAATATCAAAAAGAGTTAGCTCAAATGAAAGTCGCCGAGGCTCAGGCCGAGCAGGCGCAAGCAAAGGTTGACGAGTCCAAGAACACAAAGCTGGCTGCCCAGGCGGCTTTGGATACCATGATTCATCACATCGGACATCAATACTCAGCAGCCGAACAGGCGACAGCAGCGCTTAAGAACACCCTTATTTACGAGAAATACACAACGATATCTGCGCAGGAAGACGGTGTTGTGACCAAACGTTTGATCAGTCCGGGAGTTGTTGTCAGCCCTGGAATGATGCTTTTGAAAGTTGCTCATGTAAAACAGGTCAGAGTGCAGGCCGAAGTGGCAAGCGAAGACGCGGAGCGCATCGAGCTTGGTAGCAAGGTGCTAATAAAAGGCTCTCAAACAAAGAGCGATGACATAGAAGCCCGAGTGACTGCAATATTTCCAGCGGCGGACCCGGCAAGCAGGACGGTCACAGTAGAAGCTTTAATCAACAACATACGCACCTTGAATCGAGTCGGCGAAAGACAAGTCGGCTCAATTGGCATGTACAGGTTCCTGCCTGGCCAATATGTGGTTATGAAAATACTGACTGGTGAGCATGAGGGGCTGACTGTTCCAAGTTCTGCAATTATCTGGAGAGAAGGTAAATCTCAGGTATGGAAGACGGGCACAGCAGCTAACTTTGCCAACAAAGCGAAGTACCAATGCCCCATGCATCCGGAAGTCATTTCGGATAAGCCCGGCACCTGTCCTAAGTGCAACATGACGCTTCAGCCAGTGCAAGGCGCGAAAGAATCGGCGCCTGTTAAAAAGCAATACACCTGCACTATGCACCCTGAAGTAATAACCGACGCACCGGGTAAATGCCCAAAATGCGGCATGGACCTGGTTCCCAAAGAGTTGGGCGGGAAGAACGAAGCACAGCTAGTCAATATAGAAATCGGTCTGGCGAATCCAGACCGCACGGAGATTATTAGAGGGCTAAGCGAGGGCGATCAAGTAGTATATGCGGGCTACTCAAGCCTCCAGCCGGGAATGTCGGTAGTTGCGGCTGAGTGGGGAAAAACCGGTCCAGCCAAACTGCCCACAGCTTCAGAGGTCCAGGGTAATAGACTGGATGCCTCAAACAATTGGACGCATGAGGAGATGGCCGGCTCTTTCATGATCAAGGTATCGCTTGATCCAGCCAAAGGCGGGTCTAACAACACAATCGTCAAAGTAGAAAAGCATGGCGGTGGTGTCATATCTGGTGCGCAAGTTTCCGCGAAAACATCGATGCCTGGCATGGGTGATATGGCTGGTCCGGATTTAAATGGCGCAACCGGAATGAATGGCGAGGCGCGTCTTAAAAGCGATCTCTCCAGTGGACTGTGGCGTCTCAAGTTAAAGATCAGTCCACCACAGGCGCCTGCAATAGAGTCCTCAGTCGATGTTGAGGTGCCATAAAGATGCCAGCCTCTGAGCTTGAAAAACCCACTAAATCCAGTGAGCAAGCACATCACCGCAGCTTTAATGTAACGGCTTGGTCGATAGATCACCCTTATACGATCTTTGCATTCTTCTTATCCATGGTGATTCTAGCGTTCGTTGCCATCGGTTTCTACATGCCCAAGCGGCTCATGCCGTATGTGCAAAGCCCGATGATTGGTGTGGTCAGCATGCAGCCTGGGCTTTCGGCCGAGGAGATGGAGACTTACATCAGCAAACCGATTGAAGAGCGCATGGTGGATATCAGAGGCGTGAGGTTCATTCGCTCCACGTCACAGGAAGGCTTCTCCATGGTCTCACTTGAGTTTCCGTATGGCACGGACATGAAGCGGGCTCTGGTTGAGACTCAAGCATTAATGAATGTCGTTCAGGCCGATCTGCCAGTTACGGGCGCCAATTTAAAGCCAAGCTGGGTGCTTTTCATAGACCCTCTCAACTTGCCGGTGCTCACATTCAATTTAACAGCGCCCGGCTGGGACCATGTCAGGTTGCGGGAGCTGGCAGAC
>Ga0310345_10004144_pt1 | contig 13319 bp, 9 predicted proteins | sample HC15DNA20500_MG_FD_204667 | JGI IMG/M metagenome (GOLD analysis project Ga0310345, IMG submission 204667) | Marine microbial communities from station ALOHA, North Pacific Subtropical Gyre - HC15-DNA-20-500_MG | ecosystem: Environmental > Aquatic > Marine > Oceanic | place: Pacific Ocean: North... | reverse complement strand
ATCGCTCAGTTCGGGTGGGCGCCGGCGGTCGGCCGGCGCCCCCCAGCGTATGGGGGGGCTGAACGGCCTCTGCGCCCCATGTGGGGCGCTCAGGCGACGGCGAGCCCCGTGGGGGGCGGTGCGACCGCGTCGCCCTCTGGCGCCTGGGGGAGGGCGAACCAGAACCGCGTGCCCTCACCGGGCCAGCTCTCGACGCCGCACGTCCCGCCGAGCCGCTCCGCGATCCGGCGGACGATCGACAGGCCGAGGCCGTGCCCGTCTATCCCAGGCGTCTGGCCCCGGGAAAACGCGACGAACAGGCCGGCCTGGACCTCCGGCGAGAGCCCGGGGCCGTCGTCGTGGACCCAGAAGCGGGCCTGGCCAGCCGCCGTGACGTCGGCGCCGAGCGTGACGGTCGGGCCGCCGTACTTCGCGGCGTTGGAGAGGTAGTTGACCCAGATCTCCTCGACCCACGGCGCGTGGCCGACCGCGACCGGCCACCGCTCGGGGGCGGCGGCCGGCTCGACGACCTCGGTGCCGGCCTGGCGGAGGCGGCCGAGGGCCTCCGCGACGATCTCGCCCATCGCCATCGGCCGGGGCTCGACCGACGCCCGGCGGACGCCTGCCAACAGGAGCAACTCGTGGACGACGGCCCCCATCTTCTGCGCGGCCCGCACGACGCCGTCGGCCAGCTCGCGGTGCTCCTCGTGCGGGAGGCCCAGCCCCTCGTCGCGGAGGACCTCGGCCCACCCAATCACGCCCTGGACGGAGTTCTTGAGGTCGTGGGCGACCGTGTGGGCGAACGCGTCGAGCTCTTCGTTCCGACTCTGGAGCTCGGCGTTGGCGTGGTACAGGTCCACGTTGGCGCGGTGGAGGGCGGCCCGTTCGTCCCGCAGGCGCGTCACGTCGTGGAGCAGGACGAGGCGGCCCGTCGGGTGGCCGGCGTGGTCGGTGAGCGGCGAGACGCGGAGGTCGTAGTGGCGTCCCCGAAGGCGGACCGGCTCGGCCGGAGCCGCGTCGACAGCGCGGGCGAGGGCCGGGGCCGTCTCGTGGAGCGAGCGGCCGAGCACGGCCCCGCCCTCGCCGAGGGCCCGCCGGAGTGCCGGGTTGAGGTCGGCCACGCGGCCCCGGTCGTCGAGCACGACCATCCCCTCGCGGAGGTCGTCGACGAGGGCGGCCCGCGCGATGGGCTGGAGGTCGAGGAGCTGGTAGCGGACGAGGCCGAGGGCGAACGCGCCTGACGAGATCGCCATCACGATGGGCGTAAAGTCCTTGGCGGTGGGGCCGAGGCCGAGCAGGTAGACCACGTTGAGCGCCAGGGGCACGAACGCGCCGACGACGATCCACCGCGAGAGGTCGCGCGAGCGGGCGTCGGTCCCGGCGTAGACCCACAGCATCACGCCGAGCGAGACGGTCACCGCGACCCACATCACCCCGGTCTGAACCCACGCGAGCGGGCCGAGGGTGTAGGTCACGCCCAGCAGAGGCCCGTCGGGCGCGACCTCCCAGGCGGCCCAGACCAGCCGGTGGGCGTCGTTCGTGAGCGCGAGGCCCCCGTACACGAGGCACCACGCGCCAAGCGCGACCATGGCCATGCGGGCGGTCCGCGTGAGCCGGTCGGTGTAGCTCAACACGAACGCGAACCACGCCACGCCGACGAGGGGCGCCCACAGGAACGTGGCCTGGGCCAGCCGGAGCGTCGTCTCGGGCGAGGTCGCGAGCACGCTGAGGGCGTCGCACACGAGCCAGCCGGCCTCGGCGACGGAGAAGGCCACAAGCGCCCATCCGCCCGATGCGTCGCGCCGCCGCCACGCGACGAGGCCGACCACCAGCATGAGGAGGGCGGCGAGCGGCGCGAGGGCGAGGAAGAGGAGAGACTCCACTGAGCGTTAGGGGACGCACCCCATGACATCGGTCGTGTTGGACCCGCGCTTAATCGTACGGCGGCCTGGAGCCGTACAGACCCCGGACTGCGCGGGACCCGGCTCGCCGCGAAGGGGCCCCTCACCGTTCCCGATCTCGCTGTCGGGCACGGCCGTCCGCGCCGTCCCGCTCGGCGGCGCGCCCGCCGGCCCCGCCCGCCTCGGCACCGAGGTGGGCCTACTCGCGGTACGCGTCGGCGAGCAGCCGGATGCCGTCGGGGTCGCCGAGGACCGTGATGCGGTCGCCGTCGTGGAGGACCGTCGACCCGCTGGGTACCGCGATGTCGCCGTCGCGGTGGACGAGCGCGACGAGCGTGCCCGACGGGAGCCGGAGGTCCTTGAGCGCGCGGCCCACGAGCGGGGCCGTCGGGCCGTCGGCGTCGAGCGTGAGCGCGAGGAACCGGTCGTTCTTGAGCAGCACCTCTTTGAGGCCCTGCTCGGTCGGGGCCGCCCGCCACTCGTCGAGGAACGGGTCCTCGTCGATCCGCCCCGCGATCGCCGCGAGCGTCCGGAGGTGCCGGCCCGGCGGCTCCTCGGGGCTGAGCAAGAAGAACGCGGCTTCCACGCGGCGGACCTCGTCGGGCGTCTCGTCGCCGACCGTGTCGACGGGGACGTCGAGGCCGTCCCGGGCCCGCACCATGACGAGCGCGGGGCGTGTGACCTCGGGGCGTCGGAGGTGGGGCAGCGCGACCCCCTTCGTGACCGGCGTCGCGCCCGTGCGCGAGCCGGCGAGGAACCCCTCGGTGAGGATGTCGGCGTCGAGGCCGGCCTGGTCCGACAGGCGCTCGGCGGCCACGTAGGCGACGGCGTCGAACGACCGGACGCCCTCGACGTCGAGCACGGCGGCCTCCGTCACGAGCCGCTCGAACGGCGTCTCGTCGGCCAGCCCCTTGTCCTTGAGGATCGTCCGGAGCTCCGTGTCGAGCCCGGCGTACTGGCGCCGCCCGAGCCGCGCGAACAGGTGGTAGATGGCCCCCTCGCGCTCGACGACCGGGTTGTTCTTGACGTAGTAGACGTACCACGCCACGCCGCCCGCGATCATCGCCAGCGAGAGCCCGATGGCGAGCCCGCCGAGCTCGGCGATGAGGAACACCGGCGTCACGACGCCCACGATCTGGACCCACGGGTACAGCGGGCTCCGGTAGCCCGGCACGTAGCCCGGGATCCGGCTCTCGCGCATCACGATCACGGCCACGTTGATCAGCCCGAACAGCATGAGCTGGAACGCGCTCGCCAGCTTCGCGATGCCCTCCACGTCGAGCGCCACGATCACCCCGATCATCAGGATCGACGTCGCGACGACGGCCGGGACCGGCGTCCCGAACCGGCCGATCCGCCCCAGCTTTTCGGTCACGAGCCCGTCGCGGGCCATCGCGAGCGGGTAGCGGCTGGCGGAGAGGATGCCCGCGTTGCCGGTCGAGGCGAACGCGGCGATCGCGGCGGCCACGATCAGGAGGAGGCCCCACGGCTCGGGGAGCCAGGTGAAAAAGGCCTCGGCGGCCGTCGCCACCGGCGTCAGGTCGCTCCGGAGCTCCTGCGGGTCGAGCACCGCGATCATGATGAACACGCCCACGCAGTAGATCAACGTGGCCGTCCCCAGCGAGAGGACCATCCCGAGCGGGAGGTTCCGGTCCGGGTTCTGGACCTCCTCGGCGACGGACGCCACTTTCGTGAGCCCGGCGTACGACACGAACACGAGCCCGATGGTCGAGAGCAGGCCCTCGGTCCCGAACGGGAGGAACGGCGTGAACTGGCGCTCGAGGTTCTCCGTCCCCAGCGACCCGACCGCGAACAGGCCCTGGGCCACGAAGAAGACGAGCACGCCCACCAGCACCGTCACGAGAAAGCGCTGGAGCCCGCTCGTCTCTTTCGCCCCGACCACGTTGAGGACGGCGAACGCGACCGTGAGCGCGACCGCGAGGGGCTTGATCGGCACGTCGACAAAAAAGACGAGGTAGGCCCCCATCCCGACGAGGGCGAACGCGCTCTTGAGCACGAGGGCCAGCCACGTCCCGATTCCGCCGACCGTGCCGGCGAGCGGCCCGAGGCTCCGGTCGAGGAAGTAGTACGCGCCGCCGGCCTTCGGCATGGCCGTCGAGAGCTCGGCGGCCGAGAACATGGCCGGCAGGATGAGCACGCCGGCCAGGAAGTACGCCAGGACCGTCGCCGGGCCGGCCTGGGCCGTGGCGAGCCCGGGGAGCAGGAAGAACCCGGAGCTGAACATGGCCCCCGTGCTGATCGCGTACACGTCGAACAGCGTGAGCTCTTTTTTGAGGCGGGGGGCGTCGGGCACGGGCGGTCGGTCGGCGGGGGGCGGGAGGTTCTCCTGACGATACCGCCGGGTTCCGAGTCGTGCCGGTGGGTCCCGCCGCTCCGCCCGCTTCAGCGCCGAGGCAGCAGGTCGACGTAGCCAGGCGGAGGGGCGGCGCTAGGGGATGTCGCCAATCTCTTCGGAGGGCGGTGACCTCGTTGTCCCCTGCCGGAACCGCGGAGGCGGGGTAACGTGCCCCTCTTTTCCCTTCCCGGCCGCCCGGCCCCACCACGCCCGCCGCCATGCGACGCTTCGCTACACTTTTTTTCATTCTTGCCTTCGCGCCCCTCGGGTGGGCGCAGATACTTCCCGATGCGGAGTCGACTCAACCCCTGATCAGAGCCGATCGAGCTCAGGCCCGCACCGCGGCCGACACGCTCCGCCTTTCAAACGTCCCCGAAGGCGCCCAGATCACGATCTACGACTTCACGAACGGCAACGGACGGATCACCGGCGTCAACAATTTCTACGACCAGATCGGTACCGGCTACACGCTCCCCGACGACGGAGAGTACGAGTTGGTCGGGCTGGAGGCCCTCTTTTTCGACGTCTCGAATCCAGGCGATTCCATCGACCTTCAGGTCTACAGCGGGACGGTCGACTCCGGGCCGCAGGGCGATCCGGTCTACGTTCAGACCTTCGACACCGGGGACCTCGTGGCCCCCGAGATGGGCCCGGACGGGACGACCGTCTTCACGACGTTCCTCGAGTTCGACGAGCCGCTCCCACTCACGGAGGACTCGTTCTTCGCCATCTTTGATTTCTCTCAGACGCAGGACACCGTGTCCGTGGTCTCCACGGTCACGCTTGGCACACCAGCGCCCGAAACGGTCGTGTTCCGAAACGGTGCGTGGGCGAGACTGACGGACCTCTTTCAGGATCCGTTCGACATCTACCTCCTCGCCGATGCCGTCGTCGTAAGTCCTGGCCCGACGGGTCCGATTCCGATCGCCGAGGCGCGGGCCGCCGGGAGCGGCGAGACCGTGACCATCGAGGGGACCATCTCTCGGTCCGAGGGCGCCTTCACGTACCTCCAGGACGAGACGGCGGGCCTCACGATCCGCCAGACGTCCGGGGACTTTTTCGACCAGGTCACGGCCAACACGCTCCGGCCGGGCGTCGTCGTCCGCGTGACGGGGACGCTCTCCGAGTTCAACGGGCTCCTCCAGATCAACGGGTCCGACCTCGAGTCCTACGAGGTCATCGCGCACACGGACGTGCCCGAGCCGCAGGAGGTCACGCTCGCCGAGCTGGCCGCCAACGGCGAGGACTACGAGGGCGAGCTGGTGCTGGTCACCGACGTGACGTTCGCCGACCCGCCGACGCAGTTCGAGGCGGCCACGACCTACCAGGTCTCCGACCCGACCGACGACTCGAACGCCGTGACCCTCCGCGTCCCGAACGCCGACGACACGCTCATCGACGGGACGGACTTTCTCGGCGACCCGTCGCGGGTGACCGGCGTCGTCGGGCAGTTCTCGGCGACCGACCCGAACGCGGGGTATCAGATCCTGCTCCTCGACATCCGAGAGGTGCTCCGGAACGCCGTCTCAGTCGGGGAGGACCCGGAGGGCCGGCTGGCCCTCGGCGCGTTCACGCCGAACCCGTCGGCCTCGGGCGCCGAGGCGACCGTGTCGCTGGCCGAGGCCGGCCCGGCCACGCTCGTCGTGTTTGACGTGCTCGGCCGCGAGGTCGCCCGCGTGCTCGATCGGGCGCTCCCGGCCGGCGACCACGCCGTCCGCGTCGACGTCTCGGACCTCCCGGCCGGGACCTACGTCGCGCGGCTCCGCGCGGCCGGGACGACGGTCGTCCGCCCGTTCACCGTCGCGCGCTAGCTCCCCGCTCGGCCCACCGCCCGAGGCGGGGCGGGCCCGAATGACAGCGCGGCCTCCGGCGGGATGCCGGAGGCCGCGTGGCCGTCCCGCGTGTCGCCGGCGGTGGCCGCCGCCGGCGGTGCTTGGTCAGCGCGTGATCGTCAGGCGGGCCGTCGTGACGGCCTCCCCGAGCGTGACGCGCGCGAGGTAGACGCCCGGCGCGAGCGCGCCGCCGGCGAGAGCGAAGGTGTGGGCGCCCGCTGCCAGCGGGCCGTCATGCAGCCGCACGACCTCGCGGCCGACGGCGTCCCACACGGTCACCGTCGCGTGGTCGGCGCGCGGGGTCGAGAGGACGACGCGGGCGGCGCCGGCCGACGGGTTGGGGGCGACGGCGAGCACGAGCGACCCGGGGCCGTCCTCGACCGACGTCCCGTCCACCACGGTCACCGTGACCGTGCCGGTGGCCTCGTCCGTCCCGTCGGAGACCGTGAACGTGAACGAGTCCTCTCCGACGTAGCCGTCGTTGGAGGTGTAGGCCACGACCTCCGCCTGCCGCCGGCCTTCGCTGACGTCGGCGACCTCGGCCGTGCCGTGCTCGGGGTCGGAGACGTCGGTGATCGTGAGGTTGTCGCCATCGGCGTCGGTGACGTTGGCGAGGACGTCGATAAAGGCGGTTTCCCCGGCGACGGCCTCGGCCTCGACGGGTCCGCTGACCTGGGGCGCGCTGTTCGAGCCGCCACCGCCCCGCGTCGAGTAAGAGGCGTAGTACGCCCGCCCCCCCTGTGGGACCTCGAAGTTGTTGGCCGAGGCGCTGACGCCCTCGGCCGTAGCCCACGAGTAGATCGTCGTCGTCGTGCCGAACCCCGCGACTGAGACCGTGATCTCATACTCGATCATGAGCGTCTGGAACGACCCCACCGGGGTGATCAGCGTCCCATAGCCGACCACCTCGCTGCGATAGTCGGTCGTGACGGTGAAGCCTTGGAAGGTCTGCGTCGTCTGGTCCTCGGTGACGGCGCCGTACGTGAGGGGGAACGTGAGCTGCTGGAGGCCATCGGGCTCGTACGTGAGAACGATCTCAGGATTGCCGTCCTGGGCTGGGACGTAGATCCCCTGCGTGACGAACTGGTCGCCAGTCACGTCGGCGTAGACGTAGCCCGCGGTGTCCTCGCCCTCGACAGCCGTCGTGTCGTTGAGGGCGGCGTAGTTCGCGTCGGGGAAGTTCGACGCGCCCGGGAGCCCAGCCACGTCCCCACCAGAGTAGAAGGTCTGGCTGACGGCGAGTTCGTTGGGGTACGCGATGGTCGTGAAGTCCCAGGTCTGGTTCGCGCCCTGGAGCGCGATGAGCGCGTCGATCTCCGCCCGGTCGTCGGCAGGGACGTCGTCGTTGGTGTCGGTCCCGAACGTCTGCGTCGTGACCGTCTCGCCGGACGTGGTGACCCCGTAGAGGTCGTCGAAGGTGAACGAGACCTGGGCGCGGGCGGGCGCGACCAGCAGGATGGCCGCGAGCGCGGCCAGGGCGAAGCAACGGGTCATGAGCGGAGGTGGAGGGGGGACGGGAGTCTAGGCGATCCGTCCCCCCTCCGCCTCCCCGAATGAGGGGAGGTCCGGCCTCAGCGGACGGCGATCCCCTCGTTCGGCGACGTCACCGGGGCGCGCGCCTCCACGGTGGCCGGCTCCGGGACCCGCTCGTAGCGGACGAGACTGGCCGGCTGAAAGGCAGACTCGCCCGCCCCGGCCGCGCCGTCGGGCGACTGCCGGGCGTAGGAAACCTCAAGGGCGAGCGGGCCGAACTCGGACGACAAGGCCTCGTGTGTCACGGGCTGCGGCGAGATCGGGCCGCGCGTCTCCGCGTTGAACTCCAACCGTTTCCAGAGCCGGCGGTACTCCTGGCCGATCGCCGTCGCGCCGGACGCCAGTTGGACGGGGCCGCTTCCGAGATAGCGGGCCTCGACAATCTCGGTGTCGAGGAACACGTCGTTGGGCTCCAGCCCGATGCCGTACGCGAGCTGTGGCTCCTCTTCGTCACGCCAGCGGTACAGGCCGTCCTCCCGGTTCGCGTACCACGCGGACTGTCCGAACACGCAGTGGCCAAAGCTCAGCGACGGCTCGATCAAGAACCAGGTCTCGCCACCAACGACCGTGTCGCGCGTCACCGTTAGCGTCACAGTCTGTTCGGCGGCCACCGTCGTATCCTGGGGCGCCCCGACGTCATCGTACCGGACGGTGGACGTCCGGGCGAGTGTCCACTCGGTGCCGACGGCCAGTGGGAGGACGGGGGCCTCGGCGGGCGGGTCGATCGGGTCGGACGAGTCGCAGCCGGCGACGGCGAGGACGAGGGCGAGCGTGCAGAGGCGGAGGGGCCGCATGGAGAGGCGGGAGGGTGAGAAGGGGTAGCCTCTGTCGGTCGCGTCGCGGGTCGGGTGCGGATAGCGACAGAGATACGGGTGCAAACGGCGGGGGACAAGTCACGGAGCCGTGACCTTGCTCAGCCGAGCGCCGAGAACAGCGGAGCCGCCACCTCGCGCCCGGGGTACCATGCGGCATGCAGATCGAATCGGCCCGCCTCGACGACTTCGCCGCCGCCGTCCGCCCCCGGCTCACGGGCGACCTCCGCCTCGACGCGCTCTCGAAGGCCCTCTATGCCACCGACGCCTCGCTCTACCGCGAGCCCCCGCTCGGCGTCCTGATCCCGAAGCACGCCGACGACGTCCAGGCGGCGCTCGAGGAGGCCGCCCGCTACGGCGTCCCGATCGTCGCGCGGGGGGCGGGGTCGAGCCTCGCGGGCTCGGCCGTCTCCGGCGGCCTCGTCGTCGACACCACGAAGCACCTCCGCGAGATCGTCCACGTCGACGCCGAGGCGCGGAGGGCGACGGTCCAGCCGGGCGTCGTCCTCGACGACCTCAACCGCGCGCTCCGCCCCCACGGGCTCACGTTCGGGCCCGACCCGGCCTCCTCGAACCGGGCCACGCTCGGCGGGATGCTCGGCACGAACGCGACCGGGACGCACTCCATCCAGTACGGCGCCGTCGTCGACTGGACCGAGTCGGCGCGGGTGCTCCTCCACGACGGGACGCCGGCCGCGTTCGGCGCGCTCGACGACGCGGCGTGGATCGGGAAAACCAAACTCGGCGGGACGGAGGGCGAGGTCTACCGGCGCGTCGAGGCGCTCCTCAAGGTCCACGAGCAGGCCATCCGGCACGACACGCCGCGGTGGTGGCGCCGCGCCGGCGGCTACCGGCTGGAGCGGATGCTGGAGGCCCCGGAGGTCGACCGCGGGCCGGGCCGAGGGTGGGACGGCACGCGCAACCTCGCCCACCTCCTAGCGGGCTCCGAGGGCACGCTCGGCGTGGCGACCGAACTCACGCTTGGCCTCGTCGAGCGCCCGGCGCACGCGGCGCTCGGCGTCGTCCACTTCGACACGCGGATGGGGTGCCTCGAGGCCGTCGAGGGGATCCTGGAGACCGGCCCGACGGCCGTCGAGATGTTCGACCGGATCGCGCTCGAGCGGGCCTACGACGTGACCGAGTACGCGCCGAAGCTCCACTTCGTCCAGCGCGGGCCGCACGGCGAGATCCCGGCCGCGCTCCTCATCGTCGAGTACAGCGGGGCGTCGCTGGCCGAGTGCGAGGACGGCCTCGCCCGCCTCGGGCGCCACCTCGGGCCGGGCGCCGTGATCACGGAGTTGGTCGAGGAGGCCCGGATGGCGGACGTCTACGCCGTCCGGAAGGTGGGGCTGGGGCTGGCGATGAGCGCGCGGCTGCCGGTCCAGGCGGCCGCGATCATCGAGGACGCGGCCGTGCCGGTCGAGCACCTTCCGGCCTACATCCGCGAGCTCGAGGAGGCCATGGCCGAGGACAACGTCGAGTCGGTCGTTTACGCGCACGCGAGCGCCGGCTGCCTCCACGTCCGCCCGTTTTTCGACCTCAAGCAGCGGGTGGAGGTCGAGAAGATGGACCGCGTCGCGCGTGCGTCCGCTCGGTTGGCGAAGAAATACGGCGGCGTCATCGCCTCGGAGCACGGCGACGGCCGGGCGCGCGGGGCGCTGGCGGAGGACTTCTACACGCCGGCGCTCTACGCGGCGTACCAGGCCACGAAGCGGGCGTTCGACCCGGCGGGCCGGCTCAACCCGGGCAAGATCGTCGAGGTCCCGCCGCTCACCGAGGCGCTCCGGATGGGCCCCGACTACCACCCGCGCCCGGTGCCGACGGCCCTCGCATTCCCCGACGCGACGGGCCGCGACGTCGGGTTCGTCGAGGCCGTCGAGGCGTGCAACGGGCAGGGCGTCTGCCGCAAGACCGACGTCGGGACGATGTGCCCGCCGTTCATGGCGACGCGCGAGGAGAAGGACTCGACGCGCGGCCGGGCCAACGCGCTCCGCGAGGCGTTCTCCGGCGGCCTCCCGTCGCTTACGGCGCCCGAGGTCGGGGAGGCCCTCGACCTCTGTGTCTCGTGCAAGGCCTGCAAGGCCGAGTGCCCGGCGTCGGTCGACATGGCCGCGCTCAAGACGGCGTGGCTAGAGCAGAAATACAAGGAGGAGCGGCCGTCCGTGCGCGCGCGCCTATTCGCCCACATCCCGGTCGTCGCGAAGCGCGTGGCCGGGCCGCTCGCCGCCGTCGCCAACCGGGTCAACCGGAGCGGGCTCGTCCGCGGCCGGCTCGCGGCGCTCGGCGTCGCGACGGAGCGCGGCCTCCCGGCGTTCGCCACCAAGCCGTTCAAGGACGCCGAGGCCCCCCGCCTCGACGTCGAGGCGGGCGCTCCCGACGGGCCGCGTGTGGCGCTCTACGTCGACACGTTCGGACGCTTCCAGGAGCCGACGATCCCGCGCGCGGCGCTGAAGGTGCTCGCGGCGGCCGGCGCGCGCGTCGAGGTCCCGCCGTACCGCTGCTGCGGGCGGACGTACCTCTCGAAGGGGTTCGTCCCGCACGCCGAGCGGCTCGCACGCCGGCTCGTCGAGACGTACGCGCCCCTCGCTCGCGAGGGCGTCGCGATCGTCGGCCTGGAGCCGTCGTGCATCCTCACGCTCCGCGACGAGATCCCGCGCCTCGTGCGGACGGAGGACGCGAAGGCCGTCGCCGCGGCGGCCGTCACGTTCGAAGAGTGGTGCGAAGCCCACGCCGACCGCCTCGCCGCCATCGACTGGCAGGACACGTCCGAGGACGCGCTCGTCCACGGCCACTGCCACCAGAAGGCGCTCTCGAGGATGTCGGCCAGCCACGCGTGCCTCGGGGCCGCCGGCCTCCGCGTGACCGAGACCGGCGCCGGGTGCTGCGGCGTGGCCGGCTCGTTCGGCTACGAGGCCGAGCACTACAGCGTGTCGCTGGCGATCGCTGAGGATCGGCTGGCGCCGGCCGTCCGCGCGGCGCCCGGGGCCGTCGTGGTCGCGGCCGGGACGAGCTGCCGCGAGCAGGTCGAGCACACGACGGGACGGCGGGCGCTCCACCCGGCCGAGGCCCTGGCGGCGCGGCTCCGCTGACCCCGCCCGCCTCGGCGTCGAGGCGGGCGGAGCCGCTAGTAGATGAACGTCGTAAAGCCGGCCGAGAGGCCGTAGTAGGTCAGTTCGTCGTCGAAGGAAAAATCCTGGGCCCGGTAGAACGCCTGCCCCCGGAGGGCGACGTTCCGGGCGATCGGGAGCTCGACGCCGGCCGCCAGCCCGCCGCCGACGGAGGCGTCCCAGGACGGGCTCCGGCCGAGGGCCTCGTCGACGTCGCTGGTCTGCCGGGCGTACGACAGCAGGAGGTCCGCCTCGACGAACGGCCGGGCCGTCGCGCCGCCGCCGACGTAGTACGTCACCGTGGGGCCGACGCCGACGCGGGTCGATGAAAACGTGCCCGCCGTCGCCAGCTCGGACCGGGAGTACGCGAGTTGGAGGGCCGCGCTGACCGCCAGGCCGTCCGCCACGAACCGGCCGGCGCGGGGCGACAGCGAGGCCGAGGTGTTCGAGTCGAACCGCGTGAACGTCGCCGCGCCGCCGAGCAGGCGGACGCCCGTCGCGGTCTGGTCCCACGCGTCAGGGCCGTCGGGCGCGGGCTGCGCGAGGGCGGGGAAGGAGAGGGCGGCGACGAGGGCGACGAGGGCGAGGCGCATGGGGTCCGGGGAACGAGAAGGCCGAAAGGTGGGCTCGTTCCGTCCGCCCGAAAGGTCCGATCCCCGTGCCCCCCCCGATCCCCGTGGCGCCCCGACGGCTCCGGGCCAGAGCGGGCCTAGCGGTACCCCTCGTCCTCCGGGTGCTGCGGGCGGACGAGCGCGAGGATCGCCCCGTGCGGGACGATGAGGTACGCCTCCCCGCCGTACTCGACCTCGACGGCCTCCTTCCGCAGGAACAGCGCGAGGTCGCCGACGCGCGCCTGGAGCGGGAGGTACCGGACCGGCGAGTCCTCGCCCGTCCACGCCTCCGAGGCCGAGTAGTCGGGGTTCGGGACGGCGTGGCCTGGCCCGACGCGGACGACGCGGCCGGTCTGGACCGTCTCCTTCGACATTACCCCCGCCGGGAGGTACAGCCCGCCCGACGACCGGTCGGCGTCGTCGCTCGGCTGGATGAGTACGCGGTCGCCGACCACGTGGACGGCGTCGAGGGAGGGCATCAGGTCCATCGTGGGCCGGCGGGCATCCTTTCGTGGGGGGCGACGTATGATACCCCTCCTCCCGACCCCTCCTGGCCTCACCCCCATGCGAAGCACCGGTGCCATCGTCCTTCTCGTCCTCGTCCTGCTCGTCGGCTTCGCCGGTTGCGCGGGGTGCAGCACCTTCAACAGCCTCCGGACCCAAGACGAACAGGTGACCGGTGCGTGGTCGGAGGTCGAGAACCAGTACCAGCGGCGGGCCGACCTCGTCCAGCAGGTCGTCTCGACGGTCCAGGGCCAGGCCGACTTCGAGCGCGAGACGCTCCAGAACGTGATCGAGGCGCGGAGCCGGGCCACCAGCATCCAGATCTCGGCCGACGACCTCGACGATCCCGAGGCGCTCGCGCAGTACCAAGCGGCGCAGTCCGCGCTGGGCTCGTCGCTCGGACGGCTCTTGGCCGTCTCCGAGTCGTACCCGACGCTCCAGGCCAACGAGGGCTTCCTCCGGCTCCAGGACCAGATCGAGGGCAACGAAAACCGGATCGCCACGGCCCGCCGCGACTACAACCGGGCGGCGACCGAGCTCAACGCGCGGATCCGGACGTTCCCGGCCAACCTCGTCGCCGGCGTCGCGGGCGTCGACCGGCGCGAGCAGTTCGAGGCCGCCGAGGGCACCGACCAGGCGCCTGAGATCTCCTTCGACTGATCGGCCCGTCGCGTTCCGCTGACC
>Ga0310345_10004143_pt1 | contig 13320 bp, 19 predicted proteins | sample HC15DNA20500_MG_FD_204667 | JGI IMG/M metagenome (GOLD analysis project Ga0310345, IMG submission 204667) | Marine microbial communities from station ALOHA, North Pacific Subtropical Gyre - HC15-DNA-20-500_MG | ecosystem: Environmental > Aquatic > Marine > Oceanic | place: Pacific Ocean: North... | reverse complement strand
TGAGTATCGATAACTTCTAATTGGTTTGTTTCTGCGTTATATCTTTTGTGGCCACTGTGGTGAATTGACACTGTATCTAAATCATAGTTGATTACGTTTGACGCTTCTGGCCCTTGAATTTCTGCGTTGTAGAATATGCTCCCATCTTCCCCAAATATTCCAGCCAATTCTGGCGGGGTTAAAACTTCTAGAGATTTTTTATATGCCCTAAAAGCATCTACATACACTTGCTTAACACGATCACCTCCTTTGAATTCGCGAGCCTCTAAATTTCCGAGCGTCATGCCGCCTGACGACATATCTCCTTTGTTGCGCGCCGCACGTGCTTCACCATCAACATATCCAAGATATATGTTATAACCGTCCGTTTTTTCGGTACCAACTAGTTCGCCATGTGAAGCCATAGACAAGATCTTCTTAACGCCGTTAAAGGTTAAGTCGCGATTATCATACAAGTGCATCAAATGACCAGCAACGCCACCCATAATTAACTCCCTTGTATTTACTCTTTGCCCGAAGGGGCTTTCTTCTTGGTTTTCGCCTGTGCCTTTGCTGCAGCTGCAGCTTCTGTGGCCGCGGCGCCCGCCTTAGCAACTTTAGCTCTTTGAAGAGCTGCAGCTTCTGCCGCGGCCTCTTCGGCCTCGACCTGCTGTTCTTCGGGTGCTTTTGCATTCGCGGTTTGAAAGTCCTCTTCTAGTTTTTTTAATCGCTCAAAAAATGCTAGCTTTCGATTTCGTCGTTTCTTTGCCATGGTATTGTTCTCCTTGTGTATTAATTAGTTGTTTGGTCAGGATCGCCCCCATTTGATATGGAATAGGCTTTCCCCCGAGATCTTAAAGAAATTGGCCCCTTTATTGATAATGCATGTGGTACGTTGGGGCCGCTAGTAGGCGATAAGCTTCCGGATTGCTCTGCCGCCGAGCCGATCAGCGCGCCGCCTCCAATATTATATTGCGCAGGTAAGTTTTTATGCACGTTTATTACAAAACTGCCTTCAGCCTCTGGGTATGGCTCTGTGGTCTGCTCTCCAAAGGTAGGATATGCGCTAGGGTCTCTAATAAAATGTATATTAAAGGCTTCCGCGGTTGGGCTGTTATTTTCAGGGTTGCCCGGCCAATTTTTATAGCTAGCGTGGTCTTGTACTTTTAAATATTCTGCTACAGTAACAGTGCTTCCCGCGGGATTATTTGGGCGCGAATGGCTAGCGGAGTTTTTTAAAAACCAACCAAAAGATCTAATATTGCCATCGATGCCGGGCTCCGGGGTAATTGTGACCGCCTTTACGCCGACAGTTGCAGAGCCCCAACTGGTACCAACAACACCGGCGCCAGCAGATGAAGATGCGGCATAACGGAATTCAATATTACCCCCTTGTTTCATGACGCATTGATATTTCAAATACGAGCCATTTGCTGCCGTATGATTGTAATATGCAACGTTATACCATTCAACAACGACGCGCTCCGGATCATAGCCTGAGCCGGTTTGAAGCTCGTACTTTACGTAACCATTGGTGGGGTGCGTTCTGAGGTCGTCCCACCACGGACACAATAAAACAAAATTTGTTCCTGTGTCAAGGGCAGTATTGGCATAACCAGCGTTATGCGTGGACTCTCCGGCCGCAGAGGCCAATCCAACCCACCCATTAATATCGACGTGAAAGTGCGAATAGCTTCCCGTGCCAAATGGAAATCCGCTCCATGACGCCGGAAATGCAATTTGAGCAGATCTTCCTTCGTCATCGTTATGTGCAAAAAGAGCCGACGATGAAACAAAGTCATACAATTCGCCATCTGTGCTTTGCGGCACAAAAAAAGCTATATAGTCATTTAGCTGTGCACTTGGCATTTATTACTCGGTCCAGCGTTTCTTAAGTGCCTCAAAGAGTGTTCTATTATGCCACTCTTCTAGTTGTTCTTCAGTGTCCTCTTCTTCTTCTTTTAGATCGCGCTTATAGGCAGGATAGTTTAAATCGGCGTCTTCTGGATATTCAGATGAGTCGTCCGGAGCTTTAAATTCAGGGCCCGGATCATTAGCTACTTCTTCTGCGCTGCGCATGGTGGTATCATCGCTTTTGGTAAATTTATCACCGTCGCCGACGCGTTCTCCGAAAAGAGCCTCCCTAACAATATTGCGCACAGTTTGTTCGTCCAGGGACGCGTCATCATCAGATTCTTGCAGCGCTTTAACATGGTTTTGCACAGCTTCTTTGACCCTTTCCATGACAACAGTGAGATCGTCGCCAATTTGCCACCCATTCCACTCTTCAGAGGGCTTGTATCCTTCTTTCGCATCCGGGCTCATCCAGTGTTCGTCTGTTTCGTCTTCTACGTTGCTAGCAACATAGTCAGGCTCTGCCATGTCGCGCCAATTAACTCTTGATGCAATATCGACTCCATCTTCTTCTACTGGAACAATCTCTTCAATTGGTGCAAGTGCAACCTCTTCGTGAATTGCAGCTGCTAAGTCGCGCTTTTTAACCTTACCTTCTTCAAAGCGACCAATGTCTTCGTCCCAGTCTAAGCTGGACTTACGGGCCCAGGTGTTCGGAGCCTGAGAGGGAGAGCTTCCGCCGCTGCTCTCGCGGCCCCCCATACATCTCTTGTAATATTCAGACGGAGAGCCCCCATACTCGGCATACTTTTTGCGGGCGAAGCGCAAGCAGTCTGGGTCGTCCATATACCCTTCTTCAAGTTGTTCTTCTCCAACCTCAGTTTTTTCGAGCTTGGTCTCATCCGCAGCCCCAAGAGTTTCTTTTATAATTGCTGCAATTTTTTCCTTTAAAGACATTTTGATTAATCTCCCATTTTTATAGTAAGTAGTCTCTTTTAAAGTGTTTTTCCTAGAATCTTCCCAATCTCGAAAACACATATTTCCTTGTTCATAAGCTTCGCGTTCCATTTCGCGCATATGCTCGTCATTTTGAGCATATCCCTGCTTTGTGCTAGCTGCAGATTTAAATTCGCCTCTGCAATTCTGCGCATGATGCACCAACTCGTGTGAAATAGAACGAAGAATGTCTTTCGGGTGTCTATCATCAATTAAAACAGTAATAGTATGAGTGTTGGGCTCATACCAAGCAGTTTTTCCAAGAACATCTGTAGCATTCTGAGGGTTGGAATCAAAATTAATCACCGGTGGTCTATTAAAGCCTAAACGCTTCTGCGCATATGGATAAAGGTCTTTTACAAAAGGTACCATCTTTTTAACATCATATGGCGAGTTGTTATTAATTGTGCAGGGCATTGTTTAGACCTCAAGTATACATTTATTGTTCTTTTCTTAAGAAAGAGATCAGCTTAGTAAGAGATGTTAATACTTGTGGTTTCGACATTTTTTGGCTAGCCATCTTAACAACGTTGCCCAAAAATTGTTCCATCTCTTGAGGTGTATCAATTTTCGCTATATATGCTTGCAAGCTAGATACGTCCTGCATTTTACCGGTTGCTCTCTCTACATCTGATTTTTGTCTTGGTGCCTCTGGTGCCACATCACCACTGGCTGCGGCAACCGCCTGCTCTGAAAAGCTTTTAACTTCTTCTTCAACAATTTCTCTAATTCTTTCTTTTGTCATGCTCATAATCGGCACTCCTTTTGTAAATAAATAGTATTATCAAGTACAAAGAGATGCTTATAAAAGAAAAATATGCAAGCAAATATTCAAGTGTAGGTAAGTAACGTAGGAGTAAACTAAAAAAACGACACTAAGTGCTGGAGCCATGTGTGGCTTTTTCCAAAAATACCGAATACAGAACGAGCCAATAAACACCTTAAGAAAGAGGAAAAGCAGCGGGTCTATGTTGATTAAAAAGTCCATCAAAGGATTTTTTTCATCAGCAATCCCATTAGTAACCCACATATAGGTTGCTAAGCCGTCGACAATGTTCATTATAAGAATTGATATTAATATAAACTTAAACAGGCGACCGGGCAACTTCACAGTTTATTCTTTCTTTTTTTGCTTTTGTGTTAGAGAATAATAATACACTTCTTCTTCATCTTGCTTGAGATTTTCAACTTTAATTAACTTAGCCTTCCAAACTGTATCGTCTTCTTCGTGTACTCTTTTAAGATATTCCATATAATGTAAAAAAGCCAATCTTGCAGAGAGGTTTCTTACTTCAGTCGAATGATTGGTGCTGGTATCGGTTATAATTGCTAAAAGATCATCGATTCCAACACAAGATTCGAATCGGCCTACAATAAGAGGCACACCAAACGCAGCTACTCTCCAAAACTCGCTTTGAGTACATTTTCGAACGTTTTCGGCTGTTACATCCGGAAGCATTTTTTCTGAAATAACTGAAGTTGTTGCGCACGATGCTATTAAACACGCTAGCGAAAATATTAAGATTTTTTTCATTTTGTTTTCCTTTTTATGGTTGATTTTTGCCGCCGCATGCGGTTTCATCTAAGATTTCTAAAAGACTATTGTACATTTCGATGGCTTTCATTGTGAGGGGATAGACTTTCCCGCCCAAGCCCGCGGCGGCTAGAGCCTCATAGTTATCACTAGCCCCCATATTTATCAGCCAGTCATGTGTAAACGCATATACCGCGAGTTCGTCTGCTGCGTTGATCATATCAACTAAAATAGCTTCAGTGATCGCAGGCTGAAGGTAGGTCTGCCCTTCTTCATCTGAAAATACGATAATTACATGTTTGGCGTCTTCTCGCCAGCTAATATCCCACTGGTCTTTAGGAGGGCTTGATTCTGCCGACCCCCAGCCCCAAGCAAGATCAGAAATTTGATAAGGAAGAGAGGTGGCGCCAACCAAATTTTGAATTGCTAAATAAATTGCATCATAATTTTGTTCATTTCCGCCATTTAAGGTAAATCCTGAATTTTGAAAGATGCTGATAAAAGTTTGGAAGTCAACAAGGTCAGTTTGCAAAACAACATGTTCATTCCACCCGTTTGCTGTGTACGTGGCCGTGAACACAAGGCCCCATTTAACAACATCTGAATCGCTATAGTGCGCAGCAAATTTATTAAGGGCTGTCATGACAGCGTTGATTTCTTCTTGCATGGATCCGGAAAGATCAACAATAAATAAAATATCAGTTGGCTCTAATTCTTTGTCTTCATCGATTTTACCATCGCAGTTTGTATCTGTGCCGTTGCATATATCTTCTGGCTGTGGAGTTACCTCTCCCAAGCAAAGCTTTTTAACAAATTGGCTATTATCATCGTAATTGCCCCATTTGCCTGCTAAACATGTCATTTCTCCGGGCACACATATGCCAACTAGCATTGTTTCTGGCGCGCCACTATAACAACCCGCGAATAGGTTCTCGTCTGTTTGCTGATTGCAATTATCGTCATGATTATTACACTCTTCTGGTTTAATTTCGCCTAGGTGTTTGTCGCACACTGTACCCGGCGTGGTTGTCTGTGGAAGCCAATAGCAGACTGCGAAACACTCAGTTAGTTGTAGGTCTGCGCACGTAGGATCGCTTGGGTCTGCGCATTCGCAGGTTTTATATCCGGCGCCGCAAACCAAGGGGTTTTCTTGACAGGGGAAAAGAGTACCAATATCTTGCACTGTGCAGAGACAATCAAGCCCCTCATCGGCCTGACCGTCGCAGTCATCGTCTAGCCCATTGCAAACTTCTGGCAGCGGCTGCTTAGCTGTGCATATCCATTGTCCCCCTACGCAAAATTGTAAATTTTCTTCACAGTCTGTGCTGCATTTTTCTACTAAATCTTCGTCAATTAGTCCGTTACAGTCATTATCGACCCCATCACAAATTTCATCCTCGGTCGGGCCACATTTTCCACACGCATTTAACTGTCCTTCGTCTATGTCACCATCGCAATCATCATCAACCCCATTACAAATCTCTTCTGGTACTTTTCCGCACCCGCCGCAAGCATTTGCCACGCCTTCGTCGATTTGTCCATCGCAATTGTTGTCTATAAAGTCACAAACCTCCTCTGGGACGTCTCCACAGCCCCCACAGTCGTTCTTAACACCCTCATCGATGTCACCGTCACAATCGTTGTCTAAAAGGTCACAGATTTCCTCTGAGCAGGCAGTTTTGCATATTGTATACTGTATCTGACCCTTGTTGCAAAGTTTCTCTTTGATGCCCGGGTATCCATCCGCAGTTATGCATGGGATATTCGATTCTAACACTAATTGTGCTGGATTGCACTCTAAATGCTCTTCGCATGGCCCTTCATAAACAACAGTTGCTGGGTTATCGCAGTTGTTAATACAAATTTGCTTTTGCCAAATAACGTCTAAATTACCACAAAAATACCAAGCACAATCAACACAGGGGTCTGTATATATAGAATAGGTGTCCTCTTCGACGTCTTCTGTAGTATCGGTCTCGGCGCTAGCAGTGTCTTCGGTTTGAGCATCGACGTCAGGATATACGATGGGGTTCTTTCCACCACTACCACTTTTTTCGTTGGTACACGATACGATTAAAAGTAACATTAGGAGGAGAGCGACAGCAGTTGCGATGAATTGCTTAAACGTCAAAAAAAATCCCTCTTATTATAAGTATGACACAAAAATAACAAATGTTTTATTTTTTTAAAAAAAAGTTTTGTTTTTATTGGTTTTTAGGCCTTTTTTTGTGCAGTAGGCCGCGCAGGCGTGATAAAACGTGCAGCAATAACCTTATCGCCTTGTTCATCTTTAATTTTAATTAGTTGGGCTCTCAAGAAGGCCAAATAGCGAGTCATCGCCGCGGGCGGTGGAATAAACTTGACATTTAGTTTGACGATTTTGATTTTGCTCTGGGTGATAGAAGAGACTGTTTCACCCTCTTTCACCTTAACAATGGTTATTCCCGGGATAGCTCTAATTTTATTGAAAACATCACCATACAAGGACATGTCTGGTGCGTATCTTAACAACAGCTCTATTTCATAGTGGTTTTTCGCCTCTTTTAAGACGTATTCACTCCAGTTTTTAACAATTGTTTTCATGCGTTAATAAATAGTACCTAAATATCAATAATTATGGTGTCATCGTCATCTTTTTTCTCTTCTTTTTTGGGCGGTTTTCGCGTCGGCAAGGGTATTTGGGGCTGCACAAAGGGCCAATGTTCCTGCTTTTTTGGCTTTTTTTCCTGCTTTTTTGGCTCTTCTTTGGTGTATTTCCCACCTAACGCGCCCATTAAGAGCCGCCTGCGCCTGCTGGGGCGCTTTTTGAGCGCTTATATGAGGGCTTTTTCATCTTTCCGCCTACATTGTACGTATTTTTGCCCATTCCTATGTTCATTTTCTTCATTCTAGAGTGATTTTTCCTAATATCTGCCTGATAATCCTCATCTAAGTCCATATTTTGCTCAATTGCGCGCCTCATAATAGGCAAAAAGTCCAATTCTTCCAGTTTTTTGGGGTCAATCCACTTAAATTCCGAGTTTTCTGCCAAATCTAGCTCAATATCACCAGAAAACTGGCTAGTTTTGTAGAAAGTTACGTTATTTTCCTTGTTTTTCTCTTGTAAATCGTCAATTTCGAGGTTTGTTTCCTCTTTTACCTCTCTTTTTGCGCCTTCTACGCCATTTTCACCCTTTTTTAGGTGGCCACCGGGCAAATCCCACTTATTTGAGCCCGAATTCGACTCTGAGGCGCGTTTAAGGACTAAAACCTTGTTATCTTTAACGATAATAACCTTTGAAACCTTATCAGTGTCGTCATTTGGGCGCTTTTTTGCCTCATTTAGAAAGTTTCGCCATATTTTAAGCGCCTTTTCCACTAAAAGAAGTCTCCTTCTTCATATGAAGCGAGGATATCCTCCATACTGGAGGACGAGGTGTCTGGTTCTGGGTAAAATTCGTCAAACTCTGGCTCTTCTTCTGTTTTCGCGTGTATGTCTGTAATATTTTCCGAATATTTGTTTAAAATGTCCTTTTTTGGCTTAAAAAACACAAAATTGAATGGATCATCCTCACTTTTACCCTCGTGACCGGGTTTTGGGCTCTTTTTAACTCCAAGTTCGTTCTTTTTCATGAATTTGTTCCAAACTCGAAGAGCATCAGGGCTTGTTTCATAAGAATCCGGTGACACACCCTCATCTGCAAGCTCCAGAGCCATCAAATACATTACCGTGCCCACCTTTTCACTGTCAGCTGGGGAAGATGACCATGCAACCTCCCAATGAGGGACGTCTATGCGCTTTTCCAGCTTAATATAGGCGCTGGTGTCTTCTTTTTTGCTTTCTGCGGGCTTTTTTGTCACCGAATCAAGCAATTTGATATAAATTTCAGTTGAAGAAGTTGTAATATCGTATAAAAAGTCTCCAGGGCCCTTGTTTTCTTTAAAAAGTTGCCAATTTTCCATTATGTTTGTTGTCGCGACAGATTCTCTCATAGCACTAGCTAGCTCTGGTGGCATCCGGGGCGCCTCATAATTTCTGGCCTCGTTGGCAGCGTCGAGTAGACGCTGTGCCTCTTGAAATGATATTTCTTTCCATTCAGCAAACTTTAACAGCTGCTTTCTGCCGCGGTGATATATAAGCTCGTCTTTAGGATGTGACACAAAAATCTCTTTTGCTAGTGCAAAATCAATAACAGGATTAACTTGAATATTTCGTATAATGTACTTGTCGTGAGTTGATCTATAAAGTTTTTTAAGTGCCTCAAGCGGCGTTTTTGCATTTTTTGCAACTTTTTCCATTACAGACGATGGCAAATCCGCGTCGTGCATGTGATAGTCGATTATATCAGCCAACACTTCGGCTGGTGTGTCTGAATCTCCAGCTATCATATCATATTGCTTGTTTTGTACGACCTGATAATTCCCTGGCGCTTCTGTTTGCATAAGCAGGTTGTGAAGGGTCTTAAATGTTCGAGCATCCACAGGAGCGTCGTCTTTATCCATAAATGATTCGGATCCATAATGAAATTGAAATCTTGTACTAGGTTCTGTCCAAAACCCTTCAAAGAAAAACAGCGGATCATTAGGCTCATAATAGTCTTCAAAATAATCCAAGCCAGGAGCGGCTGTGCACCAATCTGTTTCCTTCCCCAGTTCGCATGCGGCGCCTTTATTATGAACAATCGCAACAAACCACCCATTTTTACCCGGCTTTCTTTCTAATCTTCCAGTTTCTTCGCTGCGCTCCATTTTGCCGCTTAAAATTTCTATACCAGCTTCTGCATCCATATACTGCTTGCCTTGTTGTCGGGTCCGAATCTCTTCTTTTGCTTCTTCTACCATTTGATGTAGTTCTTCAAATGACTCAAGCTCTATTAAATTCTTTTTGGGCATTAAATCAAGGTTTTGGAAGTAGATTTCAAGGTTGGGCATGATGTTTGAATAGCCGCCGGGAAGGTCGTCACGGCCTGCATATGATACATCGCCGTCTATAATATCGCGAGCTATTTTTGGATTCTCTATAGAAAGTTTGCGGATCCACATAATAGCAAGGCCCTGATTTTTATCAGCTTCTTTCTTTTTTTGTTCTGGGGTTGTTGCATTTTGACCCCATATGTCTTCTGGTATTATTTCAAATATATATTCTCTATAATTGGCCCAAGCTTTATTTATTTTTTCTTCCGGAACGTCGGGTTCCGGCTCTTCTTGGGGGTCGACCCACCCGCGCTCAAGTTCCCAATGCCAATCTTTATTAGCATATCTTTTATAGACCCTGCGCATTTTTTTATTGGTGGGCTTAAGTGCCTCCAGACTGTCTTTAATTGAGTAGCGCTCATTTAAGAGGTATTTCCGCCAATTTTCAAATAAAGGATCCATTACATTGGCACTTCTTCTACGATACCACTTAAAGTAACTCCGCTAACCGGTTCGAAGCTCTCTTCTGGTAGTTGATTGGAATGTTTTGGCTTGCCGCCGCCTTCTCTATTGACAGCAACGGTAATATGGGGAAATTTAACTTTTTTGCTAATTGGACCCGGAGCTTCAACTTTTACAGCCATGACGCGCTCATCTCGACCAACGGCAACAACCGGCAGCATAACCTCAGATCCTATAGGGTAATCTTGTGAAAAGTCATGTTTGCCCTTTGGGTGAACAAGCGAGGCAAAAGGGGCAATTGTCATATGGTGTGCAACCGGTTCCCAACCTTCCGGAATCCCCAGTTCTAGAAGTGCGCTACGCGAAGCTTCATCTAACACCACACCAGAATAGGCAATTGCCTCAGTTAACATATATTGGCGCCAATTTTCAAACAGTAGTTTCATGGTCTGTCTCCGCTGGGCGTATCCGGGCGTTTCCGGCGAGGATCCGCAAGCTTTCCGCCGATATCCTGGGTGATGCCGATATCGAGTGGGTCTTCTCCGGTTATTGCCGCGGCCAGATAATCCATACTTATATCTAAATCTTCTATTTTATCGATAAGCTTATCTAGCTGGCCCTCAAGGGCTGTCGCGTCTAAATTAACGTCGACGGTACCGGGCCCGGGGTCTGTTTTTTCTGAATCGTATTCTCTTAACGCAAAAGTGTCGTCATCGTCGTCCCAAAGGGCCGCGCTCTCTTCCGGTGTCATTGGAGTAGATGGTCCTTTCCGGCGGGCGCGCGCCTCTTCTTCGTCGTATTTGTCTCGGCGGCTTTTCTCGTAATCTGACATCTCGCTTTCATGCGGGCTCTGGCGCCAATCGATGAGATCTCCTAGTTGATCCTTGTATAATTTTCCCTCATCGGTTTCAGGTTTCCAAGCATCGTATAAACCCTGCAACGCAACGTGTATGTGTTCTTCCTCGGCGGGAGCCTCCGGGGGGGCCTCCTCCTTAATTAATGATTTTCTCCAACCTTCAAATAACTCTTTCATCTTTTATCTCCCCAATACGCTGGTACTGTATATCTTGTTTCGGCGTATACGATTTTTTTAATTTGTGTGTGATAGTCTTTTAGTGACTTTTGACCATAGCGATAAGGGTCTAGATAATCTTTAATTGCGTCTTCTTTCGTTGCATATATAAAGTCATCGGAATTACCACTGAAGGTGTAGATGCTTTTTAAAACGTTGTCGATGGTGACTCCTTTAATCGGATCTGTGTTTTCTACTTCTTTCAATTGTACAAACATGTCAAGTAGTGAGTTTTTTTGATGCATATCTTCGGCTGGTCTTTCAATAATATCAAATTTCGATATTGTCTTAAACGTTTTGCCCACATCAAGCTCTTCTTGTTCTGCCGGTGGAATATAGTCAATGCGCTCATTTAAATATTGTCGCCAATTTTCAAGTAGGAGCTTCATGCGTTATTATTCCTTTTTAGCCCACTCGCCAGCGCTGTGCGGATTCATATACCACGACGCGCTGCCCATGGCCGACGCGCCCTTTTTAAGGCCTTCCAAAATTTCCTTACCGCGGTCCAGATCGCCCGCCTGAATGGCGTCTCTCACTGTTTGAACTGATCTTTCGTAGGCTACTTGCAATTTGGCCATAACGTTTTCAAATCCCGCTAATTCGCCTTCAAGCGTCTCTGCAGTAAGTTCGGGTACGAGATCTTCGGCAGCTGCGTCGTGCTGCGCTCTCTGCCATGCAGAATAGCGGTTCCGGCTTCCGTGAGGCTCTCTGTCTTGCGCGCTGCCTTTTCTTGGTTTATATTGGTCAAAAAGCTCCTTTGCCCTTGCAAGCGCTGCGCCTTCCAGTTCGGGGCCCTCATAGCGTCCGGAGCGCGACGCTTCATCGATGGGGCCCTGTTTTGTTTTGTGGGGCCCTTTAAAGCTTTTTACTTCTTCTTTGATAATTTGTCTGAGTTTTGATTTAGTAAGTTTCATTTTTGAGATCCTAACATCTTCACCAGGGCGTGGACATCGACTGCAGTCAATTTTCCCATAATAAACTGAGTGGCTTGTTGACCTATCTTCCCAGATAGCGCTTGGGACAGAGCTATTGCTGGTGTACCACCTTTACTACTTGCCTTGGCTTGCGGTGTAGCTTGTTTAGGTTGGGCAGCTGCATTCGCATGCGTCTTCGAAAAATCAATTCGCGCATCGGGAGGGAGATTCCCGGAAGCCTTAAGTTGTTTAAATATTTCAGGCGCGAGGTCAACTTCTGTTATAATTTTAGAGAGTTCCTCTTTAATAAATTGTTTAAGTTTTGATTTAGTTAGTTTCATTATTTACCCTCTCCTTTCCACTCTACACCAATTTGTTTTTCTAGCTCTGTGATCCTTCGAAACAATTCCCCAACGCGGTCGACCAACCACTCAGTGCGCGGATCCTCTTCACCAGCATATGCACCCTCTTCAATGTTTTCAGTGTTGGCCGAAATATTGGATAATTCCTCTTTAATAATCTGCTTAAGTTTTGATTTAGTTAGTTTCATTTTTTTAATCCTTTGCCATGTTATTTAAAAAATCTTGTCGCTCTTCAGCGTCGTCGTATGGAAAGCCTCTAGTGTTCGGCTTAATAACCAAATCACCCTCTTGAGATTCTCCCTCTGGACGATATACTTTTCCCCAATTGCCGGACTTAAGCTTTTTGAAGACATTTCGTTTTGACTTATCTAAGCCCTCTGCTAATATCTTGTTAAGCTCTTCTTTGATGATTTGCTTAAGTTGTCTCTTTGTGATATTCATAATCTCTTCCTATTTCCACTGCAGTCGTAACTGCATTTTTTGACAAAAGGTTATTTTATCGGCCACTAATTTTTCTATGTTCAGAGCATTGATGACTTTCCAGTCATTATAATTAGATGTTTTTGCACGTTTAATCCTAATTTCTGCTTCGAATAATCTACAAAGCGCGTGGGTGTATTCAAACCGCGCAGATAAATAAAGCCCTTTCTTTGTTAAGACGCCCGCCTCTTTTATCATGACCTTTGCGCTGTTGTATAGGGCCGCGGCGCATTCAGCTTCTGTCTTTTTAGCGCAGTCGACTTGCGGTTTGCAATTTCTCCCATCTAAGATGATTTTTGGGGGCTCATTTTCATATTGAGATATCACCGCAACTGTAGCGTTGGGGTCTTTTATAAATTGGGGCCCGCACGAGGCCACAAAAAGAATACCGGTGATCAAAATTAAAAGTTGCTTTTTCGAAATATTCACAATTACCCTCTCAGTGCGCTATTTTTAAACGCTTTTCAATGACATCAAGGCGCCCATCTTGCTTAACTTCCAACAGATCCAATAACTGTTGAAAATTATATCTATCTTGCGCATATGCTTTAACCTGTTCTGCTGTTAATCTGTATCTTTCCTTTTCAATTGAGTTATTAATGTACATTGCGCTGAAAGAAACTACAACAATTAACAAAACTATTAGTGTCTTAAGATCAAATTTGATTTCAAGGTGCACGCCTGTTTTTTTCTTTTCCGCCATTTAGACTTGCAACTCAACAAAAGCTTCAGGGCCTCCAACCAACCAATTGCAGTCGCTTTTACGAATTCCAG
>Ga0310345_10004142_pt1 | contig 13321 bp, 13 predicted proteins | sample HC15DNA20500_MG_FD_204667 | JGI IMG/M metagenome (GOLD analysis project Ga0310345, IMG submission 204667) | Marine microbial communities from station ALOHA, North Pacific Subtropical Gyre - HC15-DNA-20-500_MG | ecosystem: Environmental > Aquatic > Marine > Oceanic | place: Pacific Ocean: North... | reverse complement strand
CGAGTTCGCGATCGTGAACTCCACCTGGGGATCCAACTCCACCAGCAAGTCGATGAGGCTACGGTAGGAGTCGTTGATCTCCTCCAGTGAGAGTCCACCGAAGCCGAGCGTCGACCGCATCGCCTCGAGGGTCTCGCCGCCGGCGCCGTTCATCGTCATCCCGAGTGCCATCGATGCGCTCAAAGGTGAGAGTACGATGTTCGGTCGTCCGTCCCTTTTGACCACCTCCCGGGCCAACTCCAGCCCGAAGGCGTTGGATCTGGTGATTAGGAAGACCTCGGTGGTGGTCAGAGCTCGGGGCAACTCTAGGATGGGGTCGTCCTCGCCGGGCCCAGTGGAGTCGCTGCAGCCGCCTGCGTGGAGGAGGAGAACGACGACGAGGGTTTCAACGGGCCTACGGTCGAGGAACATGGTCTGCGTCTCGGCGATGAGAGGCCGCGGAACGTCTCTAAAGGATAACGAAGCAGAGGGCCGCTCTGTGACAAGGAGCCGCTTACCCGAGCATCGTCAATTTGGTGCGTCTGGGGCGACGCTACGACAGAGCCAGCCAGCATCAAAAGGAATCCCTCAGGCACCGGTGGGCCGCACTCCAGGCCTCGCGGGAGCGGCCACGCAAGAGTATACGCCAGCGGATCGGCGGAGGATATTAACAACTCGGTAGTTCAGTTCGTGCGCCGCTTGCTTGCCCTTGTCACTCATCTGAGAAATATGAACATATGCACGCGCGTGAATCGGGGACGCCTAATTGGTTGGCTCGACATCCTCCGTTCAAGCCTTTGAGTTGTTCCTCGCTGCTGATTCGACTAACCCGTTCGGGCCCCACACCACGAGTTACACCTACACTGACGGTGTGCGACACCGACCAGTTTGGTCCGACTACGAGAATGGTCAGTTGTTGGACACGGCTACCTACGAGCAGGATGAGTTAGACGGACCGTCTGAGCCCTACGACGAGAACGGTCAGCTAATTAGAAAGGCACCTACAACATGAGTGTGCAGTGCGGCGAATAGATTGAGGACGGCGAAACCGTAACCTACGACCCCTGTCCCCCCGGCCTAGAAGAAGGTAACTAGCCCTCCCCAGTACCCCCTCCGTGGCACCCAGCCGCACCCAGATATCGACCAGTGTTTCACTCGTCCTGAGTTGCGCGCCTGAGTGGGTCGGGGCAGAATGAAGGCATGAAGAAAGCCCTGCTTTTCGCCCTCGTCCCATTCCTATCGGGATGCGGACTAACCTCTGTTCAGGGTCCACCTTCTGGTTGGCAAACAATCCAAGATCTAGATGTACTTGAGACTATGGCGCTCACCCGACCCTGCACTACAGGTAAGGGTGTGCTCTTTCTTGATGGGGCGGTAGCAGCACTTTTCGGGTTACTGGCAGGCATTGCAGTAGAGGACAGTTATCCGCCGAGCGGCACATCGGACGAGGTTGGTTTAGGCATGGGGGCCGTCTCCCTTGGGATAGGCGGGCTATATGCGTTCTCAGCATTGAAGGGTAACGGATGGGTGAACGAGTGCAGGGCCCTCAATGCTCGTCTGTTTGAAGCACGTCGAGGCAGCTTGTCGAGCGTCGTCAGTTACGAGTGGCTAGACGAGCTTTTCCCACTACGTGACTTGGGTGTAACTGGATTTGATCCAGTCCTTGGGGTTCCGATACACCAAGACCACTGAGGACCAGTTGATGAAGAAAACCCTACTGGCTCTCGCCCTCGTTGCTTTCCTATCAGGATGCGGACTAACCTTTGTTCAGGGTCCACCTTCCGGCTGGCGGGAAGCCCAAGATGTAGATGTCCTCACGAGAATGTCACTTCTCCAGCCTTGCACTTCTAGCGGGACTCTAATCGGGTTGGACGTACTCACGATAGTAATGGGTGTAGTGGGAAACGTAGACCCCAACGCAATGGGCGGCACTCGCTCGGATGAACAACTAAAATATTTACTCACTGGGTCCCTAATACTGGGGGGAGGTATCGGAGCGATTGTGGGCCTGAACAAGGTCAACGATTGCAGGGCCTTCAATGCTCGGCTGATGGAGCTAGGTCAAGGTGGTGCGTCGAGCCTCACCAGTCATGGGTGGCTAGACGAGCTTTCCCCCCCACCGGACTTGGGTGTAACTGCATTTGATCCAGTCTTTGGGCTTCCGATCAAACAAGGCCACTGACAACTAGCCCCTGTCACCCCGGCCTAGGAGACGGGAACTAGCCCCTTTAAGGAAAACAAAGATTAACACACCAATTCATTCGGTCACTGTAGAATAAAACAATGGAAGAAATGGTTCTTTACATAACCATTGGTTTTATGTCTTTGGTTTATCTTCTAATTGGTTTGGGAATAAATGAGAAAAATGCAGAGTACCTGCTTGCAGGTTACAACACAGCAAGTGAAGATAAAAAAAAGAAATTTAACCTAACTAAATACTTAATTTTCTTTAAACCTTTCTTTATAAAATTATCACTGTTTCCTTTGCTGTCATGGTTATTTTTAAGCCTTTTGATTAACATAGATCAAATGCAAATTTTACTCTGGTCTTTGCTTCAGTTAACACCTTTTGTTTTTTTCTTGAAAAAATCAATTGGAACTAATTGGAACATCGAACAATAAATTGTCGTTTAAATTTAGTCTGTTACAGCGGCGCATCACCCCGGCGGAAACTAGCCCCCTAGTACCCCCTCCGTGGCATCCAGCCACTCGCGGGACAGCCGTTGGGCTTCGGCCTATTTGTTCGCGAGTCATCCGCTGTTCGATGATGTCTTTGTTCTCCTGCGCAATCTCATTTCCTTGGGCTGCGGCGAGATTGTACCACATATAGGCGAGTGCTGTGGACCCGAAATGCTCACCGCGACTGCAGCAATCGCTTGTTAGAAAGCGCACCGCATTTGTTAGAAAGCGCACCGCATGTGGAATAGGGTGTCTGCTCCCAAAGCGGAGTCTCCGAGGGTGTGAGACTAGAAGCGGATTCCAAGCACAAACAGGAACCGGTGCTCGACTCCGTACTCCGTAGGGTCCAGGACAGCGAACCATGGGCCGAGAATTGAGTCTGCCAGCCGGACGACGACTCGTCTTCCGCCGCCTAGATCACGCTCTAGGACCAGGCCAGGAACCACGGTCTCGACCCAACCACCACCGCCGGGCGACGGAGGGTCAGTCTCGACGGTCTCTAGCTCGCCGTAGGCGCCGAGGCCGAACCGAAGCCCCAGGCGAGTGGTACCTCGCGTCGGGAACCACTCCGCGCCAAGCGCGAAAAGGTAGTGGTTGTGGTGGTAGTTCTGACCGAGGCTGGCAAAGTCTGTACGAGCGACGCCCAATTCTAGGAAGAGCGGAAGTCCAAGCACGTCGCTTGAGCCCGCGGCAGACACCATAGGTCCGATCTGGCTCCCGCCGACGCTTGGTTCGTGGACCACGAGGAGCCCCGCCGAGACCTCAGCCTGCGCGAACCCCGTTCTCGGACAAAGGCCAGTGGCGAGTACCACGAGCCCCATGAGTCGAGCACAAAGAACAGACCGGAAACGACGCCCACGACCTTCAATCATGACCTCCTAACTCATGTGTGTCTCGCGCCGACCCTCCTCATTCTCATGAGGATGAGCTAGCGTCGCCGCAAGATATGCCGATCGGCGCGGGTCCCGACAGGCATTGGTATACCTAGTATCCCTGGGTTGCTACGATTCTTATCCGTGCAAGGTCAGGACGGAGTATTGATGGCCTGGCAAGGCTTCCGAGCTGCTACTTAATCCAGGCTCAATCACCTCGTTGGTCGATCTGACACGGTGAGAGACTCTCGCAGGCGCACGCGGGGGAACGTATTGCGCGGGCTTGGGAATGGGGCAGTGCGATTTCTGTTCTGGACTAAGCCCCGAGGCATGCTTCTCCGCAGGAATAAGTGCAGCAGGAATCATTTCGAGAGGAAAGCGATCCGGTCGCTCGGTTGGGAACACCAACCGTTCATCAGTCTCGACTGCCATTCTATTGACCACAGTGAGCACTGCCCAACTCACCACCAAGAACATTCCCAGCATGCGCAAGCGATACCTGCGGGCGAGGGGCGGCACCGGGATATTCTTCATCGGAGATTCCTTCACTAACCCCGGCTGCTAATCAAGCAACGGTTCGATGAGTGCGGCCAGTTCCTCGTGGCTCATGTGGCCTGGGTTGTAGCGCTGAACGATGCCTTCGCGATCGACGAGGACGAGCGTCGGCGTCGTACTCACACCGAAGTTGAGGAAATTGTCATTGCTAATCGGCACACTCATAAATGCCGGGATCGGAAACTGCGCCGTGTAGTCGCCGTTGAGATACGCGATCTCCTCTTCGGGCGTCGCGGTCTGTCCGCGAGAGACGAACCCGTAGAGCTGGGTTGGACCGACGATGGCCAGCCCTTGGTCATGGTACTCATCGTACAGTGCCCTCAGGACAGGCTCCTGACGCTTGCAGTCCGGGCACCAATGGGCCCAGAAAAAGAACAGCACGACTTTGCCTTTCAGGTCATCAGGCGTAGGTGGCTGTATGCCGAGGTAGTCGTCGACTTCGAGAGCAGAAAACGGCTCGCCTTCTACGCTGAGCAAGAGGAAGTTCTTCTGAATTCGAGTTTCGATTGACGTGCCCGCGAACTCTTGCCGTGCGGCACCCAAGAAAGTCACAGCCCGGGCGCGGTCTCCTTGGGCATCATACGTGCGACCCAATACCTCAATCCCGGCGCCGAGAGCGGTGGGCAGAAAACGTTCTGCGTCGAGCGGCCGATCTTTCATCAATTCGAGGCTACCCTCGTACGCTTCGCTCGCATATTGCTCTGCGAGATCCCAGCGCTCGGCAAAGCTCGCACCACGCGCCATCCAAGAGACCGCGGCGAGCCATTCTGGGGTCGGCTGCTCACCATCGACCCGTCGCTCCTCGAGGATGGCTCTGGCCTTATCAACTTCTTCTGCCCAAGCCAGATCACTCATTTCCGAAACGAGGCTGCCCGACTGCGCTACCACGGCCAACGGCGAAGCCAGGCAGATCAACAGGAACGACATGGTGAACTTTCTTGACTGTCTCATGGCACCTCCCCTTCGGTGACTGTAGGAAACTCGATTCGGGGAGTCAACGCGGCTTCGACGTCCATACGCCATTCGACAGCTACGGTTTTTGGCGGGAAACAGATGCGGTCGTCGCATGCCTGGTACAGAAAGCTACCAGGCACGACGACCTCGCCCGGTGCTAGATCTGCATCCAGCGCCAGTCGCACCTCGATTGTGAATTCATGATCGAAGACCGCCAGTGGTTCATCCCAGTTCTCCAATAGAAAATCGGTGGACTCCGGATAGGTGATCTCCTCGACTGTGAGTCCTTGGGGCGGCGTGAAGGATAGGAGAGTCGGAATGACGTACGGGTCTCGCGGTTTGTCCGACTGCACGTGGATGTCCTCTGGGAGTTCAACGCTGAGTACGAGTGTCACGGTTTGGCCAGGCCGGATCACCCGCTGTTCGATCGTGGGTCTCAGCTCGGCCGTCGGTTGGCGGAACTGCGCGCTGGCTGAGATCGCACTCAGGCTGAACGCAGCAACCAGAACGCATAAGCGAACGACGACGGCGCATATCTTGGGCGCACTCATGAACATGGCCGGAAAGGTGTTCCGATTCACCGCGCGAGCCTCATGACGCGGTCCTCGTCTTGAACCGTTGCATCCGTCTTCCGTTCCCCACCTCTGAGAAAACCTTCTCCGTCCAAGACGAGTATCTAACACAGGCGTCGCCCAGCTAACGGTGACCGGAGGAATTTGAAGGAAACCTATCCACCCTGTCCCTCCGGCCTAGAAGACGGCAACTAGCCCCTAGTCCCTCCGTGGCATCCAGCCCCCAAGCCCTCATGTAAGCCCTCACTTGTGGGTCAAAATCGGGGTCAATCGCCGTTCCACTGCCCCCCCCTTATTGGCGGCCACGGAGCGGTACTAGTGCAGGTCCAAACCTGAACCTCTCAGGAACCGTACAGTTCCTCATAGGGTTCAGTTACTTCAGGTACGGCCTTTCCGCCAAAGAGTATTGCCCATGTAGCTCAATAGACCTAGAACGAAAAATGCAAATAGGGATGGCCACATGGGCAGAGTCCATGATCCTAGCGTCAGGGATAAGTCCCCAATTACTCGGAACAGATGCAGGGCAGCAACCAACCCAAACATACTGCTAGAGATAAGCAGGTATTTGCTTCTATCCATTAGTCCTCCTCCTCACTGAACCTCAAATCAGCCCCCATTTCTCTGTCAGTCAACCCCCCAGTACCGGGCACCCCCACTATTCCACCGCCACTGACGCTGAACCCATAAACAGTGTTTTGCGCGTCCTGAGTTGCGGGCCTGAGTGGGGCGGGGTTACCCGATTCGTTACCCGCGTAACGGATCTTACAGGGTCTTACCGATACTTAGCCGGAAAGGGGGGGGTGATGATCCGGACCCGCCACGCGCCCCCCATCAGATCTCCATGAAAAGTTTGTGAGGTCGGACTATCCCCGCCGAGCGTGCCGGAGTATTCTGGTTGCGCGCACGCCCGCTCCCGTCCCCTCGGAGGAGGAGTCCCGCATGACGATCTCGCGACGCGACGCCATCACCTTATCCGGGTCCGCAATCGTTGGCCTGTCGGTCGGCGGTTTGGATCCTAAGGAGTTGGCGGCTCAGGTCGCCGGACAGGAGCAGGAGTTCCCGGACCGACTCATCGACGTCGAGCCGCGCGCCACGTTCCCGGTGGACCTCCCGCTGAACCCCGACGGCTCGGCCCCCGAGCATCCCGAGTCGGCCGCCGGCCCGATCCGGGGCCGCCTCATGTGGAGGACGTCGGACCGCAGGGCGCCCGAGATCGAGTACGACTACACGAGGATGGAGATCCGGGTGGACACGCGCGGGCTTGGCACCAAGCGTGGGACGATGCGGTTCAGCGACCTCGAACCCCTGACGAGGGTTTCGCACACCTTCCTCATGCAGTGCGGTGCACCGGAGCCCACCGGTATCGTGAAGTGGACCGGGGTTCGCTTCACCGACTTCGCGGACATGCTCGGCCTCGTTCCGGGCGCCCACTACTGCCGCTTGACCGCGTCGGACGGCCACTACGTGGACGAGTCCGTGGAGGAGTTGCGGCATCCGCAGGTCATGCTCGTCTGGATGATGAACGAGGAGCCGCTCGATCCCCAACACGGAGCGCCCCTGCGTCTCGTCATGCCCTTCCGGTATGGCAATCGGAGCATCAAGGCGATCACCGAGATCATCTTCGGGACGCCGGGGCTACCGCGTCCGGGGACGGGGTAGCAGACGACAGGTCGGTCGAAGATTTGTCTCCTAACGGACTTGTGGGTTCGAGTTCCACCGGCTCCGCTTGTGCCCTCCCCGCGTTACCCGATTCGTTACCCGCTTACCGGGTCTTACACGGTCTTAGCGGGCCCTAGCCGGAGAGGGGGCGGGGAAGAATTCAGCCACCCTCTCGGCACGAAATGAGCGAACGGATACCCCAAGATGAAGCTCCGGCGTGACGAGTGCTTCGGTGGGTAACGTCCGCAGGACCTCCTTCTCTCCAAGGTCGGTCGCAAAACGCGGAGAGTATTGGAGGAAGCACGCCGGAAGAGAAGGCGATGAACCCTGCGGAGCAGCGCATCTGCCCCGACTGTTCTTCGGACTACATACTGCCCTTCGGGGCCGACGCGAGTGTCGGTCCGTTCCCCGAAAATATTTGGTAGCTGGGGCGGGTCCCTTTTCCCGATAAGCGAGCCCCCAGCACCGGGCAGCCCCCCTATTCCACCGCCACTGACGCTGAACCTACAAACACTGTTTCACTCGTCCTGAGTTACAGGTCTGAGTGGGGCGGGGCAGAATCAGGGCATGAAGCAAGCACTTGCGTTGAGCGCCTTGGTGCTTTCACTGTTGTTGTGGAGTTGTGGAGGAGACGATACTCCAACCACTCCAACCCGCAGCCAGTAGGGGACCCGACCCATGGTGAGACCGACGCCGCTCATTGTCTTGGCCCTGCTGCTGTGCTCCAGCACAGAAGCTGTGGGCCAGATCTGGGAGCGTCTCACCTTCCAAGACTCGTTCTCGGGCAAGTTCTCGGGCAAAGCGCGACGAGTAAGGCCAGCATCGTTCAGCGTCCTCCTACCCGGTGATACCACCGCTTCGTACAGCATCCGGTCAGCCATGCGGGTCGACTTCGGTTTCGAAAGTTTGGGGCAGAAGATCGCTATCGGCCCGTTCGTCGAATACCGACTGCTGACGAACATCAAGAAGCCGCAAAACGTCTTTATGGTCGGGCTGTCGACGGACTGGCAGACTCGGGACGCGGAGGCGGAAGATAAAAAATGGAGCGCAGTCCTGGCTGCACGCGTCATGTACAAGAACGATCTCGAGCGCTCCACCAAGTCGGTGCTGACGGACCTGCTCTTCACCCCGGTGGCGAAGGTCCGGGGCGGCGGTCTCTCGAATCTCTTTCTCCCGAATGTCGCGACGCAATTTGGCTCGGCTGTGGAGTTCACCTACAGCCCATCCATCGGTCTTGAGCACGAGAGTGTGGTGCGCACGGCGGACGAGTCCCTCGAGGGCTCCGTTGTCCGGGCAGTCACTGGGGTGCGGGCTGAGTTGGTTCCGCTGCCTTCGCATTGGTCACGACGGCTCGAACTGAACCTCGAGTACTCCTACGGCTACGACCTGCAGGAAACTGCCGAACCCTATCAGCTAGACCGTGGTCACAAGTTGGTCACGGCGGACGCGAACGTGTGGTTCTTGAAAACGGATGCCGGGACGTTGGCTGGCGTGTCTCTCAAATACACCAACGGTGAGAGTCCAAAGACTGGTTTCCGACAGCAGCAACTGACGGAGCTTACGTTCTCTTTGAAGTTCTAGCCGCCCGGCATGCGGGGTGCGCTCACGGCGTCCCGGAGGACGATGTGCTCGCCTACATGTGGTTCGATCTCTCGGCGGCCCAAGCCTTCTTGACCCCTGCTACGCGGACGCTTTAGTTAGTGAGTACTCACTAACCTAGGAGATGGCTCATGTCCCGCCCAAAGGGGATCCCGGACGCTGAGGTGTTGGCCGAGGCACGGCGGTGCTTCCTGAGGTACGGGCCGGGCGTGTCCACTGAGACGATCGCCGCGGGCCTAAGCCTGTCGCAGCCGGCCCTGTTCAAACGGTTCGGCACGAAGAAGGCGCTCATGATGTCCGCGCTGCGTCCGCCGCCGACCCCGGCTTGGGTCGTGGCGCTTGACGACGGCCCGGACAAGCGCTCGATCACGGAGCAACTGGCTGGAATCGTGCAGCGAGCCGGCGCCTACTTCGAGGAGGTGGCTCCTGCGATGGCGATTCTCCGTGCGAGTGGCATCTCCCGCGAGGAGATCTTGGAGTCCTATGACGTCGCCCCGCCGGTGGCCGCCAAGGCGGGCCTCATGGCGTGGCTGGAGCGGGCGAGGGAGAGGGGACTGATCCGCGACGTCGGGCTCGAAGCCACCGCATCGATGATCATGGGCGGTCTGCTGTTTCATGTTTTCATCTCGAGGCTGACGGGAGTGGCGCAGGTCGGGTCGATTAGCCCGTCGTACGCCGAGGAACTGGCTGATCTGCTCGCGCTCGGACTCAATCCGGAGCCAGCACGATGAGACGCCTCGCGATGGGCTCGCTTTTGATGGCCGGCCTCATGTGGCCCTTGCAGTGCGCGGCTCAGAGCACCTGGTGGGAATCTCTGGGCGACGAAGGGCTCATGCTCCTCATTTCAGAGGGCCTCACGAACAACCATGACTTGGGCGTAGCGGTGGACCGCATCGAGCAGGCCGAGGCGCTCGCCCGCCGTTCGCGTGCGGCGATGTTGCCGAGCCTCAGCTTTGACGGACAAGGCACGATGGCGCCACTGGACGGCTTGGGCTTCCAGTTTGGAGGCTTCCCTGTGGGCGGAGACGCGTCAGGGCCGGTGCCCTCGCTGTACTATACGGGGTCAGCGAACCTATCGGCCCGATACAGGCTGACGTCGTGGGGCTCGGAGTATCGGACGTTGCAGTCTAGGAGGCTTCAGACGCTCGCGAGCCGCGGCGATCGAGATGGCGTGGCGGTGGGGTTGGTGACACAAATCGCGTCGGCCTATTTCGACGCAGTGTCGGCGCGTGAACAAATAGGGATCGTCCAGGGACAGATCGAGGCGAGCCAGCGGCTGGCCGACGCGACCCGCCTGCGCTATGAGGGTGGGCAGGCCACGGCCTTGGACGTACTGCAGCAGCGTCAGCAGGTCGCCTCGGCCAAAGCCAATCTCCCCCAAGTCCGAGCGACGCTCCGGGTGGCGATCGAACGCCTGTATTTCCTCGTCGGGCGGGACGCTGGTGCCCCGGCACCTACCGTCGGGGAGCGGCTGCCCGAGCTTCCCCGGCTCAGCGAAGAGGATGTGCCGGCGTCGCTCTTCGCTGCACCGTTCGATCGGCCTGACCTGCGGGGCGGCCAAGCCCGTCTCGACGCTTCGCTGTTCGACGTGGAGAGCGCAAGTTTGAGCCGACTCCCCACGATCGATCTCTCCGCGGGTACCGGATACCAGGCTTTTCAGGCCAGGAGTGTCTCCACCCAGAGCACTTGGAATGCCGGAATCGTGGTTTCGCTGCCCCTATTCGATGGCTTCGACTCATCGGCTCGCGTCCGAGAGGCACAGGCCAACGCGCGGGCGGCACGCGGGTCCCTTCGCCAGTTCGAAGCGCAGGCGCGGAGCGAGGTTCGGTCCTCTCGGGCGCAGCTCGAGGAACAGGTCGAGCAACTCGCGGCGTTACAAGAACAGCTCGACGCCTCCAGCCTCGCGTACCAGGAGTCCCGCCGCAGATACTTCGCTGGCCTCGCGTCCTTCATCGACGTCTTCACGTCCCTGAACGGGATGCAGGCAGCAGAGCTGAACGTGGCGCGATTGAAGCGAACCGCGCTTGGATCGTGGATCGAGTTGCAACGAGCCGCGGGGGGTAGTTGGACCCGCGACCTGGACGACCGGTAGGGGTGACGATCATGAAAAGAATCGGATTTCCGCTTCTCATTATCGTGACCGGAATCGTCGTGGCAGTGGCCCTGTCCCGCTTGGACTCAAGACCGGTCGTTGTCGCGCCACAAGCGGCGAATCTGGTGGTCGACACCTGGGTCGCGCATGCCGAAGAGCACCGCCCGATAGTCGAAGCGACAGGTCAGATAGAGCCGGGGCGTGAAGTATCGGTGCTTCCGGAAGTGACAGGACGCCTCGTCTACGTGTCTGACGATCTCCTTCCCGGCGGTCGCTTCGAGCGGGGTGAAGTGATGGCGCGCGTCGACCCTCGCGACTACGAACTCGCTGTCGACCAGCAGCGCGGATTGGTGCGCGGCTCGGCGCTAGAGCTCGAGATGGAGCACGCGCGTCGAGAGATTGCGCTCGCTGAATGGCGGCTGCTCGGCGACGGTGGAGACGCCTCCCCACTCGTGCTGCGTGAGAGCCAGCTCGCCGCTGCCCAGACGAACTTGACCTCGAACGAGAGCGCCCTCGCTCGTGCCGAGTTGAACCTCGAACGAACCGAGATCCGGGCCCCGTTCAACGCCACAGTCTTGTCCGAGAGCGTCGATGAGGGCCAGGTGGTAGGCCCCCAGTCGTCGGTCGCGCGCATCGTTGGGACAGATCACGTACGACTGCTTTTGTCGGTCAGGGTGGAAGACCTTCCGTTCATCGATCTGCCCCGAAACGGATCGGATGGCTCGCAAGTAACGGTTCGGCAGCGTCTCGGAGCTGGGCGTGTCGTCGAGCGCTCAGGCCGTGTCTCGCACCGCGTCGAGGAGCTCGATCCCGGAACGCGGAGGGCTCAGGTCCTGGTACAGGTGAACGATCCGATGGCGCTGGACGACGACCTCCCGCTCCTCCCGGGGGCTTTCGTCGAGGCCGCGATCGTGGGTCGACCGGTTACGGATGCGATCCGGATTCCGCGCAGCGCCGTGTACGACGGTGCGACCGTGTGGGTGGTCGACGGTGGCTTGACCCTGGAGCGCCGCACGATCGTCCCGCTCTGGTCGGATGCCGAGCACGTCTACGTCCGTGAAGGGGTCCAGCCTGGAGACGAAATCGTCGTGTCGCGTCTCGCGCGCCCGATCGAGGGAACGAGCGTCCAAGCGCGCGCGACCGTGGGGGCGAACTAATGAGCTCACCGGGTCCGGTCCGCCGAGGGCCCCTCGCGTGGATGGCCGCGAACTCCGTGGCAGCCAACCTGCTGATGATGGTCGTGATGATCGGGGGTATCCTGATCGCTCTGTCGCTCAAGCAGGAAGTGTTTCCCGAGTTCGAGATGGACGTGATCCGGGTCACCGTGCTATACCCGGGGGCGAGCCCCGAAGAGGTCGAGCAAGGCATCGTGCTCGCTGTCGAGGAGGCCGTTCGAGGGCTGGACGGTGTGAAGCGTGTGGCCTCCGCCTCGTCCGAGGGAATGGCCAGTATCACGATTCAGCTCCTCCTGGGCGCCGATTCGGATCGCGCGCTCAGCGACGTCACGAACGAGGTGAATCGCATCATGACGCTCCCGGAGGACGCCGAGGAGCCTACCATCTCCGCCACCGCGCCCCGCCAAAGGGTGATCTCGCTGGTCTTGTCTGGTGACCAAGACCTGAAAACCCTACACGACTTGGCCGACTTGGCACGCGAGGAGCTGCTCGCTTCGCCTGATGTGACCCAAGTCGACGTGGCGGGCGTGCCTCCGCTGGAGGTCGCGATCGAGATCCGGCGGGAGGACTTGGAGGCGTATGGCCTTACCCTCGAGCAGGTCGCAGCCCAGATCCGTCTTGCGTCCATTGACCTGCCGGGGGGTGGGGTCGATACGGCGTCCGGTGAGATCCTCGTGCGCCTTGTGGATCGGCGGCTCCGGGCCGAGGACTTCTCCGACATCATCATTCGAGGAACCGCCCGGGGACACCAGCTGCGCTTGGACGAGATCGGGACCATCATCGATGGCTTCGAGGATACCGACGAGTTCACCTGGTACAACGGTTTGCCGGCGGTTCAGCTCACGGTCTACCGCGTGGGGGACGAAACGCCCACGCAGGTCGCGTCTGCGACGAAGGCCTACGCCGAGCGTCTCCGCGCGCGACTGCCGGCGAGCGTCACCGTGTCGGCCTGGTCGGACGACTCGGAGATTCTAGCGGACCGGATCAGCCTGCTGCTCAAGAATGCGCTGATGGGTCTGGCCTTGGTGCTGATCGTCTTGACGCTGTTCCTCAGCCGCTCGCTGGCTGGTTGGGTCGCGCTCGGAATCCCCATCTCGTTCCTGGGAGCATTCCTGCTCATGGGCCCCATGGACGTGTCGATCAACATGATCACCTTATTTGCGTTCATCATCACGTTGGGGCTCA
>Ga0310345_10004141_pt1 | contig 13324 bp, 28 predicted proteins | sample HC15DNA20500_MG_FD_204667 | JGI IMG/M metagenome (GOLD analysis project Ga0310345, IMG submission 204667) | Marine microbial communities from station ALOHA, North Pacific Subtropical Gyre - HC15-DNA-20-500_MG | ecosystem: Environmental > Aquatic > Marine > Oceanic | place: Pacific Ocean: North... | reverse complement strand
ACGTTTTACAAACTCTTTAGTTGACATCTCTCGGTTAATCTTATCCAGGACTCTTAAGACCTGAGCTTTCTTTGTCTCTTTCTTTTCTTCTTTCTTTATGGCCTCTCTAGCTTCTTTCTTCTTTAGTTCCTCTTTCTCTAAAAGTATTTGAGCCTCTCTTTCCTTTAGTTCTGTCCTTGCTGCTTTCTTTTCTTTTGTAGAGCCTGCATCCACTAACTCCTCCAGGTCTTTTATTGTTAGAGTCCCATAATATTCATCTGTACTATCGTATCGAGTCATAAGTTCCTGCTCGGATAGTTTTCATAAACTGCTGCCATCTTAATTGTATTCTTAAACGTAATGTTAAATCTTTTTTCGTAAATTGTGCATAGAGGATATACTGCCGGATAAGTATCTGAATGAGAGACTAAATACTGTTCTTCTTTTTTCTTTCTACTCATTCTTATTGTATGGCCTGAGTAATATCCATCAAACTTTTTTTTATGTATCTCAAAATATTCTCCCCACTTTGCAGGATCCATAGGAGTCAGATAGATTAAATGAAATCCATGTTTTGTTTTGTATAGGACATATGATAACTTTCTGCGATTACTAAACTCGGATGCAAATTTCTTAACTGTATTGGAGAAATGTTCATCCTTGTCAATGTCATAAAATAAAAGCTGTTTCCATTCTTTCTTATCAGTAACTATGTTATGGAGTCCGATAAAAAAAGAGGGTTTGGAGGCCATGTCTGACTCTCCTAGTTATCTATCCTGCTGTCCGCCATCTGGATCTTCTGGCTGTTCTTCGAAAGATTTACCACAGTGAGGACAGATATGAAAATTCATTATTCGACATCCTCGAATTTGTGATACTGTTTTTCCTGTACTGGCTTTACCTTTACCTTTTTTCCTTCCTCGAATCCAGGCTTTAATTTTCCTAGTTGGTCAATAATGACCTTAGAAAAACTAGAGATTAATCCTCTGTCTGTTTTGATTACAGCACAGTTATTCTCTCCCACTTCTATCAAATCAAAATTCTCAATAATGAGAATTTCGTTTAGAAATTCCTTGAGAGGCTTGGAGTTCTCTAATTCTGGATTTTTGTTGGCTTCTGCCAGTGTTTGAAATTCTTCTCCCATGTCTATAAAGTAACTTTAGTTATTATATAAGATTTGTTACTTAAGTTACTTTAAAAAAAAATTATACATGAAGCATTTGACATATTAGAGAGACTAGAACTGTGCATCCTGCTGCTGCTCCTGCCGGAAATCCAAGCCTTCTTAATTTGCTTTCAGTTCCTTTGGTCATTCCGAATTGCTATTGAATACCTTTAGTATTGCAATAGTCGTAATAGGGACTGTAACTGCTGCCAGGATTACTCCTAGTATTGCTAATTCATTTTCCATGAAAGATAATTTCAGACCTTACTTATTTAGATAGTCATGCATTAACCTTTTATGGTGTTCCCCATTTTGTTTTTAGAGTCGCTTCAATAGTTTCAATTTGATCTGTGGTTAATTCTTCATTGTAAATTCGTATTTCTCCAATCGATCTATCTAAGTATGAATTAAACAAATGATTTGTGCCGATTATTACCTGATCTGGTGTGCTACTGCCCGTTGCTGTATTCGTAGCTTTCTCTACGCCATCCATCCTTAACGAACTAGCTCCACTTGTGGAGATTGAAGTCCATACACGCCATGTATCAATAATCCCTGTTTCTGTAAATGCTGATGCAGCACCAATCTGAGCAAAATAAAATTGGTTTGCTCCTTCTGCCGTTCTTGGTGCATAAAAATCTCCTTGATAAGCTCCAGCTTTTTTGAAACCCAACGGGGATCTATCACCACCTGCATTATCACTAGCCTCACAAACGATAAAGATAGTTGAAGGAGTTGCAACGAGTAAACCTGCCATGTATGTAGCCATAAATTTATCCCCATCAAAATCAAGATCATTATTTCCGTTTTGTCCTGATGAAACCCAAAGAGGCTTGGCAGTAGCATCGGGAGCTCCAACTGTCAAATGAAAATCATTACCCGATTTATCATCAACTTGGGAGACAAGATTGCTACCGTCTTTAGTTATGGTTGATATATCCGAAAAATCCCACCAAATGTAAGGATCAGGAGATGCAACTCCGTAACTATATGGATTAATTACAAAATTACTCAAAGTGTTTTATACCCAATAATATACACCTTCAATCCAGTTGCATCAGTACCAGTAACATCAACATCAATCGTAATTTTCGATTCATCAGCTAACGCAGTATCAGTCAATACAGGTTGAGTAGCACTTTCGGTAGAAATTAAATCACCTGCATCTATGGTAATTTTAGTAGTTGTCATTATTGAAGTACCATCTTCAGAAATATCTATTGTAGGTGTACCCGAACTTGAAGTAGTGGTTAAACTAGCTCTAACAGAATCAACAGTAAAATCAAATGGCATATAAAACGTAACTTTTGTTCCAGTAGAATCTATCGCAGTAGTTTCATCAGAACAAGCAATAACAAAAGAAGTAGTCCTGGTATATGGCGAAGGTGTGCCTCCAGCAACAGCTAAACCAACAGAACCGATTAAACGATTACCCATAAAACAACAAATCCACTAACACTATTTAGGTTTAACAATATGGACATGATAGATCCTTATCCCAAAAATTTACATAACAATTATAAGATTTTCCACAATCCTTACAACAAACATTGGTCACTTTTTTAGATTTTAATCCGAATACAAATGTAATTTTGTAGTAAACTGCCTTAAATAACGAGATCCGAATTCTTCTGAATTTGCCACTTTCCATATCAAATTCATAACAAAAAAAGTATTTTCTGCCTTTTTTGTTATGTTTTTTGCTTTTGGAATTAATAAACTTCTTATTAACGCCAAAAACATACTTCATAACCTTCTTTATTTAATACATTATTTGAGTTAAGTGATACCATATCTAATACATAAACAATACATTAGATTTAAGTAGTGATTATTACTGAATAATACAGGGCAATCCGTTTTTCCTGGCGAATTTTCTCAGTTTTCGTCAGGAAAACAATTTATATATCAAAAAGTTGTAATAATTTCAATAAAATGCGTTGTAAATCACATATTTTTATATTTAAATCTGATAAATGTATGAAAGGATCATACGATTTTATGAAAAATACTGGAATTTGTTATTTTTGCATGAGATATATAAAAAAAATGTATGGTCTAACCGAACCCGATTTATTAAAAAATAATTTTTATAAAAATTTTATATCTACTGATAAGGATTTTTTACAAACCATTCATAACTTTTAGCCATATACCAAGCTTCCATTATATTCGGGTCTGGTTTTAAGTTATAATCAGTATTACACTCTAATTCCTGCAAATATTCTTTACAATGTGGACATTTTTTAGACTCTTCTTCGTTTTGGTCTAACTTCAATTTGCGATATGAACAATCCCCAAAATATACTAATGAATGATTATGTTTTTTTATTCCACAATGGCTTAACTGATAATAAATAGTACCAAAAAGAGTTTCTCTTTTTCCTAAATTTTTTATCACATAACCATATTTATTATAGGTTTCAACTACATTTTCAACCCAACCAAATCCAATACAATGCCAATGAGGTTCATACACCCAAAGGTCTTGTTCTTTTTTATATCTAAAAGGGTGGAAAATTATTAAACCAGAATCGGCTTTAACTTCCTTTAAAATCTGATAAGCTTTTTTCGCTAACTCTTTTTTTGGTTTATAATAATCCCATTTTGGAATAGAAATTATAATATGTTTGGCAATTTTTTTTGATTGTTTCTCATACAACTTCATTCTCTTTGTAGATTTTGACGCACTACGTCCAAGCCATTTAAAACAGCATTTTTCACAATCAGCACGAAAACAAGATTTTTGAAAAGGCTTTAAAAAAATTTCTCCATTTGGGTGTTTATGTTTATTTAAACAACCCATGTACGACCAGACCCCACAATCTGATTTTTTATCTTTTTGACCTGGTAAATGCCAACCATCATAATCAATAACTGCTTGATTTTTACCCTCATGTATCAGATGTTTTTTACTTCGCTCTAAGGCAGGATACGTATTTTCATAATCTAATTCGTGTAAAGGATATTGTAATTGTAAACTCAACAGAATTATAAAGAATGCCTAATTGTTAAGTGATTCGAGATTAACCACGTTGAGCTAATGATTAACCCGAACCCACAACTAAACAAAAATTGAGCTATCTATTTAAGTACGTATATTCTAACAGATATCGTTGAGCATTTATAAAAGAGAATATGTTATAGGAAAAATGTTTTTTAATCCTGACAAAAAGGCATATTACGATCTAATAGATGGTCAATTACTCGCAAAAATGGAAACCGAAGTAAAAAGTGCATTTGAGGATCTACACACCGTAGAACTCGAAAAAGACAAAACATTAGTTATAAAACAAATAACCAATGATTCCTGGTCAGATGAAACAAAAGAGAAAGGAGTTTTATTTTTAGAAGAAAAAAATAGAACAAAAAAAGGACTAACTCTTACTAAATCTGATTGTGGAAAACTAGCTATAATTTTGAAAGAAATTTCAGAGAAGTAGCACATTTTCTTTTTTTTTCTAAGTCGTACGCCTAACAGCGTTTTAAGATTAAGCTATGTTTTAAATAATACTGTACTGTACTATAATTATGAATACAAGTGATGATAACTGTCGAATTTGTAACTCACATCTTTACTCACTATATGCAGGAGGAGCTAAAGAAAGAGTTGAAAATATGTATTATTGTAACGGTTGTCAAAAAGTCATTGAGTTAGATCACGCAATACCACGTAATACAATTAATGATATTAATAATAATATAATAACATTAAACGATTCCGTTGCTGACTTAGAAAATGAAATTGCACTTACATTCGATTATGAGGATCTAAAATGACACAACAACAAGAATCAAATCTAGATATTGTAAAATTTAGAATGAATGGGGATTTTAACGATATAAGACTTGATAACATACAAAAAATATACCCTTATTGGTTCGAAAATACTTTAACAGTTGAACCAACTAACCAGGATCTTAAAGATAGTGGTTATAACTATAATGAGATGACAGAAAACGAAATAGACGAAGCCAAAAATGAATTAATGGATCAACAACGTGAAATTATGTGGTCTACATTATTTGAAGCTAAAGACAGCACGATCAAAGATTGGATATTAGAAAACCATGAAAAAATAATTACTGAAGCTGGTTTTACAATTATTGATCTTTCAAGAGAAAACGAAGGAGAATATCAAACAGGTGTATTTCTTGGAGTTAATGGAGCTGGTTACGACTTTTATGAAGCTCATTGGATCCCACTTTATAAAATATTTGGAGTTATAAAATGACATCTAAAAGATCATACAAAAATCGTTTTATTACTGAATTTATAGAAAAATATTCAGATAAATCTGACCGTCATTTTATCCAGGTAAAGAAACAATGGAGAGACTTAGAAAAATGATTAGCATGGATAAAATTTATCATTTAACGTATAAAGGCGAAAAAATACCTTATGAATTTTCAAACCTAAAAAGAACTATTGTATTAAATTTCAATCTAAAAGATTATCCTGATGAAGTAAATAATATATTAAAAAGAAAATATCCAGGAGTAAAATATATTCAACATCACACACATTATACAGAACTATACAGAAGAAGAAACCAAAAAGCTTTAACAAAAAAGGACTTTGAAAAATGACCAAAAAAGAAGATTTTAACAAAATAAGAGATTTAGCCAAAACTAAACATATGGAAGCTTGGTATGATCCTAAAAACGCATTATATTTTATATCTATGCCAGGAATAGCATTAAGCTTTAATCATAAAGAATTAAAAGAAGTAGTATTATTATTCAAACGATTAAGGCAAAAATATTATAAAAATCCTGATCTTTTTGGTTGGTATTCTATTTTCCCAGTTAATCACGTTAATTCTAAAATAGTTTGTAATCATTGTTTGCATGAAACTTGTAAAGATGAAAACTGTAAAGGAAATCATACTTTAAATGGTCATACTAAACAATGTATAGATCCTTACACTATCTGTTGTTTATGTGGTGAAAAAACTTTTTTTCCAAAAGAGAGCGTGATTTTAAAATGAAGCGTAGAAAATGTGCTAATAAAATATGTGATAACTTATCACGCAGTTTTGAACATAGATTTTGCTGTATAGAATGTGCTGATCTTCACAATGGAATAATTGATCTTAATACATATCATCATTTAATTGAATATAAAACAGCTAGATGAAAAATGAATAGAATTACACCAGAACTTCATACTTTCAAGTGGTCTCCAAAGACAAAATCAAAAGAAGATTTAGAACTGGTTAAAGTCCTGGAACAATTAGTTAAAGATCAGAATATTAGTAAAACACAATTAACCAGAAAGGCATTAAACGACTTTATTAACTATAATAAAAATATTAAAAATAATGATTAAAATAGCTTCTTTTGGTTGTGGTGTTGATTCTGTTGCAGGGTTGTTATTATCCAAAGAACAAGGAATAGAATACGATGAGATCATTTTTGCTGATACGCTAGAAGAAAGACCAGAAACTTACGATTTTTTAAAATATTTTCAGAAAAAATCTGGTTTTAAGATAACTAAGGTTGTATCTCATTTAGGATCTATTTATGATTGGCATTTTAGGAAAAATTCACAACCATCTAAATATAATCATTGGTGTTCTAGTAAATGGAAGATTTTTCCAATTAGAAGATATTTGAGAAAAAAGTATGGTAAAAAGGTACGATTTGAAATGAATATTTTTATAGATTATTCAGAATTTCACAGAATGAGAGAACCAGATGTAAAGTATATTGATAATAAATATCCATTAGTAGAACAAAAATTAGATCGTGAAAGTCTTAAACAGTATATAATTTCAAAAGGTTATGATTTACCTATTAAATCTGGTTGTTATTTCTGTCCTTTTACAACTAAAAAAGGTTGGATTGATTTAAGGAATAAGCATAATGATTTATTCCAAAAGTCTATCCAAATGGAAAAGAACAGCACAACTAAAACAAAATTGGTTATGCTTAAGGGAAAAGAATCACAAACGTTAATGGAATGTTCTTGTTTTAATGGCTAACATAATTCCTGATATTCTTCACGCATTAATCTAAAACATCTATCTCTTTTCTCTCTTAATTCCAGGCTTTTAAAACAAACTCTACTATGTTTTTTAATCTCATTGTTATAATAAGATAATACTGGTTCTAGTCCTAATTCTGCTAAGTATTGTTTCTTTTGTAGCTCACTCAATGGTTCGAATGTCAATTGATCCATCACCAGAACAACTCATGCAGGTTTTAAAAGTGATCCTATTGTCAAACTTTGATCTTATTGCTACAAATCTTTCCCCTCTACAAGTATGGCATATTCTTAGACCTGAGCAATTATTCCCATGCAGTTTTAATGATGATAAGGGTGGGATCGGCACTATCTTTTGTTGATTAGCCCATAAAGAATTTATTTTTGTTGTAGTATTATCAGCGTTTAAGGAATCGTTTTTCAATTACCTCATAGCCCTTATTTTTGCCATGTATCTTTTAGCTTCTGGTGTTCCTTTTACCAATCTTCGAGGTTTCCTGGATTTTCTTGTTTTAGTGTATTTTTTAAATTTCCTGCCAACTCTTACTCTTGGTCTTACAGATCTATACCTTTTACCTTTCCTGGTTCTAGCTGTTTTTGCTCTTTTGTATTTTCTTCTAACTTTACTTCCTGCTTTTCTAGCTTTTCTTCCTGCTTTTCTAGCTATTTCTCCTATTGATTTAATTCCTTTTGATTTTGCTAGCTGTTCTAACTTGTAAACAGTATTAACAAGTGTAGTCTTTGGTAATCTCTTTAAAATTGCATGACCTATCCTAACTAAAGCTGGTTTTGACATCTTTTTTAATTCCAATTTGGAATGATTCAGATACATCATTGTTTTACCTAGAAAATTCTAGTATTTAGGGAGTTATTTCCTAAACACACTATTAATAAAACTAAAAAAAGGTTCTGGAATCCAATTTACCTGACCTGGTTCTGTTGGAGTTGGAGTTGGAGTTGGTGTTGGAGTTGGTGTTGGTGTTGGTGTTGGTGTTGGTGTTGGTGTTGGTGTTGGTTGTGATATACCATAATAATCTAAAACTTCCTGGTCAGATGGAACATCTCTACCACATTCACGAACCAACAAATTTTGAACATTAACATAATCTGATAATGTTTGATAATCAATTGTTTCTCTTTTTGACCATACCATCATATGACCATAAGGATCAGAATGAGTAACTCTATAAACATCTACACATTGAGTAAAAACATAAGGTTCTTCTGGTTCTGGTTCTGGTTCTGGTGGAGGAACATGAACGGTTGTTGGAGTTGGTGTTGGAGTTGGTGTTGTTGTAGTTGTTGGTGTTGGTGTTGTCGTAGTCGTAATATCATCTAAATACATGATCGTATAATTCGGATTAGTATACTTTTCAATAATCTCACAGCTAGCATTAAAATTATCTGCTACTACATTATTATTTCTATTATCAACTATTCTAACTCTGGCAGGACATCTTAAATCCTGTTGTACAACTTGTGTATAACCATAATAATCTCTAACTTCCTGGTCAGATGGAATAGATCCACCACACTCACGAACTAACAAATGCTGAACATTAGTATAATTAGACATTGTATCAAAATCAACCGTCTCTCTCGTTGCTGTTACATTACCATTCGATAATCTATAAACATCAACACATTGAGAATAAACATAAGGAGCAGTATCTATCGCATTAGATGGCAAAATAGATGGATCTTCTCCACCATATTTTATCGAAGTACCACGTCTAGCCATTATGGTGTCCTGCAAATACTGTTGTAAAACTTCTGGTGGGAATATTTGCCCTGTTCCTCCTGACCATGTACCAGCTTCAATAGTTTCTTGTTTTTTTTTAAAGCTTTATCTCTTTTAGAAGCAGAATAATAATCTCCAGTATGAGCTTTCCATTCATCTTCCTCTGTTATAATATTTTGAATAATCACTTGCTCACGTAAAAACCCTAAATAGTTTGGGTGTGGAGATGTATCGGTTTTGGTAAAATTTTTAGTTGAAAGAGCTAGTGAATTATGAAGATTTTCAAGTAATAAAAGAAATGTATCTTCATCAAATGCAGAAAAACCATGTTCGTCTCTTGCATGAGGCATTATTTATTAGCCTCCTGGAATCTATTTAATGAAAATCTGTTAATAAATCTTGAAAAAGATAATACAGACAATACAGCTATTAACAACCCAAATATTCCTAAAGTTAAGAAATCTTTCCCTCCTCTTTCCCAATATTTGTAAGCCTCCCATGAAATATAAAAAATTGCAATAGCATTTATCAAATCCCAAAATCTAAACTGTTTATCTTTTTGTGGAAATAAATGTGGTTCTTCTTGTTGATGTTCTGGTGTTCCATAATCGTAAGGTCTATCCCAACCAGGTGGATTAAATTGACCTGGAGCAGTAGGAGTAGATGAAAATGTTTGTTCACTATCTACAAACAAACTAACCCATTGATTAGGAAGTTGATCAGCTTGTACTAACTTTATTCCAAAAAATCCTGCAATAGTTGACAATCCACCTTGAAAATAAATCACAGCTTCCATGTATTTTGCAATTAGAAAACTTATCACATAAAAAATTGCAAGTTTTGTAATAAGATCTATAAAATTATATCCAAATTGTTCTTGTAAAACCTGACCACTTTTTTTAACGGTTTGACGAGCAACCATAGCAGGAATAGCTACACTAACCATACTAAACTCCGAATTTATCTATAACAGAAAGAACTTTTTTTAGTATTGGTTTGCCTAACATTCGTATTGGCATTTCATATTGTTGAGCTTTTCTAGCTAAATCTAATTTAGATTCCAAACTTTTGCATTGTTCTGGTGTTGCTCCTTTTTCCTTTAAATTCATCAACTCTATCTCTAAATGTTGAGTAATAGCAGGAATATTATTTAGATATTTATCCATTTCATCTTCCATACTGTTAGCTTCTTTTGTTTTTCTTTCAGATCTTCTTATTTTTGATTTATCTTTTGCATGATTTAAAAATAATTTAGTAAAACCATATCCAAATCCTAAAACAATTCCCAATACAATAAATTCAACAAAATATGGTATATCTTCTATGATCATAATCCTATTCCACTCCTATCTAACATATTCATGTTATCTTCGTCTCTAAATATTGGGAAAGCATGAGCTAGATCAGCGTGAGCATGAACCACAACACTCGAAGTTGTCCATGTTTTAGGAACTGCACTACCAAAATAACAAAATAAAGGAACTATACCACATTGATACGTACCAGTACCAGAAGAAGTATTCACTTTAACTTGTATTGTTACTGGCTTATCAGCTATCTTGGCACTTGTTTTTGTATCTACATTGAGAATCGCTACCTGCTCTGCAACACCAACCATATTAGCCATTCCAGGATCTACAATTCTATCAACAATAATCTGATCTCCTTCGCCACCACCTACAACTTTCATTGTAAACTGTACTGAAGAAATCGCAAAATTACCTGAAGTATACGCACTTACCTTCATAGCTACTGCTACTGAAAAACTAGCCTTGTACGCATTAAAACTCATGTCAGGAAGCCACTCAAATGTAGTATCGTAATCTGTATCATTTCCAGCGTGTACCAATTCCATTTTATCACTATCTGTGATGAATTGATTTACTTCATCAACTGGCACTCTACCATCTTCTAACACTTGTACAAATGTAGCTGTTGAAGGTGTTAAAGTGGTTGTGGCAGAACCAGTTAAACAATTTAAAGGAATAATTATGTCGTGACCATAATCCCCCACATTATAAGTAGGCTTGATTAATGCTGGACTAAACGAATCTCTTGGAATTTGTGACAATTAGGAACAACTCCTAACCCTGTTTTGTATAACCGACACCCATCACAAATCTTGAGGTTGCAGTTTGTGCCACGTCATTTGTGAAACTTGTAGAAATTTTACAAGATGTTTTCATTGGCATATGCGTATTATGATAACTTGCTAACTGCAACATACCTGGTGTTGTTGTTCCTGCTAGTCCTGCTGCTCCTGGTTGCATTGGTACTTTCAATGGTAAAGAGTTTCCAAAATCGTTAGATGAAAATTCACCATAACCTGCAAATGATTGTGATACTGTTGGTGTTCCTGCAAATACACTCACGTACATATCTTCTAACCACATTCCGTCATTTATTGTGAAATCGTTACCAGAGTTTGTTGTTGCTGCGGTAAAAGTAGATTCATTATCTGGTTTATGGTAGAAGTGTTCAGGTCTATTTGGTGGTGTAGTTGAATAATGTAACGCCATTCCCATTAATGGAGCTACTGTGTTAGCTACTTGTGCTTGACCTGATACAATAAATTGTGAAGTTGCTCCTTCTTGTAATCCTGTATTACATTCGTATGCTTCCAAAATAGGAACTACAATATTGATAAATGCTCCTAGTCCTGCTTGAACTGGTGGAACAATGATTCTTTTTGGTAAAAGATCAACTGAAAATGAATCTAAATATGCTGTTAATGCTATTGATTCTCCTGCCGTATACGCACCTGAACTTACGGTATAAGGTACGGTTTCTACGAGATTTACTGCTTGAGTTGGTTTTGTTAAATTATTGCCTCCGTTAATTTGGGTCTTAGCTACACCTGTCCCCAAACTTGTGGCAGTTGCAATATCCCAACTTCCGCTCATCTAAATGCACTCCCCGTTGAATAATCAAAACTATCTACTGGTACAAAACTTCTATTTCTTTGTGCTACTGCAAAAGCTCTATTTGTTTGTGATCTATTTTGAACCATAACATTTGGTGTTACATTAGCAGTTGAAACTCTACCACCATTATTTCCTGGTGGATCGAAAAATCCTCCTACTGCTCCACCAAATATCAATTTAGAACCTACTCTATCAATCATACTTGCTTCTGGTAGTTTCATACTTTTACCTATTTTACCATAAAGTTTTCCAGCTACGCCAATTCCCACCCATTTATTTATAATCCCTGCTGGGTTGATTCTTGGTTGCCCTCCTGGTTGTGGATTGTATTGATCACTAAATAACACTCTACCAGTTAATGAACCAGTTAGAATATTAGAAGCTACTTTTAGTTTTCCTAAATAATCTAATGCTCTATAATTTCCATCTGCATTTAAAACCTGATAATCTTTTTCGCTCAACTGTTGCCAAAATGCTAATGGAGCTGAACCTTTATTTACAATTTGTCGTACCATTGATTTTATACTTTTAGATCCACTCTTTTTTGCTTTTCTTCTACGTGTACGTTTTCTAGCCATTTTAACAATTATCATTAAAACTAGCAGTATTTAGGTAGATATTAAAAAAAAAGAAAGGTGGATTTTCTAAGCTGATCTTATCTTCATACCAAAGACCGTTAGAGCAGTTACCACTATTGCTATAATTCCTAATAGTTCGTTCTCCATAAAAAAACTACAAAATTAATCTATTATATTACTCTTCTTCTTCGTACTCTTCCTGGTCATAACCGAACCAGGATTTAAAACGATTAAAAATAGAACCTTCTGTTACTGCTTTTGGAACAATAAATCTAGTTACTACTCCTCCTACAACTCCTGCAAGAACTAACACTATTATATTATCTCTTGACTCCCATAAATTTTTTTTAATTTCAGTAGCTTCTTCTTTTACATTATAACCAGCTAAACTAGCCATTACAAATCAAAATATTTTCTTACAGTTGCCTTAAATTTTTCGTTCCAAGCTTCATCTTGATGAGGATCAGCAAGTAAATCTTTCAAAGTATCAATAAAATTTTCACTTTCATCTTTTTTTGATTTTTTTTCTTCACTCATGGAATACCACCGTTATGAGTTAACTGGCATATTATAGCAATTATAACAGCAACAGCTCCTCCAATTCCTGCTCCTTTACCTAAACTATTCTTATCCATTGTTAATCTATAAAATTCTAGTATTTAGGGAGTACCCCATTTTGTTTTAAGATCTGCTTCAATAGTTTCAATTTGATCTGTGGTTAATTCTTCATTGTAAATTATTATTTCTCCAATCGATCTATCTAAGTATGAATTAAACAAATGATTAGTGCCAATTATTACCTGATCAGGTGTACTACTGCCTGTTGCTGTATTCGTAGCTTTCTCTACGCCATCCATCCTTAACGAACTAGCTCCACTTGTGGAGATTGAAGTCCATACACGCCATGTATCAATAATCCCTGTTTCTGTAAATGCTGATGCAGCACCA
>Ga0310345_10004140_pt1 | contig 13329 bp, 9 predicted proteins | sample HC15DNA20500_MG_FD_204667 | JGI IMG/M metagenome (GOLD analysis project Ga0310345, IMG submission 204667) | Marine microbial communities from station ALOHA, North Pacific Subtropical Gyre - HC15-DNA-20-500_MG | ecosystem: Environmental > Aquatic > Marine > Oceanic | place: Pacific Ocean: North... | reverse complement strand
TAAGGCGAGCGCGTAATTCCGTCCGAAGTACGAAGCTGTCGCATAGAAAGCGACCAATACGATCGGCAGGAATACAAATAAAAATATCGGATCGGTAAATATCAAAGCAAATCCGCCCTATTTTTACATTCCCAAAGCGATAGCGATTGGCCGGGCGTCCGCCTGACGGTGTGCCGACACTGATGCCGATGCGATGCCCAACTTCATTTCGTTGAGAAAGAGGTGCATCGGTATATCGCGTTGGTCACGATGAATGGCATGGGTTCATCAGAGGTACTGCAAACGGGTCAGACCACGATTTCGAAGCCTTAAGCGGCCAAACCACAAACCAAGATCGAAGGCTTCGGCCCACTGAGAAGGGGTATAAAAATGCCACTTCTCAACTGCTTAGGAAAGTGATGCGCTGATCGGCGCGGATGCTCCCGAGCATATCTTTTGGGCCGGGCGCGGGTTGGCGGGTCAGTCGATGCGCCAGGATCGCCATTGCCCTGCCTTGATCGGGTTTGTGCCCATGACTAGCGTTAATGGCGCATCTTCCTGGGAAGGTGCGGCGCCAGTGGGATATGAAGGGTGCAGTCCGTCTTTCCGTTGGAAAGCTCAGGTTGCACTTCCATCGTCTCGTCGAATGCGTTGGCATCCAGCGGCCAGCGCGATGGGCAAAGGTTAGGGCAGGCAATGCAGTTAAAGGACATCGATTTCGTCATTATCGGCGCCGCAAAGTCGGCAACGACATGGCTGCAAACACAGTTGCAGTCCGATCCTTCGGTCTACATGCCGGACCCGGAACTTCATTATTTCTCGAGGGAATATGCTCGCGGAACAGACTGGTACCTGTCGCAATTCGCCGAAGGACAGCGGGACAAGCTTGTTGGCGAGAAATCGAACTCGTATCTCTATGTCCCGGAGGCCGCTGCACGACTTCACCGTGACGTCCCGCAAGCGAAACTGATCGCGCAGCTTCGGCATCCGGTAGAACGGGCTTACTCCAGTTATTGCATGCTGTATCGCCGGGGACAGGTCGGGGGCGACATAGACAAATATCTGGACCCCGCTCTCGGGGAGAGCGAGCAGATCCTAAAGTCCGGAAGATACGCTTCGCACCTCGAGCGGTTCATCGATCTATTCGGGCGTGAGAGGATGCTCATCCTGTTTTTCGAAGGCGTCTCGAAAAGCCCGAAGGCACAGCTGACACAGGTGCGCGCCCATCTTGGGCTTTCGCCACGTCCGCTCGCCGTAAAGTCGCAATCAAAGGTGAAGGACAAGACGACCCCGCTCGTACCGGGGCGCCTGCGCAAGCGGCTGGATTGGCTCAAGCCGATCGTTCGCCCATTGCGGGGCGCGCCCGCGTTCGAGGCGGCGAGAGGCCTCATCGCAACCGAGATCGAGTATCCACCGCTCACCGACGAACTCAGACAGCGTCTGAGCGATTATTACGCACCCTCCATTGAAGCTCTGGAGCGGATGAGTGGCCAGCCGCTCAGCCATTGGTACAGCTCTCCGGATCAGGCGAAAGTGGCGTGAGAGTTCGAGCGGCCGCCAATGTATGCCGGCGGCTATAAAGGACTAATCGCTTTTCCCAAATGTGATCGGCCAAAGCGATTGGTAGCTCTGGCTGTGCCAGCTTCACGCCCGCTGGAATACCACAGCTCTGCAACTCTATGACGGAGCGGGATGGTGTCGAGGCCACTTGGCTGAAATCGAGCAGAAGTTGCTCGGCACGAGACCACTTCGGTCGGTGGAAGCACGCCCGAACCCTCATCTCTCGGGGTGAACGGAATTTTGAGAAGGCCTTCAATCAATATGAAAAAGTTCATCGTGACCGGCGTTCAGATGCGAAACAAGGGCTCTCAAGCGATGTTCCTGTCGCTCTGTTACGGGCTCAAGTCCATCTATCCGGGCTGTGAGGTCGTCGGGTTTGCCAATAAGTACGACGACCCTGCTCAGTATCAGTTCGAACTACTTCCATATGACGATTTCACCCGCCTGGTTTTCAAATACCGGCTCAACCGTGTGCCTTGGCTAGGGGATGTCCTGGCGATGGTCGCGGGCATGTGGCGTAAGACTGGAAAGTGGTCCGGCAAGATTACCGAGATGGACAGCGCTCTGCGAGACGCTGACGCTATCTTCGACGCGAGCGGGTACACGTTGGGATCCGGCTGGGGGAAGGGTGGGGGCCGGCTGCTCCTTCAGACGATCCGTATCGCCAGGGAATATAAGAAACAGATTATCCTGATGCCCCAGAGCTTCGGCCCTTTCGACTGGGGTGAGGACGATGATGCGGCATTCCTCGAGGAGGTTCGGGAGGAACTGGACTACTGCACGCGCATCTACGCGCGCGAGCGTGAGGGGGACGGGTGTCTACGGTCTCTCGGGCTTGGCAATGTCGAGTTGTCGGCAGATATGGTGATCCGCGAGAAGGTATTTCCGCAAGCGCGCGACATCCTCAGTTCTTACGACGCCGCGACAGTAAGCTATCCGCCCCCGGGATCCGTGGGCTTCATCATCAACGAAAATGTATTCAGGATCGGAAACCCCGATGCGGTGCTGGACCTCTATTCGCGCATGCTGGACCGTCTGATCACTGCAGGCGAGCGGGTGTTCATTCTCAACACCTCCACTGCCGACTTCAGACTGGTCGAAAGCGTCCTCGGCAAAACGGAAAACAGGGACAAGGTAGGTCTGATAAGTGGGGAATACTCCAGCCCGGAATTGATCGATATCATCGGTCGCTTCAAATACGTCGTTGCCTCCCGCTATCATTCGGTGGTGTTCGCCTACCGGAGCGGTGTACCGGCCATCATCCTCGGCTGGGCGAGCAAATATATCGACTTGGCGGCTCACTTCCAGCAGGACGAATATGTGTTCGACATCAGGGATCCGGATGCAGGAAGGATCATCGAGCAGGTCGACAGGATGAGCGTGAACTACGCCGCAGAATCCCGGCAAATCCTGGCTTGCCTGGAAGAGATTCAAAGGACGTCGGTTATCGGCGAAGCTGCAAGCCTCTTGCGATCGGCGCCCTCGCTTTAGCCGCGGAAGCACACCTCACCGCTTGTTCCAATTTCTCCCCTATCAATACCCATTTTTGCACTCGCAACGTAGATACGCGCACCTAAGCTAGCGGTATGTGCGGAATTGCTGGCTTTCTGGATTTTGATCGTCAGCGATGTGCTGATCCTCTCCGCCTGCTCGACAGCATGAGGGATACCCTGACGCACCGTGGACCGGACGCCGGTGGCTCCGCACTGGAAGCGGAAGGTCGGATTGGACTGGGGCATCGCCGCCTTGCGATCATAGATCTATCGCAAACCGGTGCGCAGCCGATGGAATCGGCGTCCGGTCGCCATGTCATCGTTTTCAATGGCGAAATTTACAATTTTCAGTCCGTACGAAACGAACTGACCGCGCTCGGTGTGGATTTCCGGGGAACGTCCGACACGGAGGTTCTTCTCGAGGCGATCGAGCGTTTCGGTCTTCCGGGGGCGCTCGGGCGGGCCAATGGTATGTTCGCGTTGGCTATCTACGACCGAAAGAAGCGGCAACTGGCCTTTGCGCGCGATCGCCTGGGAAAGAAGCCGCTTTATATCGGCATTAGTGGCAGCACGCTTGCTTTCGGATCGGAATTGAAGGCGCTTCGCTGCCATCCGAAATTCAGCCATTTGCAAATCGATCCACGCGCCGCAGCGCAATATATGCGGCTGGGTTATGTGCCGGCGCCATTGTCGATTTACCGCCATGTCGGAAAGCTACCGGCTGCGAGCTACCTCGTTTTCTCGATCGATGGGAAGGCGCCTGATCCGGAGGCAATTCACGAGGAAGCAGTCCAGTACTGGAGCATGTACGACGCTTCGCAAGAAGGGGCGGAAGCTCGGTTCGGAGATGAGGCCGAGGCTTTGACTGCGCTCGAAGATCAACTGGGCGCGGCGGTTGAAAGGCGTCTGATCTCAGACGTCCCCATCGGCGCCTTCCTCTCTGGCGGGGTGGATTCAAGTCTTGTCTGCGCCGTCATGCAGGAACAGCTCGGTGGTCGCGCAAAGACCTTTACGGTCGGCTTTGCGGAAAGCGAGTTCGACGAGACAGCCGATGCCGCAGAACTTGCCGCATATATCGGATCGCATCACACCGAACTGCCTGTTGACCCTGACGCGGCGCTCGGCGCTGTTGGTGAACTGCAGGAGATTTTCGACGAGCCATTTGCAGATCCTTCCCAGATCCCGTCCTTGCTGATCTCGCGCCTGATCCGGTCCGAGGTCACGGTCGCAATCTCCGGTGATGGTGGTGACGAATTCTTCGGCGGCTATAAACGCTACTCGCGCATGCTTGCGATGGAGCGGCTGGCAAAGCGGTTGCCAAACGCAGCATGGCAGGCGTTTGATAAAGCTCCGTTCTGGCTGGTCGATGCCGGTTCCAGAGCGGCCCGGCGGCTTACCTCCGCAGCTCACACGGAAGAACTGAGCGGTGACCGGATGAAGAAGATACTCGCGGTTGTCGGTCAGCGCGACTTCCGCCATCGCTACGAACAATTCAACTCGCAATGGACGGGGGAGGGAGCGGCAAGTTCCAGCCCCTTCACCACAAGCCCTGTGCCTCCAGGGCTCGGCCAGTTGGAACAGATGATGTATCTGGACGCGATCTCTTACCTGCCGGATGATGTTCTGGTGAAGGTGGATCGCGCGTCGATGGCGGCAAGCCTGGAGGTTCGCGCGCCGCTATTGGATTATGAGCTCATTTCGACCGCATGGAGAATGCCTGCAAGCCTGCGGATGCAAAATGGCGAGATCGGGAAAATGGCATTGCGAAAGCTGCTTGCGCGGCGCGTGCCGGAACACATGATCAACCGGCCGAAGCGTGGCTTCGGGGTGCCTCTCAACGAATGGCTACGAGGTCCACTTCGCAACTTGGCCGACGAACATCTGGCCGCTGCCAAGGTGGATCAGGTAGGTTATTTCGACAGCGATGAGGTAAGCAAGCTGTGGACTGAACATCGTTCGGGTCGGCGGAACTGGGGCTTCCATCTTTGGAACTGCATCTGTTTCAGCATGTGGCATGGCCGTTGGATGACGCACTAGGCATATTCGATAGCTCAGGAGGCTTCCGGCGCAACCTGTGAAGCGGAAGCCCGCCTCAGGCTTCTCCACATTGCGACATCCAGCATGATCGCATTGACTGCACCGAACCCGATATGCGCAAAGCTTGCGCCAATCGCACCGTAAGCCGGAATTGTATTGATGGCGATGGCAAGGAACACAGCCGTCGAACATGCCGACGCGCCAAGTGCATATTGCGGGCGGTTCATGGCCAGTAAGGCCGAACGGGATGGGGCCGAATGCATGATGAGAAACACCGCGAACAGCTGGGCGACCAGGATTGCATAGGCCGGTGTAAACGCAGACCCGAATGCCAGTCCGATAATCGGTTTCCCGACCACTATTGTAACCAGGATCACGCCGCCCAGGATTACAGCAAGCAGTCCTTGAACGCCGACAACCGTCCGGCGGAAGCTTTCGGTGATTTTTCCGGCCCACATTCGCGCAAGATCCGGATAGACAACCATCTGTATCATCTCGCCAGAGCTCATGGCGACTTTCGCCATTCGCTTTGCGATGTGGTAGAAACCGGCCGCTTCCGTGCTGTCAGTCAGCGCACCGACGATCAGCGTATCTGCTTCATGGGTAATCGTGCGCAAAGCGCTCGATGCGTTTGTGGTAAAGGCAAAGCCCAGGAAACCGGGGAAGTCCTTGTGCAGATTACCCATGCGCGCACGAAACGGGGATGGTGTGCCCTGCCGGGCAAGCTGGCGAAACCCGATGAAGTTGTAAATCAGGGCATCGACCACCTGGCAAATGGTCCAAACCCAGACGAACGTCATCAGTCCGCTTCCCATCCAATAGAAAATTGCCGCTAGAAGCAGGCGCAGCAAGCCAGCCAGAAAGACGATGTACGCCATCGTCCGGAACATGCCTGCCATGCGCAGGACGGCCGATGACATGCCGCGCAGGTTCAAGGCGATCGCGATCGCATAAATCGCTACCAACGGGACTATTTCCGGCGGAAAGTCGAAAAACGATGTCAGAATGAAGCCTGCCAGGACGGTCAGCAATGCGGCAACCGCCGCTCCGACCGCGTCCAGAAGCAGGCCGAAGAGATACAGGCGTGACATTCTTTCCGGGTCGGACGCGCCTTCTTCTGTAGCGGCGTACCGAACGAGCGGTTGCCAGGATTCAAAACGCACAACCCTTTCGCATACGCGCCCGACGGCCAATGTCAGGGCGAGTACGCCGAAGGCCTCCGGTCCCAGCGCGCGTGTGGCAAATGCGATGCTTCCGATCATGACCAGAGCATTGCCGAGATTTCCGGTCAGCAGATGGAGCACGCTCTTTACACGTGATCGCAAGACCGACTTTTCCGAAGTGCCGGGCATAGCAACACGCTTGTTCATGACGGCGATCCCCAGGTCGCGCTGTCATCGGATTTCTGGACTGGCGCCGGGCCTGCCTGAAGCTCGTCGCGAGGCCGTGGCCGGGCGCGCGGAATTTCAACGCGCGTGCAAGTCAGTATGGCGAGGAATACCGGGGCGACCCACAGCCGCGCGTACATATGCGGCACGGTCAGCGTGAACAGCGTGAAGATCAGCAGGACTCCCACGCAGATGATCCCGCGGCGCGGATCAACCGACATGTTGGTCAAGGCCCTGAACCACAGTATCGCAAGCAGTCCCAGGAAACCGATCAGTCCCGATAACCCGCCCTCGGTCAACAGCAGCAGAGGAAAGACGTGGACTGGCGCCTGATGGATGCTGACGACCCTGAAGCTGTCTACGCCGAGCCCCAGGAACAGCGTATCGCCGGACATGCGCCAAGCCTCCTTTGCCAGCTCCATGCGTCCGGCAAAGGTGCCCGCTTCCTGGAGCCCGCCTCCCGCAAGTGCTCCATAGACGCGCTGCTCGAAGGGCGCAGGTAAGGGGAAACCGCTGGCGAAATACGCTGCACCCAGTCCCACCAACGTCATCAACGCGAGGATCGCCCATTGCGGCGATCGAATGATCATAACGAGCGATACCGCGCTCAGGCATATCACGAAGCCGCCGAAACTTGCCGAGGCGATGATACCCCACAACAGGAACACGCCGCACACTAGCGCGAGCAGCCGGTTCATCAGGCCCCGATCGATCGCATAAAGCAGCAGTACCAACGCGAAGCCGGCCATGGCGCAATTGTTGTTGGCGTTCCCCGAAAAAGCCCCCAGCCGCCCCATGCCGGTGATGAAATTGTTGCCGAATATTGGCGCGGTATCGGCGTAGTCGAAGAAGATATTGGCGATGTTCCCGAACGCTTGCGAAAACGTGACACCGAGGATGTAGAACACCACACAGTGCTGCAGCGTCTTCTGATTGAAACTGGCGAACATCATCGGCAGCAGCAGGTACGCAAAGCTGTATTGTAGTGCGACGACGAGCCATCGCATCACCTCGCCATTGACGACCGTGCTGACGAACAGGCTCCCCAACATCAGGATCAATGCAAAGATCCAGGCCGGCGAAAACCCCTCCATCGGCGTCAGGTTGAAGCGCGAGGTGGCCACCAGACCCAGGATGACGACCAGAAACGCGCCGTCGGAGATCGTGAAGTTCAGGTCTCCCGGCCGCGCGATCTGCCAGGATACGGAGAAAATGCCGACAAGCAGGAACCCGTAAAGAACGCCTGAAATCGAGAGCGGGGCCCCCTGCCGGGACCTCCTTTCGGCCGCGCGTCTGGTCGCGGCCGGCGCGTCGAGGCGCGCATCTTCGAAAACAATGCTCATCACACCGAAATGTACTGTATCGCTTTTCCGCAGCCAAAGACGGGTTTGGCTATCGCCGCGGCTCTCTAGCGCCTCGGACCGGCAATTTTGGGTCGATGCCTACGCCCTATGGGGGAGTGCCCCTCGGCGGCAGCGAAACTTCGCCGACGCGCTATCCGGGTGAGCGATGGACACTCGCCCCGGCAGGCTGCAGCGTCTGCCCCCGGCTAACCACATTTGCGGGCGAGGTCACAGGCTCAGTAATCATCATGCGACCGGTATGGACACTCTGTGCGAAACTGTCGGGGCTGGCCTTCGCGGCGAGCCTGGCCTCCTGCGCGGATTCTGCCGAAAGCGGCACTCAGCCGGACGCGGAACAGGAGGTCTGGCAAAAGCCCGACGTCCCCGCCTTCCCGGGCGCCGAAGGCTATGGCGCACGGAGCAAGGGCGGCCGCGGCGGGCGGATTATTCGGGTAACGACACTGGCCGATTCCGGGCCGGGCAGCCTGCGCGATTGCATCGATACTCTGGGGCCGAGGGTCTGCGTCTTTCGCGTATCGGGCCTGATCCGTTTCACCGGCGCTCCGCCTCGCATCCGCCATCCCTTCATAACCATCGCTGGCGAGAGCGCGCCGGGCGAAGGCATTACCCTGGCGCATGGCGGCGGCAGCGTTGGGCGCACGCCCCTTGTGATCAAGAACACGAATGATGTGATCGTGCGCCATCTGCGCATTCGCAACGACCGGGTCGGCGATGAGCGCGGAAGCGAGGATGGGATAACCATCGAGAATAGCTCCCACGTGATCATCGACCATGTCAGCGCATCATGGGCGCGTGATGAACTGGTGAACGGATTTGGTAACAACAACTTCATCACCATAAGCAATTCGCTGTTTTCCTGGGGCATTCCCAAGCACGACAAATGCGCCTTGCTCGCTTCCGATCCGGAAAGGCCGCAGCATTTCAGCTTCCTGGGCAATTTGTGCGCCCATAATGGCGATCGCAATCCCGACATCAACTTTCCGCCGCTCTCCTGCGTCGAGGTCGTCAACAACGTATTCTACAACGCCCAGTCTGAATTCGCCGAGGTCTGGGAATCCTATGGCGGCACGCCCGTGGCGATTGTCGGAAACACCTTCATCGCCGGCCCCGATACGAAATCCAACGCGATCGGCATCGTGCGACAAAGGATCGCCAGCACGGGGCCTGCGCGCGTGTTCGTTGCCGACAACGACTTCATCGGGAAATTCCTGCTGAAGGATCACGATTTGGCGGAGATCACGTTGGACCGACCGGACTGTCCATTGACCGTCGCTCCAGCTTCGCCGCAAGCCGCCTATGCCAGTGTTTTGGCTATGGCCGGCGCATTTCCGCGCGACGCGCTCGACCGGCAGGTCGTCGGCGAGGTGGAGCGGCGCGAGGGATCGATCGTCCATTCGCCGGGAACGATACCGGCAATCCCGGCGTCTCGCGCGCCTGCCGATACGGTCAGGGACGGTATGCCGGATGATTGGGAAGAAGCTCACGGTTCAAATCCGGACCTGCCCGATGCCTGGAAAGATGCGAACGGAAATGGCCTGGCGAATATCGAGGAATGGCTCGATGAACGCCATCAGCAGCTGACGGGTGGCGTCCGGTCATCAAGCACGTCCTGATGCTCGACCGAATGCGAAATTGGCAATCATGAAAGTTCTGCACGTCATTACCGGGCTAAATGTCGGCGGGGCGGAGAACATGCTTGCCAAGTTGATAGAGCAGGGCGGGGCGGACCAGCCCGAAGTCCTCTCCCTCCTCCCGCCCGGGCCGATTGCCGAACGTATTACTGCGCGGGGTGTCCCGGTGCATTCGCTCGAAATGCGGCGCGGCATGGCGGGTCCAAAGGCAATGCTCCGCGTGCGGCGACTGGTCGATCGAGTTCGCCCCGACCTGATCCATGGCTGGATGTATCACGGAAATCTCGTCGCGAGCTATGCGCGTTTCGGGCTCGGGCGCAGAGTGCCTCTGGTGTGGAACGTCAGGCATTCCATTCCGGATCTCGCCAAGGAATCCTTCAAGACGAGGGCCATTCTAAGGCTTGGCGCAGCCATCTCGGCAGGGCCCGAAGCGATCGTGTACAACGCACATGTGTCCCGCTGTCAGCATCAGGCTGTCGGCTATTCTTCCGGTCGATCCGTTGTGATTGCCAACGGCTTCGATACGGCCCGCTTCGCACCAAATCTGTCTGCGCGCGATGCGGCCCGGGCAGCATTCGGGTTCGCTCCGGGTGTTTTGCGGGTTGCATGTGTTGCTAGGCTGCATCCGATGAAAGATCATGCGCGTCTGGTACGCGCGATCGGCCGGGTGCGGAACGCGGGATGCGAAGTGCATCTCGTCATGGTCGGGCACGGACTGGCCGGTCCGCCTCGCGATCTCCAACAGGCGATCGAGGCCAATATTCCGTCCGATCGGATAACCGTTTGCGGCGCGCGTCTCGACGTGGCCGATTGGCTTCCGGGGATGGATCTTCTCGTCGTACCGTCTGCTTGGGGCGAGGCATTTCCGAATGTCATCGGCGAAGCACTCGCCTGCGGCGTGCCGGTGGTTGCCACCGATGTCGGGGACAGCGCGCGGATCGTGGGGGCGCAGGGCATCGTCGTGCCGCCCAATGACTCGGCAGCGCTGGCCCAGGCCATACTGGCGTTTGCCGCGCGCCCCGCTGCGGAACGTGCGGCCATGGGTCGGGCAGGGCGAGAGCGCGTGGTGAGAGATTACGCGCTCGAAAAGATCGGCGCTGCTTATGAGGAACTACATGCCTCGTGCCTGGATATGGCGCTGTACGATGCTCACTCGGGTGAAACAGCTATTGCGCCCCACCATAATGCGCGATGATCGCATCCGGACCGACAGCCTGGTCCGATTTCGTGCCCAGGAAATAAACTCCGCTGGCACCGTCGATGGCATAGTCGGCAGGGATGATCGCGTCGAAATAGACTGCCCAGAAAAAGGCCAGCTTGGCTATCTTGCCGGCAGAGCGTGAGCGAAAGACGCTGCGCGCGAAATAATCGACTGCCCACATCAACTGTCTTCCCGGCCCACCGGAAGATCCTGAATCGATCAGGGCAAATCGGCGGAACAGATAGCGGTGGCCGCTCTCGGTAAATCTCGTGAAGTCGTAAGCCCCTTCGTGGACCTGCTGCATGAAGGGGGTTTCGGCATAAACCAGCCCTCCGGGCTTCAGTACGCGCCGGATTTCGTCGGCCACTCGCTGCGGCTCCAGGACGTGTTCGAGCACAGCCTGCACCACGACCCCGTCGAAATAGCCATCGACGATCGGAATATCGTGCGCGTCGGCGACGAACTGCACCTGCGGCGTCGAATAGATGTCGAAGGCGAAAATTTTCACATCGGGATCGGCATAGAGCGCCTTCATTCCCTGTCCCTCGCTCCCGCCACCGATCACGAGAACCCTGGGACGATCGGACCGGCGCTTGAGTTCGGAAATCAGGCGACAGACATTTCTGCGCGTCGATTTCTTTTCGGGCGACAGCAGGGATTTGATCAGTTTCGAGGCGAAGGAATATCGTGGCCGCGCGATCGCGCTTTCTGCATTCGTTGTTTCAAGATCTTCGCGGCGGATTACCGAATTCGCAAAATCGATAAGCACGGGTTTTTCACGGGCTACTGGAAAGTCGCAAGGCTCGCTTGCGTCGGCCGCGGTCCGCATGCTCACACGCCCGTTTTCGAATTTAAGGGCTTTTCCAGTCAGGGGACATCGGAGTGCACCGTCGAGATCTTCGATTGAAGCAAGCATGATAAGAATGCGCTCTAAAGCGGGGTAGTGCGCGAAGCGCGCCCGCTATTGAGACGAGAGGCTACTCCTGTCTGTTATGTTCACGGCAGGTTGCGCTTCTTTAGCCAGTTCTCGGTAGATCAGCGTCATCTGCTCGACGTGCCTTTCTCGCGAGAACCGCTTCTTCGCCATTGCTTGGGCACGGCGAACGAGGTCGGTGCAGCGCTCCGACGAGCCAAGCAAATCCAGGACGGCTGTTGCCATCGCATGGGGATCGTCAGGTCGAACGATAATGCCGCAATCAGGGGTCAGCGCTTCTGCATTGCCCCCCGATTGCGTGGCCACAACGGGTGTGCCGACCAGCATGGCTTCTACCAGGGTGCGTCCAAGAGGTTCGTTCAACGCTGTCACAAGCAGCGCGTCGCAAGCCGCAATCCAGTCATGCCCCGGTTCTCGATAGCCCATCAGTCTGACCAATGACCCAGCGTGCCTCGACGCCAGCCGTTCCTGCATCTCCGCGAAAAGTTCTGCGTCCTCCGGCTCGCCGAACATGACCCCCATGACCGGCCGATCGGCAATCTTTGCCAGCTCCTCTATGGCGTCGATGAACTTTAGGGGGCGCTTGCGAACGATATATTGGCCGCAGTAGCAGCAGATGATCGTATCATCCGGGCAGCCCAGTTCGGCGACCAGACGCTTGCGCATCGCCGCGCGGTCGATGTTCAGATTGACGTCGAACGGGCTGTGGATCACGCGGGCCGTCTTCAACTTGCCCCAGCGCCGCGGAGGAAGCGAATATTCCGAAACCGCGACGATCTGGTCGGCAAGAATAGGGGCAACCAAACCTGTTCCGCGGGCATCCGGGTCGCCCCGGTGGTGCCACAGGACCTTCGCTCCCGCCCACTTTGCTGCCAGCGCCCAGCTCGCATGACTTCGACCATCGTTCGTGTGGACTATATCGGCCTGCAATTCTTTCAGCAGGCGAGCGCGGCCCGCGATGCGAGGCACGGTGCGGAGCGTACTTCCTAGGCCGAATCTGCTGCCCACCGTGAACGGCTCCTCCAGGGCGCAGGGATCGATGACCTGCTCGAAATGGCTGAAATATTGCGCAATCCGGCCATCGGGAACTTCGACGATGACGATGATACGATAGAGGTGCTTGGACAGCGCATCGAGGAGGCCTCGGAGGGAAATATGACTGCCTCCCAACCGATCACCGGCAAATGCGAGGCAGATGGTCGTTCTTCGCCGGGTAGCCATATCGCAAAGCTCGCTCCTCACCGGTTGCGCATTGGCCGATTGGGAAAAGGTAGGGTCACGAAACACGGCGTGACAGGGCCTATCGGCATCGAAAGGGCGCAGGATCTGAAAGGGGGACAGTCGGCGCTGGCGGCCGGAAACTCAAATTCTCTTAGGTATACCCTCCACCTGATTTGCCGCAGCTTGCCAATGTGGATCGCGCCTTAACCCCGACGACGGACATGGCTTTCCGCCCAATCACCGACCGCAGTTCGGTGCCGGCAATTGCCGGGAACTGTTGAACAGGTTTTCGTAACGGACGTCGTCCTTTGCCAGCATGTTCAGATATTCCTCGATGTTGGGATAGCCGTCGCCGTCCGCATCCTCGTTTGCATCTGGACGGTTCGCATCTGTGTTTGTGTAACGGGCTTCCCATTCATCGGGCATGCCGTCATTGTCCCCGTCCGGCAGTGGATCGTATCCGGCCGCGATGCGAGCGAAGCCGCCGTAATCTGCAGGGTCGCCGCTCGTGAAGCCACCCT
>Ga0310345_10004138_pt1 | contig 13332 bp, 11 predicted proteins | sample HC15DNA20500_MG_FD_204667 | JGI IMG/M metagenome (GOLD analysis project Ga0310345, IMG submission 204667) | Marine microbial communities from station ALOHA, North Pacific Subtropical Gyre - HC15-DNA-20-500_MG | ecosystem: Environmental > Aquatic > Marine > Oceanic | place: Pacific Ocean: North... | reverse complement strand
CAGCATCACCTTCTTGAACTAATGGAGCGTCAGCAGAATCGTCCGATTGCCACATTAGAATTTTATCTGTTGCTATATCATAGTTAAAGACGAAACCACCTTTAGCTTCTATATCGCAATGATCTACCCTAGCCAATCCAAACTTAGAGTTGGCTACACTAGTATGTGCTAGCGAAATGCCGCCGTCTGCATAGGCGGGGTCATTATTTGCTACTGTGTTAAATTCAAATTCTTTATACCACATGTTACCCTGAACTCCAGTACGGAAATCAGTTCCTACGTTAACAGAACGAGTCGCAGCAGTATTAAATGTAAGTCCCATATTAATTCCTCCTTACAAATGAAGGGGGGCAAGGCGTGAGAACCCTACCCCCGAAAAGTTAATTAAGCATTCAAGTCCATTATTTTGGCTTGAGTAATAAAGTTACGGCAACGTAGCTCACCCATCGTATACAGCAAACCACGTATGGTCAACTGATCAACCGCAAAGTAGTCACGGTTCTCGATGTATTGAGTAGGCTGTGCAACCGCCATTTCAAGATAGTCTGTATCTAGTACTAGAACGTTAGAACCACCTTCAGAACCATCAGCTAAGAGAGTTGACTTAGCAACGTCAGCATCAGGTAGAATTGGGATTCCCATATAAGTAGCAAGGACTAGTCCAGTTTGAGTACCGGGGAAGGTTCTTTCTGAACCTACACCAACTTGGAACTCTTCCTGTCCCATATATCGTTGCTGGGAATTCAATAGTCGCTCTAGCTTGAAGTACTGATCGTGACCCATTATAATTACTTTAGGCTCACCACCATTTGATCGTATAGTCTGTATACAATCATCTATCAAGTTAAGCGAGATATCTCGTCCTACACCACTATTAGCTTTAACAGCTGCAGCAGCAGACCAACTACCAGCAACTCGTGCTGTGGTTGCGGCAGTATAGGCTTTAGGCCCTGCAATACCACCAGATACACTACCACTGTTCCAAGCACCGCCACCAACGGGGATGCTATCATATGCTACAACGTCTTCAATTGAAGTTAGTCCACCCCTTTTAACAGGGAAAACTGTTGAGAAGGCTGCTAGAGAAGTGCCTCCAGTACCTGCGTGAGTTACAAGACCATCACTCGATATACTCGATATTACTGTTCGAGCAGTATCGACTGCGGCTGTTGTAGTCTTGGAATAAATTGTGTCTCCCACATTCAATGAATTGGGATTAGCAATAGTGAAAGAGGTAGCATTACCTCCAATAACTGATGTGTGAATTAGAGACGGAGCAAGTAGTTCCGTATTAATCTCTTTCATGTGGTCAAGCTGGGCATGTTCATTTTCCATTGCCAGCACGTCCCCTACGCCACCCTCTAACTGAGCGTTAAAGACTGACAGTACCGAAGCCCCGAAGGTCGTACCAACTATTCGTGGTAGACTCGACACGACCTCAATATTGGAAACATCGACAGTTGGAAGCAGGTTAGCCGAACCGACTGCCGACTCAGTTATTGGTCGAGAGCGTTCATTCCCTCGATCCGTCCTGATCCTCCAACCAGCAGTATTTCCCCAGACTGTTCTGGGTATTGCGTTAAAAAATCTTGTTTGGTTATTTAGAGCTTGCCAAACCTTTCGTCCATAAGTCTCAGTAAATATACTTGCGAGGCTTGTGCCGTCACCAGTAGTGCCAGTAGTAAAATTCGTACCTGTATAAGCAGCACCTTTATTTATCTGATCGCCAAAGACGGATTGATACAAACCTCTTTGTGATTGAGCTATAAACTCATTCAAACTTGGATTAGCCATTATCATTTCCTCCTATTATCTATTATTATCTTTCGATTATTTCTCTAGGTAATCCATCGGTTTCACCGTTCATTACCTTGAATTGCATGTCTCTCAACTGCTTATACGAAAGATTTGCGAGTTGATCTACAGTATCTACGCCAGCAGTTTCTGCAGATTTAGAGAGCGGGGTAGTTCCGTCAAAGCCTAGGGATCGTGTTTGAGGAGTCATTAAACTGTTTTCCTCTTTAAAGCCCATCTTCTGGAGTCGTTTCTCCGTCTCAGCTTTAATCATTTTCTCCATAGTCTTTTTCATATATTGTATGTCACCACCTTCCTCTTCCTCCTCATCTTCTTCATCGTCAACGACATCCGCAATTGCATCCTCATCTCCGTATTCTTTAGAAAGAGTACTTAATTGCTTCTGCATAGCCTCGATAATACCTTGTACTGAATCAGTATCGGTGTCTATATTAGTTGTCTCAGAAGCGTCATCCTCATTGGAATCACCTTCTGTACTAGTGGTTGACTGTGGGCTGCGAACGTTTTCCCCGTCCGTCTCCATCCCATATGGGGATTCCCCAGCATCAGCCTTAACAAGACTCATTACCTCTTTAGCAATGGCTCTAACGAGCATACTCTTTTCCATAGAAGCTGCTTCAAGTGAAGCTGCCTCCTCAATCTTATCCTTTTCTTCTTCGTCCTCATCCTCCGCTTTTGATAATCGGGAGTCCATCTTTTGAAGAACTTCAGCGACAGCGGCAAGTGCTAGACCATTACCTTCTATCTGTTTTTCCAATCGAGTCAAAACATCGTTATCCATACCATTCCCTCCTGTGTATGTTATAAGATAGTGGTTGGTCTAAGCCACCTCCGACCTCTATCAATTTCATATAAAAACGTGATAAACACGTTAATTTATTATACTACGTATACCAAAAAAACCTACAAAACTTATACTTTTTCTATAGACTCTGTGTAAAAACGTAACATCTCATGCCTAAAATCATATAAAGGTACTTGTATAAGTTTCTTTAACTTTTCACATTGGTTACCTTCGGGGAAAGAAGCCTCAACTAAGTCAAGAATCTTGCCTACCATACGTGAATGTTGCGAAATAATATACTCCTGTTCGGGAGATATTTGTATATTGTCTGTCATCTGGTTCCCTCCTTTGCTATTATCCAAAAGAACTTATTGCGTTATCTATACCTTGTTCTATAGCCTCATCAGTTTCTTGATCAGCCTCATCCCGCATAGTTAAATCAACCGTCCATGCTACCGATTCTTCTAATGCTTCTTTACGATCAAGTTTCTTAGGCTGTGTTTGGTATCCCTTCACTCGTTGGACACCTTTCTTAGTTCGTCTGTTATAACTGCGTATATTCTTTCGTGGTTTTGGTTTTATTGGTGATGGAGGTAACCCTTGTTCAACTGTATGTACTGGTGGTTCGTCTCCGTTTACTCGTAGCTCAAAATCTGTAATTGCATCTACATCAGCAATTAACGTGTTCCCATCTTTCCATGTAACTGTACTAGCTACAGGTAATCCGTATTGTAAACTGCTTACAATTTCCTCTTTTATTCTAGCTATAATTGCGTCAAGCATCTATCCAAACATCCGATAATGTGTCATTAAATATAGTTTTACTCCTATCGTATTTATTTAAATATATAGTCTCCTTACCGATGCATCCGTATTGTGGATGCCAATATGTTAGTATATGTTTTGGTGGTGTAAAAACTTGCAGTCTTTGTAACGCAAATTCATCCCCACCTTTCATAGTACCTACTATATGAATCTCGCCTGTACCAATATCATATTCATCAATACGATGGAAATGTCCCATCATAACAGAGTCAATATGCTTAGGTATGCTTAAATTTTCTTCATCTACTGTTCGTCCATACTCAAAAACAGATCTCATTTTCGTGATCGAATTCATGACAGCTGCTCCCGATCCTGATCCTGATACCATATCCCCATGCAAAATTACAACAGTTCTTTCATGAACATTAAAAGATGTTATAAAACTACGAGGAATGTCAAACTTTATATTCTTCTGATCACGGCAAAATGCTGCAACCCATTGATATAACATATAATCCCAATCCATATACTTATCTTTCATCGGAGGTTTTCTAGTCATGCGACCGTGATTACCCACAACACAAGGCACTCGTATTTCATTGAAATGAGATGCAAGGAACATTAAGGCTTGCCCTATTAAATTTGCTCCTCTAATCATTTGCCCCATACAATTGTCAATATTAGTACGTGCTAACTCATCATGAATATCTCCACTAATCATATCACCTAACATTGGAATAACTAATTCGTTTATAGGCGCATAATTTCTTCTTAACTCTACTAACTGTACTATTTGATTTGCCCACCCATATAACCTACGATTAAAAATATCCATATTATAGGAATTTAATCCTATCATTTGATCTCCTTCTACCCGATCACCTATATGGGTATCCGATAACGGAGCTACAGCAATTTGAGCTTTCTCTTTTTTAAACTCTTTTGTAGGCTGTGGTATTTTAACTGCTTTAAAAACGGGTGCTAAGTCAGCTATTGTCTCCTCTAATAATTCCGTCTTTGCCGTTTGTTTTATTGCTTGTTCGTAAAGCTTTTTCCAATAAGTAGATTCAGCTTTAAAGGTCGCAACTTTTTTATCTAATTTAATCCTATCGTCTCCCGACAATAAGGAATCACCTAAGTCGGAATAAACCTCCCTGTCGTGCCATCGTTGAACTGTTGTTCGGTGTACTGTCACTCCATATTCTACCTCTAGATGCTTGGCTAGACTTGTCCAACTCTGCCCTAATCTTTTCCGTCTTACTATATCTTCTCTCGCCTGTTCTGGAATCATTAAATCCTCCTACTAAATAGACTACTTTTCCACACCTAAAACAATCTAAATCTCTATCTACATTAAATCTCATTGGCCCATCACATTTTGGACAGGCATTAAAAATGAACGCTCCCATTTATTTATTACTCCAATCTTTAATTTTTGCTAACCGTCGTTTGTGTAATTCTTCTTTAGTCTTATCGTCTAGTGTATCTAAATCACCCCCTCTTTGTAGAGAATCATATTGCCCGTTCCAAGAACCAATGTCATATGGATTACCTCCTTTTTCCATAGCACTAATAAATCTCCCTGTCGTGTCAGCATTTCGTTCTTCGTGAGCTTTCTTATGCTTCTTAACCCTCTCCATTATATTTCCATCATATTCAATAAAACTTCGTTGAGGATGTTCTATTGTACCATTCTCTCCTTCTTGACGAGTAGGGTGTGTAGTATGAAAATTTTGAGGACTATATTTTTGCATAGCTTCAATTTGTGTCGGGTTATTTTGAGTTGCTATAAACACACCAGTGGGGGTATTTTTCTTTTTCTTAGGTGGTTTTGATACTTGTCCTGTAGAATAGAAATCATTTTGTACATCATTAATATTCTTCCCCTCTTCTAAATTACCCGCATGTCCCATATTCACTACATTATTTTCATCAACTCCTTGAGCAGCAGGGGTATGTTTACTAGGGGTTATACCATCTCTAATACCTCTACGACCATTATCTGCTTCATTAACGAAGGGTGCTATAGGATCATTAGTCATTAGCCTAGGTTCTTTTCCCGCTCCCGTTGCAGTAGGAGCTTTATACGGATTTTTCTCTTTTTGCAATTCTCCACGAGCATAATTAATTAGCTCAAGTACTAAAGTATCTTTATGGAAAAATGTAGTTTTATGAGAATGTGTTGGAATAGTATTTGTATTAGGTGTTGGAGAAGCTGTCCCCATTAATTCCTGTGTATGTCGTCTACGATTCTTTTTATATTGTTTTGTTGCATCTTCATCCTTTTCCATTTTCGGGGAAAAGTCATCTAAAAATGTACCCGCCCGTTCAATACCACTACGTTTCTTAGTTTTTTTCTTATTGTCAGTCTCTTCAGGATATCCATCTTCTGCATAAGCAGTAGTAAAAGTAGTTAAATCATCATCATCTAAATCTTCTTTAACAAAATTTAAAAGTGCTTCTATACTATTAGAATTCTTACTTTTCTTTTTACGTCGTGTGCTACTACCTCCACCATAAGTTTCGGTAAAGATACTATTACCTGTTCCTGCATCTCCTGTCATACCCGTAGTAGCTACAGCACCTCCACCCAAACCATCTTTCTCCATATTCTGTACAGCACCTGCTTGCATAGTTCGTTTATTTTGTTTCTGATCAAATTTTTCGGTCTTATAAGGTTCGCCATAAGCTTTATCCAATTCGTTATAGCCTGAAGCATGGGCTGCTTGAGCAACCTCTTCTGCCTTAGAGCGAGAATCAAATGGGCCTTGCCCACCCCAATACCATCCATCAGACTTCTTAGTTATCGGCATCTTCATCCTCGTCTCTAGTATTCCCTACTTGTGCTGGGTTATAACTAATTTTAGGTGGTGGAGATTGATCAACAAATTTAGCTTTCTGAACATGGGTTATACCACCACTATTTAAATTAGCTACATAATCAATCCCATCATTTATAAACCATAATTGTTTATTATCAGGACTAACCTCTTTAACTACTGGAGTTGTATATCCCTTCTCCATTAATGCTGCCATCCACATTTTTGGTTCTTGTGAGTACAATTGTTTCCCCGGAGGTGTGCCAACATCTTTCAAACCAAAGGAATTATTTTCCCCCTTTCTAGCTCGTTCATCAGCATCATGATCGACATCTTTTTCTTTACGTCCTGTTATATCTGCAAGTGTACTTTCAGGATTCATACCTTTAGTAAGATTCGACCACATTAATTGAAGGGGACTTGCCCCCGGCCCTTCTCCTCCTGCTGGAGCTGCTCCAGTATTTCCGGGAGCTTGATTAACTCCATTCATTCCCGGCTGCTGTGATGCCATTTCGTTCATTTGTTCTTCTTGCATAGCAGCTTGTTCTTCCATTTGTTTAACAGCTATAGCCATTTGTTCCCCTTGCATTTGTGCTAGTGGTACTGGTATACCTGAAATAATGAATTCGGCTTCATCTAAGTCAACCGAATCATCTTTAAGTCGAACATCAAACCCTAATTGCTGGTACATCATAACAACTTGCGCTCTCTGTTGAGCGAAGCTAATTCGTGTCGCTTCCGCCTTTTCTTCAGGGTTTGGTAGAGCTAATTCCCAATCTGTTACTCCCATATTTTCTAATAACATTGGGAAAACTTTTTCATGGAATATTCTTTGGTCACCTTCAACAACACGACTCATAACAACTAACTGTTGAGTTTGTGTTGATAGTCCTCCAAAAGCTTCAGGTGCGCCTTGCCATGCAGGAGTTACACCCCACATCGCAGCAATCCGTTCCCGTATTTCATTTCGTACGGGTAAGTAATCCATCTCTTGTAGAGTATGGAATAGACGTAACATTTCTACTCTACCCCGTTGGTTACGAGAAGATACTGCAACCATAGGTATATAGTTTGGGTCTTGTCGTGTTTGTGATGCTATATTTTCCCGTTCTCGTTTTAAACTTTCAGGGTCATCAGTAAAGACCATCATCATAGAAGCGGGCATTCTCCTCTCAAAGAAGTATCTAAACAGGTTTTTATCCATTCCAATTAATGTTAAAGCTTTTTCAAAGATGGTTAAAATAGGACTCCATCCATATGTTTCAGATGGGTTAAATTTAGAAACGTGTATTACTTCAGAATCAAATAAGTAAATATGCTTATTCCGATGATAATACTTATACATAACAGGCTTACATTCCTGTTCACAGTCTGTTTCTCTACACGTTGCTGGTTCATCGTAGATGTCGTCTCTGTGGATTGGACACATAAAATGTGCATTTTTCGGTAAGCCAGCTGCGTCAAGATCGAACTCGACGAGGGCTGGATTAAGCCGTCGCACTTCTTGTATTTTGGAGATGAGTTTTCCTTCATCCGTAGTCCTATATTCCTTAGCTAAGTATAAAAAGCCATCATCAATAGAATTAACATCAAAATGAAATTGTCGTAATACTTCTTCTAAAGATTGATCAAACACATTACAATCTTGCATATAAGTTTTTATAATTTCTAATTGCTCGTGATCAGGATTCTCAACTGTCGGTACAAAATTTATCCCCCGCCTAAAAACTTCATTAGATATATGATTTAACGGGCCTCGTATTTCTTCTACCGTAAAAGCTACCATCTGTAAATCTTGTACTAATTGTTGTCTATACGCCATTTGATGGCGTACCCATGTATTAACTACATGGTCTAACCCTATAGTGGGAGCTTGCCCAACGTCTCCCCCAGATTTCATTAATTGCAACGTTTCCATTTCAGAATTTAAATTGGATATTTGCTGTGCCATTTCAGGCACTTGGGGCATGTATTCGCCTAATTTCATTTATTACTCCCTACCTAAATTAGTCATGTCTTGCATTGATACTAATTTTAGAATTGATTCCATCGCCTTTTCCTTCAATTCATAGTCTTCTGAATGAGAAACATCTCTAATAACTTGAGATTTATCTTCTTCTAAATTTAGAATTTGTTCATTTAACTTCTGAATCTCCTGCTCTTTCTCTAAAATTAAAGATTCATATTCTGCTTCTCCTGTACCGTACGTAGCATTTTGGAGAACTCCCAAACGAGAAGCTTCCCTCACTACCGCAATAAAAGCTCCTTCAGAAATTAAAGTGACTGCATCACTATCATCAGGAATTTCGTCTTCTGGCCCTATTTTTGTTAAATCATCATGCCATGTATCTAATACTCGCCATGTTTGAGTTGCATCGTCTCTATTTGCTACATATTGCTGATCCCGTTCTCGTAAGATATTTCCTAATACCATAACACTCTCCTATTCTATTCTTTATTATACTTAACTTAAAGCGTTCGCTAATCTTTGGGGGCTGTACCCTGCAATCATCTCATCTCCGATAACTGTTACGGGTGTTACTCTAAAACCCATTTTTACTAACTCGTCTGCATGTTCAAGATTTTCTGAGATATTATATTCTGTAAATTCATAGTTCCTGTCTTTTAACCACACCTTGGTCATAGCGCATGGGCCTCAACCATTCGATGTATATACTGTTATATCAGGCAAGTTCCCTCCTTTGTTTACGTTCACAAACGTAGCATATTTTATGTCCTTTCTTAATATGTAGTTTAACACCACACTTACATTTTGTCCATGATCTCCGTGCCATCTAAGCTCCTATTAATAAAGTACCTAATAATATTATTATTAACCCGGCTATACCACAAAGAACTGCTAGTTGTATTAAACAACCCCATACTTCTGAGTTCTTCCCCCCCATTTTGTATCACCCTTATTCGTTAGTTAAAGTGCTTGTAGGTGCAGCAGTAACAACCTCAACGTTATCGGAAACATTCCAGTTGGCTGCTGTAACAGATTGATGGATTTTAAATTCCTTAGTAGCAAATCCGTCTGAGACACCGGCGTTACCACCACCACCTATTTCATTAAGTTTAATAGTTAATGTACCAATTTTCATCCGGTCAAATACACACGCCCCCCCTTCAGTAAATAAATTACTTAGGGTTAACTTATCTATCTTTCCATTTTTCGCTGAGGTTGGGGCATCGATATGTATTCTATCATATGATCCACCGCTGGTCAACATAGCTTCAGCCTGATGATGTCCACCTCCAATAGCCCTCATTCTTGAGGTTCCCGGTGATTGATTAATTGACTGCCCATCTGAGGCGTTTCCAATTACGTTAATCGTATGCGCCGTAATATTATCGAAATACATAAACGTACATCTCGATTTCTCGATCAGTAATTCGCCTACCTCTAGAAAAGTAGGAACTGCATTCTCTCCAGCTACTACGGTTCCACCAATCAATACTGCTGTAGCCGCAGCCGCAGTACCACCAGCAGAAGTATGTGCTGACGAAGGTATCGCAGACCCTGTATAAACCGTACCTACTGTTACATTCTCTATTTTAATTTCTCTTACTGGAGTGTCTGCTAAGACTATTCTTAACGTATTATCTTCTTTACCTAATCCACTATTCTCTTTTCTCCACGCCATTGTTTGTTCCAATGTAGCAGAAGGATTCAGAGCAGGAGCAGCATAAATGCCTGAGTCTCCATTTGAGAACGATCTATCCGCCAAGACAGTTTCGTTCACAACGACTCCAGTACCCGCCGTACCGCCAAGTGCCAGCAAGCCTATAGCCATTTGTGGACTTAGCCCCATCATTCTCAAGAAAGAATAAGGAGACATTATAATTTGGAATGTTCGTTTCCATTTAGCACTCTCTGAATTTAGATATTCTATCTTAATCAACAGCCAATTTCTCCAAACAGATACTCTTCTATAGGCTTTAATTGGTGATCGTACAATAATCATTGGTGTGGCTTTAAGAGTCTTCCACCATGATTTAAAGTTCCCTACATGTAACAGTAACCCAAATACAATTAATGCTGAAGAAATTCCAATAGCTGGAATTAAATTAGCTTGTAAATACAGTACTTGATTAAATAACTGATTTGCTAATCCGAGTTGAATGTACGGAGTAATTATTGGGATTGGATTAACATAAGATAGAAATAATCCTAAACCTCCAACAGTTACTAATAAAGCAGTGTTTATAGCCCCTAAAACCATACTTATTCTTTTTAGAGGTATTGTTACCGTAGGTATTTTAACTTTTGGTAGCCCAATTTTTGGAAACGTAACTACAGGCATGTGGATAGTTGGAACCCATAACACCCTTTTTAAAAATCGTTTAAACAATGTGTACCTCCTACAGTCAGTTTTAGCCGATATGTACCCTGATATATTATACTACGAAACTTAATTATGCTATTTCGCAAGCACTCCAATCGCAACGTTGACATTTATGACATCCGTCTTGATAGATTATGCTAGGATTTTCACAGCATTGAAATTCATCAATACTTTGTGTACCCTTTACTAAAACTTCTTTATCCCTACTTCCCTCTCTATAAACCGTTATTCCTTTACAACGTTCTTCCCATGCCAACATATATGTATCCCATACATCCTGTACCGTTGCATCATGTGGCATATTAATAGTCTTTGATATACCTGAATCTACATTAGGTTGAAAAGCTGCTTGCATTAAAACATGTTCTTCAGGAGTTAATTCTGGAGCCGTTATATATACCTCTTTTATTTTATCTGGAACATCTTCACGATCTTGTAAAGAACCTCCATTAGCTAAGTATTGCATTAATTCTTCTGAATAAAACTTACCTTCTTTAGCAGCATCTTTAAAATATTGATTTATATAAACTAATGTCTTACCCTCTAAAATATTTTGCTTCTCCCAAGCTAATGCGAAATTAGGTTCTATCCCAGATGAGCAATCTGCAATCATTGAAATTGTACCTGTTGGAGCTACCGTCATTCTACAGGCATTACGGTATACTTCAGTAATCTTATCAAACGTACTATTTTCAAACGCTGGAAAAGTCCCACGTTTTGCGGCTAGTTCAGTAGAAGCTTCGTCGGCAACATTTCTAACAAACTTCATAATGTCTTTCCCTAACGTCCGTGCCTGTTCAGTATTATAGGGAATATCTAATTGTATTAATAGGTCAGCAAATCCCATTACACCCACTCCAATTTTACGAGTAGCTTTAGTCATCTCCTCAATTTCAGGAGTAGCATAGTAATTTGCATCAATTACATTATCTAAGAAGTTGACTGCTAATCTTGTAATTTTTTTCATGTGGTTCCAATCAATCTGTCCATCTATAACAAATTTAGAGAGATTTATTGAACCTAGATTACAAGATTCATTAGGTAATAGAGGTTGTTCTCCACATGGATTTGTTGCAATCATCGAACCAAATTGTTCTTGTACTTTATTATCTGTATTTACCGTGTCTAAAAATATCATTCCGGGTTCCCCATTTTTCCATGCCCCCTCACAAATTTTATTAAACACATAACGTGCTGAAATTGTTTCTGTCATATGTCGAGTCTTTGGGTCAATTAGTGCATAAGACATATCCCACACAACCATTTTCATGAAATGTTGATCCACACCAACACTAATATTAAAATTGTGTATATCACCTTCAATAGATTTGCATTGGATGAATTCAAGTATGTCAGGATGGTATACCGACATAACTGCCATATTCGCTCCATCACGTTTACCTCCTTGGGTAATCATAGAAGAAACTCGTGATAAGGTTTTTAAAACTTCAATCGGCCCGCAAGCTACTCCGTGAGTAGATTTAATAGTTGCTCCTTTTGGACGTAATTTAGACAACGAAAATCCTGTACCCCCTCCAAACTTCTGTACCATTGCAGCATCTGTAGCTGCTTTCATTATTCCTTCCATACTGTCTTCTAATGGTAAAACAAAACATGCAGAAAGTGTGCCTTGTTCTGTCCCAGCATTCATCATTGTGGGAGAATTTGGGAGGAATTCTAAATCAGCCATCATATTATAAAATTCGATTTCTAATAAATCTTTCTCTACTTTAAGTGTGACGTATTGATCCTCTATACTTGCTATAGCTTTAGCGACACGTCGAAACATTCCATCTGAATCTTCAGTTGGCTCACTATCTGTATCTTTTAAATAATAACGATGTGCTAATACAGTCTCAGCTTGGGGGGAAATTGTTGTCGTCATTTATGGAAACCTCCTATCCTCTATAATTACATTTTAAACAAAGTTTGTTGGCTGGAACCCAAAAAGATGGACGACAATAATCATCCGTACAGCTAGGATTCGGGCAATCTGACATATCTAAATCCGCATTAATAACAGAATCTTTAAAATCTACAAGGCTGCTATTCTGCGCTTGATCTAAACTAGAGCTTTTACTAGTCTCCCCCAATATATCGGATGCCCATTCTTGGACATTACCAAGTACACTCATGCTGTACGCCTTAGATTCATGGGCCGCCATCAATGCCATCGATATGGAAAAGAATGCGTCCCCATGACCCATAGGTGTTTCGGGTGCTTTTAACTCATTATTAACTGATAAAATCTGTTGTTTCTGTCTCTCGTCTTTTAATATTTGTAAATGACCTCCGTGAACATACTGCTCAAAAACTTGTGCCATTGTATTTTTATTCTTTCTTGTAAAATGCATAGGCCACCATGAATGGTGTAATCCTCTATCTTCTAACTCTCCACGAGTATTATCTACATATCCTTTTGTCAACTCAAAATTCTCCGCTATATCATTTAAAAATTCTATTTGATCAGAGTAATTCCAACCGTCTAACCACGATTGATGAATCTGTTCTATAGTATTTCCTATTCGTCTAAAAATTACTAGGTGTGATGGATGCCTCTTTTTACCTACATCAAACCCAGCAAATAGTTCTTCCGTCTCATCTTTCTTTATATATTTTTTTGAGGCTGGATATGATTCTAACTCCTCATTCTGTAACTTGTCAATATCTTCGTCTTCAAAATATGCTTCACTTGACCAATGTGGAATTAATAAAAACTCCGATGCGAACGATTTTGGTCTAGCTCGTTGCTGCTGTAATAACCACTCCTCACTATATAACTCTGGCATTAATACCCTAC
>Ga0310345_10004137_pt1 | contig 13333 bp, 8 predicted proteins | sample HC15DNA20500_MG_FD_204667 | JGI IMG/M metagenome (GOLD analysis project Ga0310345, IMG submission 204667) | Marine microbial communities from station ALOHA, North Pacific Subtropical Gyre - HC15-DNA-20-500_MG | ecosystem: Environmental > Aquatic > Marine > Oceanic | place: Pacific Ocean: North... | reverse complement strand
ACAAGTTTTAGTCATTCGGAGGATGGTCGAAGATCTTCTGATGCCGGTCGAAATAATAAGCCTTCCAACGGTGCGCGAGAAGGATGGTTTAGCGATGAGTTCTCGCAACGCCCATTTGAAAGTCGACGAAAGGCTTCATGCCAAGGGTATTTTTGAGGCCCTGACCATCATGGCCCAAAAACTGCAAGATCAGGCATCCAAAATCTCTATTTTGGAGAAAGAGTATCGTTCGGCTATAGACTGCGGGGAAATGCGGCTCGAATACGTTTCGGTACGCCGTCAGTCTGACTTGGAATACGCACGTGTCGGAGACCGCGAATTAATTATTCTGACTGCCGTGTGGCTTGACGAGACGCGACTTATCGATAACGTGCAGGTGGTGCTCAAAGAGCCCCTACGAGAAATCAACGTTTGAAGAGTTAGCGGAGGCGTTTGCCAATCGTATTACCGAGCGCTTCACTCTCGGTCTCCATTCACGATAGTCTAGCGCTCTACTTGAAACACAGTGTTGAAGTTTCCGGAGGATCTTGCCATAAATTATGAGTAACGGGTTTTTCATAAAAACGTTCGGTTGCCAGATGAATGTATACGATTCGGACAAAATCGTGGCTCTACTGGAAACGAGGCTTGGTTTGCAACGAGTGTTCGATCCCCATCAGGCTCGGGTGCTTTTGACTAATACTTGTTCCGTTCGTGAAAAGGCGCAGGAAAAATTATTCTCGGAACTTGGACGCTGGCGCTCACTGAAGGAGAATCAAAGCAACACCATAATCGGGGTGGGCGGATGCGTCGCCAGCCAGGAGGGAGAGGGGATCTGGAAACGGGCGCCGTACGTCGACGTTATCTTTGGGCCACAGACGTTGCATCGATTACCCATGTTAATCAGGGACGTAGAGAGCGGCAGGCGAAGACGGGCGATCGATATCAGTTTTCCTGAGATCGAGAAGTTTGACCACCTACCAGAGAGTCGGATCGTGGGGCCCAGTGCACAAGTGTCGATTATGGAAGGCTGCAGTAAATACTGCAGTTTTTGTGTTGTCCCTTACACTCGAGGTGAAGAGTTTAGCCGACCATTTGACGAAATTATTCTGGAGATCGATGAGCTAGCAAATAATGGTGCTCGTGAAGTGCTCTTGCTCGGTCAGAATGTCAATGCTTATCGTGGCCCAACGCATGACGGAAAGATTGTCGACCTTGCGGCCTTGATCCGATATGTGGCGAATGTCGACGGCATCGACCGGATCCGATACACGACTTCTCACCCCGTGGAGTTTTCCGATCGCCTAGTTAGCGTGCACCAAGACATATCCCAGCTTGTAGACCATGTGCATCTGCCGGTGCAATCCGGGTCAGATCGGATATTGTCCGCCATGAAACGCGGGTACACGAGGCTGGAGTACAAATCTATTATCAAAAGTCTTCGGGCGGTTCGTCCAAATATTTCTATATCATCGGATTTCATTGTCGGTTTCCCAGGAGAAACGGACGGTGACTTCCAAGAAACCTTGGATCTAGTTAACGAGGTCAAGTTTGATCCTTCGTTCAGTTTTATTTACAGCGCGCGACCTGGAACCCCTGCTGCGGGGTTTCCCGACAATGTAAGCCCTGATACTAAACGACGTCGTCTCGAGGTTTTGCAACGGGAAATCTCCAAATCCGCTTTTGGGCGTAGTGCCGAGATGGTCGGTACGACCCAACGCATACTTGTGACAGGTGTGTCGAAGAGCGATTCTGCTGAGATTAGCGGGCGGACCGAAAATAATCGAGTAGTGAACTTTCCTGGCGATGCCAGTCTTGTCGGACAATTTCTTGATGTCAAGATTACGCGTGCGTTGCCGAACTCTCTGCGGGGGAACACGAGTCGTAGGTCACGCTTGAATCACCTTAAGTGAATACCACCGCTACACAAGTTATCTTAGAACCGGTTGACAATGAGCGTTTGGCGAATTTGTGCGGTCAGTTCGATGAACACTTGAGGATCTTGGAACGTCGTACCGGAGTGGAGATCGGGAATCGTGGCAATCAATTTAACCTCACGGGTGCCGATGGGAATGTGCTTATGACCGAACGGGTTATACGGCAGTTATACCAATTAACAGAATTTAAGACGGTTTCAGCTTCAGACGTGCATCTGGAATTACGTACGGTTGATAGGGAAGAAGATGAGCAAAATATCGCAAAGGATCCGGATATAATTCGCACGCGCCGCTCAATAATTAAAGCCCGTGGAAGCAACCAGAGGCGCTACCTAGGTATTATACGTTCGAACGACATCAGCTTTGGAGTAGGGCCCGCCGGCACCGGCAAGACATATCTCGCGGTGGCTTCAGCAGTTGCAGCGCTTGAGACGGATTCGGTAAGGCGCCTGTGTCTGGTCCGTCCAGCTTTGGAGGCAGGTGAACGACTAGGGTTTTTACCAGGTGATATGGCACAAAAAGTTGATCCCTATCTTAGGCCACTTTATGACGCGCTTTACGAAATGCTCGGCTTTGATCGAGTCGCAAAGTTGATCGAGCGAAATGTTATTGAAGTTACCCCATTAGCATTTATGCGCGGACGCACACTCAACGAGTCCTTTGTAATTTTGGACGAAGCTCAGAATACGACGATAGAACAGATGAAGATGTTTCTCACCCGAATCGGATTTGGATCGAAAGCGGTGATTACCGGTGACATTACTCAGGTCGATCTACCTCGGGATCGGACATCTGGATTAAAACACGTCATTAATGTTTTAGATTCTGTTCGCGGTATCGATTTTATTTTTTTTCATTCACGGGATGTCGTCCGGCACACAGTGGTGTCTAGGATACTAGATGCGTACGCTGCGCACGAAGAGCCGGACAGTTGAGAATTAGGTAGTGTCGGTGGGCAGCCCTAGTTTGACCTTGGCGTCATCGATCTCATTCATGAAAAGGCAACGCTCAAACTTTGTCCTCGTGGAGTTACAGGTCAAATCATCTAGTGTAGGTATCCCAGATCAAAAATTTTTTGAAATTTGTGTGCAAAATGCGTTAAAGGCTTTTCGGGAATCTGGAGAAATAACGATTCGGGTAGTGGATAGGGAGGAAGGTCGCAAGCTTAACCAGCGCTGGCGTGGCGTTAACGAAGCAACGAATGTGCTAGCGTTCACTGCGGAAGGCGTGGAACACGCGAAGCCAGGCCTATTGGGTGACTTGGTGCTTTGTGCCCCTGTTATCTGTAGTGAAGCAAGGGCCCAAGGCAAATCCCGTCAAAAGCATTGGGCCCATATGATCGTGCACGGGGTTTTGCATCTTCTAGAATTCGACCACAAAGAACGAGGGCGCGCTGAAGAAATGGAAAATTGGGAGTGCGCCATCCTATCAGAGATGGGCTACCCTAACCCCTATGAGCGTTGAACTGGGCTGGTGATCATGGATGGAAAAGGCCGAACCCGGCGGATAGCAACTCGTGTCCGGCAAATGCTAGACAATATTAGGCTACGACGTAACAATCGTCAGCGTCTTGTCGAAAGACTCCACGACGCAGAAGAGCGGAACGTAATCGATCTGGATACAGTAGGGATGATGGAAGGTGCGTTGTTAGTATCTGAGATGCAGGTACGTGACATCATGGTACCTCGTTCTGAGATAGTATCCATCGAAGAAGATCTGTTACCTGAGGATTTTTTAGGCGAGATTATAGAGTCTGGACATTCGCGATTTCCGGTTTACGACGATAAGCGGGAGCACGTTATCGGAATATTACTTGCGAAGGACATGCTTTCCCTGGTGGATGAACGCCGCAATCAATTCAATATCCGAGACATCATCCGACCGGTTGTTTTCGTACCCGAAAGTAAACGACTAAGTATTTTACTACGTGAATTTCGTGAAAGACGTAACCATCTAGCTATCGTCGTCGACGAGTATGGTGGGATTTCCGGTCTGGTGACGATCGAAGATGTGCTGGAGCAAATTGTTGGTGAGATAGATGACGAACACGATCTCGCCGAGGATGACAATATAAAGCGTCATCGCGACGAACGATATACGGTTAAGGCGAGGACCTCTATTGAAGAGTTTAATGATTTCTTCGGCACCAGTTGGCAACCAAAGAACTACGAGACAGTTGGTGGGCTCATAGTCCATCAACTTGGGCACCTTCCTCTTCGCGGCGAGGAGGTAGAATTCTCGGGGTTCGAGTTCAAGGTATTGCGTGCCGACAGAAGGAGAATCCGGCTAGCGCGAGTCATACGAATCGGATCAAGACCGGACAAAGAGCCAGTCAATTAGGAAAAATCGCAGGTGAATCTTACGAGGCTAGGGGCGATTTCTCCGTTGCCACCGTGGCTTGAAAATAATCTACGCGGGATCACCCGAATGCTGCCACGTCTCGTTGGGGCATTGCTGAGCGGAACGTTGCTAGTTTTTGCTTTTGCGCCTTTCGGTTATTGGCCTATTGCGATATTTTCAATTGCCTTACTGATGTTTCTTTTGGCTGGTGAAGCTCCTTGGCGAGCCGCGGTTTACGGTTGGTGTTACGGAATTGGGATGTTTGGCGCCGGCGTGTGGTGGATACAGGTTAGTGTCCATCAGTTTGGGGTACCGTATTTTTGGTTTTCAATCCCCGTGACCATGGCTTTTATTGCCCTCATGGCGTGTTATACGGCCCTTTTCTCTTGGCTACTCAATAGTATTCCAATGCGCGACGAAATTTGGCGAACCGTCGTCATAGCGCCCGCACTTTGGTCGGCGATAGAGTTGGCGCGCGCCGTGATATTTACGGGATTTCCGTGGTTGTCTCTCGGCTACAGCCAGATCGATTCCAATTTGTCTGGATACGCTCCGGTGGTTGGGATCTATGGATGTTCAATGCTTGTAGTACTAACAGCGGGCAGTCTGGTTTGTCTCGTAATTGGGACGTGGCACCGAAGACTAATATCGGTGACTATAATTTGCATTGTTTTCGGACTTGGCTCTGCTTTACAGAGGGTAAATTGGACGGAACCCCTTACATCTCGGCTTGAAGCGGCATTGATTCAGGGGGCAATCCCACAAGAGATTAAATGGCAAATTGAAGTGCGTGAGCCGTCTATTGAACTGTATCGATCATTAACTGAGCCGCACTGGGGTGCTGATATAGTCATTTGGCCCGAGACAGCGATTGCTGCTTTCCCTTCCGAGATTCCCGGCGTTTTAAAATCATTAGAGGCGCGCGCCAGTGAAACAAATACAAGCTTTTTGGCGGGAATGCTTCGAGGTGAGTTATCAGGTGGACGCTATTACAACTCGGTTCTTAGTTTAGGAGGGCCGGCGGGCCATTACGATAAACATCATCTTGTTCCTTTCGGCGAGTTTTTTCCCTTTAAAGAAGTGATGAGAAAACTTTCTTCACTTTTGACCATTCCGATGTCTGATTTTTCTCGTGGAGCGGAAAACCAGCGACCTCTGCCGATAGCGGGACACCGTGCCGGCGTCTCGATTTGCTACGAAATCGCTTTCCCGTGGGAGATTTCGCATTCACTGCCAGAGGCTAATTTCTTAGTAAATGTGAGCAACGACGCTTGGTTCGGGGACACGATCGCGCCCCATCAGCACCTCGAGATTGCCCGCATGCGGGCGCTCGAGAACGGACGCCCCCTTCTGCGTGGGACTAATTCCGGGATCACCGCCATCATCGATCATCGCGGCGCGGTTGTCGCTCGGTCAACGCAATTCGAACCAAATAGCATACGGGCTGGTTTTTACCCGCGTCGGGGAGCGACGCCCCATACAATGTACGGCGAATTTCCCGTTTTGGCGTTGATTGTGTTGGTCATGCTGCCGACAGCCATTCAATGGTACAAAAAGGTCTAGGGAATAGGCCGGTCTGACTTGCAACACTGGACGGGATTCAAGTCGGTTCGGCGACGGAATGTGGACAAATAATTTGTTGGTAGACGCTGTATGCGTGTGCCGCGAGGGAAAATTAAAGGTAGTAATAGTCGCCACATGATGATGGACATGTCCTGGATGCCATCCAACCATCCCTTGGAAGTTCGTTTGGGGAGGTTGTCGCTTAGGAAGGTTTTGTAATTATTTTCCCCCGCCGCAGGGCTGTTCGGCGGCAAGGCGATGCAGTGTTACGACCGCCGTACAGCCGGTCATGAAAAGTGCCAGGACCATCAACGTATCAACACTGAAATCCGGGAATACAGGATTCGCTCCTATTATTTTGGAGTTTTCACTGACTGCTTGGTCGCCACGCTGTTGGAATGGCCAGATGACCCAAAGGGATGCGACTAGCACGCCGGAAATGCTGAGCAGGGTTGTACGCCTGTAGCAACGCAGTAGCCAAGATACCAGTCGGGCAAAGCTGAAAAGTCCACATGCAACACCCAGGATGAACGGGGTTAATATTGTGAAATCGAGATTCCCAATTGCGTTTAGCACGTGTGCGTATTTACCGAGCAGCAGTAGAACGAACGAACCTGAAATTCCTGGGACAAGCATCGCGCATACGGAGAGTGTTCCCGAAAGCATGATGAACCACCATGCATCGGGCGTCACGGTCGGGACTGTGGTGATGACAACGAGTCCTATCGAGAGCCCAACCACGATGACGAATAGATCTTTAGTATTTATGTTACCTAGCTCGTTGATAAGGATCATGATTGATCCGGTGATCAAGCCGAAGAACAAGCCATAAATCTGCTCAGGATGGGTCTCCAGTAGGCGTGGAATTGGGACTATATGAGTGAAGAAGAAAACAGCCAGAAAAATCCCCACGACTAACGGTGTAATAAATGTGAGATGGGGTCGGGTTATTGCAACTCTATAGTCGAGTCTGATGCACGCTGTTAGCCACACTTTGTCAAACGAACTGATTGAATCGATGAAGCGTTTATAGATTCCTAAAACGAAAGCCATGGTAGATCCGGAGACTCCTGGCACAATATCTGCGGCCCCCATACAGAAACCCTTAACACCTACAGCTAAGGCAGCTTTAATCGACGGATTCATGAAATCTACGACTGTATTCGTGCACAGTTTCGACAAGTGTGGTGATGTGATCCGGCGGGACCTCGGGTGTAATGCCGTGACCGAGATTAAACACGTGACCGCTACCATCCCCAAAAGCGTCTAGAATACGTCGTGCCTCTCTCTCGATAATTTCAGGGGAGGTTAACATGACGGCTGGGTCAAGGTTCCCTTGCAAACTGACCTTATGACCGACCTGCGCACGCGCAACCGCGATATCTACAGTCCAGTCGATGCCTACTGCGGCGCTTCCGATCGACGCGATTGCTTTGATCCATCCTCCCCCACCTTTCGTGAAAACAATACTGGGCGTTGTTCTGGGTAATTCGGTAATGATTTGTTGCATGTAATCGAGTGAAAACATCTTATAAGTTTCGGTGGACAGCGTACCTCCCCAAGTGTCGAAAAGCATGACGGCGTCCACACCTGCTTCAATCTGCGAATTCAGATAGAGGATGATCGCCCGTGTCAGTTTTTCGAGTAATTGATGGGCGTCCTTTGGACAGGTGTAGATCAGATGTTTGATTTTTTCGAATTGTCGGCTCCCTTCACCCTCAACCATGTAGGTTGCGAGTGTCCAGGGACTACCTGCAAAACCTATTAGCGGCAAACGTGACGGGAGTTCCCGTCGGGTCTGCCGAACAGCGTCGAGTACGTAACGAAGCTCATCGGAGGGGTCGGGAATGGGAAGCTTGACGATCTCCGAACGGGAAGATATCGGCCGGTCAAAGCGAGGTCCAACCCCTTCGTTGAACGTTAGGCCTAGGCCCATGGCGTCTGGGACAGTGAGGATGTCAGAGAACAAGATTGCCGCGTCTAGGTCGAATCTGCGGATCGGTTGGAGGGTGATTTCGGACGCCAGTTCCGGAGTTTTACATAACGTGAGAAAGTCACCGGCTTTGCGGCGCAGTGCCCGGTATTCTGGTAGGTAGCGGCCGGCCTGGCGCATAAGCCAAATGGGTGTACAGTCTACAGGTTGCTGTCTGAGTGCTCGTAGAAAGCGATCGTTCATATGTTGTGACAGCGAAGTTTACCGGAGCTAGGTAACGGATGGTTACCGATTGGATACCCGTAATTGCGGAGTTGCCGCTAGGAATTCGTCGATCGATTGGGCAGCGGCACGGCCATCGGCGATCGCCCAAACGATAAGTGATTGGCCGCGTTGCATATCTCCTGCAACGAAAACTTGTTCAACCGATGTCTTCCATCGGTCATCACGCTTCACGTTGCTTCGGTGGTCCAGTTCGAGCCCGGATTGTTGTATTAGACCGCTCTGTTCAGGGCCAAGAAAACCCATGGCAAGCAAAGCTAAATCACACGGCAGCTTATGGGTAGAGTTGGGGAGCTCTGTATACGATTGTTTACTGTTCAGAATTTGTGTGGCGACTTCGACCAGTTCAAGCTCTTTGACTTCGCCCTGATCATTGCCCACGAATTGCTTCGTCGAGACGGAGTAAATTCGGTCGCCGCCCTCTTCATGGGCAGCGGATACCCGATAGATGTCCGGCCATTCCGGCCAGGGATTATCGGTGCCTCGTCGGTCAGGGGGTTTTGGCATGACTTCAAGGTTATGCACGGAGAGCGCGCCTTGGCGATGCACGGTGCCCAGACAATCTGCCCCAGTGTCGCCCCCACCTATAATCACAACATGCTTGTTCTTGGCCGTCATAGATTCTTTATCTGGAACTACGTCGCCTTCGCACAAGCGGTTTTGCATTGAAAGAAAATCCATCGCGAAATACACGCCATCAAGTTTACGGCCTGGCACTGGAAGATCGCGCGGGGTGGTGGCTCCGCCCGCGAGGAGAATGGCATCAAACTCACGACGTAGTTCATCCAGCGTAACGTCAACGCCAATGTTTATGTTGGCTTCAAATGTAATGCCTTCGTCCCGTAGCTGTTGTAACCGGCGGTCAAGAATCCATTTTTCCATTTTAAATTCGGGGATTCCGTAGCGCAGCAGGCCACCTATACGGTCATCCCGTTCGTATACAGTTACACGGTGCCCTGCCCGTCGGAGCTGTTGTGCCCCAGCGAGTCCAGCGGGGCCTGAACCGACGACGGCGACCAACTTTCCGCTTTCTGAAGTAGGTGGTTGTGGCACGATCCAAGACTCGTCGAATGCCCGGTCAATAATCGCAAGTTCGACGGCTTTGATCGTAACGGATTCTTCAGTTAGCCCTAGGACGCACGACCCTTCGCAGGGCGCGGGGCATAGAGTGCCTGTGAACTCGGGAAAGTTATTCGTTGCGTGGAGTCGGTCGTTGGACTCCGACCACTGTTCACGATAGACGAGATCGTTCCAATCTGGGATCAGGTTTCCAAGCGGGCAGGCTTCGTGACAAAAAGGGATGCCGCAGTCCATGCAGCGTGCCGCTTGAAGGTTGAGTTCTTCCGGGGTGTAGTCAGAAAGTACTTGGTTCCAATCGAGCAATCGTTTGGCGACGGGTCGGTAGGGTTGTTTTTGTCGCCTTACGTCCAAAAAACCGGTTGGTTTAGCCATGCGCAGCTTCCATAACGGCTTCGTCTTGGGATGCGCCCGTCAGACGTGCCTTTTCGATCGCCCGGAGAATGCGCTTATAGTCTTTAGGGATAACTTTGATAAACTGTTTCACCGTTGAATCCCAATCATCTAGGATCTCTCGAGCAACGTTGCTACGAGTGTAGCGCACATGCTCCTCTAGCAACCTGCGCACCTCGACGCTTTCATCCAATTGAATTGTTTCTAGGTCGACCATATCGGTGTTGCACAGTGGTGGAAAATTCTCGCCTGGATCGAATACGTATGCGGTTCCCCCTGACATGCCCGCCGCGAAATTACGGCCAGTCGGACCGATGATGATCACTCGTCCACCCGTCATGTATTCGCAGCCGTGATCCCCTACTCCTTCCACTACGCTATTCGCACCACTGTTTCTTACGCAAAACCGTTCTCCCGCAATTCCACGGAAGTATGCGTGCCCCCCCGTGGCACCGTACAGCGCTACATTCCCTATGAGAATATTTCGTTCGGCTATAAACTGGGATTGTCGAGGGGGGTAAACGATCAATTTTCCGCCCGACAGACCTTTGGCGATGTAGTCATTTGCATCGCCTTCTAGGGTCATCGTCACACCATTAGGCACAAAGGCACCAAAACTTTGCCCGGCGGATCCGTTGAAGTGTAGTTTTATAGTGTCTTCTGGAAGTCCTTTCGACCCATAACGCCGTGTGATCTCAAATCCTAGTATCGTACCCACTGTGCGGTTAGTATTTCTTATCGGCATGGTAGCGGTGACGCATTCCTGCCGTTCCAAGGCATTTTCACATAAAGGTACAATTTTCGTTCTGTCTAGAGAATTTTCCAGGGCATGATCTTGCGGGATCACATATCGCGTAGCGACGTCGGCTCCAACATCAGGTCTATACAGTATGCGGGACAGGTCAAGTCCTTGCGCTTTCCAATGTTCGACTGCAGGTACCACGTTGAGTAAATCGACACGGCCGATAACTTCTTCTAGTTTTCGAGCGCCAAGTTTTGCCAAGTACTCGCGGATTTCTTCGGCGATGAATCGAAAAAAATTCTCGATGAATTCAGGACGTCCTTGGAATTTCTCGCGTAGCGCCGGGTCTTGGGTCGCGATTCCGACCGGACAGGTGTTCAGGTGACACACGCGCATCATTATGCAGCCCATGACTACCAACGGTGCGGTCGAGAAACCATACTCTTCTGCGCCAAGCATAGTGGCAATTATGCAATCCCGACCGGTTTTCATCTGACCGTCAACCTGCACGACAATCCGCCCCCTTAGCTTGTTCTGCACCAAGACTTGCTGTGTTTCAGCTAGCCCGAGTTCCCAAGGAACACCGGCGTGTTTCAGCGACGTCACGGGGGAAGCGCCTGTTCCGCCGTCGTAACCTGAGATCAGCACTACATCGGAGTGTGCTTTTGCGACACCGGCGGCTATGGTTCCAACACCGACCTCCGCGACCAGTTTGACTTGTATGCGGGCTAGGGGGTTCGAATTTTTCAGATCGTGGATTAGCTGAGCTAAATCTTCGATGGAGTAAATGTCATGGTGTGGCGGTGGTGATATGAGGCCGACCCCCGGAGTTGAATGCCGGACTTGCGCGATCCATGGATACACCTTGTTCCCCGGCAGTTGGCCACCCTCGCCGGGCTTGGCCCCTTGAGCCATCTTGATTTGCAGATCGTCGGCATTGACTAGATATTCGCTAGTAACTCCAAAGCGCCCAGAAGCCACCTGCTTAATCGCGCTTCTACGTAGGTCCCCATTTGGATCCCGCGCGTAACGCGCGGGATCTTCGCCACCTTCCCCAGTATTGGATCGACCTCCGATTCGATTCAATGCGATCGCTAACGTTTCGTGCGATTCACTGCTGATCGAACCATAAGACATGGCGCCCGTATGAAATCGCCGCATGATTGACTCGGCAGATTCGACTTCCTCAATAGGGAGGGGTGTCGTATTGCTTTTAAACTCAAACAATCCTCTTAAAGTGGCACGGCGTTCGTTCTGTTCGTCGATGGCCTGCGAGTACTCTTTAAATATTGCGTATTGTCCGGACTGGGTCGCGTGCTGTAGCTTGTAAACAGTGTACGGGTTGAATAGATGATATTCTCCCTCGCGTCGCCACTGGTATTCGCCTCCCCAATCGAGATCGGGCTTTTTCCTCAGTCTGTCCGGGTATGCAGTGTGATGCCGAGCACTCACTTCTCTTTCGATGATCTTAAGGTCAATGCCGCCAATCCGAGAGGCTGTCCAAGTAAAATATTTGTCGACAAACTCAGAATTGAGTCCGACTGCTTCAAAGATTTGGGCCCCACGGTAAGACTGGATCGTGGAAATCCCCATTTTTGATATGACTTTTATCAAGCCCTTATTTATCGCCTTGATGAAATTCCGCACGGAGGCTTCGGATACGGACTCTTCTTTTTTGCAGCCATCAATTTTTTTAAGGACACCTTGGCGTGCCATGTCGTCGAGGGTTTCGAAGGCTAGATAGGGGTTAATTGCCCCTGCACCGTACCCCAAGAGCACGGCGAAGTGATGCACTTCACGGGGTTCTCCTGATTCAACGACCAGCCCAACGCGAGTCCGCTGACCAGTGCGAATGAGATGATGATGGACTGCTGCAGTCGAAAGCGCGGCCGGTATGGGTGCTTTCTCGCGGTCCATAGTACGATCAGAAAGGATGATGAAGGTGTGGCTGTCGGCGATTGCGGCATCGACCTCAATCGCCAGTTGCCTGACTGCTTTTTCGAGCCCGGCTACGCCCTCCGAAATTGGATAGGTCATGTCAAGCGTTTTGCTGCTTAAACCAGAAGCATCAAGGCAACGGATCTTCTCCAGATCACGGTTGCTCAGTATGGGCGAGGATAATTTGAGTTGTTTGCAGCTGTCTGCGGTAGGCTCTAGTAAGTTTTGCTCGGGGCCGAGTGGGGTTGATAGTTGTGTTACAAGCTCTTCTCTCATTCCGTCTAATGGTGGATTGGTGACTTGGGCGAAGAGCTGTTTGAAGTAGTCATAAAGTAAACGTGGGCGATCAGACAACACGGCGAGTGAAGCGTCCGTACCCATAGAACCGAGCGCTTCACTGCCCCCCTGAGCCATCGGTTGCATTAACAAGCGCAAATCTTCGTGCGTGTAGCCAAAAGCTTGTTGTCTTTGCAACAGGGTTTCGTAATCAGGGCCACGGACGCATACAGGGTCTGGCAACGTATCAACTGAGGTATGATTTTTTTTGAGCCATTCGGCGAAGGGATGCTGCACGGAATACTGTTGCTTCAACTCATGATCATCGATGATCCGTCCCTTTTCTGTGTCGACTAGGAAGATCCGTCCTGGGTGTAGCCTTTCTTTTAGTTTGATATCCTCTGGCGGGATGTCGAGTACGCCTACTTCGGAAGCCATAACGACGAGATCGTCTTTCGTTACGTAATAACGTGACGGTCTAAGCCCGTTTCGGTCAAGAATGGCGCCAATAACCCTGCCATCTGTGAAGGCAATCGAAGCGGGACCGTCCCACGGTTCCATGAGGCAGCCGTGATATTCGTAAAACGCTTTGCGAGAGGCCGTCATAGATTCGTGACCGCTCCAGGCTTCAGGGATCATCATCAGCACGGCGAGCGGTAGCGGGCGTCCCGCCATGTGTAGGAATTCTAGGACCTCGTCAAAACATGCCGAGTCTGAGCTGCCCTCCAAGATAATCGGGAACAGTTTTGCTAGATCTTCACCCAATAACTCCGACCGACAGAGCGCCTCGCGCGCGCGCATCCAGTTGATGTTGCCTCGTAAGGTATTAATTTCCCCGTTGTGTGCGACAAAGCGAAATGGCTGTGCCAACGG
>Ga0310345_10004135_pt1 | contig 13335 bp, 6 predicted proteins | sample HC15DNA20500_MG_FD_204667 | JGI IMG/M metagenome (GOLD analysis project Ga0310345, IMG submission 204667) | Marine microbial communities from station ALOHA, North Pacific Subtropical Gyre - HC15-DNA-20-500_MG | ecosystem: Environmental > Aquatic > Marine > Oceanic | place: Pacific Ocean: North... | reverse complement strand
CAGGCCCTGGTCGACAGCGATACGGGCCTGCGCGCCCGGCTGGTCCTTGCCCTGCCCATGCCGGTACCCTGGGTAGAGACCACCTCGACGCTGGAATCCATCGACGATCTCGTCGCCGGGGCCAGCTTCGGCAATGCCGGAACGTCGGCGGACGTCTTTGGAAGCTGCGACGGCAGTTTCGGCCTGCAATGCAACAATGACGGCGACCTTTCCAGCCTGCTGGCTGTCCGCGACGGCGTGGCAGCCGATATCGTTGTTATGGTCCGCCGCTATTGGCGCGCCCAGCAGACCTATTGCGGTGTCGCCTATCTGCCCGGCGGCGGCGAGGGCGTGATCGACCCGTCCGAGGACCACATTCTTGGTGTCGGTGTTGTCGGCGACGGACCGGACGCAAACGGGACGACAGCCAGTTGCGGCGACCTGACCTTCGCCCACGAGGTCGGCCACAATCTCGGCTCGACCCACAATATCGAGAATGCCGGCGGCACGGGCGTCTATGATTTCTCCTACGGCCATCGCTATGACTGCTCGCTGCGCACGATCATGGCGTACGACTCGCTGCGGTCGAACCTGACCTGTCCGGCGAACTCGCCGCCGACCCGGCCGAACGAGACCTGGGTTGCGGCCTTTTCCAATCCGTCCTTGAACAACTGCCTTGGCCTGCCGTGCGGGTCCGGCCCGGGCGGCTGGGCCATTCCGGGCAGCAATAGCGACAATACGACCGCGTTGACCGACAATGCGCGCTCGATGCGCGATCAGGGTTATCAAGTGCAATTCTACCGGCACCCCGAGGCCGCCCCTGTCAGATCAGCCATCCTGCCCTACAGCCGAACCGTCCCGGCCGGTCAGCCAGCCACCGCCTTCGTCACCATCGCCAATCCCGCCGCATCGGGGAGCACAGCGACCGGGTGCGGGCTGATCCTGCATGGGGCCGGGACCAGCAGCTTCACCTTTCAGACGACCGACCCGGCAACCAATGCCGTCACCGGTACCGCAAACACCCCGGCTGACATTCCGGCCGGCGGCACGCAGAGCTATGTGATGTCGGTCAATCTCGCCCCGGCTGCCTTTCCGTCCGATTTGCGGATCGATGCGCGCTGCACCAACCGCCGGACTGCACCCGTCATCACCGGGGTGAACACCTTCCGCTATCTCGCCACCAGCCAGTCCCTGCCGGATATGGTCGCACTGGCCGCAACGACATCCGGCAACGGGATTCTCGAATTGCCGTCGGCGACAGGTGCCGCGGCCTTTTCGGTCGCCAGTGTCAATCTCGCCTCTGCGGCCAGCGTCACCGTGACGCCCGAGCTGGGAACCGGGGCCACCGCGGTGGGCGCACTGGAAATCTGCCGGACCGATGCGGCCACAGGCGTCTGCCAGACCGCGCGCGCAGCCTCGGTGACGCTGACCGCCGGAGCCGGCGAGACTCTGACCTTCGCCATCTTCGTACGCGGTGCGGGAGACATTACCAGTGATCCGGCCGTCAACCGGGTCTTCGTCAACTTCCGCACGGCGGCCAACATACCGGTCGGGGGGACCAGTGTGGCGATCCGGACTGCGGACTAAACCTCTCAAGGCGGTAATATTCCGGAAATTGCACCCCAGATTGCCTTGCTTCAGACTTGAAACGTGAGGGATCGGGGGGCGTGCATGTTGCGGACATTACTGGGTCGGGCATTGACAGGCGCGGTGGCGTCGCTGGCGCTGACCTCGCCATCCTGGTCTACTGACCTCTTCTCGCTGGACGAAACATCCCCGCAACAGATCGACCCGGCGGCGTTTGCGATGGTACCGGGCGAGCGGATCGCCCTGCCTGCCCTCGATGGGCACAGATTTGAAGCCGAGTTCGACCGCGCCGAGACCGGCCAGCCAGGTGGCCGTCTCTGGGTGGGCCGTATCGCGGGCGGCGAGACCTATCACCGGGTCGTCCTGACCGAGGGCAATGGTGCCCTCTTCGGGATGATCGTCACACCGGAAGGCAGCTGGTCGATCGGACCGGAGCGGGCCGGCGGACCGGTCATCGTCCGCGCCGACTCCCTGGGGACAGCCGAAGCCGGCATTTCGGACATGAACGCGGTCATGACCCGGGACATGGCAGAGGCGGCAAGGGTGCTCGACGTGCCGCGCGGCGATCTGGCACCCGCCGCACATCGGGACGGCCCGGAAGCCGGTGCGGCCGTGCCGGTCGGGTCCAATGGCACAGTGGATGTCGGTGTCGTCTATACGGCTGAATATGCAGCCCTTTACGGCATCGCGACGCTGACCCGGCTGCAATACCTGGTCAATCTCTACGATCAGGCCCTGGTCGACAGTGATACGGGCATGCGCGCCCGGCTGGCCCATGCCGGCCCCGTTCCGGTCCCCTGGAACGAGTTGACCAGCACCGCGCAGACGCTGGACGATCTTTTTGCGGGCGCGGGATATGGCAATGCCGGAACATCCGAGGACGCGACCGGCACCTGCATCGTTTCCGGCGAACCATGCGTGAACGACGGCGACCTCTCCAGCCTGTTCACGCTGCGAAACGAACGCTCCATCGACATCATTGTCTTTGTGCGGCGGCTGCATCGCGTCCACGCCCCCGGATGCGGCATCGCCCGGGTCAGCGCGCAGAACCTGGCCGGAGCAATGGACCCGGCGGTCGAGCATGTGAACGGTGTGGCGGTGCTGAGCGACGGGGTCGATGCCGATGGCCAGGGTGGCGCTTGCGACGATCTGATCATGGCTCACGAAATCGGCCACAATATGGGCCTGCTCCACAATTTCGAATTCTCGGCCCCGCTGATCGGCATCCATGACTATGCCTACGGCTATCAGGCGACCTGCGCGTTCAAGACGATTCAGGCCTATGACTCGCTCGGCGGCACGACCTGCCCCGACAACAATCCGCCGACCCGCCCGAACGAGGCGCGGGTCATCCTCTATTCCAATCCGGACCTTGATGCCTGCTTTGGCCAGCCCTGCGGCGAGAACCTGCCCGACGGCGTCGTCGCCGACGTCAATAACGGCCCCGTGGCGACAGATTCGGCCCGGTCCCTGCGCGAGGCCGGACACAATGTCAGCCTGTTCCGCGACCCGCCATCACCGGCCGTGCGCAGCGCGGTCCTGCCCTATTCCCGCGCGGTCCGGAACGGTAATTCCGCGACCGCTTTTGCGACGATAATCAACCCGGCCGCATCGGGGGGTACGGCGACCGGCTGCGGACTGCGCGTGCACGGCGCGGCACCATCCGATTTCAGCTACCAGACCACCGACCCGGCAACGAATGCAGTTACCGGAACAGCGGACACGCCGGTCGATATTCCGGCAGGCGGCTCACAGAGCTTCGTGTTCTCGCTCTCCCAGTCCTCATCCTTTTCCGGATCGGATGTGCATATCGATGCCAGCTGCGCCAACCGCCGCTCGGCCGAGAACATTCCCGGCGTGAACACATTCCGCTTCCTGTCGACGTCGCTGGCCCTGCCGGACATCGTTGCGCTCGCCGCGACCACAAGCGGCACGGGCGTCGTCGAGCTCCCCGGCGAGACCGGTGCGGCGGCGTTCTCGGTCGCGATCGCCAATATCGGGTCGCTCAGCAATGTCACGGTCCGCGCGACGGCCGGTGACACGGCCTCTCCCATGGGCACGATCGAATTGTGCCGCACCGATCCGCAAACCGGTACCTGTGCCACACCGCGCGCCGCGTCCCGCGTCGAGTTCATCAACGCCGACCAGACAATGACCTTCGCGGTCTTTGTTCGGGGGGCCGGCCCCCTCGCCAATGCACCCGCGACAAACCGCGTCTTCGTGACATTCACCGCGCCAGGGGGGCAGTCTGTGGGAGCCACCAGCGTCGCCGTCAGAACCGCACAATAACGCCGTACGGCCGGCAACCCGCATACGCCCGCGGGCCGCTCTGCAACCCGCCGCATCCGATTTCGGTCGCCTAATCACGGTATTAGCGATAAGGTCCGCCGCTTGAAGCCGCATTATTGCGGCGGGGGGAGGACTATCATGAAGCGTTTCCTGTTTGGCGCGGCCGCTCTGGCTGCCGCCCTGTCGCCCGCGGCCCTGGCCGACGACATGCTCACCAGTGTTCGGACGATTTCCGCCGAAGACGGTGGCCCGGACTCTTTCGAATTCGGTCGCCTGGCCAGCGGCGTGATGCGCATGCAGCCCGGCGAACGGATCGATCTCAACTTTGGTCCCGGTTACGAGCTCGAACTCGACCGGATCGACGTGCAACCGCTCGGATCCCAGACATGGGTCGGACGGATCGCGGGTGAAACGATCCACAGCCGCGCCATCATCACCGAGATGAACGGTATCGTCTTCGGTCGTGTCCAGACTGAAGACGGACTCTGGTACATGATACCGGACGGGAATGGTCACCGGATCATGCAGATTCCGGCGGGCGTCAACCGGCCTTACAGGGCCAATGACACGGTCTACATCACCCCGGACATTCTGGCCGCGCTGCCCGAGGAAGCCCGGCAGGCCCCTGAAACCGGCGAAGCTGTCGCGGTCGGTTCCAACGGCAATCTGGATCTGGCCATCTATTATTCGCAGAGCTTCTCGGCCCTCTGGGGCATGACGGCGAGCGCACGGGTCAATCACCTCGTTGCCGTGTTGGACACGGCACTGGTCGACAGCGATACCGGCATGCGGGCGCGTCTTGTTTTCAACGGTCCCGTGACGTTGACCGATGACAATGCGGACCAGGCCCAGACGCTGACCAATATCTCCGGCCTCACGGGCAATGAGGCCCCGACCATCACCCAGGACCTCAGCGCCCTGCGCAATGTGCGCACGACGCACGGGGCTGATCTCGTCGGCGTCATTCAGCGGACCGGGCCCGGCCACGGCGGGTGCGGGATCGCCAATATACTTGGCGCGCCGTCGACCAATGGCGACATCAATGCCAGCTGGGCACCGCAAGGTTTTTCAGTGACCGGCGACTGGCTCGACGTTGGCGGCAACAGCTTCTGCTCGGACATCACCTACGCCCATGAGGTCGGCCACAATCTGGGCATGGCCCATAACGTGGAAGATTCCGGCATTGGCACCGGTGTGCGGACCTTCGCAAACGGTCACCGTGAAGACTGCAACTTCATCACCATCATGTCCTACCCGACCAGCGGCGGCACCTGTCCGCAGGGCGCACCGCGCACCATCGGCAACGAACAGGAAGCGCCGCATTTTTCCAATCCGTCGATCAATCTGTGCCCGAACAATGCGGCCTGCGGTATTGCCGCGCCGGCCCGGATCGATGGCATTCTGACCAATGACCCGGCGGACAATGCCCGCGCCGCGCGTGAAGAAAGCAAGGACGTGACCCTGTTCTTCGCCGAGGTATCGCGTGTTGTCTCCTCGGTCCTGCCAACGACCCGTTCTGTGCAGAACGGCACGACAGCGACGGCATTCGCGACCATCATCAACCCGGTCAATTCCGGCGGTCAGGCCACGGGCTGCGGCCTGCGGCTGGGCGGTGCCACACCAGCCCAGTTCTCGTATCAGACAACCGATCCCAACACGAATGCGGTTACCGGAACGGTGAACACGCCGGTCGATCTCAATGCCGGGGCGAGCCAGACCTTTGTCTTCTCGGTGACCAGCGCAGCGACGTTCGACGACAATACCGGTCTGCCCCAACCCTCGGCCAATGACGAACGCAACCTGTTTGTCGAGGCCTTCTGTACCAATCGCCGCTCGGCTGATTTCACACTCGGGCTGAACACGCTGACCTTTACGTCCAGCGCCGCAGCGCCGGCCGATGTCATCGCGCTTGCGGCCACGGTCGGCAATACCGGACGGGTCAGCGTACCCCAATCCGGTACAATGGTCGGGGCCTTCTCGGTCGCGGTCTCCAATATCGGGACCAGTGCCTCCATCACAGCAACACCGGATCTGGGCGGGCGGACAATCGCCGGCGTGCAGACGCTGGAAATTTGCCGCACTGACCCCGGAACCGGGGCCTGCACCACGGGCCGTGCGGCGTCACAGACGCTGACGTTGAACCAGAACGACACGGCGACCTTCGGCATTTTCGTCCGCGGGAATGGCCAGGCGATTGCCTTCAACCCGGCCGTCGACCGGGTCTTTGTCCGGTTTAACGAAGGTGCCACCTCGCGCGGTGCCACAAGCGTGGCGGTCCAGACAACGCCGTAACATCCAATATGCTCCCTCGCGTCAGCGGTACCGGCTTGATAGGCGGTGCCGCTGGCCCGGCGCAGGGGCGGGGCTCGGCCTCCAGTATCAAAATCCGTGATACCCGCCACAGCTGAAAGCTATATTATATCATTATTGATTTGCGCCCCATTTGGGGCTTCTACCGGAAATGGCTGGCCGATTTTCCTCGCCTAAACACTGTAAACTCTTTAGAGTACGCACCGATTTCAAAGCCGGCCCGCCCGTTGGCTGCCGGTCAGTCATCGGGGGAGTAAGATGAAAAAGAGTATCCTGACCGCGCTCAGCCTGTCGCTGAGCCTCGGAACTGCGGCGTTCGCGGACGACATGTTCGCCGGCGTCCGGACCATTGCCAGCGACAATGGCGACGAGCGCATCCTGTTCGACCGGCTCGATCCCGGCGTCATGCTGATGCAGCCCGGCGAACAGATTGATCTGAACTTCGGCACGGGCTACGTGGCCGAACTCCGGCGAATTGACACCCAGGAATTGGGCGGCCGCGTTTGGGTCGGCGATGTCATCGACTCCGATATTGCCCGCCAGGTCCTGATTACCGAATTCAATGGCACGGTTTTCGGACGCATTCTGACCGATGACGGCACCTGGCACATCATTACCGACCGCCAGGGCCAGCCCCAGATCATGCAATTCCCGGCCAACGCCTACATGATCGAGAACGAGCATGATGCAGTCATCCCGAATGGCGTCAGCATCCTGCAGGCCATTGCCGAGGCGCCGGCGGCAGCCGAGCCCGAAACAGCGGAAGCCGTCGCGGTCGGTTCGAACGGCACGATCGACATCGCCCTCTTCTATTCGGAAAGCATGGCCAATACCTGGGGCCTGTCGACGGGCGGCCGCATTCAATACCTGTTCGCGCTTCTCGATCAGGCACTGGTCGATTCCGACACCGGCCTGCGCGCCCGTCTGGTCCAGCTCCAGCCCGTCAGCCTGACAACAGACAGCGCCGACCAGTCTGTCACACTTGGCAACCTGTCTGGGTTTGGTCCGAATGGCGACGGTCAAGGGGTGACACAAGATCTCTCCGCGTTGCGCACTACCGGCGCGACATTTGGTGCCGACCTGGTCGGTATAATCCAGCGCTGCCGCGGCAGCCTCAGCTCGGCCGGTCTGGCCTATCTGCTGGGCGGAAATGACGACAGCATTGACCCTGCTGATGCCGCCGTAGGCTACTCGGTCTCTGCAGACTGGATTGATGAAGAGGATGCGAACCTGAATGACGGTTTCGGTGTGTGCGGTGACGTGACCTTCGCCCACGAAATCGGCCACAATCTCGGCTTCGCCCATGACCGCAACAATTCCGGTGCTGGCAGCGGCGTCCGCGATTACGCGCACGGTTTCATTGTCCCGGGCAGCTATCGCACGATCATGGCCTATGCCAGCGGTCAGGCGGACGAGCAGCAGATGAGCTATTTCTCCAACCCGGAGATCATGGTTTGCCGGAACAACGCGACCTGCGGATCTGCGACCGAGAACACGGCGCGGGCGGCTCGCGAAGAAAGCCTCAACATCGTCAATTTCCGGGCGGAAATCCCGCGCGTCGTTTCGGCGGTTCTCCCGGTCACCCGGTCAGTTCAGAACGGAACGGCCGCGACGGCGTTTGCCACTGTGATCAACCCAGCAGCGGGTGGGAACACAGCCACGGGATGCGGTCTTCGCCTCGCCGGCTCAACAGGCGCACAATTCAGCTATCAGACGACGACACCACTGAATGTGCTGAGTGGCACGGCAAACACGCCGGTCGATATCCCGTCCGGCGGATCGCAGAATTTCGTGTTCTCGGTCACCAGTGCCACCGATTTCGCGGACAATACCGGGGCCATTCCGGGTTATCCGAGCACGAATGACGAGCGGGTCCTTTACATCGAGGCGTTCTGCACCAATCGCCGCTCGGCGGACTACACGGTGGGTCTGAACTCGCTGACCTTCTCGTCGTCCGCGGCTGCGCCGGCAGATATTGTTGCCCTGGCGGCGACGGTCGGCAACACGGGCCGGGTGGAAGTCCCGACGGCAGGAAACCAGGTGGGCGTCTTTTCCGTCGCGGTCTCCAATGTCGGGACCAGCGCCTCGATCACCGTGACCGCCGACACGGGCGGGCGCACCATCGCCGGAATCGGCTCGTTCGAAATCTGCCGAACCGACCCGGTTGCCGGGACCTGCCTGACGGGCCGGGCCGCGACGCAGACCCTGACCATCAACCAGAACGAAACGGCGACGTTCGGCGTCTTTGTGCGCGGCAACGGCACGGCAATTCCGAATAATCCGGCGCAGAACCGGGTCTTCGTGCGCTTCCGCGAAGGCGGAGCCGCCGGAACCGAACGCGGCGCGACCAGCGTGGCGGTGCGTACCACGCCCTGATCCGATCCGCAGGGTAAGAACGCGGCACCGTCTGCTCGACGCAGGCGGTGCCGTTTTCATTTCTGACGCCAGATTTCTGATCAAGGGGCGGCATAGCGGCTTGGACCCTCTTGCCCGACGCGCTATGCTTGCTGATGCGAGGTCACGAAATCAGCGCTTGAGGCGCGCACCTGCATTCTTCGGGAGATACAGCATGCGTCAGTTCCTTACCACGGCGGCACTCGGTGCCCTTTTGTTCTGCGGCACCAGTCATGCGGACGACATGTTCCGCGGGGCCGTGACCATCGCCAGTGACCAAGGCGGTCCCGGAATAACCCAGTTCGAACGCCTGGACCGTTCCGTCATGGACATGGAAGCCGGTGACCGCGTCGACCTCAATTTCGGACCGGGCTATGTCGCCGAGATGGATCGCCTGGCGACCATGGAACTGGGCGCGCGGACCTGGGTTGGCCGGATTGCCGGCGAGGACATCCACAGCCGGGTCCTGATTACCGAGTTCAATGGCTATGTCTTCGGCCAGATCAACACCGATGACGGGGTCTGGAACATTGTTCCCTCGCGCAATGGCGGCCATGAAATCTTCCAGCATCCCGAAGGCTCCACAGTTCCCGAATGGGGCGATGACGGCATTGTTCCCGATGTCACCTTCCCGGCCGAACCTGTCGCCCATAGTGACGAAGAGGCCCCCGAAACCGGCGAAGCCGTGGCCGTCGGATCCAATGGCACGATCGATATCGCGGTCTTCTATACGCAGAGCATGGTCGATCTCTGGGGGCTGGCCCTGGGTGGCCGCATCCAGTTCCTCGTCGCCCTGCTTGACCAGGCCCATATCGACAGTGACACCGGCATGCGCGCCCGCCTCGTCCACCTCGGACCGACGCCGGTCGTGATCAGCGAAACAATCCCGAACAGCGGTAGCGGCGTCGGAGCCGGAATTCTCGACGACCTCCAGGATGGCGCGGGCGATGGCATCGCCGGTAATGACTATGATTTGTCCGGCCTGCGCACCATCCGCGACGCCAAGGGTGCCGATATCGTCACCATCATCCGCCAGTACCGCCGGCCCGAACATGGCAGCTGCGGCGTGGCCTATGTGATTGGCGGCAATTCCGATTCAATCACCAATGGCAGCGCGCCCTTTGGTGTCGGCATCATCAGTGACTGGATTGATTCACAGTGGAGCGGTTCGGGCGGCTACAGCTTCTGCACCGACCAGACCTTCGCCCACGAAGTCGGTCACAATACCGGTTTTGCCCACAACCGCGAGAATTCCAGCGCCGGCAGCGGCGTGCGCGATTTCGCACACGGTCACCGCGTGGATGGCTCGTTCCGGACCATCATGTCCTATGGCAGCACGACCGGCGAACCGCGGGTGAACTATTTCTCCAATCCCGACATCACGCTTTGCCCTTCTGGCGCAGCCTGCGGCATCTCCCACGACACCACGCCGGGCGACAGCGCGGACAATGCCCGTGCCGCGCGCGAACAGGGCAACAACATCACCGAATTCCGTGATGTTGCCCCGCGCGTCGTGTCCTCGGTTCTGCCGATCACGCGTTCGGTCCAGAACGGCACGGCGGCGACCGCTTTTGCGACCATTATCAACCCGGCCGCGAACGGGACCACGGCAACGGGCTGCGGCCTGCGGCTGGGCGGTGCCAGCGGCTCCCAGTTCTCGTACCAGACGACCACCTCGGCGAACGCCCTGACGGGCACAGCCAACACGCCGGTTGATATCGCTTCGGGCGGTGCGCAGAACTTCATCTTCACGGTGACCAGTGCAGCGACCTTTGCGGACAACAGCCAGCACGCGATCGCCTCGGATTTCGATGAGACCGATCTCTTCATTGAAGCCTTCTGCACCAATCGCCGTTCCGCAGAGTATGTGCTCGGTCTGAACTCGCTGACCTTCTCGTCGTCGGCAACCGCCGTCCCGGACGTGATCGCCCTGGCCGCAACAGTCGGCAATACGGGACGTGTCGAAGTCCCCACGACCGGCAATATGGTCGGCGTGTTCTCGGTCGCCGTGACCAATCTGGGTGCCCCGGGTGCAATCGTCGTCTCTCCGGACACCGGCGGCCGCACGCTCGCCATTCAGAATATCGAGGTCTGCCAGACCAATCCCACCACCGGGGCCTGCTCGGGTGCGCGCGGCCTGACAGCGTCTGTCAATCTCGAACAGAATGACACGGCAACCTTCGCGGTCTTCGTGCGCGGAACGGGCGCAGCGATCGACAATGATCCGGCCCGCAATCGCGTCTTTGTTCGCTTCCTGGAAGGCGGCCTGTCCGAGCGTGGCGCGACCACGGTTGCGGTCCGCACCGCACCGTAACGAGCGAAAGGCCAGTTCCATGTTGCGATATGCAGCACTCCTCCTGACGGGTTCGGCGTTCCTTGGTGCCGCGCCCGCCTGGGCCGATATCGAAGCCCGCCAGACCGATGGCGTCTGGCAAGTCAGCGCAGACGGGGAACGCCTCAGCGAAGTGCTGACCGCGATCCAGACCGAAGCCGGTTTCCGGCTGGTCGGTGCCGACCGGCTGATCGATGACAATGCCGTCACGGTGGACCTGACCGGCCCGCTCGACGACATTATCGCGCGCCTGCTGCAGGGTTTTGACTACGCCCTCGTCTATGGCGAAACACCGGAAACCGAGGGGCAGATCCAGCGCCTGGTCCTGCTGTCGGGACGGGCCGGGACGGCTCCGGACGAATCCCAGCGTGCCGGACCGACGCGGCTCAGCGACGAGACCATGACCGAGGAAGACGGGGAGCGTGTCAGCGCCCTGCTCCAGCGTCAGGTTCAGCCGCTGGTCGACGCCGACAATGGCGTGGACACATCGGCATCGACCCAGGTCGCGGCTGCAGCGCCCAGCTCGAATTCCGGCAACGGCGACGGCGATGGTGGCGGGTCAGGTGACGACCTCGACGCCGAGACCCAGGCCCAGTTGGCCGAGGCGACCCAGCGCGCCCAGCGCGATCTGGAAGCCCTCGTCCGGGCCTTGCGTGAGCAGGAAAACAACCAGAACGACGGCAACTAACGCCGGTCAGACCTGAACAACAAAGCCCCGCTGCCGGTTTCGGCGGCGGGGTTTTTCGTGTCAGGCCTTCACATATTCCGGCAGGCCGGACGCAATGGCGAGATTCTGGACCGCCTGAACCGCGGCCCCTTTCAGCAGATTGTCGAGCGTCGCAATGACGACGCCGCGATAGCCGTCCTCGCTGACCCCGAACCCGCCGACCAGTACCTTGTCCTGGAATGCACCGTCCCGTGCCTCGGGTATGCGGTCCAGGATCTCGATCAGGGCTTCACCTTCATAGAAGCCGCGGAAGGCGTCGCGCACACCCTCCGAGGAAACCGGCTGTGCGAATTCCAGATGCGAAGTGACGATCAGCCCGCGGAAGAATTCCGCAACATGGGGCGTAAACACGACGTCGTGGCACAGATGCCGCGTCATTTCCGCCTCGTGGATATGCCCGGTCAGGGCATAAGGCATCAGATTGTCTTTCAGTGCTTCGGTATCGTTCTTGCGCGATGGCGTCGTCCCCGCCCCCGAATACCCCGACACGCCAAACACATGCGCCGGTGCCGCCAGCAGACCGCGCACAGGCGCAATGGAGACCTGGCCGCACGTGGCATAACAGCCTGGATTGGCGATGCGCCGGGCTTCACTGAGCGACGCCCGCCCATTCAGCTCGGGCAGGCCATAGCGCCAGTCATCATTGAAACGGTAGTCCGCTGACAGGTCGACGATCAGCGTGTCGCGTGCCGCCCGGTCGATGGCATCGACATAGGAAAAAGCCGCGCCATTGGGCAGGGCCAGCACGACGGCATCCGCGCCGCGCGCGGCGACCGCTTCGGCGTCCAGGGCCTCAAAGGAGATACCCTCGCCGACTTCCGGCGCAACCGAAGACACGGGCTGACCGTCCAGCTCCCGCGAACTGGCGAACGCAAGCTCCATGTCATCACGCGCTGCGATGAGGCGCAGCAATTCGCGGCCCGTATGACCGCGCGCACCGACCAGTCCAACCGACAGCGTCATGACTGCAACGTGGCCGGCAGGGCGGCGATGGCGTCGATCAGGGGGGCGCTGTCGGTCAAGGCGTCGTCTCCGGTCCAGAATACGATCCAGTCGCCGCGCTTCACCGCACCGGCGCAGGCATCGAAATAGAAGCTGTTGATGGGATTGTTCCAGCGCGACCGCCAATAGAGGCGCGGAAAACGGTCTTCCAGCCGACCCCAGACCGCACGGGCGAGGCCTTCCCCGCGCGCATCGTCCAGGACGGCAAACTTGTCGAGATAGGGCGCGCCATCAACTTCGGTGACCAGTGCGGCGGCGCGGTAGCGTTCGGTGACAAAGGCGGCGTTCAATTCAAGCCTATCCCAATATCCCTCAACGGGTGCGCGTCCGAACGCCTTCGCGATCAGGTCGGTGATTTTCTCCGCCTCGATGCCGGTCTTGTCGGCGGTTTCGAAAATCTTCTCGCCCCGGCGCACCAGCGTTCCCGCACCGGCGTGGGTGAAGAGTTCCTTGGCCAGGTCTTCGGGCCGGGTGATCGAGACCGAACTCGACAGCGGCAGGTCTTCGAGCAGGCGCTTGATCTCGGCGATCTTGACCCGCATCCCGCCGGTAACCCAGTCGGCCTCCATCAGCATGTCGTATTCCGAGGCGAGGTTGACCGTGGAGAGCATGTCGCCATCGGCATCCAGCAAGCCGCCCGTCTCGGTCAGGAAGATGACCTTGTAGGGCTGGAGGTCTTTCACCAAAGCCCGCACGGCGGAGTCCGCATTGATAT
>Ga0310345_10004134_pt1 | contig 13335 bp, 12 predicted proteins | sample HC15DNA20500_MG_FD_204667 | JGI IMG/M metagenome (GOLD analysis project Ga0310345, IMG submission 204667) | Marine microbial communities from station ALOHA, North Pacific Subtropical Gyre - HC15-DNA-20-500_MG | ecosystem: Environmental > Aquatic > Marine > Oceanic | place: Pacific Ocean: North... | reverse complement strand
TGAGGCTTCACGTCCGAGGTGAGGTAGAGAGTGGACGGTTCCCCATGCGACTTGGGAACATATGCCTGGGGGTAGTGACGGAGACCGGCCAGCAGGTGAGCGATCTCACCGTCGGAGACATGGTGTTCGCCCACCTGCCTGTGAGGGCAACGCACGTCGTATCCGCCGACCGATTGCAGGTCGCTCCAGAGGGTGTTTCACCACAAGCCCTGATGTACTCGGACCCGGCAGGTGTGGCCTTTGGAGGGGTCCGGGACGCGACTGTGCGTCTGGGCGACCGGGTGGCTGTGTTCGGTCTTGGGGCAATTGGACAGATGGCGGTCCAGATTGCCCGGGTGGCCGGGGCCAGCTGGGTAGCGGCCATAGACCCCATCGAGATTCGCCGCAACGCCGCGGCTCGTCACGGAGCCGATCTGGTCATCGACCCGACACAGGAAGACGCAGGGCTGTTGATCAAACAGCGTACCGACAGCCTGGGCGTCGACGTGTCGCTGGAGACCAGCGGGTCTTACGCGGCGCTGAATGACGCGCTCCGCGCGACGAAGTATCGAGGCACGGTGATGTCGTCGGCGTTCTACACGAGCTCAGTCCAGGGTCTGGCCCTGGCCGGCGAATGGCACCGCAACCGGATTCACATCGTATCGAGCCGTTCCGACAGCGAGCCACAGCCGGAGCACGGCTGGGACGTCGCTCGGATTCGGGAAGAGGCGCTTGCGCTGCTCGTGGCAGGACGGCTCCAGGCCGACGACCTGATGGCCCCGATCGTTCCGCTGTCGCAGGCTGCGGAGGCGTACCAGGACATGAACGAGCACCCCGGAAGGGGCATTAAGCTGGGTATCGATCACTCGATGAAGGAGTAGGCGACGATTTTGGAACGCTGGTGGCGCGATGGAGAGATCTATTAGGAGGGAGCGGAACTCATGAAGATTGGATGCTGTGCATACTCGTATCGAAAGCACCTGACTTCCGGGGACATGACGATGGAGGGTTTCATAGATCTCGCTGCAGAGGAAGGGTTCGAAGGGGTTGAGCTTACCAACTACTACTTCACCTCTTCGGATACCGACTACCTCCACTCGTTGAAGCGGCGCTGTCTAGTCAACGGACTGAGCGTCTCCGGGGCCGCGATTCGGAGCCAGTTCACGTTGGCCGACGCATCCGAGCGGGCGGCGCAAGTGGCGACGGTCAAGGAGTGGATCGGCCACTCCGTGGAGTTGGGCGCCCCGGAAATGAGAATTTTCGCCGGCAATACCCCGGAAGGCCACACCGACGAAGAGGCATTCCACTGGACAGTGGAGGGCCTCATTGAGTGTGCCAAGGTAGCGGCCGAAAGGGGCGTCGTTCTCGCCCTCGAGAATCACGGCGGCATTACGCTCACCGCCGGCCAGGTCATTCGACTGATCGAGGCCGTCGACTCCGAGTGGCTCCGACTGAACATGGATACGGGCAACTTCAGAGAGGCCCCCTACGAGGAGATGACCAGGACCGCCCCCTACGCCGTGACCGCTCACATGAAGGCGGCCATACCGATGCCCGAGGGGAGACAGCCCGTGGATGTCGAGCGAGTGATCGGGACACTGCACAGGGCGGGCTACCGGGGGTTCGTGAACGTGGAGTACGAGGAGGAGGAGGACCCCAGGACTGGGGTTCCGAAGTTGATGGAGCAGATGAAGTCGGCATTTGCGAAGCTGGTTTAGCCCATACGTCCACGTCGCAACATGGTTAGACAAGGTTACTACGAGCGGTTTCGAGTGCGTAGACCCACCCGTTGATCCTGAGCTTGTCGAATGGCCCCCGAGTGCCGCTACTCTGTGTCCTACGTGACCCCGCAGACCCGCGGATTTAACGGTCGCCCAGATGGTGGGCTACGTCGTTCCCCACGGATTCGACGTAGTCCAGCCTGGCTGCTCTCATCAACGCTTCAGTCAGGGTCGCGGGTAATCTCGGCCTTGACGGTCCTGCCGATCACCTCGTCGCGCACGTCTCCCGACTCGTGGACGGTGGCTGTGCCGTGTAACCGCCAGGTGACTCGCCTGGCGGGATTGCGATAGAAGATGACCACCTGGGGGTTCTCCAGCGCCGACCGTTTGGCCTGCTGGGCTACTGGCAGCAGGCCCTCGTCGTAGACCAAAACGCTGCCTTTCAAGCTCATCTGTGGTTGCCCATCGTCGGATGCCGTGCCAAGGATGCACGGCGCGCGGTCGGCGACGGCGCTGTCTATCAGCTCCTTCAACTCACCCGTGATCGAGACTGCCATCCTTCTCTCTCACAGACCTCTTCAGGGCTCGCTTCTTCGGCTAAATGTTCCGGTACGTTCATCTCCACGCTTCAGGCGCTCGGCGATGGTTCAAACCTATCACAGCTAGGATTGGAGGAAGGCGAAGCTCGACTCAAGATTGTCTAACACGCGCGGGCCGGGTGGAATCTCCATGATTGCGGGGCCAGAGTAGCCTCTTGTCTGCAGCATGCTCAGCAAGCGCATGCAGTCCAAGTCCCCGGTGTCGACGCTGTGGTAGGGCTGGCCATCGCGTATCTGCTTGAAGTGAACGATCTTGATCACGTCCAGAGGGACGGCCTCCAGCTCGTCCAGTGGATCTGAGTAGGGGTATGAGCGGAGCTGGTTGGTAGGGTCGGGACAGAGCCCCAGGTATCCGGCGTCGCTCGGCTCCATTCTGGCTCTGGCGTGCTCGACCAGCATCGCCATGCTACGTATCGGAAGACCCGAGTTCTCCATCGACAGGATAACCCCGTGCCGAGCGGCCTCCGTTGCCAGGCCGGCTACGGCCAACGCCTCCTCCGGAATGTCGCCGGTTGACTCCCAGGGGGCCTCGAACCGGCCGGAGTCCACGACCCTGAGGTGGGGTGCCGATCCACCGACCGCCTTGGCCCCCTCCAACGCCGCCTGGAAGGGCTCGCCTTTGGGGTCGCTCTTCTTGGTCAGGCAGGGCCACACCATCGCCAGGTTGAAGGTCAGGCCTGGAAAGTCCCCAGTCAGCGAGCGCAGACGCGGCAGCACCGGGCGCCAACCCACGCCCTCCCCCGTTTCATATTCGCCCAGGCAGGTCTGTCGCAACTCGATATGCGCCGCGCCCCGCCTCTCGGCATCGACGATTAGTTCTCTCAGGTCCGTGGCCCCCAGAAGGAGGCGCCAGGAGTTCGTTATTGCTCCGAATATCATTTTTTGCTCCCTTGTACACGCCGGATGGTGATTACACTGGGCACGACACTGATGACTGGTGGATGAGTGATCGTCTAGCTACTCTGGCCACACTTTGACCGTACCATAGCGGCCGTCGTAGCCGGGTTCGATGGAGATATCACCAGACCGTACACGGCCTATCGCCTCGGCGACCCGCTCCCCGGAGACCATGGCCACGTCGGTGACCGACGCTTCCACCAGTACCACGAGCTCGTTGCCTATCTCCTCGCACAGTTTGAAGTACTCCGTCTGAGTCGCCTTGGTGCTCATGCCTACCCCAAGGCTCTCAGCGATGATCTGCTGGAGCGATATCAGCATCCGAAACGGGGGCCGTCCGTCGGCGCTGGCCGTTAGCCCGTCGTCGCCCGTGCGTCCGGCGGCCGCCGGACGCACGGCCAGCTCCTCCACTCGCTGCATCACCCCGAGGGTGAGCGGGCGGCCGCACTCGGGGCACCGGACGCCGACGTCCCCGATCGCCCGAGGAGAGAGCGATACTCCGCACTTGCGGTGGCCGGAGGAGTGGTACTTCCCCTCTTGAGGGAAGAATTCGACGGTGTAGTCGATGCTCTGGTCCTTTAGCGACTCCGCCAGCCCGTCATAGCTCGGCTCTCCTGCGAACACTGTGAGCTCTCGCCCCATCTTCGGCAACGAATGCGCGTCCGAGAAGGACACGATCGATCGATTGTCTAGCTCGGGTACGCGGTGGTTCATGGCCGGCTCGCTGGAGAGGCCGGACTCGATGGCATGGACGTGCTCACTCGCATCGCCGAAGCACTCCTCGAGCGAGTCGAACCCCGACTTCGAGCCGAACACCCCGAACCAGGGCGTCCACGCGTGGGCTGGTATCACTAAGCACCGGGGGTCCAGGTGCAACAGGGTGAGCGTTAGATCTCTCGTCGAAAGGTGGAGAGTCGGGCGGCCGTCGCTCTCCAACTTGCCGTGCGGCGCCAGCGTTGAGTTGATGTGCTCCACAGTTTCAAGTGAGGGGGCGAAGACCAGCAGATGTACCCGCCTCTTGCGCCCTCCGACCTCTCCTCCGAGGCAGTTGATCTCCGTGCCGAGGATGAACTTGACCCCGTCGTGTTCGTAAAGGCCGTTGCCCATTTCGCGAAGGGTGCGCGCCGTCTCCTGAAACCACACCGGGTGGGTGAAGTCGGCGCTGGCTAGAAGGTCGACTCCCTTGATCCTGGCCCAGCGCGCCATAGCCTCAAAGTGGAGATCCTTGCTGGTGCCCCGAGCGTACGAGGAGTGCAGGTGAAGGTCGGCGACGTAACTCACGTCGCGATCTTATCAGACACGAAGTCTATTGTCCGGCCCCGGCCGTGGTGGTACCATCCGAGAGGGAGGGCGGGAGTCCCAGGCTGACGTAATACGAGAAGGCGAGACCATGAGCACCCCTGTCAAGGTATCAGTCATCGGCGTCGGCAGCGCGCAGAGTTCGCTCAGGCTGGTCAGAGACCTCTGTATGACCGACGGGCTGACGGGGAGTCAGGTCTCCTTCAAGACCGGCAACCGCTCAATGGTGCTATGGGACGCACTCAACAGCCACCGGACCCACTCCTACGACCAGGCCGTCGACGTGTTGGACGACATGTTGGCGATGGATGGCAGCCGGGAGATGGCCGAGCAATCCAAGTTCCCGGCGAACTGGTAGCAACGGAGCGTCTGACATGACGGAGGATGTGGGAGGGTGGGGCGCGGCTCGGGATCCGCGGACGCGTGTGGTCGCCGGTGTTGTCGTTGTGGTGGTAGCGGCGCTTGCGGTAGGGCTCATACTGGGCTTAGGTGGCGATGAGTCGCCACCTGACACCCTCAGGGTCGCTCTAGCAACCTTCGGTGCGGAGGTGCTCGACCCCTCCGCGGATAGCCAGGCCGGGCGCCAGTACTACGGCCACATGTTCGACAACCTCATCGGGGCTACGCCCGAGGGGAGGCCTTCCGCCGAGTCCGGGGCCATCGAGAGCTGGACCGTCAGCCCGGATGCCCGGTCGTACACGCTGAAACTCAGGTCCGGGATGCGGTGGCACAACGGCGAGGAGGTAACGGCCGACGACGCCATGTTCAGCCTGGAGCACTACGAGCGTGCGGCTGTCGCGTGCGCGGAATGCGGCTCCCTGGACGAAGCCATCCGCGAGATGACGCTGGTCGACCGCTATCAGGTTAAGGTCGAGCTCGAAGCGCCCGACATCGCATTCATCGACAGGCTGGGCCCGGTTCAGGAGGATGTCCCTCTGCTACCCGGTAGCTACTGGGAGGCAGTGGGGGAGGCCGGATTCGCAGAGAACCCCATCGGCAGTGGCCCCTGGAAATTTGCCGGCCGATTGTCCGGCGAATTCATCGAATACGAGGCGAACCTCGACTACTGGGACCCCGCTCGGATCCCAGCCTTCCGGCGATTGCGACTGGTCCAGGTCGCCGATTGGCGAAATCGGTTGGCGTTGCTCAAGTCCGGCATCGTGGACATGGCGCCGTTCGAATCCGCCGCCGTGACAGCCCTCAAAGCCGACGGGCTTCTTGTCGAGGGTCCCAAGTACGTCCTGGAGACGGCCCTGCGATTCTTCATGAGTTACGACGACAGCTTTCTCACGGCCGACGAGAGGTTCCGGAAGGCACTGATCCTGGGAATGGATCTCTCTTCCATCGTCGAGCGCATCTACCCACCCGAGGCGGCGACCCTGGCCCGCGGCTCCACCATGTTCACCCCTGTCACTCAGGGGTTCGATCCTAGCCTGCCGCCCTACCCGTACGACCCCGAACAGTCTCGGGAGCTTTTACGTGAGCTTGAATACAACGGCGAGACCGTCAGCCTGCTATCCATACCGGTCTATGACCAGACTGAGACGCCCACCCTTAATGTGCTACTAGCGGAGAATTGGGAGAAGATCGGGCTCAACGTCGAGATCGCGCCAACCTCGTACCTGCCCGTGAAGCGGCGGTTCCTGCTGAGGCCTCAGGAGTTCGACGATCTGACCTCCGCGCCCGCGTTCCACGGGGGCCACGTCAATACGCCCGGCGGAATCATGAACGCCATCTACAGGTATCTGACGAGCTCGAGCGAAAGCTTGCTCAGCTACTACGATCCCGAAAAAGGAGACCGAATCTACGCAGACCTGCTGTCGATTCAAGACGTCGGGGAGCGCCAACAGCGGCTGAAGGAGCTGAACAGGGAGCTTTACGAGGAATACTGGTCCGCGCCAGTCGTCTGGCGCCACGACATCTGGGGTGTCCGTCCGGGTCTGAGCGACTGGCAGCCCGCCAACGGCATGACATCGCACCTCAACTTCGAGACCGTCCGTCCCGCGGACTAGGCCCTAGGTTGGGGCGACCGCGCACTCAGCATGAAAAACTCAGCACCATCAGTATCATGTCTATGACGTCCCCGTCTATCTCCGGCGTGGCGACTACATTCCAGTCTCCCGTCGCGAGGGCCAACATCTGTAACGTGGTCGAGCCCGATTCGTCCACGAGTACCGCGGCCATGCTGCCTTCGTCGGGGCCCCCAGTCCATGGCCACGATCATGCCGTCCGTCTAGAACCTCTGGGAAGGTCCGTCGAGGGCAGCCGGCTCCGCTTCTCGAGCGTCATAGACGAGCAAGCGGCTGGCCCTTTCGTCCGCTCGGCCCGTCGCCGTGGCCAGGAAGGACCCCGTTGGGGAGAGGGCCAGTAATACCTGTGCGCGCCCTGGAGCTCTGCGCGGGTCATTGATATGTTGAAGTACATGTGGGTGTCCATGCTCATCATCGGCACGGATGCCACCCCCCGGCTTAGGCGAATCGTCAGGGCCAACCTGTTGGACGAGCTGAATAAGCCCTACGTGGAGGCGGCCCGGGCCAAAGGGCTACCGAAGTTGAAAGTCATCTTGAAGTATCCCGCACGCTAGGCCCTCAATCTCTTTATCAGCACCGTCGGCTGGTCTCTCACCGAGCTGTTCTCCGGAAGTCTGATTGTCGCCTTCGCAGAGTTTTTCGCAGTCTCCGCGCCTCGGGAGTTTTCGGGACTTCGGGTACACGTTCCGCCTCAACGCGTTCGCTTCGATGGCGTGCGGCCCTTCGTCTTTGGGATTTCGAGCGGGCGGGACCCGGTCACTCTCGCCAAGGTACACGAACTGGACAGGAGCCAGAAGAACTACATCAAGATCTTCGCGCACGGCTACGAGTAGAAGCCTCTGGGGCTCTTCAGGACCAACCGGCACCTTCTGGGTCTGAATACCGACGAGAGCCCGATGCCCTTGTATCTCCTGGGCACCGATAGCCTCGGGAGGGATCTGTTGTCTCAGCTGATGCTGGCAACGAGGATCTCCATGTCCATCGGCCTTGCGGGAGTAGGGCTTAGCCTTTTCCTCGGCATGTTGTTTGGATGAGTTTCCGGGTACGTCGGAGGAGTCGGCGATGTCTTTATTCAGCGGCTCATCGAGTTGATCCTGTCCCTGCCGACGATCCCGTTGTGGCTGGCCCTGGCGACCGTCGTGCCGCAGGATTGGTCGATCATCCGGACCTACTTCGCCATGACGATCATTCTGTCGATGATAGGCGCGGGATGCGGCTGGCCAGGGAGGTGTGGGGCCGCTTCTTGTCCATGCGTGTGGAGGACTTCGTAGTGGCCGCCCGGCTGGATGAGACCGGTCCGCTGAGGATCATCTTCCGGAACAGGTTGCCCTCATTTTTTAGCCACATCACCGCTGTTACGACGCTCACAGTGCTCGGCATCATCATAGCCGAGACCCACTGAGCTTCCTGGGTCTAAGCATGTGCCCGCCCGCTGTTAGCTTGAGGGTGCTTTTGAAAGACGCCCAGAACATTCAGGCCCTTACGCTGGCACCTTGGCTCCTCCTGGCTTGGTGATCATCGCGGTGCTGGCCTTCAACTTCACGGGAGACGGCCTTCGGGATGCCGCTGCCGCCTACTCCGTCCAGCGGAACTAAGGGGCCACAGGCCGCCTAGTCCCAACCCTCACCACTTCAGCGTGCTCAGGCCAAGCCATGGTTCTCTGCCAGACTCGGGAGACGGGCGCGGAGTGTCTTCCGGCCCCCGCCGCCAGACTTACCCGGTAAGCTCTACCGTCAGCACCCACATCGGTGCCTTGCCGACGGGGCGGGTCGCCAGATGCTGGAGTTCGCCGGTGACCTCGTCGATCCGGTATGAGGCGAGGGTGCCCGATTCGAGGCCGGCGGCGAAGAAAAAATCCCCCCCCGGGTCGATGCCGATGGCCCTCGGGACGGGCTCGGTCGGCACGCGGGCGAGAGGCTCGAGTCGGGCCGACGAGTCGTCGATGGCGAAGCAGGCGATGCTGTTGTGCCCCCGGTTTGGGGCGTACAAAAATCTCCCTGACGGCGTAATTTGAATCTGGGCGCAGCTGTTGCGGCCCTCGTAGCCGTCGGGCAGGGTGGACACGGTCTGGAAGGGCCTGAGGGTGCCGGCCGCCGGGTCGAGGTTGTACCCGGTTACACTGCAGCCCTGCTCGTTGGAGAAGTACAGTACGTCCTTGGTAGGATGGAAGCAGAAGTGGCGTGGGCCTGCTTCAGTCTCGGGGGTGAACTTGGCGGGTGAGTTAGGTGTGAGACGGCCGGTTGCGTCATCAAACTTGAACTGGCGAATCTCGTTGGGGCCGGTGCCTCCGGCGATGTGTGGGAGGAAGGCGTATCGGTTCGACCGGTCCGTCTGGATAGAGTGCGCCCCCGGGGCGGTGTTGATCGACTCGATGGCCGGCCCGTCGGCCGCCCCATCGCAGCCGATGGGGTGGACGGTCGTTCTCCCGGCGCCGTAGTAGGCGGAGAGGAGATACCCACCCTTCCGATCGGTGGCGATGTAGCACGGATCGGACTCCAGGGACACGGTTCCTATGAGGGACAGGTCTCCCGAGGCCTGGTCGATGCGGTAGCTGGAGATCTCGAGGTCGCTTCTGCGTGCCACGTAGAGGGTCCTTCGGTTGGGGCTCACCGCCAGCGGCGCAGGAGTGCCGCCTACCGCGACATCGCCCCGTTGTTCTAGTGCGCCGGTCTCGGGGTCGAGGGAAAAGACCGATATCCTGTCTTCCTCCGAAATGGTGACGTACATTACTAGCGACAAGACTTCACCTCCCAAATAAGAAACCCTGGTCGTCAGACGCCCCTATTCTATCCTCCGTCGTCGCGGCGTGCCCGGTAGTGTCAACCTTAACCTTAGCCCTCTCCCACAATTGGAGTAAGAGGAGAGTCTACCGCCCCCACTCGTTCAATGCCTGGTCCAGTGAGGCCTGGGTGGTTTGATACTCCTGGCCAAGCAAGGCGATCTGCGCAACGTCCTGGCGTTGGGACGCCGACGCGAGCGCTCGCTCAATTTCGATCAGCCGCGACTCCATATCGGCGATCACCTCCTCCGGATTAGCGGGGTTGGGGGGACCGGGAGCTCGCTTGCCCTTTGGCCGCGTCTTGGATCGAGGGGCGTTATGCGAGCGCGAGCGCTTTTTGGGCCTCGGGGCCGGTCTGGTCTTCTCTTGTTTACTCTGGACCCACTCATCGAAGGTGCCGGCGAACGGGTGGACGGAGCCCTCTTCTATGATCCACAGTTGCCGGGCCAGCATGGAGATTAGCTGTCGATCGTGCGAGACAACGAGCAATGTCCCTGGGAATGACAGAAGGACCCTCTCGAGGGCTTCCCGGCTAGGAATGTCCAGGTGTGTAGTTGGCTCGTCGAGCACGAGGAAGTTAGGCTCCGTGATCAGGAGACGGGCCAAAGCAAGCCTTGTGCGCTCCCCGCCGCTCAACGACGACACTGGGGCGAACACGTCGTCACCGGTGAACAGAAACACCGCCAGGTAGTACCGAGCGTCCTCGATCGGTAGATTCCGAGCGCCGAGGAGAGCGTCCAAGACCGTCGCGTCTTCGGGCAGATCGTAGTGGCCCTGGCGCTGGTATCCCACCTGTACGTTGTGGCCCAGGGACGCGTTACCCGAGAGGCACGGGATGTGGCCCAGTAGTGTCTGCACGAGGGTGGACTTGCCGGCCCCGTTTGCCCCGACTATTACCGTGCGAGACTGACGTTCCAACTCCATGTCGGGCACCGATAGAAGCTGTACATCCTCATCGCCGTTTGAGAACCCGACCCGAAGGTCTCTCGTGCTGGCCACGATCTGGCCGGTCCTGTCCGCCCCTGCACCGTCGATTCGTAGAGGCGCCTCTTTGCTGGGCGCATCGATTCGCTTGAGCCGCGCCAGCCTCGTGGCGCGCCCCTTGGCCTCCCGGGCTCGCTGGCCGGCCCGGTATCTTCTTATGAACGCCTCTTCCCGTTCGATATATTCCTGCTGGCGTTCATACTCTCGTTGCTGGCGCTCGCTCTGCTCGATTTTGACTGCGCGATACTTCGTGTAGTCGCCGCGAAAGATCTGAAGCTTCCCCTTGTCGAGCTCCCAGATCTGGCTTACGACCCTGTCGAGGAAGTAGCGGTCGTGGGAGACGACGAGGAAGGCGTGGGAGAAGCCGCCTAGGAACGCCTCCAGCCACGCAAGCCCGTCGAAGTCCAGATAGTTGGTAGGCTCGTCCAGAACCAGGAGGTCGGGATCGGTCAACAGCGCGGTGGCGAGCGCGGCCCGGGTCCGTTCTCCACCGCTGGCTGCGTTCGCAGGCGTCTCGAGCGCCTCAGAGGACAGGCCGACGCCGGTGGTCGCGCGTTCCATCAAGTTCCGGTAGTCGGAGCCTCCGAGGGCCTCGTAGCGCTGTAGGAGCGATGAGTATCGGCGCTCGGCTCTCTTTTGGTCTGCGGCATCTGCCCGTTCAATCTCCAGGGCGCTGGATGCCAGCTCGTCCTCGAGGTTTCGGAGTTCCGCGAACGCCGTCATCACCTCGTCTCCCAGGGTGCCTGGCGTAACCTTCGACGCCATCTGGGGAACGTAGCCGATGCGGAGCCCACCAGGACGGTGGACCGCGCCGCCGTTCGGCGTCAGCTCGCCGACGAGGAGTCGCAGCAGCGAGGTCTTCCCGCCCCCGTTGGGGCCGACGATCCCTACATGGGCGCGCTCTGCCACCTCCAGGGTGATGCCCGAGAAGATTTCCATCTCCCCGTAGAGGAGCGCTAGTTCTGAGGCCGACATTAGTGACATCGCTTCGAGTGTACCTCAAATCTCGGTCGCCCATCGTCGTGTCAGCCGACGCACGATCGGAGAATGGTCCTGGGAAGCTCGGACTAGACAAGATGTCATTCGTTGTAGGGGCAGGTTTCAAACCTGTCCTGACGACGGTGCCAGGCCTCCTCGCGCGTGCAAGTGGTCTCGGCCTGCAGTTGGTCACTTGCTACGCCACGGCGTGGTCTTCGGCATAGGACTGCAAGCGCGGAGTACAGGCCGCCCAGCGACATGATCTGTTCGTGGGTGCCCTGCTCGACGATGCGGCCTTGGTCGACGACCACGATGCGATCGGCGTTTTCGACCGTGGAGAGCCTGTGGGCGATCACCACCGAAGTCCGGCCTCGCATTAGCTCGTCCAGCGCCTGCTGAATGAGTATCTCCGAATGGGTGTCGATGTTGGCGGTCGGCTTGTCCAGGATCAGGATGCGTGGGTCGGCTACCAACGCCCTGGCGAAGCTGATCAGCTGGCACTCGACGACACTCCGGTTGCCCCCTCGCTGTTGGATCGTGGTGTCGGAGCCATCTTCGAGCCTGCGGATGAACTCATGCGCCCCCACGGCCTCCGCCGCTCTCTCAACGTCCTCGTCAGTGGCACACACGCTGTTGTACCGGATGTTATCCATAATGGCCCTCGAGAAGAGATACGGCTCCTGAGTCACGATGCTCATCTGCTCTACAAGGGAGTGGAAAGCGACATCACGAAGATCGTGCCCGTCCAGGGTTATTCGTTCCTCGGCCACGTCTGTAGAACCGGAGCAGTAGCGAGACGAGTGTCGTCTTGCCGGCGCCGGTCTCGCCCAGCCGGATGTCCAGGTCCACGTCCTTCAGGACCGGCGTCTCGCATGCATACACGAAACCCGCCCCTCGAACCGCACCGCGCCGCGGACGTTGGAGAGACTGACGACATCGGGGTTGTCCACGAGGTGGGGGGCGAAGTCCAGGACCTGCGAAAACGCGCGCGACGGACACCATCGTCTTCTGTAGCTGTCCGAAGTCTCTCGTCAGCCGATCCATGGACTCGAATAACCGCGATTAAATTGTCTCGTCGGGCCACTCTTTTGGATTTAATCGCAAGCCACAATGGATGATATATGCAATGCTGGCAATGCCATTCTAGTCCGAAAATACGTCCGCACGAGCGACGTGCATACGTGTTTGTTCGCGATGGCACCTCTACAGAGAGGCCGCGCAATGAGCCTGGGTATCGACTTTGAAGGTGCTCCGGAGTACAATCTGCTGAATCTGGAGGGTGGCGTCGTGACCGAAGAGATTTCGCCCGATTTCGGCGATTACAACACGCGGTCGATAGAGGTATGGGACCGTTTGGCCGAATGGTGGGACGACAAGATCGGCGACGGGAACCCTACCCAGGACCTACTGGTCCATCCCGCCTCGGAGCGCATGCTGGAGCTGCGTCCCGGAGACCAGGTGCTGGATATAGCCTGCGGCGCAGGTCGTTTCACACGACGGATGGCCGAGCTGGGTGCGGCCGTGGTTGCCGTCGACCACTCTGAGGCGTTCATACGCCGGGCATGCCAACGTACGACGGACAACATCGGCCAAATCGATTATCGGGTGGTCGATGCCGCTGACCCCGAAGCACTCATCGCGCTGGGAGAGGCGCGGTTCGACGCTGCCATCTGCACCATGGCTTTGATGGACATGGCCTCGATCGAGCCGCTGATATCGACGCTCCCCAGACTCCTCAAGCCGGGCTGCCGGTTCGTGTTCTCGGTTACCCATCCGGTCTTCAACTCAGGGACGGTGCGAAGAATAGCGGAGGAGCACGATCGAGACGGCGCGCCGGTAACCTCCTTCGGCGCCATAGTCACCGACTACATGACGCCCTACGTCCACATGGGCATCGGCATCAGAGGACAGCCGGAGCCACAGCACTACTTCCACCGCCCTATATTCATGCTGCTCAACACTTGTTTCAAGCACGGTTTCGTGCTGGACCGGCTCGAGGAGCTGGCCCTACCGAGAGAGTTGGAGAGAGAGTCGGGCCCTCCCCTTTCCTGGACGCGCTTCCACGAAAT
>Ga0310345_10004131_pt1 | contig 13347 bp, 23 predicted proteins | sample HC15DNA20500_MG_FD_204667 | JGI IMG/M metagenome (GOLD analysis project Ga0310345, IMG submission 204667) | Marine microbial communities from station ALOHA, North Pacific Subtropical Gyre - HC15-DNA-20-500_MG | ecosystem: Environmental > Aquatic > Marine > Oceanic | place: Pacific Ocean: North... | reverse complement strand
CATTAATTGTACTCTTACAATTTTTAATGTGTTTAATATGTACAATTTTACTAAATGGTGGATTGATAATGATTTATTAGACTGCGTTCATATAGCTTATTATAATGAACCACTAGTATATGCACCTATAAATTTACCACACGAGTTAAAACAAGAAGCTGTTTCAGTTATAGTTGATGCTATATCTCTTTGTCCTGACGGTACTTATAAAACAGATTTAACAAATATTGCTAAACACTTATCCCAAAATCATATCAATCAATGGGATCATTTTGTTCGTATCACACGTAAACAAGACGAGCTTCGTAAACACGACATCACTAAAGTTATCCCCCAGTTTGCGTCTTATTTTTAGAAAGCGTTAAAGTTTTTTTTATGCGTAAGCATAGGTTTTGCGTAAAAAAGAATGCCCTGACTTTTTATAATCAGAGCACCCTTATTATAAGTTAAAACTTAAATTTAAGACCGACGGTCGACTCTTGATGTTTTAAATTAACATCAAAATCATTATTAATGTATAAATTAACTCCGCTATCTTCAAATAGTGGTTTTTTGAAATCTAATTCGAAACCATTAAATGTTGAATTAAAATCGTCGTCAACTTTATAGTTAATGCCGGCTGTTGATTTTAACCCTAGCACGTTAAACGTAGTATCTAAATACATAGCATTTGTTTCTGCCTGTGCTTTACGTTCTACGCCGAACACAAAGTCTATGTTTCTATCTTCCGCTAGTGCAGGTATTGTAGCCACACCTATGGCTAGAGCAACTAATATTTTCTTCATATTATTCTCGCTTTCTATCCCAATTTTGATTATTGTCTTAAATTGTGAAACTAGAATTAAGACAACAATATTTACGTTTGAAGAAAATCTAAATTACCAAATGTGAATTGATAATTACTAATGAATTATGAGGACAATGTTATGGGAATACACCACACATATAAGTCACAAAGAGGCGAACGAGCTCTTAAAAAACAGGGCAAACAACTCGAACGCCAACGACGTTCTCATAACCGTAAACTTCTAAAACAACAAGAAGAAATACCAAACACAATTTCTGTACCAGTAAATACCGTTATAACAATGGATATGCTTACTGACCCTAATCGGAATGATAAAAAATAAAGAACCTTTTAGTATGAGTAGTCATAAGTCCATGCTGTTTCCATGCATTGGAGCTTGTACGATTGATGACAATAGCGGTTATTGTTTTGGGTGCAGTCGCACTGAAGAAGAAGTATATAAATGGGAAGATGCAAATACTACACAAGAATGGAAAGACAAACTGCTCGAGGAATTGAAAAGACGTGATACCGAATACTAGACTTTTTGATCATTATGGCATTGATACAACTAAAAATTTAAACATACACAATCATTGTCCACGTCCTTTTGATACTATATTAATTGATAAAAACGGTTCCTGCTATGCGTGTGAATGCACGTCGTGGTTGCCACAAAGCATAGGCAATTTACAAATAAAAACACTAGACGAAATTATTGATTCTAAAATGCATACGCATTTACAAAATTCTATGACTGACGGTACGTATCGTTTTTGCAATGAGCACCAGTGCCCTTATATAATATCCAATACTGTGGAACACATTACAGGTGGAACTAATATTAAACATTTACGTTTAGCTATTGACGATTCTTGTAACTTACGTTGTCCAAGTTGTAGAAAAGGATTAATATTTCACAAAGATGGTTCAACATTTAGACTAGGTATAAGACTTGCAGACAAAATTAATGATTGGCTATATGCATATAACAAGCCTATACAAGTACACATAGGATCAGATGGTGATCCCTTTGCTTCACACGTTTACAGACATTTCATGGAACACACCCCTGAAAGAGATAACATCAAATATTCTATTTTAACTAATGGACTTATGTTTGAGGACTTCCATACTAAAGTGCCATACGTTATAAACAATTTACAAGAACTTGGTGTTAGTATTGATGGTGCTAGTAAAGAAACATATGAGAAACTAAGACTGGGTGGCAGTTGGGAAAAAATTAATCAAAACTTAAAATGTATTTCTGAATTAAGAAAGCAACACAATTTTAGATTTATATTACACTTTGTAGTTCAAAAAGGCAATTACCATGAAATGGAAAAAATTGTTGACTTGGGGGAGCAATACGGTGCTGATAGGGTTTGGCTTAATAAAATTGAGGATTGGGGAACTATGGATGACTTTAAAGAGCATAACATTTTTGATCCTGCACATAACGAACACACACAATATCAAACGTTGTTAGATAACCTAAAACAACGTGCTGAAGGAAAGAATTTTATCGAGGCTCCTACACTTTTTAAATATTAGTAATGCCTTATAACATACCTAGACTAGATTTCAATATAGTATATGCCTGTAATATAAAATGTAAAGGCTGTATTAGTTTGAGCGATTTTCCACGTATAGGCGTAGAACATTTTGCAAATTTAGTTACACAAATTGATTATTGGCACGATTATATTACACCAAAAGTTTTAACACTGTTTGGCGGAGAACCGTTATTACATCCAAAATTACATAATCTTATTCCTATTATTAAATCTTATTGGCCAAATACAACTATTAGATTAATTACAAACGGTTACCTTTTAAAAAAACACGATCCTAAACTTTGGTTTAATTATAAACCTTTTGAAATACAAGTTAGTATTCATCGAAAAGATCATGAAAAAATATTAGAACAGGAAATTAAAAAAATTCTAAAAATAGAAAAAGGATGGAAAACAAAACGAATAGAACACAGTATGACTTCTAGGGATATAATATTTTATAAAGACGGTTTCCAAATTTGGAAAAGTAAATTTAAAGATTTCGTAACACCTTACAAAATAAACAACGGAAAACTAACACCGTTTACTAGCAATCCAGTTAAAGCTCATAGTATATGTGGTGCTCCAAACACTCCTGTTTTATATCGAGGCAAATTATATAAATGTCCACCAATTGCAAATATTCTTGATATAGCCGACAAAGGAGTTTATAATTATGAACCAATTGAAAGCGAAGAGGGATTAAAAGAATTTGTTGAAAATATAGGCAAGCCTGCATCAATTTGTAGTATGTGTCCTGAAAATAAATCACATAGTTTTGATCACTTTAATAAGGAAAATGTATATGTCAAAAATATTAGTTAGTGGTTGTGGATTAACTTGGTCTAAACAAGAAAGGCCCACGTGGGTTAATGTTCTTAAACTGTGTGGCGTTAATATAGATGATCAAGCGGGACCGGCTATAAGCAATCAATTAATATTGAATAATATGATTGAGAGTGTAATGGACAATGACTACAAACAAGCAATATGCCAACTAACTGGTACTAAAAAACTTGACATAGAACTAACAAACGAACAAAGGAAAAAAGTTGCAAAGCAAGACACTATTAGAAATTTTACTTACAAAAACTATTGGCCAAGTAGTGCAAGTGCAGAGCACGACAGCAAAAAGTTATATTACGAATACTTACATAGTCCTTCAATTGAAGAAAGCGATATAATTTATAAATGGATGTTATTAAAAAAACTATGTGATGAAAAGAACATAATATTACATACAGTCTTGGGCTATAAAATAGAATGGACTAGCAAAAATTATAAACTAATAGACACAAATCACAATTATTGTATATGGAATGACTACACACAAGGAGAGTACTGGGCATTACACGATCATTCTCTTGGTATGAAAAATACTGTACCTAATAAATTTTTTCATGTATACTTGGCACGTAAGTTTAATAACGACTTTCTTGAATTAGATATAGAGGAAAAATTAGAGAAGTTTCATGACTAAAATATTATTTGTATGCTACAGACACGGGTGTAAAGGAGAAGGATTGTCTTTACGACTTTCTCAGCATAGTTTTTTTAAAACACTTGAAGCCGATATTGTAAACGATAGAACTATTATTACAAATGATGTTTTTAACAAAGGGCTATTATTTAGAGATGATGTATTACCTAAAGTTCCGGAACTGCCTGTGGATAGTAATATTGTTGTTCCAAGTCATCACTTTTATGATACCATGAAAAATTATGTTCCTAATTCATACTTTATTAGCATAGATGTTCCTACAAGCGACGAATTAGACAACTGGAGAGAATTATTATATAACCGTTACTGGACATATAAAACAAAAAACATATTAGAACTTACAGGTGAGTGTGCATCTAGATACTATCAAATTTATCCAAAAGCAAAGCGAGATGACGTTATGTCGTTTACTGCTAAAGTTTTAAAAATGAAAAATGTAACATTTGGTGATATTATTTGTTTAGGTAGAGATGTGGAACCAACTGAAGAAAATAAAAGAATGCTATTAAGCAAATATGAGCCAACACCACTGTCAGAAGAAACTAAAAAAAATAGTTTTGTAATTCCATACAAAAAAATTAAAGAGGTTAATGTTGAGGAAATAATTAATTATATCAAATGAAAATTGCAATTACAGGACATACTCACGGAATTGGAAAGGAATTTGCTGAACAATTAAGCAAACGTGACCACGAAATTATAGGCATTAGTCGTAAAGACGGAGAAAATATTCGCAGAGTTCCTCATACTGCATCTCTTATTGAACCAGCAGATTTGTTTATAAACAACGCCCAAAGCAATTATGCTCAAACTGAATTATTATACGAAGTGTGGAGACGTTGGTCTAATTGGTTGCCTGACGGAAAAGGGTATTCTGAAATTCCACCAAATAAATGGATTTGGAATATTTCAACAATGATGACTGAAAGTCCTACAAATTGTACACCTGATGGACAAGATGATATTAAAATGAGCCAATACCGAAATCAAAAACTTGCTCTCGAAGAAGCCTCAAAACAATTACAACACAAAAGCAATTGGCCAAAAATTTCAATTATTCGGCCTGGGGGAGTTGCAACTCAAGAAACCCAAGACAACAGTGGTAAAGCCAATGTAACTGTTTGGGTTAAAAGTGTTATCGATACATTTACTCACAATGAAAATATACACGTTAGTGAACTATCTATAGGCCATACGGTACAAAGGATTCCGTTATAATGGATGCCAAAACATTTTTTACAAATAAAAGTTTTTGTGTTTTACCATGGACAGGGTTTGAACTTGAACCAAATGGTGATGTAAAAAATTGTATCATCTCTAAAGAAGTACTTGGCAATATAAACGATACAGACATTAAAGACATAATGTCTAATGCAAAAAATCGCAAACTTAAAGAAGACATGGGTTATGATAATAGTCCACACAACTGTTCTGGTTGTTATTTGCAAGAAGCAAATAGAAAAGACCCGAATAGTATTAGTAGTAGACGTTATTACAATAGAGAAATAGGAAGAGAATTTCTTAACATAGATAAAGAATTTTCATTACATCATGTTGACTTACGTTGGACAAACCAGTGTAATCAGGCCTGCGTTTATTGTAGTCCGTTGTACAGTAGTAAGTGGGCAACTGAATTAGGAGAGACTATTAAGTCTAAAAAAGAAGCAAGATACAAAGTTAAAGAGTATGTATTTGACAATGTTAAACAATTAAGAAATGTTTATCTAGCTGGCGGTGAACCTATGCTAATGAACGAAAATAAAGAATTTTTAAAATTATTATTAAAAGAAAACCCAGACGTTACTATAAGAGTTAACACAAATTTAAGTTCTACCGGAACCGGTGTATTTCAATTGTTATGTGAATTTAAAAATGTTCATTGGACTATAAGTGTTGAAAGCATTGAAGAAGAATATGAATATATTAGATACCACGGGTCATGGAATGACTTTTTAAGAAATTTAAAATATATTCAAACATTAAATCATAAAATTAGTTTTAATATGCTATACTTTATTTTAAACTATAAAAGTATTTTTAATTGCGTAGACTTACTTCGAAAAGCTGGCTTTCATGAAAATAGTTTTATAATTGGTCCAATAACTAAACCAAATTACCTTAATATTCTTAATTTACCAAAACCTATGCTAGATGAAATAAAACAAAAATTAGAAATAGAAATTCAAAAAAGTACTGGCTATCTTAAAAACAGTTATGAAAATATTTTAAATTACATTAACAATACAAAATTTAAAAACAACATTACAGGATTTTATAAACAAACGCATGAAAGAGATATACGTAGAGGAGTTGATGCAACAAAAGTTTTTCCAAAATTATTTAAGGAGTTAGATGCTTACCCATTGGACAAATCTATTTAAAGTTGATTGCAGAGTTGTAAGGATTGGAGAGGATTACGTCTATCCAATTATGAAAAATGGGAGTGCAACAATATTTGTTAATGCTGATGAAATACTTATTAACGAAGAACTTAAAAAATTATCTACAATTACAGTTATTATACGAGAGCCAAACGAAAGATTTATATCTGGTGTTAACAAATATTGTGAGGATAATAAACTTACAGTTAACGAGGTTATTGAACAAATTAAATTAACTCGTTTAGCAGATAGACATTTTATTCCACAATGGCTTTGGCTATTTCATTTGTATCGATTTTTTAAAGGTACAATTACTTTGCTACCAATGTCGCATCTTAAAAAATATATAAAACAAAACTGGCAAATGGATGTCAACTTTAGGTTTCCTCGTTTACTAAAAAATTTTCCTGAAGAATATACAAGTGCTGTAGGAAAATTTGTTGGGGAAGCTCGTAACGAAACTTGGGTTTATGAAAAGAAGCCTGTACCAATTTTAAAAGAATTTGTTTCAATTGATGAAAAAATGATAAAAAAATTTATGTCTACAACAGTAAAATTAAAAACTATTATTGAAAATTATCGCCATGAACTGCCCTAGACTTAATCATTTTACTAGATTAAACCAAGACGGATCAATTGGTAAATGTGGGCATATGATTAACGCCAAAGGATTTAAATCATTTGAAGAACTTGACAATAGCGAATGGCTTAATAATATTAAACTACAAATGATTTCTAACAAGTGGCCGGAGGAATGCAAACGTTGTGAACAAACTGAAAAAATAAATGGAGAAAGTATTAGAACTAAAAGCATTGAACGACATAAAATATTATATCCTAAACATCAAGAATATCTGGTAGTGGGTGGAGTATTAGATAATGTATGCAACAGTGCTTGTCAAACTTGTAATGCTGGACTATCAACTAAAATCGGTAGTTTAGAAAAAAATTATATAAAAACAAACAACTATAATAAATTTTTTAAATTACCACAAAGTAGAATACTTGAGGTTGATGTTAATGGTGGTGAACCTACTGCTAGTAAAAATTATAAAAAATTGTTAGCTAACTTGCCTAGTAAAACAAAAATAGTTAGAATGAATACTAATGGTTCAAGAATGATTAACGAGATAATAACATTACTCAAAAAAAGAATTATGGTTATTGTTACAATAAGTTTTGATGGTATAGATAATGTTCATGATTATGTACGTTGGCCAATTAAATGGAAAAATTATACAAAAACTATAGAAAAATATAAAAAATTACAAGAGCAATACAAACTACTTAAATTAGATTTTTGGACTACTGTTAGTTGCTTAAACGTAGGTAACTTGCCTAACATTATAGAATATGCAAAAAATAAAAACATACCACACGCATGGGCATTTTTAAACACACCTGATGTTTTAAATATAAAATATAAAAACAATTTAACAACTAGTGCCAAACATATAGCACCAGATAAAATTGCTATTGCTGAAAATAATTCTAATCAACTTGAACTTTTTATTAAAAGACAAGACTATATTAGGAAAATTAATATTAATGATTATTTGAGTTTTGAACTGAACTTACTTAAAAATAATTCAGCAAAAGCTAAATGATGCTTCTCTCCATAATGTACACCGTCTTGTGCAATATTAGGATCAGTAATTCTTTCTCTACGTGATCCTTCTCCAAGATGTTGGTCCCATGGTGGCCAACAACTCTTAAGTGTAGCATAATCCATTGCATTTATATTAGCTGGAAGGCTTGGTATCTCTTCTGCAAAACAATGAAATACTTTTGCTTGATTATATTCAGCAAATTTTTGTACAAAAAAAAGATTTTTTAAAAAATTTTGGTGGTCTGTGCTATCAGTTTCAAATTTTAAATATTTGTCTCGTCCAAATAAATGTATTGGAATTTTATCTAAATGTTCTCTTCTACTAGTAATTGGCCAACAACAAATAATAATTTTAGGAAATAAAACTTTTTCTGTTCCATATAAAATACGAACCATTCTATCTGCTGAACACCCTGGTGATGCTAGGTTCCAGTACCTTAATAATTTTGTATTGTGTTTTGATAAGTGAGCTACCCAATATGTTTCTTCTGCATGACCAACTCCAAAAGTATGCGAACATCCTAGTATGACTACATTCTTTTTACCATCAGGTACATTAAATTCAGAACAACGATATCCTAATGAGTTTACTTTCATTCCTTCTGCATAATTGTTTACAGGAATTCCTTTATCTGAAAAGTGGCCAATGTCCATATACGTAATTATAAAGAGATCATGGCGGTCTGTACGGGAATCGAACCCGTGGTCTTCCCCGTGACAGGGGGACGTGTTGACCGCTACACTAACAGACCGTTATGATCTATTCAGTTACTGCTACTGGACAATTTGGATTTGCAATTGCGTCTTCTAAAGCTGAAGCACTAGCATTCAGTTGTGATTCTAGTTCTACTCTTCGAGTATCGGAGTCATTCAATTCCAGCATAGCTGTTGCTGAATCTGATTCCAATCCTGCTATCGCATCATTTAATCCTGCTATTGCATCATCTCTAACAGCTACTTCGTTTGCCGCCGCTTCTAACGTAGTTTCCAACGTTGAGATTTCGTCATTAGCATTATCTAACTCTGCTTCTAAGTCGTTAATTGTACCTGAGTTATTTGTTACAATAATCAACAAAGCAACAACGAGGACAAAATAAAGCCACGGTGCCGGTTTTGCGATTAAATTTTTGATTGTTTCCATAATATTATTATATAGTACTATTATACAACAATGCAAGAAAAATTTTTTGGTGGACCGAATGGGAGTTGAACCCACGACCCCCTGAATGCAAATCAGGTGCTCTCCCAACTGAGCTATCGGCCCAAACTATATATTACCAAAATCACCAAATGCACCAAAGAAACCAAATAATTCACAATAGCGTTTGTTTGGCATGGTGCCCGAAAAGAGACTCGAACTCCTAACCTACTGATTACAAATCAGTTGCTCTACCAATTGAGCTATTCGGGCCAAGTATTATATTATACTATTACTCCTAGGAAAGTCTACCGTTTAAAGCGTCTTAGAGCGACGTACACGCATGGTAAAGGCTTATCAAGTGTCTTTGTACATAGGGAATATTACCATGCAATCCTTACATATCTGGGTTGTAAAAAACACATAAGTAAACTTACCATGAGAGATAAAATACATTTAATTAAACATTCAAACAAGTTAGCTGAAAGCAGAAAAGAAAAAACGCTATTCAGAACTCAACGTCAACCTGTTGAAGCAGGTGCTCACGGTACTCTTGATTATACAATTAAAAAAGGTGTAAACAAAAATAGAATTGCTGACGAAAAAATTTTAAAGAGTAAAAAATAATTAAAATTAAACTTGTAATCGATTATCGGTAAAATCTAAACCTTCTAGTTCTTTAGGTTTGCCTAATGGATATGATGGTTCTAGTCTGAACTCTTCGCCTGTTTCGTCGTTCTTACAACCGGCAACTAACCAGTCCCATTTAAATTGGCCGTCTATAACAAATTCCCACATAACATCATACGTTCCGTTGTTTCTTGTTTGTAAAAGTAATTCGTTTTTACAATCTTCCATTGTATCATATGTTTGTTGCATTTGAAATGTTTGCTGTGTTGAAATGGGATCTTGCGTTATAAGATAAGCAAGAATTAATATTTTGAACATATTATTTTTTATTTAATTAAAAAGCTATGTCGTTGCCGATTTCTGACTTATTACAATATTGAATATTCAAAATAGTATTCAATCGTGAAGAGCTAAAACAATGTGAATATGATTTTTGTTTTACTTGATGTTTAAAATTTGGTGCGTATTTGTCTAGTACGGTATACTTTGCTAATTCTACATAACGTACTGGTGAATCATTAATTATTTCTACAGGAGTTGTGTCGTGACTAATAACTTGTCCGGGCGGATGATAGACTTTTTGAACTTTATCTTTGCTAAAGAACAGCATACGTTTATCTTTTGGCAAGAAGCCTCCAAAATCATTTAAAGATTTATTTGCAATTTCAAAATTAGTAACTGATAATTCTTTATTTTTAAAGTGTTTTTCAAGACGTTTTTTTGTATATTTGTTTTCAACTGCCGCGTACAAATGTTGACTTACTGTTTTACCAGTTGATTTATGCGAAGCTAGATTAACAAGAGCGTTTGCCGCCTGGTGTTCATATTTTCCAGTTACTCCTGCTATTGCTCCATTAATTGAAAGACTGCCTTCGAGGGTAGATACCAATGGAATACCGCTACATCCATTTAAAAACGTTACTAATAGTATTGCACCTAATAACCGTTTCATACCAATTATTTAAACTCCTGTTAGATTAGTTATAGCTATATATTATTCAGCTATTTGTTCACATTGTTCTTTTGTTGCTTTTAATCCTGCCTTAGAATCAAATAACCAAACATAAGAATAAACAACTTGATCTCCATCAACCACACACTTTTTACCCATCATTAGTGCTGGGTTCTGTACAGAACAAGCCGTTAACAATACAGTTGCAAATAATATAGCAACTAATCTTTTTGTAATTATATTTATCATAATATACGTACATAATAACACATATCACAATAGAGTCAACCATTTTACCACTATTATTAAGTAATACTGATGTTGCCCTTTGAACAAACACCATACTGGAAAACTCTACAACCTGTTATAGAGAGTGGCGCTATGTATTATGCCATGCATGGATTTTATCGTTATCCTTATAGAATAAACATTTATCCTGGCACTAGTTGTATGTTCTCTTGTCTGTTCTGTGGCCGGAATTACGATGCTATTGTAAAAAATAGTAAAAATGTATTCAGTCAAATAATAGAACAAGATGATGGCAAGGATCCAAACAGAATACACATTAGTGGAGGATTGGAACCCCTTACTAGTCCTTATATTAATCAAATTACTAAAGACTTATTTGATGGCGGCTACAAAGCAAGAATGATTACTAATGGTTTTCTATTAAATGAAAAAGTGTTGGAAAAGAATCCTTACATAAACTCTTTAGATCATATAAGAGTATCACTATATGGGTTAGATGAAAATGAATATCTAACAACAACAAAACATAAAAAAGGTTGGCCTATAGTCAAACAGAACCTGACCAAATATACCAAACGTAAAGAAAGAACCAAGTTGTACTTGAACTATGTACTACTACCAGAGAACTTTGTCAAGCTAAATCGTATTCTAGAGTACATAGAAGATATTGGGGGTATTGATAATCTTTCTTTACGAGAAGACTTTACTTTTCAATATGAAATTGCTGAAAGAAATAAAGTAAGAGATGCGTTATTATTATTTGATGAGAAAATAAAAAAAATGAATACCACTGTTGATTATGGATATGCTTTGACTGATGCTATGAATGGTAACAACACAACTCTAATGAAAGTAACATATAAAGAAATTTCTCGAAAACAATGTCCGCAAATAAAAGTTTGCGTGGATCCTAATGGTAACATTTATTCACACATGGAGGCTGGGTTTGTTGATAGGCCAGGAGCATTAAGACACGCACTTGGTAATGTTACTAATAGTTCAATTGAGCAAGAACTTAAGAAACAAGTCGAAATTGAGCCACAAGACGATGATACACAATACATGGACGCATACAATCATTTAATGGCAAAATACATATATCAAAATTCAAGCTCTAAAACAAGCTAAATATATGCATATAATTAAAAGAGGAGGACATTATGTTTTTTACATTAGGATTGATTATAGGATTCGGTCTAGGATGGTGGGTTAACGAGAAAGTTGAAAATCTCGCTGACAAGTTAAATCCATTTAGCTGGTTCAAGAAAAAATAAGGAGATTAAGTTATGATGAATGAACTAAAAAACTGGATCTTTAGTATTGCTAGAGATTTCATTAATGGTACAACTGCTGGTGCAGGAGAACTATGTAATGAAACTGTTAAAACTGCAGGTACAATTTGCGATGAAACTAAAAAAGCAAATGCCAGTTTTATAAAAGCAATCATGGACAGTGTATAATAGTAAGTAACAGAAGGAGAAAAACTATATGTGGAAACCAAATCTTAAAGGACTTACTGCTAAAGTCAAAGAAGCGGGATCAAAAACAGCTGGCTTTGGTAAAAACTTAGGAGCTAAAGCCAAGGGTCTTGGTAAAAGTTCTGTGGGTAAAGTTAAAAACTTAAATCCATTTAAAAAAAACAAGGAGTAGTTTATGTGGGCATGGTTAGAGAAAGTAATCGGCACCGACAAGCCGTTAGTTTTAACTAAAGAATATAAACGTGCAAGAACTAAAAGAGGCAGATACAAAGGTGACGACAAGTCTACTGCTGATTTTAATGAAGCATGGGTGGGCGGTAAAGCGCCTAAAAGAAAAAGAAAAGTATATAACATAAAAGGTAAAAAATACGTACTTAAAAAAACAATTAGATCAAATAAATGAAAATTAGCGACCAAACTTCTATATCAATGCCAATGAGAAATTTACTGTCCATCGTGACAGCAGTTGGCATTGGTGTATGGGCGTACTTTGGTGTTATTGAAAGATTAAACAAGTTAGAAACTGTAACACAACTAGCAGAGAAAGATTTAACCCAAGCAGAAGAAAGACTTGGTGGTGACATTGAAAAGAACAACGAGTTTAGAATTAAATGGCCACGTGGTGAGTTAGGCTCTCCACCAGCAGACGCAGAACAATTCATGCTTATTGAACACATAGCGGGTCAGTTAGAAAAAATTCAAAACCGTATGGAAGAGATGTTAAACAATGGCGTTAACATTAAACGACTACAAGAAGACGTTAAAGACCTAAGAGTAGATGTAGAAAAACTAAAAGACGGGCAAAGAACTCTAAAACACTCCAACGGTCAGCAATAAAATTACCAAAACCAAATAAATACTGCTATAATGAAAAAGTGTTTACTAATAATTCTATCTATACTATTCCTTTCAGCCCAAACAATGGCGTTAGAATATAAGCCAGGTAAGAAACATCTAAACAAAGAAGGTGTTATTGGTCTATTATTAATCCTTAATGGAAAAATGATAGAACACGTTTTTAAACCAAACATATCTGCTTGTATGAAATCTAAAAGAATAGCACAAA
>Ga0310345_10004129_pt1 | contig 13352 bp, 18 predicted proteins | sample HC15DNA20500_MG_FD_204667 | JGI IMG/M metagenome (GOLD analysis project Ga0310345, IMG submission 204667) | Marine microbial communities from station ALOHA, North Pacific Subtropical Gyre - HC15-DNA-20-500_MG | ecosystem: Environmental > Aquatic > Marine > Oceanic | place: Pacific Ocean: North... | reverse complement strand
GAAAGGAGCACTTAAAGGAGGCGGAAGAGGCTGATGAGCCAAAGCCGCAGATTAGTAATTATTTGGGAGAGTGTATTCTAAAGATTGCTAATCACCTGTCGTATAGACCAAACTTTATTAACTATACCTATAAGGAAGAAATGATTTCTGATGGTATAGAAAATTGTTTACAGTATATAGATAATTTTGATCCCGAGAAATCAAAGAACCCTTTTGCATATTTTACTCAGATCATTTATTATGCATTTGTTAGGCGCATAGCAAAAGAAAAGAAGCAACAGAAAATTAAGGATAAAATATTAAAGAGGTCTAATATATCTGATTTAATTACCGTACAAGAACATGATGATGCGGCTGATTATCAAACTCAATATATAGAGATTTTGGATAAGTATTCATTTGCTGATGATGAAGAGGATGATAAGAAGAAATGACTGCTACAGTAAATGAGTGGTTTGTTTTTGAGGGTGGTACTATAGATAAAAAGGCCTGCAATAAAATAAAGAAATGGGCCAGTAAGAAATGGCAAGTATCAGCTGTAGATACAGCAAAAGGTACTACTGATGAAGAAAGAAAGACAGGCCGTAAGGGTGATTATAAATCAGATCCTAAAACCAGAATAAGTGATGTTGCATGGTGTAATGAACAATGGTTATATGATATCATTTGGCCTTATATGTTACGAGCTAATGATGAAGCTGGCTGGAGATATCAAATCAAAGCAGCAGAGTCTGCTCAGATAACACGTTACAAGAAAGGTGGATTTTATAGTTTTCATACAGATGGTCCTGGGGATCATTTGTCGGTATATCACAATCCCAATAATGCTTTTATGCACGGGCACGTTAGAAAGTTGAGTATGTCTGTAATGTTGAATGATAATTTTGATGGTGGTGCGTTTGAGTTTGCTTCTTATGGTAAAGAGAAATGTACTATTACACCTATTGAAGCAACCGCTGGCTCTGTTATTATTTTTCCGTCGGTGATGGAACATAGAGTTGCACCAGTAACAAAGGGCATACGATATTCATTAGTGACTTGGTTTGTCGGCCCACCGTTTGTATGAAAATAGCATTAATAACAGATACACATTTTGGAGGTAAGAATGACAATTTGGCGTTCGCCGAATTCCAGCGGCGATTCTACGAAGGAACTTTTTTCCCAATACTTGATCGGGAAAACATTACAACGGTACTTCATTTGGGGGATACTTTTGATCGCCGGAAGTACACTAATTATAACACTCTTAAATTAGCCAAGGAGATGTTCTTTACTCCTATCTATGAAAGGGGTATTGAATTACATACTCTATTAGGTAATCACGACTGTTACTTTAAATCTACCAATGATGTAAACTCTATGTCATTAACTTGTGGTGAGTATCCTATACATCTGTATAAAGATACACCAGAGGTGATAAACTTTGATGGCTTAGATATTCTGATGACTCCATGGATTGCACCAGACAAACACGCTGAGTCGTTAAGAATTATATCTAGAGCCAAAGCTGATTTTCTCATGGGTCATCTACCATTACAAGGTGCAGAGATGTTAGATAATGTTTACTGTGATGATGGTATAGAACGCAAACACTTCAAACGATTTGAGCGTGTGTTTTCTGGACACTTTCATAAGCAACAAGACGATGGACATATTCGTTATCTTGGTGCTCCATATGAGATTACATGGAACGATTACAACAGTAAGAAGGGCTTTCATATTCTCGATACAGAAACAAGAGAGCTAGAGTTTTTTCAGAACCCTCATCGTTTATTCAAAAAGATATTCTATGATGATGGACATACTTGTGATGAGATGCTCAATATGGATCTTTCTGAATACGAGGGGTGCTATATAAAAGTATTCGTTATACAGAAAAGAGATTTTTATGCTTTTGATAGATTCGTTGATAGGTGTTATAATGAAGGAAATTTTTATGAGTTAAGAATTATTGAAGATTTTTCAGACCTTGATCCTGATTCTATTACTGATGAGGTGGTAGAAATAGGTGAAGATACAATGACATTATTAGACCGATATGTGGAAGAGATATCTAGTGAGGCATTAAATAAAAATAAATTAAAACGATTGTTGAAGAATTTATATGTAGAGGCTTGTGAAGTTGAGTAATTTTATATACGAAGATTATATAGTAGATGTAAATATTTGTGATGAATTGATAAAATGGTTTCATTCTAATAAAAAATTTCATGCTACTGGAGTAGTTGGGGGTAAAGAGCAGACTATAGATCCTACGAGGAAAAAGAGTATAGATTTGCCTTTTGATTTAGTTAATATTATGAAAAAGGTAAAGGTGGTTGCTTCCTATAGCTATCAACTGCACTCTATTTTAGAAAGATATTTGAAAGTATATTCATTAGCTAACCAAGTAGAACCATTTGGGATTACTGAACCAGTTAATATTCAATATTATAAACCTTACGAAGGTTATAGAGCTGTGCATTGCGAACGAAGTGGTTTTAAATCTACTATTGGTAGACATTTAGCATTTCAAACTTATTTGAATACTGTACAAGATGGTGGGGAAACAGAATTTATTTATCAACAATATAAGTGCAAAGCTGTTAAAGGTAAAACACTTATATGGCCTGCGGATTGGACTCATTCTCATCGTGGGATTATTTCACCAACAGAAGATAAGTATATAATTACAGGATGGTATACCTTTGATTAAATTTAATGCAGTAACGTGGAAGAATTTGTATGTAGAGGCTAGTGAAGTAGAATGATGCCAGAATATAAAAAACATCCGTGGGGACCTCATACCATTCAGTCAACCATAGACCAAGAGTTTATAGATTTACTGAAGGAAAAAGGTGACGAGAGTAGGGCGAAAAATTTAGATAATAGAAAGACTTTAGCAGGTCAGATGGATTATGAGTATTACTATAAAGATTTTAAGGAATGGTTTTGTCCTTTATTTGATCCTTATATGAGTGCTTATCAAGTGAGTGCAATGGATAAAGGTTTGAACCTATTTAAGAAACCAGTAATAGGTTACGAGATGATTAGTTTATGGATTAATTATCAACAGGCTAATGAATATAATCCTCCACACAATCATGGAGGTGATATTTCTTTTGTTACTTGGCTTCAAGTTCCTGAGGAGATAGTGAAAGAGAATAAAGAAACAAAGCATGAACATAATAATCCTGGTCCAGGTATGATATGTTTTGATTTGGGTCCAGAGATGCCTATGAGTGTTACACGGGTGGGATATATGCCTCAGGTTGGAGATTTAATAATTTTTCCTGCATGGCTACCGCACCATGTTATGGGGTTTAAATCCGATGTAGAAAGAATTTCTGTTTCTGGAAATTTAAATTTCAAAGAAGTAGATTTATCTAAACTACCAAAAATTATATGATAAAATTTAATGCAGTAACGTGGAAGAATTTCCTTTCTACAGGCAACACCCCAATAGAGATAGCTTTAAATAATTCACCGTCTACCCTTATCATAGGTGATAATGGTAGTGGTAAGTCTACTGTGCTTGATGCATTGACGTTTGGTTTGTTTGGTAAGCCGTTTAGGCGTATCAAGAAAGATCAGTTGGTGAATAGTGTTAATGGTAGGGACTGCACAGTAGAAATTTATTTTGATATAGGTAAACGAAAGTATCTAGTTATTAGAGGTATTAAGCCTACTCGGTTTGAAATCTATATGGATGGTAAGTTGGTGAATCAAGATGCATCATCTAGAGATTATCAGAAACTATTAGAGAACAATATACTCAAGCTGAACCACCGGTCATTTACACAGGTTGTTATACTTGGGTCATCGTCATTCATTCCGTTTATGCAGTTGACAGCAGCTGCTCGCCGTGAGGTGGTAGAAGAAATCTTAGACATCAAAGTTTTTTCGTTGATGAATTATATATTGAAGCAGAGAATAAAAGATAACAAAGAAAGCTCACGGGATATCAAATATGAAAATGATATGTTGGAGCATAAGGTAACACTACAAGAGAATAAGATATTAGAAGCAAAAGAGAAAAGTAAAACATCACTTAAAGTATTAGAAAAGAAGATGAAGAAGAATGCTGATGATATGAAGAAGTTAGAAGGTGAAGTAGAAACACTAAAGGGTTTGGTGACAGAGTGGGAGAAAGATATTTTACCCAAACACGAAAAGGTAGATGAAGATAGAACTGAGTTGAATAGAATCAAATATAGAATGGATCATAAAACATCTAAGGCTAAACAAGAGATTACTTTTTTTGAGGAGAATGATAACTGTCCAACGTGTGAGCAACATATAGATGGGGAGTTTAAGAGTAAGGCTATAGAAGAGCGTACAAATAAAATGATTACGAGTGCTTGTGCTATGGTAAGTTTAGATGCACAGTTGACAGAAATGGATGCTCGTATAGATTTATATGAAAAGATAGAGAAAGATAAACGAGAGCATGAAGTAAATATAGCCAAGAAAAATACCTCAGTGGAATCTATTTTAAATTTTAATACCGACGTACAAGGGCAGATAAATGATATACAGACGGCGGGTACTTTACTTCAGGAAGACAAGACACGGTTACAGGAGTATCGTGAAGATTCAAAACGGATTAAGAAGGAGAAAGAAAAGCTCCAAGATAGAGCTAACTACCTCAACATTGCGAAGCAGTTGCTTCAGGACTCTGGTATTAAAACCAAGATCATTAAGAAGTATCTACCTATTATGAATAAGTTGGTAAACAGTTATTTGAATCAGTTAGAATTTCAAGTCAAGTTTGAACTAGACGAACAGTTTAATGAAAAGATAAAGTCACGTTATAGAGATGAGTTTGCCTATGCAAACTTTAGTGAAGGAGAGAAGATGCGAATAGATTTGGCTCTGTTGTTTACATGGAGACAGATAGCTAAGATGAAGAATAGTACTAATACAAATCTATTGATACTAGATGAGATATTTGATTCGTCATTAGATATGAATGGAACAGATGAGTTCTTAAAGATATTAAATACTTTAAGCAACGAGAACATATTTTTAATCAGCCACAAGTCAGACCTGAACGTAGATAAGTTTGATAGTCTGATTAGATTTGAAAAGGTACAGAATTTTACGAAGGTAACAACATGAGATTAGTAGAAGAAACAAATCCAATTTTAATGCAGAAATGTGATCCTTTTGATTTTGAAAATCCTCTTATGGATCCTTATGAGCTATCAGATGGGTTGCACAAGGTAAGAAAAGAAGGTGCAGGCATTGGTTTAGCAGCACCGCAAGTAGGAATAAATACTCAAGTATTAGTTATTGGAATGGGAGATTTCAAAACAGAGGGGGTTGATGATTATAACCAAGTATTTTTTAACCCCACTATTCTATCGTATGAAGAAGGTAATATCTATATGCTGGAAGGGTGTTTGAGTTATCCAGGTTTGGTTGTTAAAGTTAAACGACCAGAGAACATGACAATGGAGTGGTATACTGAAGAAGGGTCTAGATGTGAAGAACGATTTACAGGTATGACATCAAGAATATTGCAGCATGAGGTGGATCATCTTAATGGAATCACCTTTTTGAAGCGTGCCGTTAGTTATCACCTGCAAAAAGCACGAAAGGATAGAAAGATACAGGGAAGACGCAGGAAAAAGACACAAGAATGACATATATTCCCTTGACTTTCTATGAAATATGATGTATAATTATAGAGATATGATTACACAATATTTAGCAAATAAGTTGGTAGCGCCCGGTTCTCCGGTCTTTCACAAGATGAGCGACATGGAGCTTTTGTCTATTGTCGGGTGGGCTCAGAGATGGCCTGTTGGAAAAGTATATGATACCGCTTTTGAACAGGTGTTTCCTGAGAAACAATTGAAAGATGCTAAGCCAGATTTTGATGAATGGTTTATAGCATCAGAGAATCCAAAACTTCCCATGATAGTTCGGGAAGAGTTGATAAGGGCTTTTCGTATCCATATGGCTTCCGGGCGTATGGATGTGTTAAGACTAGGCGCAGTAGCAGAAAAATATGCCAAACGAATGATGTACGTTGGTTTATTCTTTTTGTTTTTGATTCTAGTATTTTAGTTGTATAAATAGTTATGAAGGATGCCTAACGGGTCTTTCGTTTAACCTTGCTTGATTTTTAAGGAGGATACTGAAATGGTAACTACACAAGCACTCACAAGTATATTCGATCACTTTGATCGAAATCTTTTAACCCCCTACGCTGTTGGCTTTGACCGAGTTTTTGATCGGTTGAATACCTATGTGGTCAATCAAAATCACATGACATCAGGAGGGTTCCCACCTTACAACATTCGGACAGAAGGCGACTATAACTATGTTATAGAGATGGCTCTGGCTGGTTTATCTAAGGATGATCTGGAAGTTCAAGTTGCGGATGGTACTTTAACTGTTCGTAGTTTGAAAAAGGAAGAGAGCGACCAAGACGCTGGTTATAAGCGTATGGCCGGGGAAGAGTTTTTACATCAAGGTATTTCCTATCGTCAGTTCAGCCGCAGTTGGACTTTGGCTGATGATGTTATAGTGAAAGATGCCAAGATGGAAAATGGTATGTTGTTGATTCACCTTGAGCACGTTGTGCCTGAGGAAAAGAAGCCACGTACAGTCAAGATTAAGTAATTAATCATCTCTGAGGGGCGGAGAAATCCGCCCCATTTTCTATTGACAAATGATTCAGAGTATGAGATAATATATTATGGCAAAAATAAATTATGCATTTAGTGAAGATAAAGTCATAAGTGATCTCAAGAAGTATGTAGACGGTACTTACGAGCAGCATTACGCTAAACGTAAGTATCAGTCCACACAGTTCATAGAAGATTGTGGACACGGTGAAGGTTTTTGTTTAGGGAATATTTTAAAGTATGCCCAAAGATATGGTCGTAAGAACGGAAAGAGTAGAGCCGATCTTATGAAGATTTTACATTATGGTATTATCATGTTACATATACATGATACGGAGAGTGAAGATGAAGTTAAGTGATGCAACATTAGATGTATTGAAGAATTTTTCTACGGTGAACCAGAATATTCTGGTGAAGGAAGGTAGTAAACTTCGGACGATGTCCACCATGAAGAATATTCTTGGTGAGGCTAATATAGGTGAGGAGTTCCCCAAAGAATTCGGCATCTATGATTTAAATGAATTCCTTGGTGTGTTCAGTTTAACTAAAGATGCAGAATTGGAATTTGAGAATGATAGTTTTCTCGTTGTAAAGAGTGGGAGAACCAAGATCAAATATTTCTTTTCTGATCCGTCTATTCTGACAACTCCACCGGAAACATTTAATGCACCAGATTGTGATGTAACATTTCCGGTGTCAGGTGATATTTTAAGCAGTGTGTTGAAAGCGTCAGCTGTAATGCAACTTCCTGATGTAGTTTTTAGTGGAGTTCCGGGTGCAGTAGTAAAGATAACTACTACAGATTTAAAGAATACTACATCTAATGAATTTACTCAAGAGTTGAGTGAAAATACAACACAAGAGTTTAAGTTTCATTATAAGGTAGATAATCTTAAAGTGATTCCTGGCGACTATGATGTTTCTGTTTCTACAGAAGCTCTAGTATCAAACTGGAAAAATTCTCATAAAGATATAACTTATTGGATTGCATTAGAGCAACCCAGTGACTAGTATTGAAGTTTTACATCACTACACTTGTGAAGTTTGCAAGGGGTGGTGGTCGATAGGTCTGGAGCACGTTATGAAAGCCCAGAAATTGTATTGTCCTTGGTGTGGCCATCATGGCTACTTTGAGCAGGATGATATTAAAGAAGCAGAAGGTAGATCGAGAGAGCATTAATATGGCGAGGGAAACATTTCTGTGGGTGGAGAAATATCGACCCAAGAAAATAACTGATTGTATTCTTCCTGAATCAATCAAAAATACATTTTTAGAATTCGTTAAACAGAAGGAGATTCCAAATCTTCTTTTGGCGGGCGGATCAGGTGTGGGGAAAACCACAGTAGCAAGAGCTCTGTGTGAGGAACTACATGGAGATTATATTCTGATTAATGGTAGTGAAGAATCAGGTATAGATGTATTAAGAAATAAGATTAAAACATTTGCATCAACTGTATCGTTGCAGGGTGGATATAAGGTGGTCATTCTAGATGAGGCTGACTATTTGAATCCCCAGTCAACACAACCGGCATTGCGTGGGTTCATAGAAGAATTCCATAAGAACTGCCGGTTTATTTTTACGTGTAACTTTAAGAATAGAATCATAGAGCCATTACATTCTCGGTGTTCAGTCATTGAGTTTAAGATTAATGGTAATAAGAATCAACTAGCACATGAATTTATGGGTAGAGTTGAGAGTATACTTAAAGAAGAAAAGATTGGCTTTGATGACAAAGTTATTGCAGAACTTATTATGAAACATTTTCCTGATTGGAGGAGAGTGTTGAATGAGTTGCAGAGATATAGTGTCAGTGGTACAATTGATACTGGAATTCTTGTAAATATAGCTGAAGTTAGTTTAAAAGAATTAATGACCCATTTAAAAGGAAAAGATTTTAAGAATGTTCGTAAGTGGGTGGTGGACAATATAGACAATGATCCGGTGAAGGTGTTTCGTAAAGTTTATGATACGATGTATGACTATATGAAACCCGGTTCTATTCCTAATGCAGTTTTAGTATTGGGAGAGTATCAGTATAAGTCAGCGTTTGTAGCAGACCAAGAGATTAATTTATTGGCTTGTTTGACGGAGATAATGTCACAGTGTCAATTCAAGTAAGCGATGAAGCGATCAATGAAGTCTATGATAAATTTAAGGCTCAAGGGTTTCCTCATTATCCTACAGACTATAACTGGCGCAGGCTTCAGTTTGAAAAACTAATTAAGTTTGATCGGTCGAAGATGTTACGACCACAAAAGAAAACTTTAGGGCTATCTACACATGGGTTAGCATTAGCTTGGAGTTATATGCCACACCACTGGAAGATTAAGTGTGGGTATATGAAAACGCCAATATCAGTTTGGGAAGATGAAAAATCTTTAAAACATGGTATTAGTAAGATAGTAGATGGTACTTTTTGGTCACAAAAAGAATACCACAAAATAACTGCATCAGACATACGCTCTATACTTAGACGTTATGCAGGTACACAGGCAGTTTCCAATTTCAGACCTACATCGGCAGCTGTAATTTACGATAGGTTTTTAGAGAAGGCATCACCATTGTTCGGGGGCAAAGCCGGCACGACTTGGGATATGAGTTGTGGGTATGGTGGGCGCTTGCTGGGTGCGATTGCTGCAGATGTAAACTATATCGGCACAGACCCATGCACAGAAACCTATGAAGGTCTAGAACAGATTAAAGAAGATTGGGGTAATAAAAATAGAACTATAGAATTACATAAGGTAGGGAGTGAAGATTTTTGGCCTCCTTATTGTGAAGTTGATTTATGTTTTACATCCCCACCGTATTTTGATTGGGAAAAATATTCAGAGGAAGAAACACAATCGTTTAAAAAATATCCAACAAGAGATGAATGGCTTAATGGATTTTTATTAGAGACTATAGATAAATGTCACTATGGCTTGAAGCCTGGTGGCCATCTCCTATTGAATGTGGCAAACACAGCACGTATTAAAAATTTTGAAGATGAAACTTTACGGCTAGCTAAGATGATTCACTTTAAACATATTGATACATGGTATTTACAGTTGGCTTCTCAAGAGGGTGAGCATAAACGAGAGCCAATTTTTATATTTCAGAAATGAGAATAAAACTTACAGGTGAATTTGCCACCTTAACAGGCAAAAGAGAAGTTGAGTTATATGGACCAACTAATATCAAGCAGTTGCTTAGTGCTTTAGATAATAGTTTTCCTAATCATGGTTGGGATAATTGTAATGTGGCTATTAATGGTACGATGTATGCAGATGCCTGGTTTCAACCAATAACAGAAAGTGATGAGATAGTTATTATGCCTCCTATAGAGGGCGGTTAATGAATACTTACGAGATTACACCTGTTGAAAAACACAATGGGATTTATTATAAGCGTGATGATCTTTATGCACCTTATGGTGATGTCAATGGTGGTAAAGTTAGACAGACGATAGAGATTATAAAGAACTGTTCTGTAGAACCAGGTATTATAGCTTCTACATCGGTACATTCACCATCATCTACAATTTTTAGTAGGGTGGCACAAGAATATAATGTCCCTTGTATCATTGCAGTAGGCGGAACGAAGCCAGAGAATTTAGATAAACTACCAATGATGCGAGTGTGTAAGCATTTCGGTGCAGAGATTAGAATTGTAGCTGGTCATGGAATGAAAACAGCTATCTCTGCTAGAATTAGAGAGATACAACAGAAGAACGGTTACTATAATCCAGACTTCAGTAAACATATACACACCCATCAAGAGTTGATGTTTGTTAATGCTCAACAGGTGGCTAATATACCAGATGAATTAGATGTATTGATAGCGCCGGTGGGTAGTGGGATACAGTTTGCAAATATTCTCAAGGGTATACACAAATATAATAAATCTGTTAAACGAATTATAGGTGTGCAAGTAGGCCCTGATAGACGTAAATTAATAGACAGCTATCTATATAAAGAGCTAGTGTGGGAAGAGAAAATAACTTATGAGTATGAGTTAATGCAATACGAATTACAATTTCCACACTCCTATTCTAAATCAGAAATACAGCGGGTGGGTGATTTTGAATTAGATGATCTTTATGAAGCCAAGGCTCATAAATGGATGTTAAATAATATAGTATCGGATAAGGTATTATTTTGGTGTGTAGGGAGGAGATTTTTCGATGGAATGGAATCAATTTTTGCGGTGTGATGCATCAGATTTGATGCAAGAAGTGGAAGATAAGTCGGTAGATTTAATCTTTAGTAGTCTACCAGATATTTCCCAAACACATTACAACACTGATACGGTGAGTTATAAGGAGTTTCAGGCTAATGTGATGAAACAGTTTGCACGTATGGTGAAAGATGATGGGTTTGTGGTGGTGTCACAGACAGACCGGAAGATCAATGGAGAAATTTTAGCTAATCATATCACATATAGTAATGCACTATCCGATTGTGGTATGAAGATGAAAGATTATAAGATAGTGGTAAGAAATGAACCGGTAGATAAACGAGATATGTATTATTTCAATTACCAACAGTGTGTGATATTCACTAGAAAGGGCACGATCAAACGCTCTGGAGATTTCTTGAAAAATATTTTGATATATAATACAGAGAGAATTGGCAATATAAAAGGAGCATTGAATTCTTTTATGTGGCCCGAGCCGTTTTGCCGTATGATAATAGATAAGTTGACAGCAGAAGGGGAGAAAGTTTTAGATCCCTTTGCGGCTTCTGGTATCTCATTACAGGTAGCAAAAGAAATGAACAGACAATATTTAGGTTGTGAAATAAGTAAAGAAGTATATGATAATTCTATAATGAAAACTTCTATTATATGAGTAATGTACATCGTTTACAACCATTAGTGGGAACAGTAATGTTGTTAGATGATGCATTAATTCTACCTAAAGATATAATGGAAGAGTTAGATTGGGAAGAGAGTGTTTTACTAGAGTTAGAGTTTGTTAATGAAAGATGGATTTTAAAACAAAGTAAGGTGGCTGCTGCTAAATACATGGGTGGGAAAACTAATGTGGAAGAATCGTGAAGATTATGAACCAGATATAACAGTAGTTACAGCTTTATTCAATGGGTTTAATACCCTGGTTCCGCAGACTAAACAATATGTAGGAATTTATACTACGGAGTGGGTAGAGAAACTTTATAGAGGTATTGCACGAAACTATCATGGACCTTTTGGGTTTATATGTTTAGGTGACCAAAATTATAAATTTGAAGAAAGTAATATTCAACTAGTAAGATTTGAACGCTCAGTAGACCAGTATGGGTGGATGAGTTTGATGGAGTGGTATCGTCCTGATCTGTGTGCTGGTAATAGAGTTACATTAGGACTTGATACTATTATTACTGGTCGTTTAGATAGAATTTTTGGTTATAAACCAGAGAAGTTGGCAGCTTGTAAAGATCCTTATGAAGATTTTAAAATTTGTAATGCAGTAACTATGGCTACTCCAAAATTTTGTGCAGAAATTTGGCCTTGGTGGGTAGCGAATGAAAATAAATTAATGCGAGAGTGCTTATACAAAGGACATCCTTCAGAAATGGTATTGTTACGAAATTATTATGGTAATAGTCCATGTTTAGATAGTATGTTTCCAGAAATAGCTAGTTATAAGATGCACATACAAACAAAGTTTGTATCATTAAGGGAATCTAGTATAGTATATTTTCATGGTAAGCCCAAACCACATGAACTGCCTGGAGAACCATGGGTAGGAGTACATTGGGTATGAATGATATACATCCAACAGCAGTGATAGAAGATTGTGTAGAGATGGGTGAAGATAATTATATAGGCCCGTTTTGTTTTCTCACAGGACATTTAATTATAGGTAATAATAACAGATTTGAATCCCATTGCACAGTGGGAACTAGACCTGAACACACAAGCCATTGGCATAAAGATGGTAGAGTTATTATAGGTGACGATGGTACATTTAGAGATCATGTTAGTATTCATGCAGCAACCACCGATGGGTTGACGAGAATAGGTAACTGTGTTATAATATTAAACAAGGCTTACATTGCCCATGATTGTGTGTTAGAAGATGGTTCAACTTTAAGTTGTGGGGTAAAGATTGGTGGTAATGTTCATGTGATGAGAGATAGTAATTTGGGTATGGGAGCTTCAGTACATCAGTATCAAGTGATAGGTTCTTGGTCAATGATTGGTATGGGCAGTATTATTCCTAAGAAAGCTAGAATTTATCCAGGACAAACGTGGGTGGGTAATCCAGTTCAGAGATTGAAAAGTAATGAACATGGGTTAGAAAGATTTAATGTAGATGATTATGACTTGATAGAAGAAACTGCTCGCTATAATGAGTTAGTAAAGTTACATGGCCTTTGATCCAGTTTTAATGATTATGCAACCTCGTCGGATAGATGAGGCTATTAATTCACTTAAAGAAAATATAGATATTCCTAAAGTATGGTTTAGAGCCTATACAGAGCCACAAGTAATGGCTCAAATGAATCAGTATATTAAAGAAACAAATTATAGTCATTACATTGTTATGAGTGATGATGGTGTAGTAAGTAAACAAGCAGCTGATACTATTTTAAAGTATGGGGAAATGACAGAGTACGATGTGTTTACCGGTTGGATGAATATGCATATAGAGCGAGATGGCTCTTTTAGTTATATAAGCACAGTAAGTCAGGGGAGGCTACCCGAAATTTTAGAAAATGAAAAGGGGCCTAGTAGAGAAGAATATCCG
>Ga0310345_10004128_pt1 | contig 13353 bp, 12 predicted proteins | sample HC15DNA20500_MG_FD_204667 | JGI IMG/M metagenome (GOLD analysis project Ga0310345, IMG submission 204667) | Marine microbial communities from station ALOHA, North Pacific Subtropical Gyre - HC15-DNA-20-500_MG | ecosystem: Environmental > Aquatic > Marine > Oceanic | place: Pacific Ocean: North... | reverse complement strand
CACCGTATTGAGGATCATCTTCATATCCAACAACTTCGTTTGGACCTATACCGTTCCAATACTTGATGAGTTGAGTCTTAGTAGTATGGTTTGTAATCTCCCATGTTTCGTCAATCTTAGGATATGCTTCAAAAAGTTTTTCGTAAAATTCTCTTTCGAAAAAATCTTCAATGAAGGCAAAACGAAAAGGAGTCTGATTTTTGAATGAATTTGACTGATTGTCGACAGAATCCCAATTTATAATATTAGAAAAATCTTCCATGTCTTTTTCTCAGATAGTTGAAATTGCAAGTCTATTTAAAAATGCATTGAAATATGTCTTATAATATTTTTTTACTAATGGTTCTAAAATTCTTACAGATAGTGACAATTTAAGATTAACGTCAACTAGTATTCTTATTTCACCCTCACTTTCTTCAAATCGAATAAAGATTTTAGTATTTCTTGCCGGTCCAGAAATAATTTTTGAATACAGCGAGTTGCCTGATTGTCTATGCAAAGTTTGCTGAATGAAGGTTTTTTTAATAATTGATTTAAAGGTAATAGTCTCTTCTGTGGTAATTCCATCATCATTGTTTTTTAAAATTTTAACTGATTTTAATTGTGTAGGCATAAATTTTGTATGTGATTCAAAATCCATTAGTTTTGCCAAAAGAGATTCAATTTCAAAATCACTTGAAAGTGTTTTTTCAAAGTAGATTTTAGACATATGCGAAAACTTGTGAGTAAATATAATAAACTTGTTGCGTATTTTCAAGTAGTATTTTCCACAATCTAACAATACTAGTCTTATAAACAATTGCGCAACACACCTAAAGTATGAGCCCTACTAGGTGTCAAAACAAATTAGGGCATGAATTAGATTAATATATTATAATAATTATAATTGTTAAAATGGCTAAAACAACCGTACAAATGAGTAAAAGAGCTAAGGTAAAATTTGATATGTTAAAAGCAAAGCTAGTTGCACGCGGAAAAATAATTTCAACTGACCTACAATTATTTGATTATTTAGCCTATAACATTACAGATGATCTAAATTCAGTTCAAAAGATAATAAAAAATCAAACCGATTTAAAAATTCCAATACAAAAAAAAGCAAAGAAAATAAAAATTGTTTTGACAGATGTAGATGGTGTTCTCACAGATGGAGGCAGATATTATACAAAAAATGGAGAAATTATAAAAAAATTTGATAATAGAGATGGGATGGGTGTAAATGTATTACTTAGAAATAAAATTAAAACTATAATTGTTACAAAAGAATCGTCTCAAATTGTTAAAAAATGGGCAAAAGAAATGAACATAACTCATGTTTTCAATGGAATCATAAAAAAAGAATCAATCTTGACTAAAATTTGTAAAAATTTCAAAGTGAGCCCCCAAGAAATCGCCTATATTGGCGATGATATCAATGATCTAGAGCTAATGAAAATGGTAGGTTTTTCAGGTACCCCTAAAAATAGTGATTTTACTACCAAAAAAATTGCAGACTACATATGTAAAAACAATGGGGGGCAGAGTGCATTTAGGGAATTTGCTGATGTTATTATGTATTCTAAATTTCCAGAAAAAAAAATCTGGTACATTAGATAATATATGAAAAGAATTTATTTTAAATGTTGAAAATGCCACAAAAAATTCTCGTTATTGGTGGTGGAGGATACATAGGTTCCATGCTAATTCCAGAGTTGATTAAAAATGAATATTATATTAGGTGTTTTGATAGATTTACGTCTTCAGATACTTTTTTGAAATTAAAATCTAATAAAAATACAGAAGTTATAATTGGTGATATTAGGGATATTGCAATAGAAAATTTTTGTGATATTGACATAATTATTGATCTTGTATCACTAACGAAAAATCTTGGTGAAGTGCAGGAAGAAGAAATTGTCCAAATAAATAAAAACGCTAGACAAAAAATCATTGGAATATCCAAACAAAATGGGGTTTCACAGTATATCAGAGTCTCTAGTAGTAGTGTTTATGAAGGAAATTTAAAAAAAAATAATGAGGAGGAAACACCAAATCCTAAAACACTGTATGCAAAAATAAATTTGGAATTAGACAAATATGCCCTTTCCTTAAATACGAATAAATTTTCGGTAACTGTCTTAAGATTAGCAAGTATTTTTGGGGACTCGGTAAGAATGAGATGGGATCAATCAATAAACAGTATGCTGAAGGAATTATATCTTAAAGGGAAAATTGAAGTTAAAAGTAAAAGTAGCAAACGCCCATTTTTACACATTAAGGATGCTGTAGAAGCAATAATCTTAGCAATTAAATCAAGAAAAGAAAAAGTTGCAGGGGAGATCTTCAATGTCGGATCAGATGAGCAGAATTACTCGATTGAAGAAATTGCAAAAAAAATCATGGAGGTAACAAACGAAAATGGAAATCTCATCATTCATGATCAAAAGGATGAAAATTCATTTACAATGGATTGTAGTAAAATAAAAAAAATATTAGCGTTTCAAACTAAACATGATCTCAAATATGGCATAGATGAAATCATGGTTAAACTAAAACAAAATAAAAATTAACGAGTTTTTTTATGACCGTTAATAATTTTGAGAAAAAGATCTATGAACAGAGCAAATCCTCCACCACAATTCATTTTAAGCAAAATATCAAAATTTCTCATGAATGTCAATATACCAAAATTTTGAAGCACCCATTTAGTAAATGGATAAAATGGGAAAATTATTTCAAATGCGTTATGTTCGGAATTTTTTGCCAAGTTAATAATACCACTGGAAGATATGCCTTGATCAAATTCATACAGGGTAGTTGAAGATTCTTCATAAAAATCACCTAGCTTTAGGAGATTAAGGAAGACAGCTACTTCTACATCGATGAATGGTCTTTTTACAATGCATTGTTTGAGTTGTTCAGTTCTATGCACTCCATACCATCGTCCAAGAGATTTTGTTATTTTTAATAAAGTTCGAATCTTAGTATTAATATCTCCAGATACTGGTCCGGTGTCTACCATTTTTTTATGCCTACCACGTTTTACATAGTTTTTAAGAAATTTTGGATAATTTGAAGTATCAACAAGTTTTGAATCAATCTTTAATGATTCAGTGCCATAAGGGATTATCTTCCCAATGCTAGATACAATAGAATTGTGTGATTCTAAAACTTTTAAATTTTTTTCCATGAAATCCTTATCCAGATAATCATCAACTGCTGCCCATGCAAAATATTTGCCCTTAGCTTGTTTCAAAACAAAAATAAAATTACGATGTGTACGAATATTTTTGTCCTGTTTAAAGATTCGAATTCTATTATCCTTTTTTGAAAAATTTTGACATATTTCCTGCGTAGAATCAGTAGAAGCATTATCTGATATGATTAGTTCAAAATCAGTGAAAGTTTGCGCAAGAATAGATTCAATTGCTTGTTGAATAAATAATTCTCCATTATACACAGGCATGCCTATACTGAGTCTTGGAGACTTTTCTTGATTAGATACCATAGTAGAATTTCATTATGAATAACGATTTAATTTTTTACACATTTCAAATAGCCATCGGGGCAAGAAGTTATCAGAAGTTTCTTTTGTATTTCTTTATCAATTTTAAACCGGTTGTTTTTTTTCAAAAACTTCCATACCGCTGTTCTAGGATTATTACCATGATCCCACGGACGAGCTTTGAAATGATGTCTTTTCATGTCTTCCATCATAGTATCAAAGACAATCATGTAACTTCCTGCCTTAACAAATTGAGAGTATTTTTCTAATTCTGCAAGAACGTGTTGTTCGGTATGGTTTGAATCAAGAAAAATCATAATCTTCTTTTTATCTTTGAGAATTTTTTTTATTTTACCAACAACGAAGTTGTCTACTGATGAACCTTCGATCAGTTTTATTCTCTTAAAAAGAGGATGTTTTTCAATTTCTATTCTGTTGTGTTTTCTAATATCAATATCAATGCCAATTATTTTACCATGTTTCAATAATTCAAGAATTGAGGCATAAAAAATAAGAGAGCCACCTCTGGCAACACCAGATTCAATAATAAAATCTGGTTTAATTTTCCAAATTAATTCTTGAACTGCAACCATGTCTTGAGGAAATTGAATTATCGGTCTTCCTAACCATCTGAAATGATAGACATATTCATAGTCGAATGCGTTATCAATCCAATCTTTAGATTTTTTTAAAAGGGATTTATTTTTATTCATTAAATTAACAAATTTTTTATTTCTCTGTTCAAATTCTTTATCTACGCCAATTTTAGAACTATCTTTCATGTATTATGAAAAATTGTATTACAATTATCTGTTTTTAAAAAAGTGTTCTTAGGGCAATTAATTTATAAAGCAAGTATTTTGTTTGGCATTGTTGAAAAGACAAAATTATCGTCTGTCAAAAGGGTGAGATAGTTTTTTGAATATACTAATTACTGGTGGAGCAGGGTATGTAGGTTCTCTTGTTATACCGGAATTAATCAATAATGGGTATAAAGTAAAGTGCCTAGATCGGTTTTTTTTTGGAGATGAATTCTTGTCACAAGATCAATTTTCAGAAAAATTAGAAATGCTTCATGATGACATAAGATGGTTTGACTCTAAACTACTAGACGGAGTGGATATAGTTCTTGATCTTGCTGCAATATCAAATGACCCTGCAGGTGACTTGAACCCTGGTAAAACATTTGAGATAAATCATATGGGAAGAGTGCGAGTTGCAAAGTTGAGTAAAGAACATGGTGTAAAACGATACATTCTTGCATCAAGTGCAAGCATTTATGGACAACAAGATCAGCTCGCAGATGAAAAATCCTCTGTTAATCCACTCACTGCATATTCTAAAGCAAACAGAAATGCAGAAATTGATACACTGCAATTAAATGATGACAACTTTACTGTAACAATATTACGATTTTCAAGTGTTTATGGTAAATCACCTAGAATGAGATTTGATACTGCGGTAAATTGTATGGTTCTTGATTTGTTTAAAAATAATAAAATCTTTGTTAGAGGAAAATCTAACAAAAGACCGTTTATTCACATAAAAGATGTGGTACGGGCATACATATTGGCCATTGCTGCAAAAAAAGATAAGATAGGAGGACAGATTTTCAATGTAGGTTCAGAGGACCAAAATTATGAAATGGGTGATCTTGCAAATGAAATTACAAAAATTTGTCGTACAAAATGTGAAATTGAATCAAGTGATACAAATGATAACAGATCATATTTTGCTTCCTTTAAAAAAATTCAAGATGTTCTTGGGTTTGATACAAATTACAAGATTGCAGATGGAGTAAAAGAAATGTACGAGTCGTTAAAAACAGGAGAATTAACGGATTCTGTCAAAACAAGAACTGTAGAATGGTATAAAAAATTACTAACTGATGAAGATTTAGCTAAGAAATTCTTGATAAATGGAACTGTTTTGTAAAACGACTTGTATTAGATACTTAGAATTAAAATAGCAGATTTTCCATCGGTAATTAGGTTATAATAAAAATTTTCAGAAAAAACACCAAGTATCAATTAATTTTAAAATGCTCGTCTAGATGACCTTCTTCAATAAGCCATTTGAGCTGATCAATACGATGAAATTTTTTATTACGAAAATCAGATTCCGAGAATTTTTCTTTGATGAAAACATCATAAAGCTGTTTTATTCCGTCTTTTAGGTTCCATTTTGTTTTAAAATTTAATACTTTAGCAATTTTATCAAAATCTACTCTATAGGACCTAAAATCTTTGTTTGATTCATTTGCAAATTCTACTTCAGAATTGGGTACAATTTCTTGAACTTGTTCTGCAATTTCTCTTACAGAAAAATTATCATTATTGTGACCCACGTTGAAAATTTGCCCTGCAACTAATTCGTTTCGTGATTTCATAACAGTAAGAAAAGCATTAGCCATATCTTCAACATGTAAAAGTGGGCGCCATGCAGTACCATCACTTAGTAATTTTACTTTACCAGTTACAAAAGCTGATGCAGTCAAATTATTCACTACTACATCTAAACGTAGATTTGGAGAATAGCCATAAGCAGTTGCATTACGTAAGATGGTTGTATAAAATACATCATCTGTTAATTCTAAAATTTTGAATTCTGAATTAATTTTTGATTTTGCATATTGAGTTAAAGGATCCAAATCGGATTCTTCATTTACTGTTGCACCAGTTTTTCCGTATGTTGCACATGAGGAAGAAAAAATGAATTTTTTTACTCCAGCCTTTTTAGAAAGTTCTGCTAGTTTTATAGTTGATAAGTAATTAATTTCGTGTGTGAGTTGAGAATTTAATTCGCCTAGAGGATCATTTGACAATCCTGCCAAATGTAACACTACATCAGTTTCCTTAAGATTTTCAATGGTTATATCTCTAATATCTGGTGCCACGTTAAGAATTTCAGGATAACGCTTATCCTGAAATGTGGCAGGAAAATAGTTAGTATCACATCCTACAACCTCGTAGTTGTTTTCTACTAATAATTTTGTTAAGACTCTTCCAACATATCCATTATGACCTGTTATCAAAACCTTCATGAGCATATGAAATTTGAGTTGAAATTTAAATGATTAATTACTAATTGATTACTTGTAGCTTTGGTATTGGAATGACAAATTTACCACCCCATTTTCTAATAAAACTCATTTGTTCTATAATTTCAGTTCTTAAGTTCCAAGGTAAAATAAGTAAATAATCAGGTTTCGTTCTCATTATTTCACGAGTGTGCTTAATAGGTATATGCGAACCCGGTAGAAACAGATTTTGTTTGTAGGGGTTTTTATCGACAGTATAAGGTATATGCTTAGATTTTATGTTACAATAGTTTAACAAAGTGTTACCTTTTGCAGGAGCACCATAGCTGACTACTATTTTAGAAGAAATTTTTGATTTTTTCAAAAATTTGTTTAATTCATTTTTTATTTTTCTAATATTTTTATCAAATTTTGCATAAGTATCTAATTTACACAACCCATATTTTTTTTCTTTATTTATTAAAGAATAAATTTTACGGTTGACAAAAAATTTTTTATTATTTTTATGCTTGATAAAAATTCTAAGCGAACCACCATGTGTTTGCATTTCTTCAACGTCAAAAATTAATAATTTATGATAATCAAAAATTTGTTTTAAAACATTTAAAGAAAAATAAGAAAAATGCTCGTGATAAATAGTATCAAATTCATTATGTTCAATTAATTTTAATAAATGCGGAACTTCCATTGTAGCAATACCATTAGGTTTTAGAATTAATTTTATTCCCCCAACAAAATCATTTATGTTTGGCACATGTGCCAAAACATTATTTCCAATTATCAGATCGGCCATTTTTTTTTCATTAATCAATGTATTTGCAAGTTTTATTCCAAAAAATTCATTAATTGTGGATATGCCTCTTCTTCTAGCAATTTTAGCAACGTTTTGAGCTGGTTCTATTCCTAAGATGGGAATTTTCCTTTTTTGAAAATATTGAAGGAGATATCCATCATTACTAGCTATTTCAATGACTAATTTTTTTTTATTAAAATTAAATCGTTTAATCATCATACTCACATAATCTTCCGCATGTTTCAACCAACTTTTTGAATACGAAGATAAGTAAGCATATTGACCAAAGATTTCCTTTGGGCTTTCATACTCTTTTAATTGTACAAGAAAACAATTTTTGCAAATAAATACTTTCAAGGGAAATTTTTTTTCAGGTTTTTTGATTTGATTAGATTTTAAATAGGAATTGGCTAGTGGTGTTTTCCCTAAATCTATAAAAATTTTTTTTAAGATGACGCCACAAAACCTACACTTATCTTTTTCCACAGGTCGCATTTTGATTATTTATATGTACAATCTAATTAAAACTAATAGAAAATATTATTTTTTGGGTTTACACAGAACTGGTTAATTCCGCGATGGGTTTTTCGCTTAATTCGTCCGGATGGAATTTATAATATTTTTCATGTCTTCCAATGAATGCAGTTAGCCAACACCATTGTATTGGATCTTGCTCAGTCACCAAGTTTTTATAAAAATAAGTTTTGGGTTGTGATCTAAGTTCTACATTATTAACAAAGAAATCTTTCCAATTAAAATTAAAATCATGAGATTTTATTTTTTCTAAATCACTTCTGGTAGTAAGTAGAAATACTTGAAATCTAACCAGATCCTTAAGAATATCATGATCAGTGTGAAATCCATGTAGATGATCAAAATAATTAATAAAATTTTCAATTTCATAAATTAGTTTAGTTCTATCTAAAACTAATCTTAGAAAACTGGCTTCATCAAATGGCCAAATTATATCTCCTAATTGAGGATCATAATGACTCCAACCTTTTCCACTATATCCATTATCTACATGTTTTATCAATTTTTGATATTCACGTGAAAAAATTGATTCTTGTGTGCGACAATATTCTAGAAAAGAATCATAAAATTTCATTATTGGTAGTCCGTTCATGTTTTCGTAATAGCGTTCAATATATTCAAGAATGCCAAAACTGTGAAAAGTTTGAACGACCCAGCTAAGAATATACATTTCTTTTAGTTCTTGAGTAGTAAATGTATTTGTGCTTGTAACTATTTGTTCATATTCTTCAATTCCTCTTTTATGTGTAGAAGAATGCTGTAGTAAAATAGGAGAATTGATGGTTTTAATTTTATATTTTTCCATGTACCAAGGTTCGCTCATGGGTGCATTAGGCAACAAACCACAATTGTAAATATTTAATGTACCAACAGTTTTGTCACTCATTATAATCTCAAGACCTTTCTTAAAACTTTCAAGCGTTTCTCCAGGCAAACCCATAATTATTTCTGTATATGATGGAATGCCAGCCTCTCTAAAAGAATTTGTCAAGTTTGAAAATTTATCAAATTTCAGATTTTCACGTTTTATTATATCAAGGGTAGTTTCATCAAGAGATTGTAAAGATAATGTTATAGCTCTGAATAAATCAGCAGCCTGCAATTCTTTTACAGTAGGAATGATTTTTTCTGATGAAAACTTTGCCCAATTTGTACGAAATGTTTGTGGATATCCTTTTTTCAGTTTTTCTTCTTTTAGTTTTGTTGCAATTCGTTTATCTCTATCCTGATAAATTCCAAAATTTGCATCACAGCAATCAATGTAAGGAATTTTGTTATCAGCAAACCATTCTATTTCTTTGAATAACCTATCTTCTGTCCATTTCCTCATTCTAGTTGCGGTTGCACTTCCCCAATCACAAAACGTACACAAATAGGGGCATCCACGATTAGTTTCCCACGAAGCTATCCAATCAATACCATCTACTTTATCAACTAAATCCCATACCATGTTTGACAAATATGGTGAGGGTAAATTTTCGAAATTTTCAATCCTTTTTTGAGGGGTAGTGGTAAAATCTTTCGTTGAAATTCCATTTACTTTGCTGTAATCTTTATCTTTGATATAGGATTCAAGTATGTTAGAAATAATGACTTCGCCCTCACCGTGAACCGCAATATCAATAAATGGATATTTTTTGAAAAAATCTCCAAGATTATTTGGAACTTGTGGTCCTCCAAATATTATAGTACATTTTGGATTTATTTTCTTTACTTGTTTAGCAAAAAGCGTTGTAATTTGCCAATTCCAGACATAACATGAGCATAATAAAATATCTGTATCCTTGCATTCTTCTACATTATTATCCAGGTTGTCCCTAAAAACAAAAGTTTTTTCAAATCTAAAATGTTTACTAAGATTTTTTTGGCTTTTGATATACCCAACAAGAAGTGCTACACTATAGGGAAAATGAATTCTGTGATTGTATATGTGATTAAATTGCGAGCTATTTACTTTAATCAAATTATTTTTTAATAAATTTTTTGCTATTTTATGTTTTGGGTTATTTTTTTGTGTAATTACCATATTTTCCAAGGTGGGTTTCCTGCATTCCATAATTTTTCTAGCTCTTCCTTATCTCTTATAGTATCAATAGGTTTCCAAAAACCTGTGTGTTTGTACGAACCTAGTTGTCCAAGATCAGATAATTTTTCTAGAGGATATTTTTCAAGGACAGTTGTGCTGTCTTTAATGTAATCAAATATTTCAGGCTCGAAAACACAAAAACCCCCATTAATCCAAGCAAGATCCCCGGAAGGTTTTTCTGTAAATTTTGTTACAACGTTACCATCTAATTGTAATGAACCGAATTTTCCAGGAGGTTGCACGGCAGTAACTGTTCCTTTAAAATTATTTTTTTCATGAAATTGAATTAATGATTTTACGTCAATATCTGAAACTCCATCGCCATATGTTAAACAAAAAGATCCATCTACATGTTTTTGAATTTTTTTTACTCTTCCACCAGTCATAGTATTTACACCCGTATCAACCAAGGTTACATTCCATGGCTCCGTGTTTGCTTGGCGAACCTCCATTTGGTTATTTTTCAGGTCAAAGGTAACATCTGAAGTATGAAGAATATAATTTGCAAAATATTCTTTTATTACATAACCCTTGTACCCTAGGCAAATTACGAAATCCGTAATGCCATGAGCTGAATAAATTTTCATAATATGCCATAGAATTGGCATTCCTCCAATCTCTACCATAGGCTTTGGTCTCAGGGTTGTCTCTTCACCAAGTCTAGTCCCACGACCACCAGCAAGTATTACAGCTTTCAAATTTTCATCACTACTCACTGAATTTTATTACTAATAATATTCATTTTCATTAAGGTTTTTGTGCTAATCTTTCTAGAATAATTAACTTTTCTTTGTTTCTTAACAAGATATCCAGGATTACAGAGTATCCAAAGAATACTTTTTGTAATAATTTTAAAACTTGGTTTTTCTGCAATTTTATTCTCATAATTAGTAGATGTTAGCGTAGTTGTACCTCTCAGCTTATAATCTAACCAGATTTTTAATTCTCTAAATCCATATATGACAAAAAACAGTAATGTGTTTCGAACAGCCAGAGATGGCTCAAAATTTGTTATCTTCATTGATAATTGATTTTTAAATCCATGAAATGCAATTTCCGGTTTTTTACCCATTATTGTTTGGCCACCTAAATGATGTACTATGGATTTTGGAACAAGAATCGATTTATAGTCAATCATCCACGCTCTCCAGCTTATATCAACGTCTTCAAATGATACGAAAAATTTTTCGTCAAATCCATCAAGTTCCTCAAATACATTCTTACGAATCAACATTGATGCCCCTCTAGCACTGGAAATTTCTCTTATTTCATTAATTTTTGTTGTTGAATTATACACAACACCTAGCTGATCAATAAAATCTCCGCTAGAATCTATGCTTCCATCCAATCGTAACAAAAGACTTTGGCATATAGCAATTTTTTTATCTTTTTCTATTACTTTAACCATTTCAGAGATAAAATTTGGAGTGACAACAGTATCATTATTCAAAAATAATAGATATTTGCCACTTGCAATTTTTGCACCAATATTATTTGGTTCAGCAAAACCCCTGTTTGAATCAAGTTTTAGTATAATTATAGAAGGATAATTTTTTGTGATAAATTCTATGGTTCCATCAGTTGAGTTATTGTCAACAAGAATTATTTCAAAATTTTCATAGTTCACTTTAGCAAGTGATTCTAAACATTTCTCAAGAAGTGCTTTTCCATTATAATTCACAATAATAACTGATACTTTTGGAAATGACATGTGTTTTAGAATAATTTTTGCACATAAAACTATATTGGATATTGTTAACGGCTTTGACGAATTTTGTTCAGATAAAAGGTAAGAATCTTATCAGAAGCCCAAGATGGAGTTGAGGTAAGCAATTTCATTCCAAGTTCAATTGTCTTCCTTTTTACAGGTTTTATTTTTTGATATCGCAGTAATTCATCAGTGTATTTATTTTGGAGTGAATCATCAAGTTGCGTCAAAATTTCATTTCTTATTTCCTGAATATAATCCAAAGTTTTTGAGATGTTTTTGTGAGATAATTGATCTGTGTGAACTCTATATTTTACTAGTGGTTTTGAAATTAAATGAAACCTAGTGGAATATAGTAATGCGGAATGTAGAAAAAAATCATAGTCTATTGCAACAGGATCAGCAAGTTCCCTTATTGTACATTTTTCAAGCAAATGCGTTGAAATTAATGTAGTATTCACATTGATCTGTTGCCCATCTAATAATCTGACATTATAATCGAAAACAGAAAGTTCGTTATAGTTAGATTCATGAAATTCTCGAAGAATCTTACCTGCATCATCTATTATATTCCAGTTTGAATACAAGATTGTATTATCACTGTGTTTTTTTGCTTCACCTACTAGAGTTTCAATCGTATACGGATACATTATATCATCTGGTGAAAACCATTTTAGCCAGATGCCTTTGCTCTTGCTTATTCCGAAATTTAGAGATGATGCAAGCCCTTGATTTTCTTGTGAAAAAATACGAATCTTATTGGAATATTTTTTTAAAATATCTAAGGATGAGTCTTCTGATCCGTCATCTATCGCTATAATCTCAATGTTTTCATACGTTTGATTAAGAATAGAATCTAAACATTCTTCCAAGTATTTCTCTGAGTTATAAACTGGAATTACAACCGAGACAAGATTACTATTAGTCATTATTCTTGTATATTTTTATGAAATTATAATCTTAATGAATTGTTTACAATCTGTCTTTAACGAAATCAATTGACCGTATAGGAGATGGATCAATGCCTAATCCGACAGCATAATAAATTGTACTGTAATCTAGCATGTAAATTAGGCACATAACTTTTGATAAAATATTACCATCGATCGTCTGGATTTCTTTATATTTGATATCATTTACCTCAAAATATTCACGTAGTATTTTCCACCTCTTTTTGGTTTTAATGTGATCATCCTTACCCTCAATCATTATAGGAACCACACTAGATGGTCTTTCCCATGAAACAATTCCGTTATGACTACTTTCAACTACATTTTCAGCTATTGCATGAGTTTTTGCGTTTTCCTGCAAAGAGTTCTTGAAACGAATAGCAACAGTCTCCAATCCTTGTGGATAGTATATTACAGGAATTCCAGTTATCCAGTTAGCCAAATTAACAGATGGGTTGGAATCATCAAGATTTGTAGATGAAATTTCTTCGTAGGTACGTTCTAGTTGCTCTAAAGAATTGATTATGTCTTGTTTTGTTATTGGTATGATTGAATTTAGAGTTTTCAGAATTGAATATACATAACTCGGAAATGAAGCCCTGGGAGAATGTATTTGAGGAAGTTTTCTAAATTCAACATTGTTTTTGGTACAAAAAGATTCTATCATTCCGCCTGATGAAAAGGCAATTACTTTGCAATTTTTTTTATTTGCAGATTCTAATGTAGTGATGGTTTCAATTGTGTTTCCTGAGACACTT
>Ga0310345_10004127_pt1 | contig 13362 bp, 10 predicted proteins | sample HC15DNA20500_MG_FD_204667 | JGI IMG/M metagenome (GOLD analysis project Ga0310345, IMG submission 204667) | Marine microbial communities from station ALOHA, North Pacific Subtropical Gyre - HC15-DNA-20-500_MG | ecosystem: Environmental > Aquatic > Marine > Oceanic | place: Pacific Ocean: North... | reverse complement strand
TGAGCTAATATTGAATTATATGGATTCAAAAAGAATTTTTGTTGGGCTAATTATACTAGTGCTGACCGTGTTTTCAGCGACTCACTTACATGCCCAGAATGTTCAAAGTCTGTCAGGTGCTAATTTGGCTACCATCAATGTAGATGATTTATCTGATCAAGACATTCTCAACTACATGAAACAAGCTGAGAATAGCGGTTTTACAGAACAGCAACTTGAAGCAATGGCGCGTCAACGCGGAATGCCAGAATCTCAAATTTCGAAATTGAGAAGAAGAGTAGAGCGACTGCGAATGGGTGTTGGAATGAATCCTGAATCAGAACTCAAGCCTACAAATACTAGTGGTCGTCAAGAAGTAATTTTTAATGAAGGTGATGTCTTTGGTAAACTTGGGGGAAACAATCTTGAAGAAAACTTGACGGAAGAGGAGAAAAAGATTTTTGGCTATGATCTTTTTCATTCTGATGTTTTAACCTTTGCTCCTAATCTAAATATTCCAACACCGGACGATTATGTGCTAGGCCCTGGCGATGAAGTAATTATTGATTTATGGGGGGCAACGCAGCAATATATTTCTTTAGAGGTTACCCCCGAAGGTTATGTTAGGCCTGAGAACTTAAGTCCTGTATATGTGAATGGCTTAACAGTAGCAGAGTTGCGCGAAAAGGTTGGTGAGCGATTAAGCCAAATTTACAGCGGAATTAAAGGGACTAACGGACAAGCACCATCAATTTTTTACCAAGTAAGCCTTGGTAAAATTCGTACGATAAACGTAGCCATTGTAGGAGACGTAAATAGCCCAGGTAATTATGCGCTTAATTCCCTTTCGACAGTTTTTACAGCTCTTTATGCAGCTGGTGGTCCATCTGAGAATGGAACCTTTAGAAGGGTTCGTCTTATTCGAAACAACAAACTGGTAAAAGAGGTCGATCTATATGAGTTTTTAGTTACGGGTATTAAGCAAGGCGATGTTCGAGTAAAAAGTGGCGATGTGGTTTTGGTTAAATCATATACCAACCGGGTTGAAATAGATGGCGAGGTTAAGAGAACAGGTCTTTTTGAATTAACAGAAGGAGAAAGTTTCAATGACCTTTTAGAATATGCTGGTGGCTTTACCAATACTGCCTATAGGTCGTTGGTAACGGTGAGAAGAAGTGGTCAAAGAGAACGCGAGGTTATAGACATTACTTCCGATGAGTTTGCCTCATTCCAACCGAAAGACGGAGATGTGTTCCAAGTTACCCCAATTCTTGACAGGTATAAAAACCGCGTTCAAATTGAAGGAGCCGTTTATCGTGAAGGCGAATATCAGTTGACTGATCGATTAACCTTAAAGCGACTTATTGAAAAGGCCGATGGCTTAAGAGGAGATGCCTTCCTTACTAGAGCGACAATTTATAGAACCAACGAAGATTTCTCACAAAATACTGTTCCAGTTGACTTAGGGAAATTGATGTCTAGTCAAATAGAAGATATTCCATTGATGAGAGAGGACTTGGTGCGCATAAGTTCTATTTACGACCTAAAGGAAGAGTATTATGTGTCCATTTCTGGTGAAGTACTTGAAGGAGGTGTTTACCCTTTCTTCAATACAATGACAGTTCAAGACCTAATTATTATTGGAGGTGGATTAACAGAAGGTGCTAGTGGTTCTATGGTGGAAATTTCTAGACGAAATAAGGACGCCAACCTGAATACAACTGCTGAAATCATTACGATACAAATTGACAAAAGCCTTTCTATAGATACTGAGGATAGAAACTTAGAGCTTCAACCATTTGACCAAGTGTATATAAGAAAATCACCAGGTTATACAGTGCAACAACAAGTCTCGGTTGAGGGTGAGGTTGGTGCTCCGGGGACATATTCCATAAGTAGAAAGGATGAACGAGTTTCGGATATCATTAAAAGAGCTCAAGGAATAACGCAGTATGCTTATCCAGAAGGGGCAATTCTGATTAGGCAGACAGAGTTTTCAGCCAATAAATCTAATGGTGAAATTTCCCAGCAATACCTTCAGCAATTGAGGGCTAAGCTACTAAGTGAAGAATCTGAATTGAAAAATATCAGTCAAGAGCGTTTAATCGAAAGATTGAACAAGGTGGAGAATCGTGCGAACTCTAATTCTGAAGAAGACTTGGTGGGAAGTAGAGTTAAAAGAGATTTGATTGAAGATATTGCCGAGCAGGATTCTTTAATCAGAGACATTGAACTAAAGGAAGAGGAGCCAGTAGCATTAGATTTAGTAAAGATTCTAGATGAACCAGGCTCTAAGTATGATTTCATTGTTAAACCGGGTGATGTTATTTCGGTTCCTGGAAGGTTAGAAACTGTTCGCGTAGCTGGGGAGGTGACCTCACCACTTAATTTACGATATGACAAATCCTTCAATTTTAAAGACTATATTTATCAATCTGGGGGCTTTTTAATTACCGCTAAACGAGGTAGAAGTTATGTCCAGTATCCAAATGGAGAACGACAGGGTGTTAAAAGGTTCTTGTTTTTCAAAATGTACCCTAAAATTGAACCGGGCTCGACAATATTTGTGAGTAGGAAAAAGGAAAAGCAACCGATGCGTTTACAAGAGGTGTTGGCTATTACATCTAGTCTTGCTACTATTGTCTTCTTGGTTGACAGGATTACAAATTGATGACTCACTCACTATTTTATGGCGAATGCCTCTTGCTTAAGTGAATTATACAAGAATTTAATATTGAGAAGGAAATTCATACTAGGCAAAGGAGTCAGTGAATTTCCAATCCATAATTGCCATTACTGGTTCAATTGCAACAATGGCTTTGGTTGTTGATAGGTTGGGTAATTAGGTTAATGGTTCATTACCTCTCCTTTTCGAAGTATAATTTTTGTAACGAAATTATAAGATCTCCTAGAATCGTATAAATAAATTCGATAGAAATAAAATCATGGAAGAATCAAAAAAAAATGACGAGATAGCGTTATATGATTTATTGCATATTCTGTTGTTAAATAGGAAGAAAATTTTTATTGTTTTCCTTTCATGTAGTTTCTTTGGCTTATTTTTTTCGTTCCTCATGCCAAAAAGGTATACGTCCAGTTCAACTTTCGTTACATCTTATTCTTCAGACAATACTGGGAGTAGTATCAAAGGTTTAGCTTCACTTGCTGGCTTGAACCTAAACTCTCAAATGAACGGATATGAGTTACCAACTGAAATTTTTCCTAAAATAATTGAAAGTGTATCCTTTCGATTTGCGTTGCTTTCTGCAGAGGTGAATGTTTCTGAAAGTGAGAAAGTTTCCTACAAGAGATATTATGAAAATTATTATAATATGTCATTTACTGAAAAGGTCCCACACTTTATTGTAGGAATTCCGTATAAGATTATTGGTTTTTTTAGTGATAGGTCTGACATAAAGGAAGATTATTCACTTGTAGAAAATGATAAAATTATTAGGCTAAGCGAATTAGATCGAAGGCATTTAACAAGAATAAAAGATCAGTTAGATATAAACTATAGTAAAGAAGATGGTTCAATCAGGCTGAAATTCGATATGCCAGAAGCAATTATGTCAGCTCAAATGGCTCAATCTGCGCTAGATTTGCTTCAAGAAAGATTATTAGATTACAAGATAAAACAAAGGAATACTCAACTGGATTTTGCGCAGCAACTGTATAAAGATAAGAAAGCGGAGTTTATCTTAGCGGATAAGAAACTTTCAGAATTCAACGATGAGAATTTAGTTCTGACAACAGAAACATCAAAGGGTAAACAAAGATTACTTCAGTCTGAATTAGATGTAGCTTTTAACGTATATAGTGAGGTAGCTGCAGAATTGGAAAGAATTAAATTAAAGGTAAATCAAAATGCTCCAGTTTTTGTGATAATAGATCCAGTCACTTTACCTCTATACAAACAATCTCCCAGAAGAATCTTGATGTTTTTGGTTTATGGATTCTTAGGTACAATAGGATACTGTCTTTTTCAAATAATGAAACTTTTGATTAGTAGGAGTTGGATTCCTTCAAACGACTAAAGAGTGATGGTTTTTTAAAAGGCGTTTTAACTCTATCGAGTGGGGTTTTTATCGCTCAACTAATCCCTCTAATGGTTGCGCCAATCCTAAGTCGCATTTATACTCCAAATGATTTTGGACGACTTACGATTTATTTGTCAGTAATACAGGTATTGGGAAGCATAGCCACCGGACGATATGAACTGGCGATTGTTTTACCGAAGAAGAATAGGGATGCATTGAACCTTACCCGGTTATCCATTACTATTTCTCTTTCACTAGCTGTTTTTCTGTTTTTGATCATGGCTACCGTGGGAAGAAATAGGATCGCATTTTTTTTGGGAGACCCTGATCTGGCATCTTGGGTTTTGCTTATCCCATTTCAGTTATTATTTATAGGTGTATGCAATGCGCTCAATTTCTACTGCATAAGGAAGAAACGGTTCAAGATAGTATCGCAAAGCAATGTGGTAAGGTCGGGGAGTACAAACCTGACTCAGTTAGGATTAGGGTTTGCAGGTTATTTACCTGTAGGGCTTATTTTAGGACAGTTTGTTGGTCAGGTATCAGGATCATTGATGTTTTCACTTCGTGCTAGAATTGCACTAAAAATCGATCTTCTTAAAGACTCCAGAAGGACTGAATTAGTCAATTTAGCAAAGCGTTACATAAGTTTCCCTAAGTTTTCTTTGCCAGGTATTTTCGTCAATATGCTTTCCATCAATATTTTTAACTTATTCATTGGGAAGATTTTTGGTCTGGCTAATCTAGGTCAGTTTTCTTACTCGTTTAGATATTTGACTATCCCGGCTGGGTTGATCGGCAATGCATTTGCTCATGCAATGTTTCAAAATCTATCCGAAAAGTGGAGCAAGCAGGAAAGTATTTCGACTGAGCTAATTAAAAGCTTAAAAAAGCTCTCTATAATAACTGTCTTAATTTTTATTCCTGCCTTTTTCGTTGTTGAAGATCTCTTTGTGATCATTTTTGGAATCGAATGGAAAATAGCTGGTGAGCTTGCACAAATTATAATTCCATTAGTTGCTATTAGGTTCGTTGTATCACCCATTTCAATTGTATTGTCAGTCACGGAAAATCAAAAGCAAGAATTTATTTTACATTTTTCAATTTTTGTTAGTACTGTAATTGTCTGTCTGTTAGGGCTTGTTTTAGGGCTATCTTTTAGGAATATACTTTATTTGTATACTTTAATATTATCAAGTGTTTATCTAATAGTCTTATATTGGATTATAGTTATTGTGAAATCGCGAGAATCCAATGAATCATACTAGCCTGGAGAAGGTTTACTAAAAAGAATTGATGAAAACTAGGGGAATTTTGAAGGGGTTAGTATTGGGTTTGGTAAAAGTTTTTGTTCATCCAGTTTTACAAATCTTTTTCGATTCAAAATATTTAAAAGGCAAGTTTTTTGACAACTCGTTTCAAGGATATATTTGGGGATTAAAATCCATATGGTTCAACAATGTTCTGCGATTGTCAAAACCATTGAAATGGCCTTCATCTTTTCGTGTAAGCATCTCAGATGATAAAAGATTAATGTTTGACCCCAGCGATTTAAATAATTTTTTTTCATTTGGTATATATTTTCAGAATTTTTCGGCAGATATATCAATAGGAAAAGGGACTTATATTGCACCTAACGTTGGAATTATAACTTCTAACCATAACCCAAAGAATTTAGATGAGCATTTAGAGGGTCGACCTGTTATTATCGGTGAAAACTGTTGGTTGGGCATGAATTCTATTATTTTACCTGGTGTGACTTTAGGTGCCAATACTATTGTGGGGGCAGGTAGTGTGGTTACAAAAAGTTTTCCAAAAGGGAATTCTGTTATTGCAGGTAACCCCGCAAGAATCATAAAAACACTTAATTGAAATGAAAATATGTACTATAGTTGGAGCTAGACCCCAATTTGTAAAAGCAGCTGTGTTGTCAAGGTTGATTAAGGATGTAGACTCTTTGAAAGAAGTCATCATTCACACGGGTCAGCATTTTGATCAAAATATGAGCGATGTGTTTTTCGAGGAGATGGAAATTCCGAAGCCAGATTACAATCTGGCTATATCAGGTGGTTCTCATGGAGTTATGACTGGTAAAATGCTCGGAGAAATTGAGCAAGTACTAATAAAGGAAAAGCCGGATTTGGTGTTGGTTTACGGAGATACCAACAGCACCTTGGCTGGGGCTCTGGCTGCTAAAAAACTACACATAAAACTCGCTCACGTAGAAGCAGGTTTGAGAAGTTTTAATATAGAAATGCCAGAGGAGATAAACAGGATTTTGACAGACCGCATTTCTGATTTACTTTTTTGCCCTACTGATACTGCAAGAGTCAACCTGGAAAGAGAAGGTTTTGGTAATTTTGAAGGAAAATTTATCACCTCGGGAGATGTGATGCTTGATGCGGTCAATTTCTACAAGGAAAAGGCGACTAAAACTAGTACGATTTTAGAACATCTTGGATTAATCAGTGGGAAATATACCCTGGCCACTATTCACAGGGCTGAGAATACCAATTCCCCTTGGAAACTGAAGGAAATAGTATCAGGTTTCAATAAGATAGCCAAAGACAATCGCCTAATAGTTCCGCTTCACCCCAGAACTTCAAAGCTTATAAAAGAATATGATCTGCTCGTAGAGTTCGAACAAATTCATCCAGTGGGATATTTCGATATGATTGTGCTGTGTCAAAATGCTGCACTTGTCATTACAGACAGCGGAGGACTTCAAAAGGAGGCGTTCTTTTTAGAAAAACCCTGCCTCACCATTAGAGATCAGACCGAATGGACTGAGCTTTTAGAAATGGGTGTAAATGAACTTGTTGCTGCCGATGCCAAAGATATAGTTAAAGCATATAATCAGGTTAAAACTAAGAATTTTGATTTTAGCTTAAAGCCCTATGGTGAAGGCAAAGCAGGGGAAAACATTCTTGCTCACCTGATACAGAATAATTAAAGAAAAGCCGTGACACGGAAGAAATTCTATATTATCTCTCCTTATTTTCCACCAGAAAATGTCATTGGTGCTTACCGTCCTTACGGTTTAGCTGAATATTTGGATAAAGAAATATTCGACATTTATGTATTGACCACAAAGAAATACCCCTTTGACAATAACTTAAGTCTAAATCTCAGTTCTCAGGAATATCAGGTTGAGGAGAAGGGGTACTTACCTGGCTTTTTGACCAAAGGAGTCTTTGCCAAATTCTGGAGAAAATTTATAAGCTTTCAATATCGATTTGCGGGCCTTTTAGATCCACGTATTTTCTGGGCCTTAAGAGTTAAGAAATCGTTGAAAAAATCAATCAGTAAAGAGGGCGGTGAGGTCATTCTATTTTGTACTTACACGCCTTTGGCCTCTCTTATACTTGGTTATTGGATAAAAAAATCAATCCCAAATGTTTATCTGATTTTAGACTTTCGCGATTTATGGGCGGGTAACCATTATGTTAAGCTTGTCTCTTTGGCTGAAAAGTTCGCCCAACGATTTGAAAAATCGATGGTTCTAAAAGCCGATTTGGTTACTGTTATTTCTAAAGGTATGGCAGAAGATATTAGGGAAAGGTATCCTTCCATTGACCCGTACCCTCTTTTCAATGGATATATACAAGGCCCCAACGAGGATGTTGATCAAGCATTACATGATGCACAGAATGAACACTTTGAGATTCTCTATACGGGTATGCTATATCAGGGTATCAGAGATCCGGAGCCCCTTTTCAAAACCATTGCTTTATACAAAAGTGACTTTCCGAAACTTATATTGATCAAATTCTACGGGACAAATGAAAATCAGGTGCTGCCCTTGGCAGAGAAGTACGGAATTCAGGAGAATATTAAGGTGTATAAGAGTGTGTCCAGAGCTGAAATTTTAAAGTACCAAGCCAGGGCAGATGCATTATTGTTTCTGGAGTCAGGCGACCCAATAATAAAGGGAACTCTGCCTGGTAAGTTATTTGAATATCTTATAGCTAAAAGACCAATACTCGCACTGGGTATTACCAAAAATCAGGAATCAGGAGAACTAATTACAAATACCGGAACGGGTTATGTCTGCGGTAATAATACTGATCTAATAAAGAACTCGATAGAGGAGCTAATGAAGGGCAGTAATGACTTGATCCGGAATGAAGAACTAATAGCATCTTATAACCGAAGCGCTCAGGTTCGTCAATTTCAAGACTTCTTAATGGAAAGGAAAACTGAAAACGCCCTTTTTTGAAGAATTTAGCATTTATATGTTTTTTTGCCTTTCAAGGATTAATTACGCACGTAATTTTTCCCGTACCACCATATCTATTGTTCTTTTCTTTAGCATGCGTTTTTGTTATTGCTTCACGAGCTAAAACAGTCCAGTTGAATGCCTGGACGGTATTTTTGCTATTGTTTTCGTTTCTCTATTTTTTGCTTTCTCAGGTAGTATTAGAGGTAGAGGTAAAAAGACTGATTCCGATTCTGCTACAATTCGTGATTCTTATTTTTATGCTGTCGATCACTCAAATTGATAAGAATCTTTACCAAAAAACTTTGATATTTTTACTAGTGTCGTCTGTGGTCATTTTCTTTTTAGACACTGTTTGGAGGCTGACCCACCCGGAACTTGAACGAATAGGTGTTAACATCGATCAAGGTGAATTTGCCTACCTATATGCATTCAAGTCGAATAGTCTTATTTATTCAGATACCAATGTGATGGCCATACATTTGTTATGCCTTATGTTTTTCTTTGTAGTTGCCAAGCAGCTAGGAAAACTAAAAGTTCGAAACATATGGCTATGGACGTTAGGTGTACTCATAATATTTACGTTCTCACGGGCGGGCATCATTTCAATGCTTCTTGGTCTGTTACTCATTTATTTTCAGAAAATGAACATAATCTTCAAGGTAGTGTTTTTTATTTTCGGAATTTTCGGAATTGTTTGGAGCCTTGGAACTTTTGATTTTACAAGCTTTGAGGACGGAAGCTTTCGGTCCAAACTATTTATTTTTGATAACTTTCTCTCTTATTTGGAGGTGCAGACCGCAGAGAGTTTCCTTTTCGGTAATGGCTTATATCAATCTAACAAGGCAACAGGTATTTATTCACACAACCTGTTAATAGTCCTGTATGTTGAAACCGGGATTTTCGGCTTTATTTTTTATCTGTCCTATTTAGGAGTTTTGGTAAATCACGCAGGTAAAAAATTCCTTTATGTACTCTTCCCTGTATTGTTGGCTTCAATGGGAGGTGCCCTTTTATCATTTCCATTATTGTACTCTTCAGCTCATCTCTTGAACGATAAAACATTAAAAACAGACTAGACACGAGATGTGCGGAATAGCAGGATATTACTCATCAGAGTTTCAATTATCTCGGCAGGATTTGTCGAAAATGTCTTTGGCTCTTGAATACAGAGGCCCCGATTTTGAAGATTTCTTTGTAAAACAAGATAACGACCAGAACATAGGCTTAGCCCACAGAAGACTCTCTATTATTGACATAAGCAAGTTGGGAAATCAGCCTATGTATTTTGAAAACCTCGTGATGGTATTCAATGGTGAGGTTTACAACTATGTTGAAATAAGAGAAAAACTATTAAAGAAAGGCTACAAGTTCATTTCCAATTCTGATACAGAAGTTGTTATTAAGGCATTTCACTGCTATGGTAAAGAAGCTGTAAACCAATTCATTGGCATGTTTGCCTTTGCTATATATGACCAGATCAGCCAAAAGCTCTATCTGGGAAGAGACAGATTTGGAGTAAAACCCCTTTTTATTTACAGAGACAATAACACACTCTGTTTTGCCAGTGAGCTTAAGTCTTTAATGAGTATAGAACAGCTCCCTTTGGGCATAAATAATAAAAGCGTAAATGCCTATTTACGTTTTGGCTACGTTCCCCATAACGAAAGCATATTTAAGAATGTCTCTAAGTTGAAACCAGGTAGTATTGCCGAACTTGATATAAATAATGGTGCTATTACTCAGGTTGACTACCAGTACTGGAGTCTTGATGATGCGTTTAGCATACCTAAACGAAGTATATCATTGGAAGAGGCTCAGGAGGAACTGAGAGAGTTGCTTATGTCTTCTTTTCAGTACCGAATGGTGGCAGATGTAAACGTTGGGGTATTCCTTAGTGGAGGTTATGACAGTAGCCTGGTAGCTGGCATGTTGGTCAAAGAATCAGGTGTTTCTTTGAATACCTTCACAATCGGTTTTGACGACCCCAGATACAATGAAGCTCCTGCGGCCAGAAAAGTGGCAGAGTATCTCGGCACGAATCATGAAGAAGTGATTTGTACGGAAAATGATGCTTTAGGAATCGTTGAAAGACTCCCGTTTATATATGATGAGCCTTTTGCAGATTCATCTGCAATCCCTACTATTCTGGTGAGCCAGATGGCATCTGAAAGAGCCAAAGTTGTACTTTCTGCTGATGGTGGAGACGAAATGTTTGGTGGTTATAGTAAGTATGAGTACGTCCAGAGAATTTTCGGCTATGTAAATCAAATACCAGGTTTTCTCAGGTCTGGTGTAGGTGCTGGCCTGACCCAAATGTCAAAGTCGGGGATTCTGAAAGCCAACGCTTTGAGTAAGGCGAACAAGATGGGTGATTTACTTTCAGAAAAAGACACCTCCAAACATGCCGATATTCTCTCCAGATATTTATCTGATGAAGATTTACGCTTTTTAGGAATTACGGAAGGTTTCTACAATAACCGCCTACTTGATAAAATCCTTAGAGAAGACATGTCGCATTTGGATGGTATGAGAAGAATAGATTTCGAAACCTATCTGCCTGACGACATACTTTGTAAAGTTGACAGGGCTACTATGTCGGTTTCAATTGAAGGCAGGGAACCCTTTTTGGACCATAGAATTCTGGAATTGGCAAACTCTTTTCCTGAAGAGTTTCTAATCAACAATGGTAGCAAGAAGTTTATTCTGAAGGAGCTTGCCCATCAGTATATTCCCAAAGAATTGCTCGATAGGCCTAAAGCGGGTTTTGCTGTGCCACTTGACTCATGGTTGCGAAGCCCTTTGCGATCTATTTTACTTGACAGCTTAGACAAAAGTTTTTGCCACACCTTTGGCTTTGACCATGGTAAACTACAAAAATTGCTAAGTCAATTTGAAAATAACAAAGGGGCATATGCTACAGCCAATAAATTATGGTCAATGCTAATGCTGGCAATGTGGCAAAATCAATGGCAGAGGAAATAACATCCATGAAAATCGCATTTCTTGTTTCCTCGCTGAAAAAGTGTGGGCCAACAAAGCAGCTGTTTTACCTTACCAGTCTGCTAGTTGAGAATGGTAATGAGGTTACAGTGGTCACTATCGGGTTTGAACCCGAAGAAACATTGCTTCCACAGTTTGTAAAGACAAATGTGAAGGTAATTCAGCTAGAAATCCCGCTGTCTCGAATCGCACTTAAGGCAAATAAGTTGAAACGAGCGTTTCTACAGATAAAGCCAGACGTAGTTCATTCCCACCTGATAAAGGCAGATTTTCTTTCAACATTATTTTTACGCAAAAAATATCAACGCATCGCTACAGCCAGAAGCTATGCCTTTGAGGACTACTCGATGAGTTATGGCAAATTTTGGGGTTCCATTATGTCAATGGCCCAAATGTATTGTTTTAAGCGAATGGATGGAGTATATGCCGTTTCTGAGACACTAAGCAATAAACTTAGAAAAAAGGGCGTAGAATCTGAGACTATTTATAACAGCATTGATGTTGGAGAAAGGAATGTGATAAAATCTCAATCTGCTGATATCAGGAAATCACTCGGCATTGATGATGAGGCCATTGTCATCGTTTCGGTTGGAAACCTAATTCCATTGAAAAACAGCCAGGTATTATTAGAATGGTTTAACGAGTATAAAAAGGGTCGGAATTGTTATTTATGGATGTTGGGTGAAGGGGTGCAAAAGGCCGAATTTGTAGCAAAGTATGCAGATAGCCAGACCCATTTTTTCGGTCAGGTACCTAATGTCCCGGATTATCTAAATGAGAGCAACCTTTTCGTTTCCTGCTCATTGTCTGAAGGCCTGCCCAATGCCGTCTTAGAGGCGCTACTCCATGAGCTTCCTGTAGTTCTAAGTGATATCGACCAGCATAAAGAGATACTTTCCAAAGATGATCGATGCGGAGAGTTGTTTGAATTAGAAAAACAGGCTAGTTTCACGCGTCAAATGGAACAGGCTCTAAATCGCATCAAAAACGGGGAGTATAATCCTGATATGGCAAGAAAACTTGTTGAAGATCATTTTGACAGAAAAAAAATGGTGGCAAGTTATATGGAAGTCTATAGCCGTTTAGGAAATAGGAATGAAGATTGAAAACAACTCAAAAATTCTTGTCACAGGTGGCTCAGGGTTCATAGGAACAAACCTCATGGAGTACTTGTTGGCTCAGGATTATGAGGTAATCAATATAGATTTTACTCCTCCTAAGCGTAAAGATCATGATGATTATTGGCAAGATTGTGATATTAGGGAGTTTGAAAAACTCAATGCGATTGTTGCCGATTTTAATCCTACGCATGTCATTCATCTGGCTGCCAGAACAGATCTGAACGGACAATCACTGGAAGATTATAATAGCAATACGTTGGGGGTGCATAATCTCGTAAAATCACTCAACCAACTTACATTACTGAAAAGCGTGGTCATTGCTTCCTCTATGCTGGTTTGCCGATTGGGATATCAGTATAAGGATATGGAGGACTATGATCCGCCAAATTTTTATGGTGAAAGCAAGGTTCAAACTGAGAAAATCACTCGTGCAGAAGCCAAATTCAAATGGGTCCTAGTAAGACCAACTTCCATTTGGGGGCCTTGGTTTGGTGAACCTTATCGTAACTTCTTTGATATAGTTTTGGCTCAGAGATTTTTTACCAGTAAACGCTTTGCAGTAAAGACTTATGGGTATGTGAGCAATGCAATAGAACAAATCATTGCATTGCTACAAGATGAACAGGCTAAAGGTGGTACCTACTATTTGGGTGACTACCAGCCAACGCCTATTACAGCCTGGGCATACGAAATTGCTGAGATGGCAGACATAAAGAAACCAATTCTGTTTCCTTACTTCATTTTTAAGACTGCAGCATTGGTAGGTGATCTACTAAATTCCATTGGAATTCCGTTTGTGATGTCTAGTTTTAGGCTGAAAAATATGACCACAAATAATGTGGTCCATTTGGGTGATACACAGGCCATTGTTGGAAACAATTCAGTGTCGAGACTGAAAGGTACCAGAATAACATTAGATTGGTTAATTAAATATAAGTCAGAAAATAGAAAGTAATATGAAAAAGGCATTGGTATGTGGAGCCGGAGGGTTCATTGGCGG
>Ga0310345_10004126_pt1 | contig 13363 bp, 9 predicted proteins | sample HC15DNA20500_MG_FD_204667 | JGI IMG/M metagenome (GOLD analysis project Ga0310345, IMG submission 204667) | Marine microbial communities from station ALOHA, North Pacific Subtropical Gyre - HC15-DNA-20-500_MG | ecosystem: Environmental > Aquatic > Marine > Oceanic | place: Pacific Ocean: North... | reverse complement strand
CCGGCCGCCGGTCACGGTGATGCCGCCCGGCGCGGTCTGGCCGGCCACGGTGACGTCGCCGTTGATCTGGATCTGGTCCTTCAGGTCGATCTGGCCGCCGACCTCGAACACGACGATGCGCTTCTGGTCGAGATCCTCGAGCGCCCAGCGGAGCGACCCGACACCGGAATCGTCGAGATTGGTCACCTTCACCACTTCGCCGCCACGGCCGCCCTTAGTCTGGGCTCCAAAGCCCTGAGCTCCTTCGAAAGCCAACATGTGCTACGTTCTTCCCTATTCCCTGGATCGCCCGACCATTCCCCGATCGCCGGATCCGATTTGGCATTTGCGGACCGATCCCCGGCCCCATTCCGACGTGATGCATATCCAGCCCGATCTGCTTGCGCAGTCCCTCAGGGCGTGACGCCACGTCGCTAAGTGGAAATCCGCCATTGATCGGCGGAGCCTTACCGAAACTCGCGAAATCCGCCGCGAATGGCGGGAACGAGGGGCAGGCTAGACCGCGAAACTTTCCCGACCCGTTAACGGGCTGGAGGCCGCCACACGACAAATCGTCGCACCCGCCCCGCTCCCGTCCCGCAGCCCGCGAAACCTTCGTTTCCAGCCGAACCGGCTCCTTCGCGATCGATCACAGCGCAAGGATCGACCGATTCCCCGGCGAAAACCCGGCAATTTCACGCCGGTCCCACCGCCCGACCCCCAATCCGCACCGCAATCACGTTTTTCCTGTCATCAACGCAAAGCCTGCGGCATGCTCAATGGGCCGGCGTTGGAGCCGATGTCATTTTCGGTCGCATTTTACCGACATCGTTCCACCGAACCGGCGGGTGCGCCGTTCAAGTGCACATGAACGGCATCGGTATCAGGTTCCAGGGAGCGTTATCCCAATGCACGATTTCAAAATACTTGCTTTGACCAAGGCAACGGGAGGTATTGCCCTCTACAATCGGCTCCTTTTGTCCGAGCTCGACAAGATGGGCGTGGTTTCGCACACGCTATGTTTGTCGGAGGAAGCGGAATCCTATGCGCAAAGCCTCACCGAACTCGGCCTCGGTGCGGAGGCCATGCACATGGCGCGCTACAGCATCGACCCGTTGGGAGATGTGAGGGTTCTGAAGCGAACGCTCCGCCTCGTGCGCGACCTCGACGTGGACGTGGTGATCTGCCACGGCAGCAAGGCCGGCTTCATCGGACGCGCGGTCGGGCTCATCACCGGTCGACCGATCATCTATCGGCAGGCTTCGCTGCCATTCCTGAAGCGGGTGCAGGGCCGCAAGGCATCGCTCTACTGGGCGCTCGACTTCGCGGCGAAATGGTTCGGCGGCCATGTCGTGACCTTGACCGACTATGCCCGGCGCCAGACCCTTGCCCACAAGCTCGTCCGCCCCGACCGGATCAGCGTGATCCGCACCGGGGTAGATATCGACCGCTTCCGGCCCGCCGAGGATCGCGCCGCGCGGATACGCGCATTGGGTCTCGACCCCGATCGCCCGGTGGTCGGCTGGATCGGGCGGATCGAGCCGCAAAAGGCGCCGCTCGATTATGTCGACACGTTGCGGCGGGTCGCCGGGCGCCATCCGGAGGCGCAGTTCGTCCTTGCCGGCGAAGGTCGCCTGCGCGGCGAGGTCGAGGCCGCGCTCGCGGCGGCCGGCCTGTTGGACCGAGTCGCCATGCTGGGCTGGCAAAGCGCGCCCGAGCAGGTATTGCAGGCCCTCGACGTCTACGTGCTGACCTCGCATTGGGAGGGGCTGCCGCTGACCTTGCTCGAGGCCATGGCCTGCGGCTGCTGCTGCTTGACCACGGATGTCGATGGCTGCGCCGAGGCGATCGAGGATGGGGTCAGTGGACGACTGGTCGCGGCGGGGGCGACCGAGGACCTGGCGTCGGCGCTCGATGACGTGCTGCGCGATCCCGGCCTGCGGCGCCGCTATGCCAGCGCGGCGCGCCAACGCACCGTCGCCCTGTTCGACAAGACCGAGATGGTCGCCAAATGGATCGAGCTTCTCTCCAATGTGACCGCCGGGAAATCCCGCGCGCGGGGAACGCCGCGGCCGATCATCCCCGCTCGATCCCCCTCGGAGGGCAGCTGAATGTCGCCGCGGGACCTTCCCGAGGCCGGCGCCGTGTCGAGCGCGGGGGCGCCGACGCGACCCTTGAGCATCTGCATGGTCATCTCCTCCTACCACCCCATCGTCGGCGGGGCGGAGAAGCAGGTCGCGCAGCTCGCGCGTCTCATGACCGATGGCGGCCACCGCGTGCAGATCGTCACCCGCCGCTATCCCGGCCTTGCTGCGCGCGAGGAGATCGACGGGGTGCAGGTGTCGCGGATTCCCAATTCCGGCCCGCTCGGTAGCCTTGGCTTCATTCTGGGTGCGGCCCGCGAGATCAGGCGGCTGCAGCCGGACGTGATCCACTGCCATTCGCTCTTCTCGCCCGCCCTTGCAGGCGCGATGGGCCGCAGGCTGACGCGCCGCCCGTTGCTGGCGAAGCCCATGTGCGGCGGCGAGGCCAGCGCGATCATGCGTAAGCCACTCGGTCGAAGTCGGCTGTCCTATCTCGGGCGGGCCGTCGATCGCTTCGTGGTGATCAGCCGCGAAATCGAACAGGAGCTTCTCGATCTCGGCCTGCCCGGGGACAAGTTCCGCTTCATCCCCAACGGCGTTGACGGCCGCCGGTTCTATCCGCTGGAACATCCGGTCAAGCGAGAGGAATTGCGGTTGCGGCTCGGGCTTCCGAGCGGGGTGCTGTTCCTCTTTGCCGGCCGCATGGCGGCGCAGAAGCGCCTGCCGCTTCTGCTGGAGGCCTGGAAATCGGTTCGCGCCGATCACCCGCAGGCGACGCTGCTCATCGCGGGGGCGAACCGCGCGTCGGGCGAGGGTTACGAGGCCACCTTCGGCGAAGGGGAAGCGATACCCGCCGAGCTGCTCGAACAGCCCGGCATCCGCATGCTGGGCCATGTCGAGGACATGCCCAGCTTGCTGCGCGCCTGCGACGTCTTCGTGCTCCCTTCGGCGCGCGAGGGGCTGTCGAACGCGCTGCTCGAAGCCTGCGCCACCGGGCTGGCGACGGTTACTGCACGCACCGGCGGGGCGATGGACTTCGTCGTGGATGGGCAGAACGGCCTGCTGTTCTCTGTGGATGACCGGGACGAGTTGGTCGCGTCGCTCGGGGCGCTTGCCGCCGACGAGGATCTGCGAAACCGGCTCGGCGCCGCCGCGCAGCGCACGGTGGCCGAAGACTACGACATAAGGCAGACGGCTTCGGGCCTGCTCGCCGAATACGCGGAACTCGTGACGCAAGCCACGGCAGGAGGAAGCCATGCCTGAGACCGGACCCATTTTCCTGCTTGGCCTGCAGCGGGGGGGCACGAACCAGATCCTCAACGCGCTGCGTTCTCATCCAGACACCTATTGGCCGAATGGCGAGCTGCACGAGGTGCTGCGGCCGCGGCGCCCGGCCAGCCTCGCGGCGCTTCGTTGCTGGGCAGGCTACCTGCCGACGCTGATGCGCCGTGGCGACGTCCTCAATCCCCGCCGCCCGCCGGGGCCGCTCGGCGCGCGCGACCTGAAATGGTTGCACGCGGCGCTGATGCGGGCCTGCGCCGACAATACGGGCGAGGTACGACGCTACCGGCGCGCCCTTGCCGAGCAGGGGTTCGGCCCCGAGGCCGGGCCCTTCGGTTCGAGGCTTGTGGTCAAGCTGGTGAACTACAATGTCGGCCTGGCGCCGGATCTCGCGCGGATCTACCCGGATGCGACATTCATCGGGCTGATGCGCGATCCCTTCGGCATCTGCGAAAGCATGATGGCGCGTGGCGCCCGGCCCGAAACCATCCTGCCGCTCTACCGCTATGTCGGTGAAAGGCTGCTCGACCTCGAAGCGCAGGGCCTGCCGGTCACGATCATTCGGCTCGAGGACATGGTCGCCGACTTCCGGCAGGTGGTGGAGACTGTCTACGCCGCCTGCGGCCTCGACGCGAGCGCGACATCGGGGTTGTGCCTGCAGCGCAAGGAACGCGTCCTCGCGCCGGACGGTCGGCTCGTAGGCATGAACAAGATCGACACCTTCCACGCCTTCGACAGCGTCAATGCGCATATGCGCAAGGACGTGAACCGCGCCGCTCGGGCCGGGCTGCCGCCGCAGGCCGTCAACGGGGTCCTGCACAGCTGCAGCGCGCTCATGGAACGTTTCGGCTACGCAACACCCGGGGACGCCCGCTGAGGAAGGGCGACCCGGCATAGTGGTAGCGCAGGATCCACTCGGCTTCGAGCGCTACCGCGATGACCAGCCATAGAAAGCGCGGAAAGGAATCCTGCAGGAAGGTCATCGCGGCGAGGTAACCCGCGAGCCCGGCGCCGAATGCCGTGAGATGTCGGGCAAGACGGACCTCGCCGATGCCATTGGCGAAGCGCACCGCGCCGATGATGCTGCGGGCCGCAACGAACAGGATCGCGCCCATCAGGAGCAGGCCGACGAGGCCCTGTTCGGTCAGGATCTCGAGATACAGGCTGTGGGTCGAGCGCCCTTCGCCCCGGAAGATCAGGCCCAGTTCGAGCGCCATGTTCTGATAGTAGGAATTGAAGTTTCCGATGCCGACCCCGAGCACGGGATGCTCCTTGAACAGCTCCAGCGCCACCTGCCAGCTGGCCAGCCGGCCCTCCGTGCTGGTATCCAGCTCGCCTTCGGAAACGGTACCGAGGATCGTCGCGAAACGCTGGATCAGCTCGTCGCTGGCGACGGCGGCCACCAGAAGCACCGTCACGACGCCGATCACCCCGAAGCTCAGGACCTGGCGCAGGGTCAGGCCGGTGCCCAGGACCAGCAGGGCCACCGCGAGGCCGATCAGCCCGCCGCGCGACTGCGTCGCGAGCAGCCCCGCGATCAGCAGGCCGGACACGATGGCCCAGCCCAGACCGGTCAGGGCGTTGCGCGCGTTGAGAAGCTGGAACAGGGCCAGCGGGATCGTGAAGACGATGATGCAGGCAAAGAAGTTCGCGTCGCCGAGCGGCCCCGAGAAGCGCCCGCTATTGGCGATGACGACGGCAAAGCCGTGGAAGCCGGCCATCATGTTGCCGAAGACGATCTGGTATATGCCCAAGGCGCAGATTGCGGCGACCGCCAGCACCGCCGAGGTGGTGATGGTCTCGATGCCCCGGCGCTGCGACATGAAGGCCAGCGCCAGCAACGCCACGAGCGCGTCCTTGGCGAAATCGATAGAAAGGTTCAGGCTCAGCTCCCAGCGCGCCGCATAGGTCGCGCTGAACAGCTTCAGCGCGAAGAAGGCCGTCAGACTCAAGATCGCCACCCAGGCGATATAGGGCCGTTCTTGGTACAGGAGGAAACGGGCCGCCAGCAACGCGAAGAGGCCGGGCGCGGCAAGCTTGGCCGTCGATGGCAGGTCGAAGGCCACGATGAGGTTCTGCGACATGTTCGTCACGATCATCACCGTGAGCCCGGCCAGCGCGATGAGCGGAAACCGTATCGCCGCCGCGAGGCCGAGGAACGCCAGCGGCGCGACAAGCAGGATCTTGGCGGATTTGTCACCGATCGTGAGCGCGACAAAACCCGCGAACAGGCCCGCCGCCAGCATCCAGACGAGGTTCAGGCGGGGCCTGAACGGCGCCGCCGGATGGGAGGTGTCGGGGCTCATGGCAGCTTGCGCCGCTTTTGCAGGCGGTTGCCGAGATTGATGCTGATCCCGTCGAGCAGCCCCTTCTTGCGGATGTACCGCACGGCCGATCTGCTGCCATCCATCGCCGCGACGACGCCGAGCCGCAAGGGCGAGAGCGGCACGTGCCGGGTCGCGTATTCGAGCTCGTAGGGCGTGTCGCGCGCGGCATCGAACACGATCTCCTCGATCCGCCGCTGCGCGCGCGGGCTGAGCCGCTCGCGATAGCGGCCCAGATTGGCGGCGTCGATAAAGCGTTTTCCGGCGGCCTTGCCGATGTTTTCGGAGGGCCGGATCAGGGACGTCATCTCGGGCGCGTAAGCGACGTCGAGAAAATCGCAGGCCCGCCGCAGCTCGGCCTCGGGCGCGCGCAACAGATCCTCGTAGAAGATCTCCATGTAGCGCCCCTCAAGCGCGGCGGCGTCGCGGCGACCGACCGACACGTTGCGGGCCCATTTCGTGGCGCTGCGCAGCAGGTTGTGGCGCCATGCGTTCTGCGCCGAAACGGCGACGTCGCGCGGATCGCGGATGATGTGAATGAAGCGGGCGGCCGGAAAAATCTCGGACAGCAGCGGCAGGTCGAGCACGTAGGACGGGGTCTTGTCACCCCAGATCGCCGTCCGCGGGGCATCGGGATCGCCGTAGAACCGCAGGATCGGCTCGAAGGCCTCGGCCCAGGTCAAGGCATCGCGCAACTGCTCGAAATCCGCACGCTGCATGACGCGTTTGCCCATGCGCCGGCTGAAGGTCTGAAAGGGCATGCGGTCGAAAGCTGCGAAGAAGCGATCGAGATCGACCGAGAAGAACGCCGGATCGGTGCCGAAGCTGCGGTAGAGATAGGGAATGAAGTGGCTTTCGGGGTTGCACAGGTTGATGCCCGGGTTCCGGTTCAGCAATTCCCGCAAGAGCTTGGTGCCACTGCGCGGGCTGCCGACGATGAAGAGCGGTCCGGTAAAGGCATCGGTCGTGAACATGCGAACCCTTTCGAGGAATTGCGACCCCCAGGGGATCAGGCAGGCGGCTTGAGCCAGGAGGCGAGGTCGAGACGCGTCAGGTCCTGCAGCCGCAGGATATCCTCACGGTAGATGTCGAGCAGATGGGCCTGGATCACCGGCGGAATCCGCGGCGGCTTTCCGAGATTGCTCTTCTTGGCGCGTCGCGCGAAATGGCGAAGCCATCCCGGCATGGCGGGCCGCAGCACGTCCCGGGTCAGCCTGTTCTCGATCAGCGAATTGAACAGCCGCGACTTCGGATAGGTGCTCACATTGTGCTTCTGGTGCAGCGGCGGTTCGAAGTCCGGGTCCACGCCCAGGAACTCGAACGTATCGCGAAGCGTCCGCTTGTTGTCGCGGGCGAACTCCTCGTAGAGGATCAGCATCAGCTGCTCGCGGGGGAACAGGTCGAGATAACGCTTGATCTGGGCATGGTAGAAGCCCGCCTGGACGTGGTGCGCGGCAGGGTCGAAGGCTTCGTGCACCGGTCGATGCTCGCGGCCCGAGCGCACCTGCATGACGTAGCCCGAAAAGGCGCGATGCACCGGATTGCGCAGGCTCGCGATCAGGCGCACATCGGGGATCAGCTCCCGGATCCGGCGTGGCGCGCTCGGGCTTTCCAGATAGATCGGGGCGATCTCGCCCCAAGACAGGCTCGGATCGGCTGGCGTGAAGAGCGCTTCGTAGGCTTCGAGGCTCTTGACCTCGAAGTGGTGCTTGCCGAAGCGTTCTTCGCGGTCGCGCGCCTCCTCGCCGCCATCATAGGCGAAGTAGCGGATCTCCTTCGCCGGCATGAAGATCTGGGGATGCTCGCGCATGTATTGATAGAGCGCGCTGGTGCCGGCCTTCGCGGCGCCGATCACGAGAAAATCGGGCAGGGTCTTGGCAATGCCCGGCCGGGCCGCCTGTTGGATCGTCATGTGCGCCTCCTGCGGAGGACGACGCGTGATCCGGCTTCGAAGACCTCGGGAACCGTGAATCGCAGCATCGTCAGGTAGAAGATTGAGAATGTCGCGGCGCCGGTCAGCAACCGGGTCAGCTCGGCGCCCTCGACCAGCTGCAGCGACACCAACGTCGCGATGGTCGCGGTGCCGGTGCAGAGCAGCGCCGGACCCAAGGCGCGCAGCGTGTCCTTCACGTTGATGTCCATGACGCGCTTCAGAGCATGGAAGGTCGGGACGAACCGCACGAAGGCTAGCACCAGCTGGGCCGCCGCGACGGCCTCGATGCCATGGGGCACGGCCAAAGCGATCACACCGACGAAGAGCGGCAGGTTGATCAGCGAGACCCGAAACAGCAGATCGGTTCGGCTGACCGCCTTGAGCAGCTTGCCCGGGACCATGTTCAGCGTGCTGATCGCGAAGGCCACCGCGATGATCTGCATCGGGACGACCATGTCGTACCATTTGGGCGAGTAGAGAACATGCACGAGCGGCCCCGAAAGCACGGCGATCGCGGCGCCGATTCCGAACATGATCAGGGCGCAGTAGCGAAGCGACTGATAGAAGTAGATCCGCAGTTCTGCCGGATCGGCCTGGATCTTGGACATCACAGGGTGCAGCACCGAACCCGCCACCGTCGTGAAGCTCTTGATCCCGAGTTCGGGAATCCGGAAGGCGAGCGCGTAGATGCCGAGCGCGGCGGGACCGAGAAACTTGCCGACGAGCAGGTTGTCGAGCAGCCGAGGCGTCGAGTTGATGGTCTCGGCGCCGATCAGATGGGCACCGAACCGCATCACGTGACGGATCATCGCGACGCTGGGAAGACCGGTCGGCCGCCACGGCCGGACGATCGCCAGGGCGATCGAACCCGCGACGGCGCTGGCCAGGTAACCCAGGGCCAGAGCCCAGACACCGTAACCCAAGATCGCCAGAGCGATGGAGACCAGCCCCTTGGTCAGGCCGCGGACCACGTCCGGCACGATCTTGTCGCGCAGCCGCAATTCGCGAAACAACAGGCTAAACTGCACGGTGGTCAGCGCCCGGATCACCAAGGCGGCGGCGATTACCGTGAGCAGGTCCTGCAGGGCAGGAGATCCGTAGAACTGGGCGATCGGTCCGGAGAGAGCCCAGAGCAGGATCGCCATCGTGGAAGAGATCACCATCGCGCAGATGAAGACCGCATTCGCGGTTTCTTCCTCCCGGTCGGGCGCGGAGATCAGGGCCGCGCCGAGACCGAACTGCGAGATGATCTCAAAATAGCCCATGATCGCGAGGCAGATCGCCATGAGCCCGAACTCGACGGGATCGACATAGCGCGCGACCAGAATGATCGCCACGAGGTTCAGGGCCTTGGTGCTCGCGAAGGACAGATAGGCCCAGAACACGTTTCGTGTCGTCGCCTTGCCCGGTGAGAATGTCATGCGTCCCGTGCCTCGAAGAATTTCGGGGGCGAGGAATTGGTGGCGCGTGAATTCAGCCGACCGCTGCCTACGCAAAGATTCGAGGACAGCCTAAGACGGCGTTCCCGATCCGCAAAGTAAGAAAATGCGCGGATCGCATAAAGAGAGCCCGCCCCTCCGAGCGGCATAGGGATGGATAGAGAACAATCCTCGCGTCGCAATTCATTGTTTCCCGCCGCGCCAGCCCGACTCGAAAAGGGAATGTTGCCGAATGACGAGGGCGGTGCTAGTCTCCGAAGGCAAGAACCATTTTCGCTTTTTTAATAAGTCGTTGCAGTTAGCAGCTTGTGACGCCCGGTGTGGGATTGGTAACGATCGTGAAGCGTAGCATTCTGACAGTAATCGTTTTTTTCGCAGTTCTCGCGCCCCTGATCTTTGTGATCAGGCAGCAGGTGCCCATCTACGAGGCGCGATCGCTCATTTCCTTCGCGCTGGGGCGGGAATATGTCTATGTCCCCGAGCCCAGCCTGAGCGATATCAAGGCGCCGAACGCCGGCGACTTCCAAGGCTTCGTCAACGCGGAGATGCTCCTCCTGGACAACCCAAAGTTGATAGAGGCAGCGGTCGAGAAGGTCGGTTTCACTCGCACATATCCGGACCTGCCCTTCACCGAGGCCGGGCGGCGGGCGGCGGTACTCGCGCTCGACGCGGCCACCAAGGTCGAGCTCATCACCGGATCCTACGTGGTCAAGATCGCGGTGCGACATACCGATCCCACGATTGCCGCCGAACTGGCCAATGCGCTTACCGATGGCTTCCTCGAACAGCGGCGGAGCATGTATCTCGGGCGAGAGCTCGCGACCGTGACCGAGCGTCTGGAGAACGCCCGACGCGAAGCGGACCAGATCGACGCAAGGCTGACACAGCTTCTCGGCGGGCCGGATCCGAACGTGGTCGAGGAGCAGCTGAAGAACGCCACCACCGATCATGCAAAGCTGACCGCCGATCTGCGCGATGCCCAACTGGCGCTGATCTCGTTCCAGCAGCAACATGCCGCGCTTCAGGACCGGCTGGTGTCCGAGACCGAGCGGCGACAGGCCGAACTCGCCGTCAATGACGCTCAGGCCCGGGTCGACTTCCTGAGCCAGGAAAAGGCGTCGTTGGAAACCGAGATCGAGGACATCTCGGAGATCATGCCGCGGGTCAGGATCCTTCGGGCCCGCCAGGAAGCGCAGGCCGAACGACTGGCCGAGCTCGAACTGCGGCTGCGCGACAGCAAGGCCGTGTCGAATTTCGACAACGTACGGGTCATCGAAACCGGCGTCCCGCCGCTGCGTCCGGCCAGCATGCCGCGCAATACCAAGCTCGCAGTCGCGGTCGTGGTGGCCGCGCTCGCCGCCTTCGCCGCGGTCGTGATCTCCATGCTGCTCGCGCCCAAGAAGGTCGAGCCGCGACCACAGCGGGTACCAAACGATCCGGGCGTCATGGTGATCCGCAATGCGCGCCGCGCGACCAATCGCTCCGGGACCTGAGCGCGATGAACATCGCCACCGGCATCGATGCGCATATCCACTTGGCCGAGCCTCTTCGGCTCGGTTACCTGGTCGACACGCTGGTCACCGGTGGCGCCGAGCGCCTGGTGGTGACCTTCGCCGAGGCGGTGCGGAACCGCGCGGACGTGTCCTTGACCGTCTTCGTGCTGAGCGACGGCGACACGCCGTTCCGCCGCGAGCTCGAGGCCATGGGCACCAAGGTCGTAGCCCTGCCCGGGAAGAACCTGATCGATTACAGACGGTTCAAGAATCTGCTCCATGAGCTTCGCCGCCACCGGATCGAGTATCTGCACGCGCATCTGGCGTCCTCGACGACTCTCGGTGCCTTTGCCTGCCGTTTGCTCGGCATCCCTTTCGCCACCACCATTCACAACGTGCGCCCGAGCGTGAAGCGTGTGCGGCTGAGCCGCAAGCTGCTCCACCGCGCAGCCATGCGACTTCCCGGTGTCCAGAGGATCGCGGTCGGTCAGGCAGTTGCGGAGGCATCCCGTACCGAGATCGGCCGAGCAAGCGTGCGCGTGGTTCCGAATGCGGTGCCAGAAAGCGTTGTCGCCGATGCAGGTGCGCGCTCTCGGATCAGGTCGGAGCTCGGGCTTTCGGAGGATACGATGGCCCTGGCCTGCGTGGGGGCGATCATCGGGCAAAAGGCCCATGACGTCCTGCTCGCGGCTTTTGCTCGCGTCGCCGCCGAGGTGCCCGACACCGTACTCCTGTTGATCGGAGACGCCCGGGAGGCCGATCGCCAGCAAAACCTTGAAAGACTGGCCGAAAGGTTGGGGATCACCGAACAGCTCCGCTTCCTCGGACAGCGAGGCGACATTCCGGATCTCCTCGCCGCCAGCGACATCTTCGTCAGTTCGTCGCATTGGGAGGGTGCACCGGTTTCGCTACTCGAGGCCATGGCCAACGGTGTCCCGCCGGTCGTGACGGATGTCGGCGAAAATCGCCTCGTTCTGCGCGACACGGGGGCAATTCTCGTTCCCCCGCAGGCCCCCGAGGCCTTGTCCCGCGGGCTCCTCAACATGATCTGCGACCCTTCGCTGCGCCACCGGACGGCTGCGGCCGTGCGACGTCGTGCCTTGGGCACCTACGGGGTCAAGTCGTGGACGGAGCGACTGCTCGACATCTACGCCGAAACCGGCAACCGACGCGATTGGCGTCGCACCTACCCATAGGGGAACATTCCCCTATAGGGTTTCGGCGAAGGCTCCCTCCGTTCTCGCCGGGCGGGTCGAGTGTTGGGCCCATCCGTATCAGCGCCGGCCCTAGGCGCCTGAATCTCACCCCGCCGGGTTGCGTCGTCGGAGTACCATGCAAGGTGGGACATGATGCCAGGCCAAGAGCTCATTCAACCTTTGGTTTATCTTGGTAGAGCTGGAGAGGCTCACTAACTCGCCATGTGACCGCGTCCTATCGCCCGCCGGCACACCGCCATCTCCCGTCGCCTTCAGAGTCGAAGAGAACTAAAACTGTCTGCAGAAACGCCCCGTCTTTTTAATGCGCGAGGGCGCCCTTAGAACCATTTGTCCAATCTTCTGAGGGGCCCGGCTGAGAATTCTCCGAGAATGCACGTGATTGCCGAGTTTGGGCGATGTGCTCATCCGCTGCAGCTATGACATAGCCTGAATTTTGCACCTTAGAGCGAGAAAAAAGTCATCAGGCGGGCATTAGTGAATCGTCAAAGGGATCTTATATTTCGACGGCGAAGCCCCGGCGATAGGCCCAATAGCAGAAACCCAGTCTCGAAAACCATCATCGAAAAATTGGGGAACTTTCCACTAGGAAAGCAGGACATGCTCCGATGCGGAATCAAATGAATGCCCCGAAGTGCGATGTACGAACTCCCCCCGGCGCCGTCTTACACGAAACCTCCAAGAGAAGTACGGCTATCTAGGACGGACGCCCCGAAGCGCTGCCTGCCCCATCGAGCGCCAGACTTCAGAGGCTCGATCCAGTTCATGATTCCCGAACCCTACTGCCCCACCGCCTGCAATCCGACCATCTCCACCATCAGAAGATCGTCGGGAGCGAGGGGCGTATTGGGTTCGGCCCTGATCGGACCGTCCTCGCCCGCACGGTGAATCTCGTAAACGGTCTGCATCATCGCGCCCATGTCGCCCATGCCCTGCATCGCCGACGGATCGGTTTCGCGAAGATAGTCCAAGGCCAGCTGCAGTTCCGCGCGCGCCAGGGCGACGCGCTGGTCGGCCGCGATCTTGTCGGCCAGGAGCTTGTGGTTGTACTCCATCTCCGCGATGCGGATGTCGCTCTCGGCATTCGCGATCGTCTGCCGGGCCCGCGCCTCGAAAGCCGCGGCCTCGAGAGCGTCGGAGCGGAACTCGTCGGCGTTGATCTCGAGCTGAAGCGTCTGTTCGCGCCGCGCCAGCCCCCTCGCGGCAAGGTCTTCCATGCCGCTCAGTTGCTCTTGCGTCGCGGCGAGCTGGCTGTTGATCAACTCGCGTCGCTGCGCGAAGAGCATCGCCTCTTCATCCGCGAGGATCATCTTGCGTTCCGAACCCTCGGTCAGCCCCTCCGTCAGGGAGCGCCGCAAATCGACGAGTTGGTGTTGGTCGCCAAGAGGGCCTTCCGGAAGCGTCTCCTGCGCCTCGGCTACCTCGCCTTCCTCGATCCGCGCCAATTCCTTCGCCAGCGCCGCCTGCTCCGCCTCGGCGAAGGTCAGCTTTTCGCGCGCCTCCATGGCGCGGCGGCGGGTCGCGGCGACCACCCGGTCGAGATTTGTTTCCGCGGCCGCCATCTGGAGGCCGCCCGCGCGCGCCCCCCCATTCAACACCGTCAGGCCCGGGCGGGA
>Ga0310345_10004125_pt1 | contig 13365 bp, 11 predicted proteins | sample HC15DNA20500_MG_FD_204667 | JGI IMG/M metagenome (GOLD analysis project Ga0310345, IMG submission 204667) | Marine microbial communities from station ALOHA, North Pacific Subtropical Gyre - HC15-DNA-20-500_MG | ecosystem: Environmental > Aquatic > Marine > Oceanic | place: Pacific Ocean: North... | reverse complement strand
CCCAAAGGCGCAAGCCGCCGCCCACTCCAGCCACCACCACACCGAGGAGAAAAGACGAGGACGACGCCATGACCACTGCAACGATCGACATCCGACCGGCAGACAGCCGGCCACACACCGACATCGGCTGGCTCGACAGCCGCCACAGTTTCAGCTTCGGGTCGCACTACGACCCGGCCAACACCGGCCACGGCCTGCTCATCGTCTCGAACGACGACCAGGTCGCGGCGGGCGGCGGTTTCGGCACGCACGCCCATCGCGACATGGAGATCGTGACGTGGGTGTTGAGCGGCGAGTTGGAGCACCGGGACTCCGCGGGCAACCACGGCGTGCTGTACCCCGGGTTGGCCCAGCGCATGTCGGCGGGCTCCGGCATCCGACACAGCGAGATGAACGCCAGCACCACGGCACCGGTCCACTTCGTGCAGATGTGGGTCCCGCCGCACGAGTCGGGCATCACGCCCGGCTACGAGCAACGCGACATGAACGCGGCGCTCGACGCCGGCGGACTGGTGGCGGTGGCCTCGGGCCGCGACGAACACGACCGGGCGATCCGCATCCACCAGCGGGAAGCGGCGATGCACGTGGCCCGCATGGAAGCCGGTGAATCGGTCTCGTTGCCCGACGCGCCGTACGTGCATCTCTTCGTCGCCCGTGGTTCGGTTCGGCTCGCGGACCATGACGGCCCACTGGGCGCCGGCGATGCCGTGCGACTCACGAGCGCCGGCCCGCTCGAGGTGGTCGCGGACGAGGCGACCGAGATCATCGTGTGGGAGTCTGATTCGGCGGCCGTCCGATGAGAGGGAACCAGACGAGAGGAGTCTGCCATGAGTGACACGACCGAGAAGCCGAGGAAACACGGCGAGGACGTCGACCGAAGCGACGAATGGCAGCGCCTCCGAGACACCTACCTGCACGCCGACCGGCCACCCTCCTCGGCCGGCGGCGTGCACCATCTGGCACTGCTGTCGTCGGACGTTCCCCGGACGATCGAGTTCTACCAGGACGTGCTCGAGTTCCCGCTGACCGAGCTGTTCGAGAACCGTGACTACCAGGGCTCCACGCACTTCTTCTTCGACATCGGCAACGGGAACGCGCTGGCGTTCTTCGACTTCCCCGGGCTCGACTTGGGGCCGTACGCCGAAGTGCTCGGCAGCATGCACCATCTGGCGATCTCGGTGACGCCCGAGAAGCAGGCGCATCTGCGCTCGAAGCTCGAGGCCGCCGGCGTCGCGATCGACTTCGAGCATGCGTCGTCGATCTACTTCCGTGGTCCCGACGGCGAACGCCTCGAACTCCTCGCCGACAAACTCGGCGAGATGTACGGCGAAACCGTCCTCTGAAAACAAGATGTGGGTGCCTGGCACCCACATCTTCCGAACGTCATCCGGCGGATTCGCGATGGCGAACGCCTCGAGCTCCTCGCCGACAAACTCAGCGAGATGTACGGCGAAACCGTCCTCTGAAAACAAGATGTGGGTGCCCGGGAGCACCGCGGATAGGCGAACAGTCTTTCTCAGTGCTCCTGGCGTTCAGCGGCATTCGGAGCTTCGCACTCCCACCTTTCCGCTGAACCCCCTGGCACCCACATCTTCCGAACGTCAGCCGGCGGATTCGCCGGTGATCTCGACGGAGAAGGCGCCGGTTTCGGTGTCGCTGACGGTGAGCGCGGCGTCGTAGACCGTGCCGGTTTCCGGTTCGGTGATCGTGCAGATCATCGTGCGCTCCGCGTCGAGCACAACCGTGCGATCACCGCAGTCCATGGCATCGTCGGGCAGCGAGAAGCCGTTGGCCGCATTGAGTGACTGGACCGCGCTGACCTCGTAGTCCGGCAACAGGGCCCCGTCGACGACGTTCGTCGGTCCGGCGAAGATCCGGTCCTCGGCCTCGATCTCGACGTCGAACTCGATCGTGTTCCCCCCGCTCGTCGCCGTGCATTCGAAGATCACACCGACTTCCTCCTCGGCCGGCTCGTCGCACACCGCATCGCTGATGTCGTCGAGGCCGAGCCGCTGGGCCATGGCATCACCCTCGATCAGATCGACCGCGGCCTCGGCCGGCGATTCTCCCCCGACCGAGAAGCTCACGCTCCCGCTGCACGCCCCGGCCAGCAGTAGGGCCGCTGCAACAGCACCGACCATTCCGAACCACAAGCGATTTCGCATGCGCGCCACCGTAGGCGGCGCGACGCTGCCCTCGGCGACAGCTCAGTCCAGGATGATGAACACGCCCAGCGGCACGACGGCGCCGTTGACGAGCGCCTCGACGACGTGTTCGCCCGGGTAGTGCGTACGGGTCGTGTGCTGTGCGACCGAGATCGTCTTGCGCACGACCGACGATTCGCCGGGCTCGAGATCGAGCTCGGCCCCTTTGAACACCTTGGGGCTCGTGGATCCGTTCGCCTTCACGAAGTGCACTCGGAGGTCGATCAGCGCTCCTGCCCCGGCACCACCGGGATTCTCGATCGCGACCTCGACTCGGACCTTGCCCCCGATCTCGACCGACGCCGGGTCGATCGACACGCCGGCCACCCGGGCCGGCGAGTTCGCCCCGTAGCCGAGCACGTCGAGCGCATCGGGATCGCCGGCCTTGATCAACGTGCGAAGCGCATGCCGCACCAGACGGCGGCGGTTCCGATCGCCGTCGGCCCACCACCGTCGAGCGACCTCGACGACCACGTCGGGATGGTCCTTGGCAATGTCGTTCAGGTTGTTCGCAACCGACCGGCGCACGTACTCGACGGGATCGTCCTTGAGCAGTTCGAGCAGCTCGATGACCGGCGCGGGTTCGCGCTGGAACTCGGGCAGACGGAACGACCACGGGAGACGGGTACGCGTACCCTCGCTCACGAGCCGACGGACATGCACGTTCGGATCGGTCGCCCAGCCCCGCAACACGGCGAGCGTGCGCTCGGGCCGGTCCCGCAGCGGCGTGCGGATGCTGAACTCGGCGGTGAACCGCTTCGTGATCTCGTAGTTGGCGCGCAGGATGAGGTCGAACAGCTCGTCGCCCCCCGCACCCTCCGCGTCCGCGACCTCGCCCCCCAGCTGTTCGAGGAAGTAGCCGTGCGGCATGTAGAAGAAGCCAGCCATCGGGTTCGTCTCACCGGCCGCCCCATCGTCGGGCGCCACAGCATCGGCAGGGTCGCAGTTCTCGAGCTCCGGACCGAGTGACGCAATCAGGATCTCGACGGCCGTCGCCCGGTCGGCGGGCAGGAACTCGGCCATGGCCTCGGCGATCCGTCGGGCTCGCGGTGTGAGCTCGAGTTCCTCGAATCCGTCGAGCGCACGACCGGCGAATCCGGCGACGTCGAAGGCGGGGTGTACCGCGACCAGCGACGACGCCGCCCGATGCACCATCTCGGGCCCGAAGTGGTTCTTGAGTGGCTCGGCCATCGCCGCAGTCAACCACAGCGTCGGGTGGTCATGAGATCTAAGGTGCGAGCCACAACGGGGGTGGGGCATGAGCGAGTCCTTTGGGACCGGTGGCAAGAATTGGCATCAGCCGACTCGGTGGTACGGGCCGCGGTGGATGGGCATCACCGCGCTCCGGCTCTACCTCGTCAAGACATTCGGCGAGTTTCTCGACAAGCGCGAACTGCAGCGCGACCGAAACGACGAGCATCTCTTCAGGGTCGCCGACGAGGACATCGTCGTCGACTTCATCGCCGACACCGGCGACGGGTTCAACGCGACCTACTCCGTTTTCCGCCAGCTCAATCCCGCCCACATGGGGCACCCCGAAATCCTGATCTGCGGCGGAGACCAGGTCTACCCCGAACCGAGCGCTCGGGCGTATCAGGAGAAGTTCGTCGGACCGCTCACCGACGCGGTACCACGCGCCTTCGTCGACCTCATCGACGAGATCGTCGGCAGAGCCAAGCCGGTCGAGACCACCGGGGAGCCCATCGGTCGGTCCGCCCCGGAGCCCGAGCTGATCGAGGCGCGGGTCAAGCGGCTCGAGGCAATCCTCGACAACCTCGAGCCCGACAACCGGGCGTGGCTCGAGCGCCAGTTCCAGCTCGTCGCGCCCGTGCTCGTCCGGAATCCCGTGCTGGACGGAAACACCGCCTACACCAACCTGCTCGCCAGGTGCGGCATCGAACCCGCCGCTCGGGACAACTCGGGAGCCGGGCAGACGCTCGCTGCACAGGCCAAGCGGGTCGAGACCGCCGAGCGGGAGAAGCTGGCGGAGCGAGCCAGGGAACGGGCCCAACCATGGCTGCTCGCAGTGCCCGGCAACCATGACTGGTACGACGGTCTGTCGGCGTTCGACCAGGTCTTCATGCATCAGCGCCGCATCGGCGGGTTCGAGACCAAGCAGCATCGGAGCTACTGGGCGGTTGCGCTGGACGTCGGCGGCAAACGGTGGTGGATCTGGGGCATCGACCTGGCGCTCGACGCCCACGTCGACCGAGCCCAGCTCGACTACTTCCTGAAGTGCAGGGTGCGGACAGGCGAGCCGGTCGTGCTCGTTCTGGCGGCGCCGCTGTGGACCTACGCCGAGCACCGAGTGCGCCATCTCTACGAGTTCGAGCGGAAGGTGATCTTCGACCGGGGGCTGCGGCTGGCGATGGTGCTCTCGGGTGACCGCCACTACTACATCCGGCGGGAATCGACCCTCTATGCGGAGGGGGGCGGTCGGCGCGACGACGCACCTGCCCGCATCACGGCCGGTCTGGGGGGTGCCTTCACCCACGCGCCGCATCTCGAGATGGTCACGCCGCGGTTGTGGTCCGCGGACAAGAACGAATTGAACGACGACCTGCCGTACGTGGCAGACGTGCTCGACGACCTCGAGGGTCCCCGCAAGAACGGACACGCGTTCGTGAGGTCGTTCCCCGACGAGCGGGCGAGTCGTCGAATGAGCAGCTTCCGCCGCAGCCTGTCGGCGTGGTTTCGCTGGAATCGCTCGTTCACGTTCATTCCCTGGGTACTCGGCCTGCTCTCGGCCGCCACCATGCTCCAGACGAGCCGGTTCTGGGGTGACGAAGCGGTCACGGAGGTCGGCGAGTGGCAGCTGGCGCTGTACCTGGTGCTCAGCTTCAACCTGATGGTCGTGATCGTGCTGCTGCTGCTGGCGATGGCGCTCTCACCTCCCGACCCGGGCGCGAATTTCCAGCGAACGCAGCGGGTGTTCTGGACGCTCGCGCACTGGCTGGCACAGGTCGCCGCGCTCTGGGCCGGCATCTGGGCCGCCCAGGAGATCACCCGGATGTGGGTGGGCGACGCCGAGGACGAGATCGTCGGCCTGGTGTTCATCCTGCTGGCTTCGGCATTCGCTGCGATCTCGTTCGTCGTGGTGCTGCTCGGCTATTTCGCCGTCACGACGCGCGCCCAGATGTCGGTGAACGCCCTCGGTTCGTGGGGCCTGGACACGAGCAGCGCCGGATTCCTCCGTATGCGCTTCACTGCGGACCGGATCACCGTCGACGTCTACGGCATGACCGACATCAAGTCCGAGAAGCCGAGCAAGATCTGGACCGATCGCAGCGGACGCACCGAACTGCACCCGGTCTACACGCCATGTTGGGAGCGCCGACCGCTCCTGCACGTCGATCACTTCCTCGTCGAGCGCGAAGAGGACGGCGTAGCCGCAGGCAACGACACCGCCGACAGCAACACCGCGGGCAAAAAAGACAACGGCTGAACTGGTGGCGCGGAAGGAGGATCCAACGTCGGCAGCGGCCGTGCTCGTCGTGCACGGCATCGGCGAACAGGCCCCGGGTGCAACGCTCGATCGTGTCTGTCGTGGGCTGCGATCGGTCCTCGACGACCGTGTGGTGCAGATGACGCACACGTCGCGGTTCCTCGACGATCGGGTGACGAGCGGCGTGCGTTTCGAGCTCGACACGGCACTGCCACGCTCGAAGGCCACCCGCCTCGACGTGTTCGAGGGCTACTGGGCGCCGCAATCGGCCAATCTGCTCTCGGTGCGTGGCGTGGCGGGCTGGTTGCGTCACACGCTGCTCAGCCCGTTTCGCAACTGGGCCAGGATCCGACTCGACGACGTGTCGCTGGGGCGTCGGCTCGAGATCGTGCTCGGTGAGCTGATCGCTGCCATCGCGACGTTCGCCATGGTGGCCGGCATGCTCGTGGCGACGGTCTACTACCTCGACGTCGGGCTGATCGACATCATCCGGGACCTCGACTTCGGCCCGCTCTTTCTCGTGCAACTGGCCGCGGGCGGCGCGGCGCTGGCCTTCCTCGCCATCGCCGTTCGCGGAACGGTGTTCACCCACGTCGGCCCGACGATCACCGCACTGCGCCGGCTGTACGTGACCCGGATGCTCCGGGAACCGTTCGCCACGAAGGACCACGACCTGATCGAGGTCGAGGCCGGTGCCGGGAGCCGTCGCACCTGGGCCCGTACGGGTTGGGTGGGGTTCGCACCGCTCGCCCTTGTGGTGGTGCTCATCCAGATTCGGGCGGATGCCGAGACGCCCCCGGCGCAGGTCGCAGGCGATCGGGCCCGGATCGATTCATTGCGCGACATGCTGGACGACGATCGGCTGATCTGGGGCGTCGTGCTGACAGCCTTGTGGCTGACGATCGCGCGTCTGCTCCGCACCATCGGCGCCGACATTGCGGTGTACGTCGCAGAGAACGACGACAGTGCTGCCGGCATGTTGCGCAGCCACATCCTGACCAGCATCGTCGGTCAGTTGCGCGAGCTCCTCCAGAGCGGACGCTACGGCACGGTCCACCTGGTCGGCCATTCGCTCGGATCCCTCATCTCCTATGACGCGCTCAACGTGCTGCGAGTCGAGGTCGAGCACCGGGAGCACTGGGCGGGGTCGGCGGACGAACAGCACTACACGCTGCTCCGGGCCGACGCGTACGACCGCTTCGGATCGCTCGTCACGATCGCATGTCCCCTGGACACGATCGACTACGCGTTCCGGTCGGTTGCGAGCGACACCCAACCGATCCGCGACCAGATCCACTCCCGGCGCCACGGGCTGCGGCGTGTCGGCGCACGTCACGGTGCCGGCGCCTACCGCTTCGACGAGAACTTCCGCTCGGGCGTGCGACGTGGCTACTACCCCCGCGAGCCGGCCCGGTTCGCCTGGCTCAATGTCAACGCCAGCCCCGACCCGGTCGGCACGCCGCTTCGTCAGTACCTGCCCGACGAACGTCGCGTCGTTCGCTTCGCGCCCCTGGCACTGTCGGCCCACACCAAGGTGATGAGCGATCGGCGGACCTACTACGCCATGCTCGCCTATCTCTGAGCTCACCCGCCGGGGCGGCACTCAGTCGGATGAGGCCTGCCCGACGGCGGCGGTGGCGGCTCGGACTGCCAGCGCCTTCACACCGTCGATCGCCATGAGCCGGCCGTCCTCCTCGAGCTCGGCGAACCGGTCGTTCCCGAGCTCGGCCCGCACCCGGTCGCGCTCCTCGTAGAGCTCGGGAAGTGCCGACGCGGTGCGGGGTGCCTGCCGGTAGATCTCGGTCGCGGCCGCGATGCGGGGAAGCGGCTCTATGTCGCCGTGCCGTGCCGCAATGATCGCCAGCCACTCGCACGCCGACGAGAACTGCACTCGCGGTCGTTCGAGCGAGTCGCAGTGCACAAGTGCCCGGGTGAAACACTCGACGGCGTACGGGTCGTTGCCGTTCTCGACCGCCATCCGGCCCCGGAAGAGCCGGGCGAGTGTGCTGACCATGGGATCGCCGAGGTTCTCGGCCAGCATCATCCCCCGATCGCAGAGCGCGATTGCTCGGGCGATGTCACCCTTGTGTTCCTCGATACGACCCAGGTTGATGAGTACGAGCGCCATGCCTCGGTCGTCGCCGGCCTGGTCGAAGAGCTCATAGGCCCGCTCGAACTGCTGGCCGATCTCGATGAGCCGGGTCATCCATGCAGACGACGGGTCGGCTCGCCGCTGCTCGTCGGCGCTGCGCCTGGCGCCCACCGCCATGAAGGTCAGCGCTGCGGCGCGCGCCCAGCGGTCGCCCAGCTCGCTCGACAGCTCGAGGCTCTCGGCCAGCGCGGCGATCGCCACCTCCTGACGATTCTCGAACACCGCGGTGGCGCCGCGAACCACGAGAGCAGCCATCCGACGCTGCACGTCGCCGTGTTCGCGAGCGGCATCGACGGCGAGTTCCGCCCACTGCCCGGTCTCGCGATAGCTGCCGCGCAGGTTCGCCAGCGATGCGAGCGACGTGTAGGCCATCACACGGTGTTCGGCCGACAGGTCCGGTGAGCCTGCGTCCTCGCTCACCAGATCCCGAAGCCATGCCTCGGTCTCGGCGAGCGAACTCGACGAAGTGGGCGAGAAATCGTGCCTCGACCTCGGCGCGGCGCTCCTGCGCCTCGAGTCGGCGCAGGCCGTAGTCGCGCAGCGTCTCGAGCAGGCGGTAGCGCTGCACGCCCTGGGCCGAGGTGATCGTGTCGACCATCGACTTCGCCACCAGCGAGGCGAGCAGTCGACGGGACGTGATTGCGTCGAGGTCGGCGACTGCCGCGGCGGCCGAGCCGTCGAAACTTCCCGGGAAGACGGAGATCGATGCGAAGAACCTCTGCTCCTCGGCGACCAGCCGATCGAAGCTCCAGTCGACGACTGCTGCCAGCGTGCGGTGGTGGGCCATCGCCCCGCGAGGTCCGGTCGTCAGGAGTTCGAACCGGTGGTCGGTGAGATGGTCGACGATCTCGGCCAGCGGCGTGGTCTGCGCGACCGCCGCGGCGAGCTCGAGGGCCAGGGGCACGCCGTCGAGACGCCGGCAGATCTCCTCGACGAGACGCCGCGAGTCCGCGTCCTGCTCGAGCGTTCGGTCGATGGGATCGGCCCGGTCGAAGAAGAGTCGGGCCGCCGGGGTGAGAGCGCTGCCGGCGATCGTCGACCCGGGCGCCGCCGGATTTCGGCGATCGGTGGCGAGCGGGTCGATGCTCACGACGATTTCGCCGACGACTCGCAGCGCCTCGCGGGTCGTGGTCAGGATCGTCAACTCCGGGCACGAGCGGAGCAACATCGTCACGACGTCGGCAACCGGATCGAGCAGATGCTCGCAGTTGTCGAGGACGACCAGGGTCGGCCCGTGATCCAGGTGGTCGGCGAGGGCCTCGTCGAGTGAACCCTGCGATCGCCGGATCAGGCCGACGGCGGTGGCGATGCTGTCGACGACACTGCTGCGACCGGACTCGTCGGCGGTGACCCCGCCGAGTTCCACCCACCAGGCACCGCCGGCGAAGCGCTCCTGCACGGCGCGGGCGGCCTCGATCGCCAGGCGGGTCTTGCCGCAACCACCCGCACCCCTCAGCGACACGAGCGGATGCTCGAGGAGCAGCGCCAGGATCCGCTCGAGCTCCTCGTCTCGACCGACGAAGCTGTTCAACGTGACCAGCAGGTTGCCGCCCCGGTGGCGAGGCGCCGTGTCGTCGACCTCGGGCACGGACTCGTCCGCCCGGCCGAGCTGCGGGTCGTGGCGCAGGATCGCCGACTCCAGATCCTGCAGGCTCGGATCGGGCAGCACACCGAGTTCCTCGCCCAACACACGGCGCACCTGCTGGTAGGCGTCCAGCGCCATCTGCTGCCGGCCGGTCTTCCAGTAGGCGAGCATGAGCTGTCGCCAGAATCGTTCCTCGGTCGGATCCTCGTCGACGATGGCGCGGAGTTCGCTCACCACCGAGGCCGATCGGCCGGCCTGGATCTCGAGGTCGGCCCAGATCCAGCGAGCCTCCAGGATCTCGTCGTGGAGCCGGGCGGCGTCGGCGGCAAGCCGACCCGTGCCCTTGACGACGGACGGATCGAGCGGGCCGCGCACGTACTCGAGCGCCAGCAGTACCTCGTCGAGTGCGGTCGCACGGTCGGGCTCGGCTCCCGCCAGCGCCGAGCGAACCCGGGCCAGGTGGTTCCGGAACTCGACGACGTCCACGCGAACGGTGCCGGAGGTGAACCGGTACCGCTCGCCGACCCGCTCCAGAACGGGGGTGTCGCCCTGACTGCCGGCCACCGCGGACCGCAGCAGTTTGCGGATGTTCGACACATAGGTCTGGAGCGTCCCCTTGGCGTTGGCGGACGGTTCCTCCCACAACTCGTCGATCAGCGCAGTGGTCGAGATGCCCTCGTCGCCGGCGAGTGCAACCACGGCGACGAGCGTGCGCTCCTTCTCCGCGGTGATGTCGACGTGCTCGTCGCCGACGCGCAACTGCAACGACCCGAGCAGGGACAGCGCGATGGGCGGCGTCGCAGATGTGGATGCGTCCGGCGCCCCCGACGTCGTCATCGTGTCCTCTCCACCCCCCGGGGATCGTAGTTCGACCACCGCGGTCGGTGTTTCGTCGCGGAAGCGGGTTGCAACCCGCTTGCGAACGGCTTGAGCAGCGAGGCGCAGCGTTCGGGCCATGACCAGCCACCTCCGCCTCGTACCCAAGACGCTCTCGCCGCACTCGCCGTCGCCGACCGAGCTCCATCGATCGGTCGTGTTCACCGACATCGTGGACTCGACGGCACTGATCGAGCGCCTCGGCGACGACGGCCTGCTCACGGTGATCGTGCAGCACCACGAACTCGCCGTCCTCTTGGGCGCCGAACTCGGCGCCACACAGGTCTCCAGCACCGGCGACGGCGTGTTCGCCGCCTTTGCGGACGCCGAGGCCGCTGTCCAGTTCGCCCGCCGCATGGTTGCGGGGATGCGCCACGCGGCGGACCGCGGCCACTGCCCACAGATCCGGCTGCACGTCGGCATCGCAACGGGCCCGGTCCACGCATGGAACGGCGACCTGTTCGGCCGCACGATGCACCGGGCCGCCCGCATCTGCAAGGAGGCGCGGCCCAACGAGGTCCTCGGCGACGCCGAAACCGCCGCTTCGCTCGTCGACAGCGAACTGATCGACGGCGGCCGCCAGGTCGAGCTGCGAGGTTTCGCAGCGCCGGAGACGACCCACGAGTTCGGGGCGACGTGTCCCGCAATGTCGTCTTCCGTGTCCCCCGCCGTGTCCCCTGCGGGGCGTGCCGGTCGGCCGTCGATCGCCGCCGTCGGTTGAGCGACCGGAGCGGCGACTTGAGCGGCACTTCAGCGGCGCTGGAGCGAGCTTCCGCAGAGTCACATCCATCGAGCCAACCGGCGAGAGACCTCCACACAACCCGACCAACCGACAGAAACCAGGCCCGGAAAGGACCAGCCATGATTCCCGATCACCGAACCATCAGGATCGAAGCCCACCAGCGTCGAGCACAGGCGCATCTCGATCGGCAGGCGGTTCTCGCCCGCCGTGAACGCAAGCTCGCCGAGCGGGCCGCCACCCGACAGCCCGTCTTCACCGGCCGGACGGTCCGGCGCCGGCTGCCGGCTCCTTCGGCTCCGATCACCGCGGTTCGCGGACTCGTCGTCCGCATCCGTCGTGTGCGCCGCCCCGCCGGCGGCATGGCGGGCTGAGCGTCACGTTCGTGCGGCTCGAGCGGGTTCCGCCGGGTCGCAACGATCGAGCCGACCGGCTCGAGAACACCCAACAACCAACAACCAAACACCAACCAGTCCACGAAAGGACCACCACCATGCACATCTTCAGCGCAACCATGACGGCGAACCCGGGCGTGACCGGCGAAGCCCGCGAGCTGACCGTCGAGATGCGGGACGTCTGTACCGCAGCCATGGGGATCCCGGTTTCCGCCTGGGCGGCCGTCGCCGGGTGCCCCTACGGCACGTTCGGGCTGTCGGCTCGACTCGAGGGAACCGCCCAGCTGCTCGAGGCGTTCGCAAAGCTCGAAGCGGACGGCGACTGGACGCAGCTCGTCAAGCGGGCCAAGGGCGTCTTCCATGCGCCCTCCGAGACCAGCTACTCGAGCGTCATCGCAGCGACGACCGAGGACATCGGTCAGCCGTCGCTGGTGTCGATCACCAAGGGACGACTCGCTCCGGGTCACGTACAGGCCGGTCTCGCCGGCGCCGGCAAGATGCTGGAGTTCGTCAAGGCCGAGACCGGTGTCGACGGGCTGCTCACCCTGAGTGCGGAAGGACCGATGAACGAGGTCAGCTGGCTGTTCGGCGTCGAGTCCGGTGCCCAGGGCGACGCTGCCGATGCGGCGCTGGCCTCGAACCCCGGCTTCCTCGAGCTGATGGACGAGATCGGGCCGCACTTCGCAGCCGGCGGCGAGAAGCAGTTGATCGCCCGCATCTGATCCGTCATCCATCCGAACCGGACGGGCGCCCGGCCCCGCCGCACCGCAGGAGTGTTCCGCCGCTCCCGGTGCGTCGGGGCTGTGGCGCGTCGCCGCCGCCCATGTGGAATCCTGAGTCGCGCCGCCGCCGCCCATGTGGAATCCTGAGTCGAGTTGTCGTCGCCCGGCGACAACACGTCGACTCAGGAATCCGTGGGGGCACGAATGTCGATCGAGGAAGGGTTCGATCCGCTGGCGGCAGACTTCCTGGCCGACCCCTACCCGTTCCTGGCCGAGGCCCGGGCGTACGCTCCGGCCTTTCACGCGACGTCGATCGATCACTGGGTCGTGACGCGATACGACGACGTGCGCGACATCCTGCGCACGCCGTCGATCTACTCGGCATGCAATGCGAACTCGCCGATCCAGGCGCCGTGTCCCCATGCGGCGAAGGCGCTGGAGGTGGCGGCTACGGCGCAGTGCCGACGCTGGCCAACGTCGACCCACCCGCGCACACCCGCGTGCGACGGCTGGCGGCCGCGGCGTTCACGAACCGGCGGGTCGCAGCGATGGAGCCCGTCGTGCGGCGTCTGGTGCGGGAGTTCCTCGACAGGCATGAGGCCGAGGGGCGGGCCGATCTGATCGCCGACCTGTGCTGGGCGCTCCCGGTACATGTGCTGTTCGAGGTGCTGGGACTGGACGAGGAGCACCTCGAGCGGGTCAAGACCGGTAGTTGGGCCCGCATCCTGTTCGTCTACGGCCGTCCCGACGACGCCACCCAGGTCGGTGCCGCCACCGGACTGGCCCGGTTCTGGCGCTTCGTCGAGAACCTGGTCGCCGTGCGGGCCGAGCGGCCAGGCGACGACTATCTGAGCGCGCTGCTGACGACCCGGCTCGACGACGGCGAGCACCTGACCCAGGCCGAGGTCGCCACGGTGGGCCTCAACCTGCTGTTCGCCGGCCACGAGACGACGACCGGCATGCTCGGCAACGCCTTCCGTCAGTTGCTCACGCACCGGGACCAGTGGCAGCTACTCGTCGACGATCGGTCACTGATCCCGAATGCGGTCGAGGAGGTGTTGCGACACGACAGCTCGGTCATCGCCTGGCGCCGCCAGAGCGTGGCCGACAGCGAGATCGGCGGCGTCTCCGTTCCGGCGGGCGCCCGGCTGCTCCTGTTGTTGGCGTCGGCCAATCGCGATCCCGACCAGTTCACCGACCCCGATCGCTTCGACGTCACCCGGGAGAACGCCCGCACCCACATGTCG
>Ga0310345_10004124_pt1 | contig 13370 bp, 11 predicted proteins | sample HC15DNA20500_MG_FD_204667 | JGI IMG/M metagenome (GOLD analysis project Ga0310345, IMG submission 204667) | Marine microbial communities from station ALOHA, North Pacific Subtropical Gyre - HC15-DNA-20-500_MG | ecosystem: Environmental > Aquatic > Marine > Oceanic | place: Pacific Ocean: North... | reverse complement strand
CCGCAAATCGCGCTCTGCGGCGTTGCGAGCCTTGATCGTGGCACGCCACGACCGGCGACTCGCGCCTTGCAGAACACGATTTGCGGTCTCCAACGCGGCGCTCGCATGAAACGGCAACAGGCCCTAGACTCGCGGGCATGACCACACCGGCTTCGAATTTCCCAGCCGACGCCATCGAGCTGGCCATCTTCGCCAGTCGCATCACCGCCGTGTGCGAGGAGATGGGCGCGAGTTTGGCCCAGGCGGCGTTCTCGCCGAATATCCGCGATCGGCTGGATTATTCCTGTGCCGTGTTCGATGCGCGCGGGCGCCTGTGCGCGCAGGCCGCGCACATCCCGGTGCACCTCGGCAGCATGGCCTATGCGATGGCGGATATCGTCGCGGCGCGCGAATGGGCGCCGGGGGAGATGATCGCGCTCAACGATCCCTACCTCGGCGGCACGCACCTGCCGGATGTCACCTTGATCGCACCGCTGTTCGTGGCCGATGAGCTGGTGGCGTTTGTGGCCAACCGGGCGCACCACGCCGATATCGGCGCCGATTCGCCGGGATCCATGCCCTTGTCGAAGAGCCTGGACGACGAGGGGCTGGTCATCGCGCCGGTCGCGCTCGTGACGTGCGACACGATCGACGAATCGGTGCTCGGCGGCTGGCTCGAACACCTGCGCAACCCGCCGATCGCCCGCGGTGACTTCAGCGCCCAGATCGCGGCCAACCGTATCGGCCTGCGGCGGCTGTCGGCGCTGATCGGCGAGGGTGAGGCGGCTGATGTCGAAGCGTTCGAGACGCGGCTGGCCGAATACAATGACTATGCGCGCAAGCTCGCGGCCAGCGCGCTGCGCGAGTTGCCGAACGGCAGCTATCGATTCACGGACGTGCTGGATGACGACGGCCAGGGCAACCATGATCTGACCATCGCCTGCCGTATCGATATCGACGCGGGCCGTGTGCGCGTGGATTTCAGCGGCAGCGCCGACCAGACCGCGGGCAACGTCAACTGTCCGCTGTCGGTAACGGCCGCGGGTGCGCTGTATGTCTTCAGATGCCTCATGCCGGCCCAGGTGCCGGCCTGTGCCGGGGCGTTCGAGGATATCGAGATCAGCGCGCCGGATGGATCACTGCTCAATGCGCGATACCCGAGGGCGGTTGCGGCCGGCAACGTCGAGACCAGTCAACGTGTGGTCGACGCCGTGCTCGGCGCGCTGGCCGAAGCGGTGGGCGATCGTATTCCGGCTGCCAGCCACGGGAGCATGAATAACGTGGCGCTGGGTTCGCATCGGTCCGACGCGCCGTGGGACTACTACGAAACCATGGGCGGCGGTCTCGGGGCCGGGCCGAATCGCGCCGGCGCAAGCGGCGTTCAGGCACACATGACCAACACGCTGAATACGCCGGTGGAGGTTCTGGAGCGGCATTTTCCGCTGCGCATGCGCCGCTATGCGCTACGCCGCGACAGCGGCGGCGCCGGCGCGCAGCAGGGCGGCGACGGTCTGGTGCGCGAGATCGAATTCCTCGACGAGGCAAGCTATACCGTGCTCGCCGAACGCCGCCGCCATGCGCCGTGGGGGCGTGCGGGCGGCGCGCCCGGCAAGGTCGGCGAGAACCGGCTCGACGGCGAACCGCTCGAGCCGAAATGCTCGGGGATCGCGCAGGCCGGACAACGGCTGTCGATCGCGTCTGCCGGCGGGGGCGGTTACGGCGAGCGCCGATAACGAGCGCTCGACAGGCGCGTTATAATTTACGCCAGCAACAAGGTTTCACGAATAAAGGATGTCGCGATGAGCGCCAAGGCAATGGAAGTCATCAAGCAGGAAGTCGAGAACAACCCGATCGTGCTTTACATGAAAGGCACGCCGGACTTTCCGCAATGCGGTTTCTCGGCCCGTAGCGCCGAGGCGTTGAAGGCCTGCGGCGTGCCGTTCAAGGCCGTCAACGTGTTCGACGACGAAGAGATCTATCGCCAGGGCGTGAAGGTCTATTCCAACTGGCCGACCATTCCGCAGCTGTTCGTCAACGGCGAGCTGGTCGGCGGTTCCGATATCGTCATCGACATGTTCCAGTCGGGCGAGCTCAAGAGCCTGCTCGAAAACGCCGCCAACAACGGCTGATACCGAATCCCCGCGCCGCCGGTTGCCCCGGCGGCGCTTTGTTTTGCGAGAAGTTATCAAGGAGTAGTGGCCCATGGCCTACAAGCACGTGCGCTTGCCTGAAGACGGTCAGAAGATCACCGTCGAGAACGATCAGATGAATGTGCCGGACAACCCGATCCTCGGCTATGTCGAGGGTGACGGTATCGGCCCCGATATCACCAAGGCTTGCCTGCGCATCTGGGACGCCGCGGTCGAAAAGGCCTATGGCGGCAAGCGCAAGATCCATTGGGCCGAGCTGTTCATGGGCGAAAAGGCCGCGAAGGTCTACGACGGCGACTACTTCCCGGCCGAGACGCTCGAAGCGATCAAGGATCTCTGGGTCGCGATCAAGGGCCCGCTGACCACGCCGGTGGGCGAGGGCTTTCGGTCGCTGAACGTGTCGCTGCGTCAGGAGCTGGATCTGTACGCCTGCGTGCGACCCGTGCGCCATTACACCGGCGTGCCGTCGCCGCTGAAGGATCCGGGCAAGGTCGACGTGGTGATCTTTCGCGAGAACACCGAGGACGTCTACTGCGGTATCGAATACCAGTCCGGTTCGGACGAGAACAAGAAGCTCGCCAAGTTCCTCAAGGACGAAATGAAGGCGGACTTCTTCGACGATGCCGGCCTCGGCATCAAGCCGATCTCCGAGTTCGGCACCAAGCGCCTGGTGCGCAAGGCCATCCAGTACGCGATCGACAACGGCCGCGAATCGGTGACCCTGGTGCACAAGGGCAACATCATGAAGTTCACCGAGGGCGCGTTCCGTGCCTGGGGTTATGAAGTCGCCCGCGAGGAATTCGGCCACTGCACGATCACCGAGGACCAGCTCTACTCCGAGTACAACGGTCGTCAGCCGGAAGGCAAGATCGTGATCAAGGACCGCATCGCCGACATCATCTTCCAGCTCATGCTGCTGCGCCCGGATGATTTCGACGTGCTCGCGACCATGAACCTCAACGGCGACTATCTCTCGGACGCCGCGGCGGCCGAGGTCGGCGGCATTGGCATCGCGCCCGGCGCGAACATGTCCGACAACATCGCCGTGTTCGAGGCCACCCACGGCACCGCACCCAAGTACGCCGACAAGAACAAGGTCAACCCCGGTTCGCTGCTGTTCTCGGGCGTGAACATGCTCGAGTACATCGGCTGGCAGGAGGCCGCGGACCTGATTTCGCTGGCCTACCCGGAAGTGCTGGCAGACAAGATCGTGACCTACGATTTCGCTCGCAACATGGAAGGCGCCACGGAAGTCGGCACCAGCCAGTTCGCAGACGCGCTGATCGAGCAGATCCAAGGCGGCATCGATCTCGAAACCAAGCGCCAGCAGCGCAGTGACAAGCTGGCGCGCGAGCGCAAGCAGCGCGAGATCCGTCGGCTGCTGCAGCCGATGGAAGAGATGATGGCCAGCGGGCGCACGCCGACTTCCGTGTCGGACGTGATGACCCGTTCGCTGATCACCGTGACCGATGCCACCAGCGTGCACGATGCGATGCACGAGATGCGCAAGAACGAGGTGTCCTCGCTGGTCGTGGAACAGAACGACTCGGGCGAGTGGGGCATCATGACGCGCCGCGACATCGTCACCAAGATCGTGCGCGACAACAAGTCGCCCACGGACATCACGGTCGGCGAGATCGCGTCGCGTCCGGTGGTCACGGTGGCGCCCGAGACGCAGCTGCGCGAAGCGGCCAACGTCATTGCCGAGAAGAACATCAGCCGCCTGCTGGTGGCCGGCAAGGATGGCGAGCTGCTCGGCATCACCACCGAGACCGATATCTTCGGTGCCATCGAGCAGTCGGGCTGGCTGCCCGAGGCCTGATGACCGCAGGCTGCACCGGTGTTCAGGCGGGCCACGTTTCGACGTGGCCCGCTTGTTTGCGCATCGTCCAATGAGCGCGCCAGCCACCCGCCGCGAACGGATCGGCATTCTGCTGATCGGCGACGAACTGCTGTCCGGAAAGCGCGTCGACAAGCATATGCCGAGCGTCATCGACATCCTCGACGCCCGCGGTATGGAGCTGTCCTGGGCGCGCATGGTCGGAGACGATGCCGGTCTGCTCGAGGACACGCTGCGGCAGACGATGAGCGGCGATGACATCGTCTTCAGCTTTGGCGGGATCGGTGCGACGCCCGACGATCGCACCCGCCAGTGCGCGGCCGCAGCGGCCGGCGTATCGCTGGAGTTCAACGCCGAAGGCAGGGCGCTGCTCGAAGCGCGCTTCGGCGACGACGCTTACCCCAAGCGTATCCATATGGTCGAATGGCCGGTCGGCTCACGGGTGATCCCCAATCCCGTGAATCAGGTGCCCGGTTTTTCCTTGGGCCATCACCATTTCGTGCCCGGTTTCCCGAAAATGGCGTGGCCGATGGTCGAGTGGGTGCTCGATACCCACTATGCCGACCTGCAGCGCGCCGAGCGCAACGTGGAGTTGTTGCTGGAGGTGCGCGACACGCCGGAAAGTGCGCTCATCGATCTCATGCAGCAGGTCATGGATGCCCATCCCGATGTGCGAATCGCCTGTCTGCCCAATGCCAGCGGGCGACGCGCGATCGAATTCGGGGTAAGGGGAAGCGCGGTTGCGGCCGATAACGCGTTCAGAGCGCTCGAATCGGCCTTGGTCGAGATGGGCGTTCCGCTCGGTAGACGTGCCCGACGATGAGCCGGCCCGGTTCAGGCGTCGATAACAAACTGAATGCGGCTGTTTTTTTCAGTTCTCAATGCTAAAGTCGGGTCATCGCCTGGGGGGAGGCCGGTTTGCAACAGTCCAACGCGGAGTATTTCTCGCACCTGGTGCGCGCTTTGCGCTGTCGGGTTTCTCGCTATGCCTACTATGGCCTGGCGATTGCCGTCGTTGCCGTCGTTCTGGCCACCGTCGCCGCCGTCGTTCTGGCCGGTGAGCCGCTGACCCTGTCCAATCTCTATGCCGCCCAGCGCAACAATGTGACGCTGCTGGCGATGGACGTCATGCCGTTCGTGTTCGCCCTGTGGGGGCAGTATGTGCACGTGATCCTCTCGCACGAAGCTGGGGCCATGGTGCTCGACGAGACCGATCGCCTGCGAACCGACAAGGCGGCGCTACAGGCCGAAGCCCGTCGTCTCGAGCAGCAGGACGCGCTGACCGGGCTTGCCAACCGCACGCACTTCATCGAACTGCTGGAAAACAGTCTTGCCGCGGCGCACCTCAACCGCACGCGTATCGGCATCATCGTGCTGGACCTCGACGGTTTCTCGGAGGTCAACGATCAGTTCGGCGCGGCCAACGGCGACCGCGTGCTCAAGAGCGTGGCCCGGCGGCTGGCCAATGCGGTGGAAGATTCCGCGCTCGTGCTGGCGCGGCTGGGCGGCGACAGTTTCGGTGTGCTGATCGAACACCTGCAGTCCAGCGAGGTGCTGGAAAAACTCGGGCGCCGGATTCAGGAAGTCCTCGAGCCGCCATGCGCGCTCGATCAGCTCTCGCTCAACCTCGGCGCCAGCATCGGCGCCGCGGTCTATCCGGACAATGCGCGCGACGCCTATGCGCTGCTCAACGCCGCGGATGGCGCCATGCAGCACGCCAAGACGCGGGGCGGCGGCTTCGAACTGGTCAAGGCCCGGCTGCCGCTCAAGGACGCGGAGATGCACAGCCTCAGCGCCGAGCTGCGTGCGGCGATCGACGGCGACCAGCTCGTGCTGCATCTCCAGCCGCTGGTCGATATCCAGGCGGACCGCGTGCATGGCGTCGAAGCGTTGGTGCGCTGGCAGCATCCGCGCCGCGGGCTGATCATGCCGGGCGACTTCATTCCACGCGCGGAGCGCAGTGGGCTGATGCGCGACCTGTCGAACTGGGTGTTGCGCCGTGCCCTGCAGTACACGGCCGAACTGCGGGCCGAAGGCTGGCCGCTGCGCATGTCGGTCAACCTGTCCGCGCGCTCACTGCTCGACCCCGATTTCCCCGACGTGCTGGCCGGCCTGCTGGCCGCCTACGAAGTGCCAAGCAAGTCACTCACGCTGGAAATCACTGAAGACACCCTGATGGCCGACCAGCGCCGGACGCTGGATATCATCACGCGCGTGGCCAATATGGGCGTACAGATCTCGATCGACGATTTCGGCACCGGCTATTCGCAGCTCGCGTACCTCAAGCGGTTGCCGGCTTCGGAGATCAAGATCGACCGCTCCTTCGTCACCGACATGCTGGTCTCGAAAACCGACCTTTCGATCGTGCAGGCGACCATCGGCCTGGGCCATGCACTCGGACTGCGGGCCGTGGCCGAAGGCATCGAAAACGAAAACCAGGCCGATCGCCTGCGCGTGCTCGGCTGCGATCTCATGCAGGGCTATTACATCGGCCGCCCCATGCCGGTCGACAAGCTGCGCGAATGGCTCGACCAGTGGCATCTGCATCACGAGCCCCAGCCCACCACGGTACGCGTCAAACCGCCGGAATCGCCGCGCCTGAATTAGCGCGCAAAGGCGCTAGCGCGATTCGGACAGTTCGAAGCGCTCGCCGAAGCGCGGCACGATGAAATCCCGCGGTTCCAGCCCCGCCCGTGCGCGCGCTTCCGCGAGAGCGGCAGCCGGCGCGTCACGCGCTTCGTCGCTGAGCTTGAACGTGCCGAAATGGATGCCGATGCTCTGCATCGCGCCGAGCTGCTCGTGGGCCCGCACGGCGTCGGCGGGGTTCATGTGTTGCTGGGCCATGAACCAGCGGGGTTCGTAGGCGCCGATGGGCAGCGGTGCGAGTCGCGGTGCGCCAAGCCGCTCGCGAATGCGCGCGAAATGCGGCACCATGCCGGTGTCGCCGGCGAAGTAGATGCCGCCCGCCGGCGTGTCGATCCAGTAGCTTGCCCACAGGGTCTTGTTGCGATCGAAGATGCCACGGCGCGACCAGTGCCGCGCCGGAGTCGCGGTCAAAGCCAGCGGCCCGGGCCGCTCGACCTTTTCCCACCAGTCCGCCGTGGCGACGCGTGTCGCGCCGGTATCGCGTAGCCACGCGCCGAGGCCGAGGCCGGCGACGAACAGCGGATCGTGGTGTTCGACGAGCCGTTTGACGGTCGGTCGATCGAGGTGGTCATAATGCGCATGGCTGATGAGCACGACATCGATCGGCGGCAGATCCGAGAAGGCGACGCCCGGCGGATGGTAGCGGCGCGGCCCGAACCACGACACCGGACTCACGCGCTGCGAGAACACCGGGTCGGTGAGAATATTCACCCCGGCGCTCTGGATGAGCACGGTCGCGTGGTTGATCCAGGTGATCGTGACGCCCTCGTCGACCCGTGGCGGCGGCGGGGCGGGCGCATCGAATGTGTCGATTCGCTCCCAGGGATGGTTGTCGCGTGTACGCATCCAGCGCAGCAGGTCGCCGAACCCGTGCTCGATGGGCTCCGCGTTATAGAAGCGTTCCCCGTCGAAATGATCGCTGACCGGGCCTTTGTAACCGTGGCTGCTGCAGCCGGCGCTCGCCAGCATGGCTGCCACGCTTAACACGACGCGCCCGATTGGTGATTTCATGATGACAATTCCGGTGAATATGTCACGCGCGCGCGGTACGGGAGCCGCGCTGGCGCATGACAACGACAATAAGCGCGGCCGCAATCACGCAGAGCCCGCCGACGCCACTCAGCATATCGGGACGCTCGCCCCACACAACCCAGCCGATCATCGCGGCGAACAGTACCGTGGTATAGATCAACGCACCGATATGTGCCGCCGGTGCCAGGGCATAAGCGCGCGTGAGCAGCAATTGTCCGCCGGCGGCGATCACGCCGAGCCCGGCCAAGGCGCTCCATTGCGTCGGCGAAGGCGTCTGCCAGTGCATCGCGGCCGGCACCGCGGAAACGAGGGTACCGAGCACGCTGAACCAGAGCACGATACGGACCGCGGGCTCGGTATCCGACATGCGACGGATGGCGGCCATCGAGGTCGCGGCCAGTATGCCGGCCGCCACGCCGGCGATGCCTGCAGGCCCCGCCCAGCCCATGCCGGGTTTGAGAATCAGGATCACACCCACGAAGCCGATCAGAACGGCGGGATAGATGCGCAGGGGCGGACGCTCGCCGAGCCACGCCCAGGCGATGAAGGGCAGGAACAGCGGCTGGCTGTAGTTCAGCAGCACGGCGCTGGCCAGCTGCATCTGCGACAGGGCGTAGAAGAAGCAATACATCGCGGCCAGCCCCGTGGTCGCGCGCAGCAGATGCATGCCCGGGCGGCGAGTGCTGAAGGAGGCGCGCTTGCCGGGCGACCACGCGATCCAGGGCAAAAGAACGAGCAGCGCGAAAGCGTTGCGGAAGAACACCACCACTGAGTTCGGCAGGTCACCGCCGACGGTCTTGACCAGGGCACTCATCGCCGCGAAGCATGCGGCGCCGCCAATCGCGTAGGCTGCGCCACGGCGCAGCGGGTGCGTCATTGTCGTGTCGCGGCGTCGGCGTTGCGCGAGACCGGCGTGCTGTCGTCATTGCCCCAGTCCGACCAGGCACCGGGGTAGCCCCGCACCTTGTCGAAACCGAGATACTTGAGCACCAGGTAGGAATACGACGAGCGCACGTGGCTCTGGCAATAGTTCACGATGTCCCGCTCGCTTTCGATATCGTGGCTGGCGATCAGCTGGAGCAGTTCCGCGCGCGGCCGCAGACGGCCGTCAGGGCCCTTGAGGAGGTTCCAGTCGAGGCTCACGGCTCCGGGGATATGCCCGCCGCGTGCACTGCGCACGTCGTCCCCCGCGTATTCCGCAGCGCTGCGCACATCCAGAAAGGCGGTGTCCGGATCGTCCAGATGGGCCTGGATCCAGGCCTTGTCCGCAATACGATCCGGCTGGCGTTCGACTGAGAAGGTGCTCGCGCCGGCCTGCGGGGCGCCGTTCTCGAGCGGTAGTCCGGCGGCGTGCCAGGCGCCCAGGCCGCCATCCAGTAGCGAGATCGCGCCGTGGCCCATCGCATCCAGGGTATAGAGCAGGCGCGCGGCCTGGCCGTCGCCGGCCCGGTCGTAGGCGACGATATGTGCGTCGTTACGCAGGCCGGTGTCCGAGAACACTTCGCGCAGAGCCGCCTCGTCGGGCAGCAGGCCGGCCACCGGCGGCGCGCTCGCCGTGAAGTCGGCCATGCTGATCTGAAGCGCGCCCGGGATATGCGCCTGGGCGTAATCGCGGGCGCTGTCGACGGCCACGACTTGCACACCGGCTTCGTCGAGCACGCTGTTCAGCGTTAGTGCATCGATGAAAAGCGGAAGCGTCTCGGCCATGAAGACTCCTGCGGTTTGGGCCGGGCGCGGGCGCGCCTAAACGCGCTCGCCGGCCAGATAGAGCCAGGTGCTGACCACGGTATCCGGGTTCAGCGACATGCTCTCGATGTCCTGCTCGAGCAGCCATTTCGCCAGATCCGGATAGTCGGACGGGCCCTGGCCGCAAATGCCCACATACTTGTTCTGGCGCTTGCAGGCCGAGATCGCCTTTTCGAGCATCACCTTGACCGCCGGGTCGCGTTCGTCGAAAAGATGCGAGATCAGCCCCGAGTCGCGATCGAGGCCCAGCGACAGCTGCGTCATGTCGTTGGAGCCGATCGAGAAGCCGTCGAAGTATTCGAGGAATTCGTCCGCGAGGATCGCGTTCGAGGGCAGCTCGCACATCATGATCACGCGCAGATCGTCCTCGCCGCGCTTAAGGCCGTGTGTGGCAAGCAGTTCGCTCACGCCGCGCGCTTCGCCGAGGGTACGCACGAACGGGATCATGATCTGGACGTTCTTCAGGCCCATGTCGTTGCGCACGCGCTTGACCGCTTCCAGCTCGAGCTCGAAGCAGGGCGTGAAGTCCTCGGCGAGATAGCGCGAGGCGCCGCGCCAGCCGATCATCGGATTCTCTTCGTCCGGTTCGTAGCGCTCGCCGCCGATGAGGTTGGCGTATTCGTTGGACTTGAAGTCCGACAGGCGCACGATCACCGGCTTTGGCGCGAACGCGGCCGCGATGGTGGCAATGCCTTCCACCAGCCGATCGATATAGAACTCGACCGGGCTGGCGTAGCCGGCGATATGCGCGTCGATGGTGCGTTTGAGTTCGTCCGACTGGTCGTCGTATTCGAGCAGCGCGCGCGGGTGCACGCCAATCTGGCGATTGATGACGAACTCCAGCCGTGCCAGACCCACGCCCGCGTTCGGCGTCATCGCAAAGTCGAAGGCGCGGTCGGGGTTGCCGACGTTCATCATGATCTTGGTGTTGATCTTCGGCATTTCGTCGAGCGAGACCTCGTCGACATTGAAGTCGATCTCGCCCTCGTAGACGTAGCCGGTGTCGCCCTCGGCGCAGGACACCGTCACGGCCATGCCGTCGGTGAGCTTGTCGGTGGCGTCGCCGGTGCCGACCACGGCCGGAATGCCAAGCTCACGCGCGATGATCGCCGCGTGGCAGGTGCGGCCGCCGCGGTTGGTCACGATCGCCGAGGCGCGCTTCATGACCGGCTCCCAGTCCGGATCGGTCATGTCCGTGACCAGGATGTCGCCGGCCTGGACCTTGTTCATCTCCTTGATGGACTTGACGTTGCGCACCGCGCCCGCGCCCACGCGCTGGCCGATGGAACGCCCTTCGACCAGCACTTCGCGGCCGGAGGAGTCGAGGCGATAGCGTTCCAGCGTGCCGCCGCTGTTGGACTTCACCGTTTCCGGGCGTGCCTGCAGGATATAGAGTTCGCCCGTTTCGCCGTCCTTGCCCCATTCGATATCCATCGGGCGGCCGTAGTGGCGCTCGATGATCAGTGCCTGCGCGGCGAGGGCCTCGGCGTCGGCATCGGTGATCGAGAACTTCGCCTGCTCGGCGGCGTCCACGTCGACGAATTCAGTGGTCTTGCCATGGCTGCGATCGGCCGTGTAGACCATCTTGACCGCCTTGCCGCCGTTCACGCGGCGCAGAATCGCCGGGCGTTTGGCATCGACGTTCGGCTTGTAGACGTAGAACTCGTCCGGATTCACCGCGCCCTGGACCACGGCCTCGCCGAGACCCCAGGAACTGGTGATGAACACCACCTGGTCGAAACCGGATTCGGTATCGATCGTGAACATCACGCCCGAGGCGCCCGTATCCGAGCGCACCATGCGCTGGATGCCGGCCGACAGGGCCACCTGGCTGTGTTCGAAGCCCTTGTGTACGCGATAGGAAATGGCGCGGTCGTTGAACAGCGACGCGAACACGTCCTTGATCGCGAGCATGACGTTATCCAGCCCGCGCACGTTGAGGAAGGTTTCCTGCTGGCCGGCGAAGGAGGCGTCGGGCAGGTCCTCGGCGGTGGCCGAGGAGCGCACCGCGACCGATATGTCCTTGTTCTCGCCGGCGAGCTTGTCGAAGGATTCGCGAATCGCGTCCTCGAGCTCGGGCGGGAAGGGGTGTTCGATGACCCAGTTGCGGATCTTCTCGCCGGTTTCTGCCAGCGCGTCGACGTCCTCGACATCAAGCGCGTCGAGCGCTGCGTTGATGCGGTCGGCGAGGCCATCATGGGCCAGGAATTTGCGATAGGCATCGGCCGTGGTGGCAAAGCCGTCGGGTACGTTCACCCCGGCGTCTGCCAGATGGCTGATCATCTCGCCGAGGGAGGCGTTCTTGCCACCGACCCTCTCGACGTCATTCATTCCCAATTGGCTAAACCAGATAACGTGCTCGTCTTGCACAGATTCCGTCCTCGCAGGGCAAACGTTTGAGCGCGCAATTTTACACATTCGCGTCGCCTGCCGGGGCGCGGATGTCGCATCGCACCGCTAGGCGCCGCGGCACGGCTCGTGCAGGATAGCGGCCATGACGACGACCGATACCCCGAAACGCTCGATCTTCTTCCTCTCGGACCGCACCGGCATCACCGCCGAAACGCTGGGCGCGACGCTGCTGACCCAGTTCGACGAGGGCTCCTTTCGCCAGTCCACGCTGCCGTTCGTGAACACCACGGAAAAGGCGCGCTCGGCACTCGAATACATCGAGCACACCGGCGCGGCCAGCGGTCTCAAGCCGATCATCTTCTCGACCACGGTCAGCGACGAGGTGCGCGAGATACTGCGTGAGGGCGACGTGGTCTTTCTCGACCTGTTCGACACCTTCCTGCCCGCGCTCGAAGGTGCGCTCGAGACCAAGTCCACGCACCGCGAAGGGCGTGCCCACGGCATTGCCGACGAGGACATCTACGAGTCGCGTATCGATGCGATGAACTACGCGCTCACGCATGATGACGGCGTGGGCGAGAACGGCTACAAGAACGCGCAGGTGATCCTGGTCGCGCCGTCGCGCTGCGGCAAGACGCCGGTGTGCATCTATCTGGCCATGCAGCATGGTGTGTATGCCGCCAACTATCCGCTCACCGAGGAGGATCTCGAGCGCCGCACGCTGCCGCCGGCGCTGCAGGCGCACAAGGACAAGCTTTACGGGCTGTGGATCGACGCCGAGCGCCTGCACCAGATTCGCAGCGAGCGCCGCAAGGGCAGCCAGTACGCGGCGCTGCCCCAGGTCAGCTATGAACTGCGGCAGGCCGAGAGCCTGTACAAGCGCCACGGACTGTCCTATTCCGAGACGACCAACAAGTCGATCGAGGAGATCGCGACGATGATCATGCAGGACAAGAATGTCCGTCGCCGCTCGTTCTGAGGTGGGCTTGTGACCGGGTCCGGCGTCGATTTGAAAAGCGCCGACCCTGCCGTATAGTCCGTCAGATGCCCAGACTCAAACGCAACCACTGGCTCCAGGCCGCCCAGCCGCGCAGCTTCACCGGCCTGATGGGCCTGTACGAAAGCAACTATCGTCGCTTCGAGCGCCTGGTGCCCGAACTCGACCTGCCATTCGACGCGGCCGAGTCGCATGGTGCGGATGCCACCCTGTATCTGCGGGTGGTGGAGCGCTGTCGCTATACCACGACCATCCATCTGACCTACTGGTTCGGCGAAGGCGACGAACTGCGCCCGGACCCGGATCTGCTGCTGCGCATCTACCGTGACGCCCAGCTCGCGGAGGCGATCTCCTGCGATGCGCGCTCGCGTTACGTGGCGCTCGCGGGGGTGCCCGAGATCGACGAGGACGTACTCAAGACCCAGTGGCCGCGTAATCTGCTGCTCAACAAGTGGCTTGCCTACTGCCTCGCGCAGGGACACGGTTTCGGCGGCGCCCACCGCCCGCGAAACCCGGCCTAGTTGTGATCTCTCAGTAGGTTGTTCATCCGGGCCGACCGCCTTGAAGCTGATGGGTGTCGAATCCTTCAAGCTTCAGGAGTGACCCGGATGAACACCCATAAGAATGC
>Ga0310345_10004123_pt1 | contig 13375 bp, 18 predicted proteins | sample HC15DNA20500_MG_FD_204667 | JGI IMG/M metagenome (GOLD analysis project Ga0310345, IMG submission 204667) | Marine microbial communities from station ALOHA, North Pacific Subtropical Gyre - HC15-DNA-20-500_MG | ecosystem: Environmental > Aquatic > Marine > Oceanic | place: Pacific Ocean: North... | reverse complement strand
GATGAGTTAGTTGCTGTAAGCGTCTTTAAAACTTAATTATGTTATAATTATACAGATATTAAATAATTTGTCAACCTTAAGTTTTAACAAATTCCATAAATTGCTTATATTGAGCAGGGTAATTCTTCTCTACATGATCTAACATAACCTGCGGAGTCAAGTTACCTGTACGATCTTTAATTACCTTATTATTATCATAATCTAAAATTGCTGTTGCACTTTTTAAAAACTTAGTTGGCACATTACTAAAGAAATATACTTCTTCTTGCATATTCCATTTACCAGTAGTTCCAAAGTCTTTTGATGATGTACGAGAACCCTCTCCGGGTCTATACACATGCACAAATATAATAAAATGAATTCCTTTCATTCCCAACACCACGGTAACACTAATCTTGAATTTGTATTTCTAACACAATCAAGAGTTTTTAAATATTTCTTCATTTCAGAATTTCCTTTGTCATTATAAGCATAATTCTTTACTAAATCCTGTAACCAATTATAATAAAACGTACTAATAACACTTGTATTTAATAATTCAGCAAAATGATCAATTACATTAGGTTTTAAACTATTAATATTTAATATATCAGGGTCCAAACATTTTGCAAATTTATGTGTCTGTTTTTCGTACTTCGAAGTAAACTCTAACATGGCAATTGTATTTGGTAAATTTAATGCTGAAACAACTGTACTAAATACTATCCTTCCAAATTTATCATACAATAAATTAATATTATAACAATATTCATCCCAGTTAGTTGGATATCGGATGATATAATTTACATCATTGACTCCATCTAAACTAATAGTAATACAATTATCTTTAAACAAACCAAGTAAACTAATTAATTTGTCATCAATTATTGTAGCATTAGTAGTAATTTCTAAAATAATATTTGATGAAAAATTAGCATCAACTAAATGCTGTAAAAAGTCTCTACTTTCTTTCATAAAAAACGGCTCACCACCTGCAATAAAAACTCTTTTCAACCCACTAGCATGAGCATATAACCAATCCCAATCAACTTGTCGACTTGCTCTAGTAAGAAACTTTTTCAAATTATTAACATCTGCTATACCCATAAATGTTTCATTAAATATATCAAAATCCTCATACCATTTTGATGATGCCCACGGCCCGCACATTACACACTTTAAATTACAAACATTGCTAGGACGTATATCTAAATCTTGAAAATCTGAAATCATTGTTCCGTTTTCATCAACTGCAAAATCAACATCATGATATACATGATTACTCGATGTTAATGCATCAAGTCGTTTACTACTAACACCATTAGAAGCCTTTTCACTTAAAACACATTCGTCACATACACCGACAGGTATTTCATTAGACATAAATGCTCGTCGAACATCTTTTAAATAATCATGATTAAAAGTACTTTCTATCGAATCAGCATAAACATCTTTTTCTTCTGTCGTTATACAACATGGCTTAACATGAAACTTTCCTTCACCACCATGCATTGGATTACAATACAACTGTGTAAACGGATATAAACAAAAATTCTCATGATTTTTAAAATCTTTTCTAGTATAAGTTTTCATTACATAAAAGCAGAACGGTCTCTTCTAATTTTATCTATCCATTCCATATCTGGTATCCAATCGTTTGGTCTAGCATGCCAATGTAGATGATCTGGAATAGTTCTTTGTGCATCATCAATAAAATAATTACCTTCGCCAAATTCGCGATCGCCTATTACCCTTAATGCTATTTCCATTTCTACTCTGTCTCTTGGTGGAATAGCCATTGTATGGCCATACCATACTATCATCGGAATTAAGCACGACATACAATCCATTATAATCCATCGAGGATCAGAATCATCATATACTTTTAAAATAGTATGTAATTTACAAAGTTCACATGTCATTTTATATATTTTCCAAACAATTCTTTGTATTCTGGTAAAACATCAAATAAATTTTGACTACGATGTTTATCTAATACTAAACTATATTTAATAAAATTTTTCCTTTCATTTTCTTTATATTCTAATGGATCATTCATAGCATTAATATAATATTGAAAAGTATCACGAAAGTCGGAGGAAGACCAGGAACTTCGTTCATCTAATATTTTAAGATGTTTTTCAATAGTTTTAATACGTTCCTTTGACACATTAAGATAATTTTTTCTAACTTCTAACGGTAATATAAACAACGAAGTATGCTTTGGCAAATATGATACATGAGGAAAACAACATGCAGAATCAAAAAACAATGAGTCTGATTCCTGGTGACAATAATTATAATTATAATCTATAACCCACTCAATGAAATCCAGAAACCTTAAACCATTAAGTGCCTGTATAGTAAAATCAAATATTATCTTTACATTTCGACATTCCTGATGTAATTTCCTAATATTACGTACAAGAGTTTTCCAATCACTCGGATAACGAATATAATCATTTAATTTATCTACCCCATCCAAAGATGCTCTTAATTCTAAAATTTTAAATTGATTAGTTAAATTAATAAATCGATCTTGAACATTTGTAATATTAGTATTATACCATAACTCTATATCTTTTGCTTTCCCGTTAGAAACAAGTCTTTCAAGATACTGATAATGTTTTTCGTGCAACGTTGGTTCTCCACCAACAAAATAAATCCTTCCTACATCTGTTAAAAATGTTTTAACTTCCTTCCAAAAAGATTCTTTATCGACCCAATCAAACTGACTTTCGTTAACAAGAACAAACGGATCTTGCTCATCAAGTGTATCTTTATCAAAAATCTGTTTACCATGCAATTCAATTAATACTTTGTTTTCTTTCTGAATTTGACTACTTTGTGCCGAATTACACATTCGGCATTTTAGATTACACAAATTACCTAATCTAATATCTAACGATTTTGGTTTACTATCGAGATAACCATTATTTTCTTTACATTTATCAAGATCAATTGTGCAATCAAATCCTGCGTCATTTTTAGTTGCTTCGCGAACAGATTTACGACCTTGATCTTCCTCATACCAACAACGAGAGCATACTAAAGGTTTTTCATTATTTAATAATTGCATTCGGAGAGATTTATAAAAATCTGAATTCCAAATTTCTTTTATACTTCTTTTATTAACATCTAAACAATCCTCAGAGCTATTTGGTAAAAATTCTTCAGAAATAGCACAACATACTTCAGCACGACCATGTGTGTCTATCATAAATTGATGAAATGGAAGAATACAAAACGTTGACTTCTTCATTATATATCACTACTAACACTATCTAAAAATTCACATATACGAGGATCAAGAAAATCATGATAATCTCTGTTAAGCATTTTATCCATTAATACTGTATAATTTTTCATTCGACGTTGATTATGTAATTTTGTTTCTAGATCAACCTGATTATTATCTAAATATCCATTAAATCCAGAAATAATACATTTTACTGTATTTGTTTGTGGTAAAGATTTGTAATATTGTAATGCATTATTTATTAAATCATCAGATAGCCATTTAATATGCAAAGTATTATCTTTATTATATAAACTGAACTGCACATTACCCATATATTGGACATTGTTATATTTCATATTTTTAACAATTGTAGACAAATTTGCATAATCAAATATATTATACGACATTGCTACTGCACTAATTTCGACCCAACCTTTAATCTTTTCTGATACTAAATATTCGTCTAATGTTTGCAATCGTTCTAATAATAAATTATAACTAAAAGGTGCTCTAATATACTCATATGTACCTTCAGTGCCGTCGATACTTACTAAAAACCGTACATGTCGAAAGTGTGCTAATATCTCCATAACCTCAGTGACAAATTTAGTGCCATTTGTAGTGACTTCCAATGATATATGTTCTGCGTGGCCAGTATCGATTATATATTTCAACAATTCAATAAAATGTGAATTTATAAAAGGCTCACCACCTGTACATTGTATTTCTTGTAATTGTGGAACTAATGATTTAATTTCTTCAAATAATGAATCAGGAAATTCTGGTGGTGTAAAAGAATTGCTAAATGCATGTGCATCGTCAAGATATAAGTTTGTATCATCTGCATTTATATTTTGCAAAGCAAGATAATTATGTATTTTGTTATCCAACGGAACCCACATATCACTGCTACCACTACTACACATTAAACAATGCAAATTACATTTATTATCAAACTTTAAATCTAACGAATGCAACTGTGGATTTTTAACCATTTCATCAACATCATAATCAAATATACCTTTAAACTTATCCTCCAAACCTAAATAAAATCCATTATTGCCAATGCGTTTACTCTTTATTAGTGGGATTTTTTCATCTCGCCAGCAACGATTGCATGCCGTTGGTTTTTCACCATTCAACAATTGCTGACGAATATCTTTCATAAATTCACTATGAAATGCATCATTTGCAGTCATGCCATATGGTTTATGCTCAGTGCGGTCATCTGGATCGAACAATTTGGCTGTAACTTGATTACCATTATAATCAACACTTGTATATTCTTCAGCGGAACAACATGGACCATATGCGCCAAAATTATGTATAACTAATTGAGTAAACGGAAACACACAGAAAGTATTTGAAGGTAAATCTATCATAATAATATTTAGTGGTTGGTCCGGGTGGACTCGAACCACCGACCCCCACATTATCAGTGTGATGCTCTAACCAAGCTGAGCTACGGACCAAAAAAAAAGACCCCGGGATTGCCAGGGTCTATTATGTTACATTATTCCCCAGGACCTTCGCCACCAGGTATAAATGATGTCATTTCCCACCATCCTGCAGCGTCACCAGCAAATCCAACAACAATTACTACGGCGACCCAAACAAGCATCTTCTTACCTTTTGTTAAACCATCATACCAATTTTTCACAATTATTACTCCTCTATATATAGAATACGGCATAACACCGTATTAATATTTAGTATATGGCGGACCGGACGAGACTCGAACTCGCGACCTCCGCCGTGACAGGGCGGCGTTCTAACCAAACTGAACTACCGGTCCGTTTGGAGCGGGTGAAGAGATTCGAACTCTCGACAACCTCGTTGGCAACGAGGAGCTCTACCACTGAGCTACACCCGCAACTAATTAAGTTGGCGGGGGCGGACTAAATATGCCTCCTCAGGCTAAAATAAATTTGGTCCTCTGGGCGATAATGTCCTACCCCCGGCCCGAGCCGTAGCCCCTATTATTTTGTTAAATCACTTCCACATCAGCTGCTTGTAAACCTTTTGATCCTTGTTGAATGGTAAACGAAACCGCTTGCCCTTCTATTAAAGTTCTAAAACCTGAAGAGGAAATTGCACTAAAATGTACAAAAACATCCTCTCCATTTTCTTGTTCTATAAACCCAAAACCTTTTGCTTTATCAAACCACTTAACATGTCCAGTACTTACGGACATAAACTTTCTCCATTTTGTTAAATTGGAGAGTATTGAGTAACAAGGAACCCTCCGTAACCCCGATGCACGCCGATATTAGGCGGCTAATGCATATTCATAAACGTCATCATTGGCGTCTAAAATGTTTGATCTGTTTCGTCGATCATGCGGTAACCTAAGCATCGTCTTTACTACGCCTGTCGATACCAATTCACCCCCATCAGAAAAAGATTAAATAAACTATTCCGCCAATAATTAACAAATCTGCACAAATTGACCAACCAATATATACTTTAAGCATATAGGCCAACACTATCCGTGCTGGATCTGGTAATGCATTTACTTTGTTCCGGAGGTACTTCATCTTGTACCCCCTTATTGAAAATTTCCATAATTTAATCCTCTTTTGGTGGAGGTGGGCGGTTTCGAACCGCCGTCCAGTACGCCTATTTCACTTTACGTCAAACAGTTACGATAGTATTTATTATAGTATAGTTTCTGATCTTGTCAACCTTAAATAAAAAAACCCTTAAAAGAAAATGGTTATTATAAAATAAAAAACCCAAAACCACATTGCCCATTTAAAAAACTTGTTTGCTGAAAAAGCAGCTAATGGATTATCTTTAGTTGATGGTGATCCAGGAAGTGAATTATTATCCATATGAATTTCAAATGCTCGCATTAATTCTAACCTTACAGGAACTGGAAGTTCTCCACCCGAGTATGGTTGTAAACTTTTATTAAAATCTTCCCAAGGAATACCTTCAACACCAACTTGTGTGTGAGCTGTTTTATAAACTTGCTCATGTGTCCATTTCTCTGCTTTAGAAACAACATCAATTAATTGCATATCAGTTACTTCTTTTAAAATTTTCTGAATTGCATTATCCATAATTATGCCCTTGGAGGATTTCCTCTAAATTTGTGCCACATAAGTTTTTCCTCATTGCGTTCAGTTTCAATTTTTGCTAAACGCTGTTCAACTTGTTCCAGTCGTGTTTTTACTATGTCAGAGTCAGTTAAATTTTCTAAAACTGAATCTGGCATACTTTTTAATTTTTTCTCTTGTTTCTTTAATATTTCCACATCACACCTTTTAACTACTCTACTCATTACTCCATCAACTTTCTTATTAAACCATACACCCATACGTGTCTTTTTGAACCATACATAAAATGATGATCCAACGATGCCTGTTAAAATAGCCTTAATTAAAAAAATAATAACAAACATTTACACACCTATGTCCAACTAGAACTGCCGTTCGGATTAACCCAAACTCCTGCTCCGGGTTGTGGCTTTAACTGATTACCAACTGAATTTATTAAATTCTGTAAAACTGGGCTAGTAATCATTCCTGACTTCCTCAACATATAATTCATACACGGATCCATAAACAATCCTTCAAGAGAAGCAGCTAAATTTATATTAAGCAAATCTTCTAATGCTGAAAAGATATTTCCTAATGCACCAAGTAAACCAGCTATCATACCAGCAATGCCATTTAAAATAGGTCCAAATAAACTTGCAAGTGTACTAATAAGAAAACCAATTCCGGCAGCTATTAAAGAAGCCAATGCACCAATAACTCCATCAAGTAAGTCACTAATTGGATTACCAACTAAAAATGGTCCTAACATATCTTCTAAAGGCAAACATGGATTATCTGCATCAAACATTCCAGCAGATGCCATTGCTTGGTTTAATCCTTTCTTTGCAAGTGCAGTTCTTGCTATAGTATTCAATGTTGGAATTTCAGCAAATCCAGAAAAATCACCAGTAGCGAAAACTGGTGCTGTTGTACTTACACCTGTCATAACATCACCTGCCGCTTTAAAGTCTCCTAATTTATTTTTCATTGTCGTTGCTAAAAAAGTTTGCAACGAAACACCCGATGACGCAAAATCAGCACTATAATGTGGATTTGCCGTATCTGTCAATTGACTTGTCAACGTTGCATAATCGCTTGGATTATTTCCAGCCCAGGTTGCAAGATTTGCAGATACAAGTTGTATATCACTTGTTGCACCGGTAAGTTTAGTACCATGTGGATTTACAAATGCTGTTCCTGCTTGAATTTTTTGAAATGTATCTTTTGCAGTTTCTGATACAGTTTCTGTTGTAACTGCTGTTTTTGCAACAGCCGAAACAGCATCACCCAATGTGAACATTCCCATAAGACACCTCCTATCTTTCTAATATTTATTACGACATACCCGGAGGAGTTATAAGTCCAGTGGTTGCTTTTACATATTCTGCTCTAATTGCTTCTTGAGGCTCTATCATAGTAATTACTTTATCTTTACTAATTAAAAATGCTTTGTCTACATCAGCAGTCATCATAAACGGAATAAGACCCATTCCTTGTTGCGTTATAGATAACGTTACTGGTTTTTCAAATGCATAACTATCCTCAGTTATATTACCAATTTTAGTTACAATCTCATCACCAGACACTAACTTAACACTTACTACCTCACCTTTTTCATAACTTTTTACTTTTAACATTATTGCCAACCATCCTCTTCGACTGTATACAATGAATACTTTGCTGTTAATTCATCGTCTTTTTTAATATTCTTTGATGTTACCAAATACTTTACTGGTATCTGATGCCAGTACCCATCTAATACAACACAATTAGGATTATCATTATGATTATAAAATGCTCCTAACGCTGTTCTTATAAACCCATGTGGGAAATTCTTATTACGGATATGAACAATACCTAAGACAATATCTTTTTTAAAATCCCTTGTTGCTACAACACCTAAACCATCAATACCGCTTTTACCTATTGTAATTCCATCTGGCAGGGGGCGATACATTATAAATCTCCCTCTTTACGGTTTTCACTATGCCATACATTAAACTCACCACCAGGATAACGATCACCTAACTTTTTTACATTTTCAGCAATAACTTCATTAGGGTCAATATCTAATGCTCTACAAGCACTAATCCAATACCACATAATATCACCTAACTCTCGTTTCATATGCCATTGTGTATCTTCAGTTAACTCTTTTCCTTGAAACATACATTTTTTAAGAATTTCATTAAACTCTCCAGTCTCAGATGCTAACCCAATACCAGCAGTCATAAGTAAACTGAGATTTACATTCGGATATGTATAAAAAATTTGATACATCCTATCAATTACGGATGACATTTCGTTTGATTCTTTGGATGTTACTGCTTCAACAAATTCAGAATATTTCTTTAAATCTATATTTGCCATACTTTTATTATAATAAACTTAATGTAATTTGTCAAGTATTAAAAACGTTCTTGTATAGATTTTATTGTAGCACTAACACGAGTATTTTTATACAACAAAAATCCAAAGTACTGTTGATATGTTGGACTTAATGTATCGCGATCAACATAAAAAACTTGACTATCAATTACATTATCAGTAGTACCATATTTAGTTTGAAAATCTGCATTACTCAAAGTAGCATGATCATTCTCAATAACTGGATCACCATGAATTGTTATTTTACGAGTAACCACAATACCTAATTCAAACACATCTGCGGCACTAAAAGGGATTGCACCAGTCGAATCTAATATATCAAGTTCATTCCAAGTGTCTAATATTAATCCATGACCATGAGGACTAGGATTAGCACCAGAACTAGTCGGCATACTTGCCGAAGCTTGGCCGACCCGCATAACATAATATGTTGGGTCATTATCGAATGAAAGTGTGTAAGATAAATAGATGCTTGTTGTTGCTAATGCATTAAAATAAACTACACCCATTAATACTTGTGTTGTTGTTGCTGATGATCCTACTGCCCGATAAACTTGTGTACCTTTAACAGGATTTGTGCCACCTGCACCTGTTGTTCCTAAAGTTCGCACTGTTGGATTGCCAATTGCAATATCAGCAAACGCATCTCCAATATTTGAATCTGTTAAAACTTTAACATTTGAACGAACATGTGATAATTGCTTTGTTGGGTCAGTACCTTCTGCTAACCATATATGATTAAAACACGTTGACATATTGACAGCAGCTGTATGACTCCGTAATGGAAAACCTAAATCCCCATCAACAACGTAAGATGGCACAGATGTTCCAGCATCATCACCAAATTTTGCTATACCTTTACCACCACTATTACTAACATTAATAAGTATAGCAACATCCATTGTAAAGGCAACGGCACCACCGCCACCTAAGACAGCGTCTGCAATCGTAATGGTATCATTTGTTGCGTGTCCTGTACCACCAGTAGCAACTACAACAGATGTAACATTGCCAGTTCCATCAACAACAATATTAAATGTTCCTACAGTACCTGTTCCAGACGATGTACCAGTTACACCATTATAAGTACCTGCTGTTCTTAATGCATCTAATGCACTAAATGTATCCATGGTTACAATTTCACCAATGCCCCAGTAATCATCACCTAAACCACTAATAGCACTATTAATAGCGTTACTTGCACTACTAACATATTCATCAAACCAATCTTTAACTGGCTTATTACTTCCACTGAGAGGAGATCCTGCAATAGGATGATTTTGCGTAATTTGCAAATCATTAAATCCTACAAACCCTTCACCGGTTGAACTATCAAAATATAATTGCTCAGTTGATAATTTTAATGTTACATCTGTAATAGCATTATTACCTAAATCATAATTGTTATTAAAAGAAATAATAAGATGTTTTTCTAAATCTCTTTTATTAATATGTACAACATATACAATATCAGTTGAAACTAATGCTGTTGTAAATTCAATTTGATTGCTACCAGCAATCTTATAATCTGCTATAACAGGAGGCGATCCATCTAAATCACTTGGCTTTAACAATGCATGACTATGATTTGCTGGAGAATATTTATATACAAGTAATGTTTGATCATTAATACCAGCCTCTAGATCAATTGCACCACTAGCAGCTTGACTAAGACCTGAATGCAAAGAAAGAATAGTAAATGGGCCAACACCTGTTGTACTAGAAATAATATTTCTTTTAACTATAAATTCTGTAATATTATTGTTTAATAAATTTTCTGCAAATATCGATCCATTTAAAAACGAACCAATTTGTAATATTTTATTATGTACTCCACTTAAAACGTCTGAGGTTTCATTACCTATAAACAATTCACGTGTATCAGTTGTTAAAGCAAGCTCACCTGGAGCAAGTGGAACTGGAAGATCGCGTCGTAGTCCGCGACGCTGTTGCATTTTTGTTATTTTTGCCACTACCTGTTCTCCAATAAATTATATTAGTATTTATCATAGACTCGGTAATACTCTTTTAGTTTGTCAAGCCACAGTTTTTCATGATTTCTATAATCATCACCACTAACTGAAAATTCTAAATATACACCATCATGCGTTACCATCATAATAACAATAGTTTCTATATCAGTTTTAAACAATTCGTTATGCGCCATAGCATATGCAGAGCATTGCAAAAAATAATCCTCAATCCATTCTCGTTTCTTTTTTGAACGAGAAGTTTTAAAATCAATAATAGCCGGCTTACCATTCCATACTCCGACACAATCTGTTGTACCAGCATATAACTCTGGCGAGTATAAACTTACTTCACACCCCCAAACTTCATCAATGTTAGTTAATCCTTGCTCAATAACTACATCAGCTAACTTATATGCAATTTGATGGATTAAATTTCCATCAGATTTTCGTTCTTTGCCAAATAAATGCTGTTCAATGTTCTTATGTGTGCAGGTCCCTAAATTTGCAGCTTCTGTTAAAATTCGTTGTGCTTCTTCTTTTCCTACTCGTTCTCGCCATTTATTAATTCCTGTCATATCTTTTAAACGACCTAAAATAGTCGTAACACTAGGAACCTTTGCTAAACCAGTATCATATAATCTTTGGCCATTACTATCCACCCGTTTTAATTTCGGGTAATCATACTTCGAATTTAAATTTACCATTACATAATAATACTATAAAAAAAGAAAAAGAGCAAGAAAAATTACCAAGTAATATACCACTTCAACGTAGCATTTGAAGTTGCGGCATTCTTCTGCCTAGTAATAACATATCCAAGATCTGTAAAGTTACTAACTACTTCTGTCATTTGTCTTTTATATGTCGTGTTTACAACAGTTCCTTGCCAAACATTATAATAGTCTTTACTTACTGCTGTGCTTGCAGTAGTTGACGCGGCAAGTCCAAGGTTTGTTAATACAGTGCCAGTGCCGGCTGCAATTATTAAAGAAAAATTATTATTATCACTAGTAATTTTTAAAGCACCACTTACTGCTGTCTTACTTGCAGTAATTCCTGTAATTGCCAAAGTATTAATATCATCGACTACTGAATTTAAAGTAGTTCCACTGAGTGTAACAGTAGTTGTATTAATTAAAAAAGTATCTGATGCTGTTAGTGTAGGATTGTTAACTGTTCCTGTAACTTCAATGGTAGGAGTACTCATTGTCATTGCAGTTCCGTCAGCAACTGTTGCATACATTAAACTACTATCAACCGCAGTTAAAACTGCTTCTTCAATAGCTCTGACTTCCTTAACTAGAACAAGATTTCCTTGTCCTTGTAATTTAGCATCTGCCGCACTAATCATTACTGCCATAATTTATTCCTACGTTAACGGATTAGCAGATTGCGCTGCACTTGCAACCTGATCCTGTGCTTTATCTTTATCTACTACAGCATCGGGCATATCCTCTGCTTTTAATTGAATTGTTTGAACTGTAGCAGTGTTAACAATCTCAGGCAAAGTATTCACGATATCAACTAATGCTTTATCAGTGACCTCAATGCCTATTTCACTTAATTTTGCAATAACCTTCTCTGTTGGTAATTCGACTATACCTTGTTCTTTCATGTAGAACAGCAGATCTGTAATCTCGGACTTAATCCGATCTACGTCTGTTTCACCGACAAAAATCTCGGCAAGTCTCATTCTTACTTCTCTTCTCTACCAAGAGGCGATTCGGCCGGTCCGGAAACTTCTTCTGCACCACCCATACTGTCATCTGTTGGTTCAGCTGGCATTACTGGTTCTGCTGGCATCTCTGGTTCCATAGGCATTTCTCCACCCATGTCCGGAGCAGGAACTTGTCCTCCTTGCAGTGCTAACACTTGATCACCCATTGCATCTTTAACACTTGTAATAGCATCAAGAGCAGATTGTAACTGTCCTTTTGCTGTGTCATTAAATGACTGCGCTTGTTGCTGACCAACATTATACTTGATCTCATCAACAAGTGGCATCAACGCCTTTGTCTGCAATTCTGCAATATCCTCTGCCATTCCTGCAAGTTTATCTACCATATCTTGCGCGGCAAGCAATATTTGTGCATTTTCCATCTCGTCAGTTTGCTCAGCAACCATTGAGGTTGGAGTAGCAATAACTGAATCTCCTCTGCCAAGAAGCACATTAACTGCTTCTAGCATAAGAATAGTTTTCATATAATGCCCATTTGTATGTTGAGCATTAAAATTTACATTACTTACTAACTTTTGCTTTCTGGCTTCTAATTTTATTCTTGCATTAGCAAGATGTTTCTTAGAAGAACCTTCGTTAATTGATAAACCAAATTCGCTATTAAGCCAACGATTAACTTTTCTAAACTTCGAGTTTTCAGTTGATAAATCATTTAAAAGCATCTTTATCCCCTTTAAATCCTTAATTAAACATATTTATCTATTAGGAAACGATTTACGAAGTTTGTTTTTATGAAGATATGCTAATTCCTTAGCTCTATGATATTTTGAATCCATTAAATCGAATTTAAACCAATCACTTTGCTTTGCATATACTTCCCTTTTCTTTTTATAAAAAAGTGCTTCATGAAAATTATTTGCAAACTCGTTATGTTCGTCCAATATTTCTTTTATGTTTATTGAATCTATTTCATGTCCTTTATTAAGTAAATAAGCAACATTAAATGCTACTTGATACAATTCAATATTATCAACAATTATTTTTTCGGTACCTTTTAAAATAATCTGGTAAT
>Ga0310345_10004122_pt1 | contig 13376 bp, 10 predicted proteins | sample HC15DNA20500_MG_FD_204667 | JGI IMG/M metagenome (GOLD analysis project Ga0310345, IMG submission 204667) | Marine microbial communities from station ALOHA, North Pacific Subtropical Gyre - HC15-DNA-20-500_MG | ecosystem: Environmental > Aquatic > Marine > Oceanic | place: Pacific Ocean: North... | reverse complement strand
AATCTGTGTCCTCGTTGTTCTCGTCCCAGAACTCCAGGCCGTAGCTGACCTTGTCGCGCCCGCCGGTGGATGAACCACGTGTCTTGATCCCGATTCGGCTGGTCAGGATGGCCTCCCTTGAGAAGTTCGTTCGCCAATCGCAATCGATATGAGCATCTTCGCAGGACTCGATCGAGTCATAGAGGTCTTCGCAGTCGCCCCCTGTGCAATCGCAACCTCTGAGCGTGCGACAGACTCGGCCGTCCCAGTAATAGCCGAGAAGAACCTCATCCTCATCGTCGCAGAGGCCTTCTGACTCGACATCCATGGGCTCACAGAAGACCGGCTTAAGCTCGTCATCGATCGGCTCGTAGATCGCCATGAAGGCCTCCTCGAAAGAACCGCTGGGAACTCCCCCGCCTCCAAAGCTGTCGATGACGACGACCGGGATGGTGGAGCGAAAGTTCCTGACATTCGAGGCCAGCATGATGTAGCTGCGGCTGACGGTCGGGCTGACCGATCCATCCGGCTCGAAAACCCTCGTGCGAATCCTGGAGCTCGAGCTGATGGTGACCGGATCTGAATAGCGCGTCGAGTTCGAAGTGGGAGGCGAGCCATTGGTGGTATAGCGAATAACCGCGGTCGGGGACTCGGAGGTGATCACCATCTGGGTGTTCCCGCTGATAACGCCGCTGGCAGGGGCTACCTCCGGCGGCAGCGTGATCCCGCTGACGCCGGGCAGGTTTGCCGATCCCGGAGTCGGCTGCGGAAAATAAAGCATCTCATCTCGGTTCAATTCGCCGGCGTCAAAACCGACCAGCTCGGGCAGGATCACGAAGTCCGAGCTGCCGAGATTGTCGTTCAACCCCAGAATCGATAGCACGTTTTCACCCTCCCTGAGAAAGTTCGCGCCGCCGGCCACGGTGAAATCTTCAAACTCGACGGCCTCTCCATCATCGTGAAGCGATGTGGCGCCGGTATTCCAGCTGCCGTTACCGTCGGGGGCGTTGCCAGCGGCGATCCGCTGCCCGTTGATAAAGGCGATGAATCCATCATCGTATTTCATCCTCAGCAGGAGGCCGCTGACGCTGACGCCATCCTCCAGCGAAAACGGAATCCGGATAAAGCAGGCCAGGTTCTCGTTGCGCATCTGGTCCTCGACATCGAGGTTGATAAGGCCCCTGTAGGTGGCGTTGCGATCATAGCCGACACCTGTCTGGCCGGAGAGCCAGCCTGAGTCGTCGAAGCCCGGCTCCATCCAGGTCATGCCGAGGTTGCCGTTGGTGGGAACCAGGGCCCTGGCTGGAACCTCCGAGCCGACCAGGCCGATCTGCCGGGCGTTCTGAGAAATCCCGTAGGAGAAGCCGGCTATCAGTTCCGGAAAGGGAGAGATCTGATCGACGACCGTCTCCCCATCGGGAGCGAACAGGCCGAGAAACTCACCGGAAGAGCTGAGCTTGAAGTTCGTATGCAGCTCGGAATTGGCATCGCGGCGGTCCTTGTCGGAGGCGAAGATCAGCAGGAAGCCGCCAGGGGCTATGGAGACACTCGGAAAACGCCACTTCTCGGGTACCAGGGGATCGTCGCTCAGGAAGTAGCCCGAAAGATTCTGCGCCGAGTCGCCCGCGTTGAAGAGCTCGAGCCAGTCCGGGGTGTTGCCATCTTCATCCTCGATGGTGCCGTTGTTGACAGCCATGAGCTCGCTGATGATGAGATCCTGAGCGGAAGCCGCACCCAGAACGCCAAAGAAAAAGAGAAACGCCGGGAGCCCGGCCTTCCAGATTACTTTCGACATAACCTAAACCTCTCCCCAACTACAGACAGGCTCTGCTTTTGAATTCGAACGATATCCAGGACACAGGCCAACACCGATGATTCGAACTACTACAAGAATAGCAGCCGGTTATGACAGATGGGAGCAATTTGCGCAGCCGGAACCGCCAGCGTCTTCCCGCGCCGCCCTACTTCTGCTTCCAGGCCGGGGGCTTGTCGAGGCCGGGCTGCAAAATGGACAGGATGGTCATCGCCGTGCTGTAGTTCTTGCTGCGCTCGAATACACGGTCATTCCAGCCGCCATCGAGCTCCCTGACCTTCCACAGGAGCTTGTAGAGACGCTGCCTGTAGGAGGCCCTGAGCTTCATGGGAAGGAGCTCGATAGCCTGGGCGGCGTAATAATGCGCAAAGAAGAAGTAATACGGAGCGATCATATAGGGTGGCTCGTGCGTCCCCGTCTTCTTGCGCCGCTTCTCCAACTCCCCCCAATGTTCAAAGAAGGCCTCCAGGCTGGAGCGGATCCGTTCGACCTTGCCGCGGCCGGCGAGATAGAGCGTCACCTCGCAAACGGGCATCCTGCCGACAGCCCCGGGAACGTCCTCGAATCCCTTACCGGTTTTCGAGCGGGGGTAGGTCGAGTACTGGAAGGCTCCTGAATCCAGACGCGCATCCTCGAGCGAGTCCAGGGCCCTGTCGACGACATCCGGATCGACCTTGAAGCCCTGCGCGGCGGCCGCGAAGAGCGCCTGCAGGGTGGGCGCCGTCATGAAGGTCGACGGTGGTGATCTCCTCGTCGCCCCCCCCCGGCGGGAATAGTTCCAGCCGCCCACACGGGCTATCTCCGTCTTTTCGATCGTAGCTACCAGCCCTCGAATGTGCTCGTCATAGGCTCGCCTGCTTCCCAGCTTTCCGCTCCCCCTGGCCTCGAGCAGGAACTGCAGAGCGTAGGCATGCCCCCAGCCCCTGACATCGTAGGTGCTGTTGAAGCCGGGCGACATCAGAGGCTCCTTCAGCGCGGCGACGACGAAATCGCGGCCCCGCTTGACCGCGGCCTGGGCGCTTTTGGATGACCTGTAGCCCGGTGTTTTCAGCAGGGCCCAGGAACAGATCGCCGTGCCCCCGACACGGTACCCGATGGGGATCATCCCTCGCCTTTTTCCCGGGCTGCGAACCCTGTAGACCCCCTCATAGGGCCACTCACTGGATGGAGAGCTCTTCGCTCCCAGGTTCTCCTGCATCCCGACAATCAGCTTCGAGCCCCTGCTGACCGCCTCCTTGAGCGCCGTCTTGCTGACCGGGTCCTCGGCCTCGAGTTTCCCGGGCAGCCAGGACACCAGGGCGACCACCATGGCGACCCATGACGAATACGAAAACCCTGGAATATTAACCCGCATATTTAGCCCCTCTGCTGTTATCCACAGGATACCTTTTCCAGACTGAAACTCTCTCGTTTTTCTTCCGAAGTCGACAAATTCCGATAGCCATTCTTTCCCTTGTCCCTACGGCCGGAGCTTCATACCATCTGCGTCTACAACAGGCTTCCCGCGCGGGAAGCCTGCCGGAACAAAACGAATCGAAGGAGCCAGGAATGGACGGCAAGCCGCGGATCCTCGTGATCGGCAGCATCAACATGGATGTCGTGCTGAGGGCTGAAAAATTCCCGGCGCCCGGAGAGACAGTGGTCGGCACGGACCTCAGCCTGATACCGGGCGGCAAGGGCGCCAACCAGGCCGTGGCGCTCTCACGGCTTGGCGCCAACGCCAGCCTGCTTGGATGCGTAGGAAAGGACCCCTGGGGGGAGGAGCTCATCGGGAAGCTTGAGGAAAACGGAGTCGACACGGTAAACGTCGCCTCAGACGAATCGCTTCCGACCGGCAACGCGACGATCATCGTCGACTCCGAAGGAGAGAACCGGATCGTCCTGATCGCTGGAGCCAACGACGCCCTGCGACCTGGCCTTGTCGACGCGGCCCTTGACGCGGAGAGCTCCTGCGATGCGATCCTGCTGCAGCTTGAAATCCCGCTGCGGACTGTCTACCACGCGATCTCCGCAGGAGCCGCCCGCGGCATCCCGGTGATCCTCGATGCCGGCCCACCGAGAGCGGTGCCGCTGGAGAAGCTTCGCGGTGTCACCGTACTCTCGCCGAACGAGAGCGAAACCGAGGCCCTGACCGGCATTCGCCCCGGGGATCTCGACTCCGCCGGCAAGGCAGCCGCGCTGCTGGAGGAATCGACCGGAGCGAGCGAGGTGGTCCTCAAGCTCGGCGACCGCGGCGCGCTCTTCAAGGACAACGGCAGGTACGCGCTCGCCGAGGCGCACCAGGTAGAGGTCGTGGACACCACCGCGGCCGGCGACAGCTTCACCGCGGCGCTGGCGCTCGAACTCTCCCGTGGCACCGAGATAGCGAAGGCCGTCAGGAGAGCCCTGGCCGCGGGGGCGCTTGCCGTTACCCGGCTCGGAGCGCAGCCATCTCTTCCCACGGCTGAGGAGGTCGACAGGCTGCAGGGGATAACGCCTTGAGCACGGATGCCCTGTTCAAACATATCGAGCTGCTCCAGGACGCCAGGCCCTGGGGACGAGTCCTCGATGCCGGCACGGGAAGCGCCTCCCTGCGCTGGATCACCGGTCTCAACACCATGAGCTGGACCGCCGTCACAGCCGATCCACAGCGCGCCCGAAAGCTGGGGAATGAGTTCAGCGACTCACATCGCGACGGCGACCGAATCCTCGCCGGAAACTGGAGCGACCCGCTGCTACTGGGGGGCGAGACCTTCGACGTGGTGCTGGCGGACTACCTCATCGGCTCGATGGACCGCTTCTCTCCGTACTTCCAGTACAGGTTCCTGCGCAGGCTTCGCCCTCACGTCGCAACGCGTCTCTACCTCGTTGGACTGGAGCCCTACCGTGGAGCGGGTGATGACGCGGGTGGACGCCTGGTGCTGGAAATAGCCAACCTGCGGGATGCCTGCATCCTCCACGCCGGGCATCGGTGCCACAGGGAATACCCGTCCGACTGGGTCATCGGACAGCTGGAGAATTCCGGCTTCTCCGTGGAAGAAGAGAAGCGATTCCCTATCATCTACGGCACAAAATTTATCAACGAACAGCTCGATGTATGCCGCAGGAAGCTTGAATTCATAGAAAACCAGGGGCTCGTGGGCGGCCTGCGAAGCCGCATCGACAAGCTCCGGGAGAAGGCCCTCGCCTTTTACGACGTTCACCGGGGTATTCGATTCGGATACGATTACGTCATCTCGGCCCGACCCGTTTAAACCGGGAAGAGAAAACCAGGACCGCCCACCGACAGGAGGACCCCACAGATGACATCTCCCGGCACCTACAGGCTGCTTGCCGACATCATGCTGGTCATCCACTTCGCCTTTGTCGCCTTCGTGGTGATCGGCCTGCTCATTACCTGGCTGGGCTATTTCCTGAACTGGGCTTTCGTCAGGAACTTCTACTTCCGCGCGGTTCATATCCTGTCTATGGCTGTTGTCCTGCTGGAGTCCGTCTTCGGGATCGTCTGCCCCCTGACCGATTGGGAGATCCAACTTCGAAAGCTCGGCGGCCAGGTCGTCTACGGAGACCAGACCTTCATGCAGTACTGGATCCACAAGATCATGTTCTTCCAGCTGGAGCCGGCTATCTTCACGATCATCTACTCCTCTTTTTTCACGGCTCTCGTGCTGAGTTTCATCTTCGTGCGCCCGAGACTACCCGGCTGGCTCTCCCGGAAAAACGATCCTGGAACGGGAAAGATAGAAGCCGCCGCCAACCCAGACAAACCGGAGACCGAAAATGATCCACGTGATAGCCGAGATTGACATCAACGAGGGCCGGCGGAACGCCTTCCTCGAGGAATTCAACGAGGTGGTACCCCTGGTGCTCAAGGAAGATGGGTGCATCGAGTACGGCGCGACCATCGATGCCAGCACGGAACTGGAGAGACAAGCCCCCCTGAGAAAAGACACCGTCACCATCGTCGAGAAGTGGTCCGGCATCGAGGCCCTGCAGGCCCACCTTGACTCCGGACACATGGCCGCTTATCGCGAACGAGTGAAAGACCATGTCGCGGGCGCGACCCTGAGGATACTCGAGCCCGCCTGATTCAGTCGCTGTTCTCAGGCATCCCCTCGTACCAGCAGATGTCTTTTACAGGATCGAGTATCGCCCTCACATCGCCGAGCAGCTCTTCATCGAGAGGCTCCTCGATCCACCTGCAGTTCCGGCGGATGTTCTCCGGATCGGCGCTTCCGACTATGCAACTGGCCAGGCGCTCTTCACCAGCCGCGAACTGCAATGCCAGCTTCGAGATATTCGACCCGAGACTCTCGCAATGCTTCGCCGCTCTCGCGCAGGCTCTCTTCAGCGCAGCGGAAGCGGGATGCCAACCGGGCGGTCCACGATGGGACAGCAACCCCATCGAAAGCGGAGAGGCGGTGAGCACACCGATACCGCGCTCCTCGAGTTCCGGCAGGATGCGCAGCAGGGACGTATCATTGAGACAATACCGCGAGTAGGAGAGAACGGTGTCGACCTCCGCCCTCTCCGCCACCCGCAGAAAAGCCCCCACCGGCAGCCCCGTGATGCCCACATGACCCACCTTGCCGCGCTGCTGAAGCTCCCGCAACGCGGGCAGGGTCTCCTCGATGACGGTATCGAGTGGCACGAACTCGATATCGTGGCATTGGATCAGATCGATATGATCGATCCCCAGGCGCCCGAGACTCTCATCCACAGACTCGATCACCCGCCCGCGAGAGAAGTCAAAATCACGGGCTCCGTAGCGCCCGACCTTGGTCGCGAGGTAATAGCTCCCCCTCTCGACCCCCCGCAGGGCCTTCCCAAGCACGGTCTCCGCCCTTGTCTGGCCGTAATAGGGAGCCACGTCGATAAAGTTGATGCCCTCATCCAACGCCACGTGAACGGTTCGAATACCCTCGTCCTCATCAATATCCCGGAAGACCCCTCCGAGAGAGGAGGCTCCGAAGCTGAGAGCGGAAACCTGCAGGCCGGTGCGGCCAAGCTGTCTGTACTTCATGGGCAGAACAAAGAATAGTAGACTTCTGCTTGAAAAAAAACACCCGGGACCCTCTTAATGTGCCGCGGCAGCGCGGAGGCGCTGTTTTTCACCAGCGGCAACGGCCGGAGCTGAGAACAGATGAAAATCACCTGGTTCGGACACGCGGCCTTCTCCATCGAGGGAGTCAATTCCTCCGGTGAGGCAGTCAAGATCATCCTCGATCCCTACAACTACCCCGCCTGCGGCGGCTATCTTCCCATCGATGAAGAGGCCGACATCGTATCGATCAGCCATCACAATGAGCGCTACCACTCAGACCTCTCGTCGATTCGCGGCGACTACGAATTGATCGACGCCCTGGAGCTTGTCGGCGACTCACGCACCTGCCGCGGCGTTGAATTCGCCGCCTTCGAGGTATATGAAACCGAGGACGGCGAGGGCCCCAACTCCCTGGTTAAATTTGAGCTCGAGGAGGTCACCGTAGCGCACCAGGGAGACCTCGGGCATCCCCTCGAAGGTGATGCGCTCGAGTTCCTGCGGGATATCGACGTTCTGCTCGCCCTCGCCGGGGGTCCCCCCACCATCAAGGTGGATGATCTCGCCGACCTGGTGGCGAAAATCCGCCCTCCCCTGGTCCTGCCGATGCACTACAAGACCCCGAAGGTCAACCTCGACCTCCAGCCGGTCGAGGACTTCCTGGCGACCTGTACCGGCTACCCGGTCGAGACCCCCGGCTGTCCGGAGCTCACCGTCAGCCGCGACACCCTGCCGGCGGAGACGACCATCATCGTCCTCGACCACGCCCGCTGAGAGCCCTGGAGATACCGCCGCCTCAGTCCTCGAAGCCGAAGCTGCTCCGCAGCGCCGCCGCCATCCTGGTCACGGACACCCCGGCATCATCGAGCCGGCCGAGATAGATACAGAAGCCGTGGATCATCCCCTCGTAGCGATCGAGCTCGACCGGGACACCGGCCTCGATCAGCTTCGCCGCGTAGGCATCCCCCTCATCGCGAAGAGGATCGAATCCGGCCGTGATAACGTAAGCGGGAGGCAGCCCGGCAAGGCTCTCGGCGCGAATCGGCGAGGCCTTCGCTTCGGCGCCATCCTCCTCCCGGGCGAGGTAATGACCCCAGAACCAGCGCATGCCCTCGCGGGTCAGACCGTAGCCCGCCGCGTTCTCGAGGTAGCTCGGAGTGTCGAGACAATAGTCCGTGACCGGGTAGATCAGGAGCTGGAGGCGGATCGCCGGCAGGCCGGCATCCTTCGCCATCAACGCCACCACCGCGGCCAGGTTGCCCCCGGCGCTGTCGCCGCCGATGGCGATCCTCTGCGCATCGACACCCTTGTCTTCCGAGTTCTCCGCCAGCCACCTGGTGAACCCGTAGCAATCATCCGCCGCGGCGGGATACCTGTACTCGGGAGCCAGGCGGTAGTCCACGCTGAAGACCACGCACCCGGCCGCGTTGGCCAGCGCCCTGCAGACTCCCTCGTGAGTATCGAGATCGCCGAGAACCCATCCACCGCCGTGGAAATACACCAGCGCCGGCAGGACCGGGCTGTCATCAGGCCTGTATTCCCTGTAGGCGATAGCGGGCAGCCCGCCCGGAAGCTCTTCGGCGGGAACGAGTCCATCCCGCACGAACGCGATATCCCCGGTTTCAGAAAACTCGGAAATCCGGCTGGCGAGGTTCTCGCGAGCCTGCTGCGGCGTACACTCCTCAAGCGCCGGGAAGCCCAGCGCCGCGAGCTCACCCAGAAGCTCTTCTACCTGCGGGTCCAGCGGCATATCTTTCTCCCTGAACAAGGGCCTGGAACGAAGAGGTGACTTCTACCCGTTTCAACCTCGGCTCTTCTGCGCCTCGAGAGATTCCAGGAGCCGTGAAAGCAGCTCTCCCGACTCGCTGGAGACGTCCAGGCGAGAGAGCTCCTCCTGGATGTCTTTGAGGCGCTCAATCAGCCTGCCAAGGTCCGGCGGACCCTCGGGCTGGAGCCTGTCGACCGGAAGCTCCATGACGCCGGGACCCTCATCCCCGGCGGCGAGCATATTGTCCACCTCACGCTTGAAGGTAACCCGGCCGATTCCCTCCTCGAATACCTTCGATTCGAGATCCCGGAATTCTCCCTCGCGCCCCTCGAACTTTTCCTCGGCCAGTCTCAGGTTGTTCACCACCTGGTAGGAAGGAACAACGACCTCTTCTCCCCGCTCGATCCGTCCGGAAACGTCATGAACCATGTCCGGACGCTTGCTGGCGGTATAGTCCATGGCCTTGAGCATTCTCCGGGCCACATATTTGTTGAGCTTGAGAACGCCAAAGGCGTAATCCTCGAAATTCTCACAGGAGGGTGTCGCGTAACGCCAGAGCTCGTCATCGCGAATCCGCTTCAGATTGAGCGCCACTCGCAGCCAGCTGGCCTTCATGGCTTTGACCGCGCGGGCTGTATCGACGAGGAACGCCCTCACGGCGGGCTCGTTCACCTGCTCATGCCCCTGCTCTACAGTACCACTCGTCACCATGATTCTCTCACCAACGCCACGGCATTCACGACCCGGAAGGTCCTCGTTGACCAGGACCGAGGACGCATCGTGACCCAGAGAGGCCCGGAGGTCAAGGGGCTGTGACGGGAGAAATCCGGTGGACTCGATCCTACTTGAAAATCAGGGGGATGGCCCTGATGGACCGCGCATCCAGGATGATGACGCGCTCGGAGTCGAAGCTCGCCTTGGCGGCGTCACTTCTGCTCTTGGTCTTCGGACGGGTATCTGAGGAGGCGCCCAGCACATGGATGTACCGCGCCTTCTTGATAAATTTGGGTTCCACCTTCGTGCGAACGATGATCGGCGCCTTGCGGTCGATGGTAACCCGGTAGGTATTGCCCTTGTAGCTGACCGAGAGCCCGGAATTGCTGGATTCCACTGTCGCATCCAACCACTTCAGATGCTTGTCTTTCTTATCCTCATAGCTCTCGTTCACCTCGACACCCGTTCCGAGGATGACAAGCTGCGCGTTCTGAATCTGGCGATCGGTCCCGGTTCTCCCCTGCCCGACATTCCCCCCCCCTCCACCGGGTGGACCTCCGCGAACCTCCTGTTCGACAGCGCGGGCAAACATGCGAACCTTCGCTCCCTTCTTGAGATCCTGGATTCTTACGACCCGGTCGAGATAGAGGGTCGTCTTCTCAGAGATCTGGACAAAAGCCTTGGCGGACTTCTTCCTGCCACGCTCATCCTTGAAGAAGTAGGAAAAATCGTAGAACGACTCGGAGCCGGATACGTTCTTGCCGAGCTTGCCCCAACCGTTGAGATTCCTATCGGCCTCTCCCTCATCTTTCTGAGCGAAGAGGTCCGGGGCACCAGCGAAGGTGAAAAGAAAGGCCAGGACAAGACCTCCGGCGGGAAAGCGGCTCGCGTTCTTCATTGGGTGAACCTCGTAAATCTGCAGCAACAGGTTGGAGAAGGCTTCAGACTCTCATTCCTCGATACCTGAGAGTAGTCCCGGCGCCCGGACAAGTCAATCGAGATGAGTGCAGACCGACAACGGAGGCGAAGTTCCGAAAAAACTGCCGGTAAGGCGGGGTCAGGGGCAGACGGGTTCCGATTCGCAATCAAGCTCATCCTCGGTAGGATCAACCCCGCATTCGAGGAAGGGAGCCGGGAGAGGGGCTCCACCGCGGAAGAGATAACCGAGCGAGTTGACCGCATCGGTGATATTGAGCTCCCCGCTATCATCCGCGTCCCCCGTATCGAGACAACCCGGGGCCTCACCTTCGGCGAAAAGAAAGATCAGGAGGTTGATCGGATCGGTGATGCTCAGGCTCCCGTCGAGATCCACATCTCCTCGCTGGAAGAGAATGGGCAGCGGATCCGTAAAGAGCTCCAGCGAATAGGCGGCTACATCGGAACGGCCGATCTCTTCAAAGTCGCTGTCAAGATACCTCCCAAGGGGTTCCTGGAGCACGGCCCCCTGGCTGTTGAGCTGCGGAGCCACGAGCTCGAAGACCGCCACGGCGCGGTCAAAACCCTCGACCTCCACAGGCGGATCGAGTACGACCCAATGCCGGACAAAGGTATTGTGCCGGGAGGCTGAATAGACCAGCTTCCAATAGGAGGTGACCCGCTTTCTCTGGCCACGAATGTTCAGATCCGCGCTTCGCAGACGGATAGGACCAAACTCATCATTCTCGCTGGGCGGACGGTATTTCTCGAGAATGGAGACGGTCGTTCCATCCTCGAGCTGTGAACTGACCTCCCAGATATCGAGGCTATCGTACCGGCAGGAAGAATAATCGATGAAACGGCGGAGGTCCGGATCGGCTACCGAGGTGATCTCTCCCTGCAAGGTCATGGTGTCTTCAACATAGAGCTCGTTGAAGACGAGGACCTCGCGCACGGCATCGGGACCCCGGGCGGTAAAGGGCTCGAGCAGGAACAGGCGAAGCTTCAGACGAAGCTCATCATCGATGGCGAATACCTGGTCAAAGAGGAACCTGTGGCGGGTCGTCCCATTGGTGTTCTCGATACGGCTGGCACGAAGCATGCCGGGTCCAACAGGCTGCAGCAACCTTCCTTCAGGACCGAAGCGGACCTCATCTATCAGCTCCATCGGCGTGATAAGAGACGAGCTCGGCAGGATATGCTCACCCTGGCGCAAGCGGACCTTGCTCTTGAGCTCCAGGACCTGCAGCGCCCCTCTCTGGATGCTGGAGTTTCCGAAGCCGACGCAGGCACCTGTATTGGCGGCGATCTGCAGGCTGAAGGACGGCGAGGGCGGCAGCTGCGCGTTGCGCAGGAAGGGCCTGACCTGCTTGACGGCCAGGTCGCCATTGGATTCGATCTTGTACTCGATATCGAAAACGACCTCGGAAGCATCGTGCTCACCGAGATCGATCGGTAGCTCGCTCTCGATGTGCCAGATCAGGTTGCCGAGCTCCCTGAGTTCCGCTTCGCTCAGCACATTCTGTCCATCCGGCAGCAGGGAAGAGCTGCTGGCCCGGTTGATCTCGAGCACCTGCCCCTGGTCCACGACGAGAAGATCCCGCGCCGCCAGCACCCCGGGCTCGGGACTCACGACGCTGGAATCGCCGACCTGAGAGGTGACGAGATAGCGATCATCGAGCGGGTTGGACGGATTGCCGGTGAAGATCACGCCGTTGGCACGCTCATCGGCATAGGCCCGGCTGACAAGGATGCCCATCGCGACATCCTGCTGGGGGATCCCGAAGTATTCCCTCTCTTCGAAGGCCCTGAAGTTCCACACGCTCTGCCAGACCTTCCGCAGGGCACGGGCGACTCCACGTTCGTTGTCGTTCTCCGGATCGCAACGCGAGGGACCGTCATTGTCATTATCGAGATCATCAGCAGCGCAGGCCGATGTCGAATCGTAGAGCCCGGCGCCGTTGAACTCCAGCGCGTCCTCCACGTTCGAGGAAGACCTGAAGCGGACCCTGTCGGCCGTCTCGCCGAAGACCTCGCCAATCCGTTCCGCCACGCTGCGAACGAGCTCGGCATCGACCGTCGAGTTGTCGTCCATATGATCACGGAGCCGATCGAGCATCTCGAACCGGTATTCCGAATCACTCCTGAACCTGTCGGTTCCGAGGAGCTCCTCGATATATTCCTCGTAGGTAACGATCCGCAGCGGCTCGACGGCGGAGAACAGCCTGTTGTTGCGCGTGAACTCCAGGTAATAGCGGGTCGGCACCACGAAGCCGACCTCATGGTATTGCTCAAACTCACCTGTCATGAGGCTCTGAAGCCGCGCCATGTTGACGCCCTTGCCTCCGTAGCGCCCCACCAGGGCCGCGGCATCGGCGGTGAAATCGAACTCGCTCAGCCGGGTCAGCGCTCCGAACTCCGCATCGGGAGCCGGCGGGGCGCCAAGCCGGATCTGGTTGGCCTCCCAGAACTTCTCCGCCTCCTGGAAGCTCGCGGGACGAACGTCATACTCGCTGCCGGAGACCTCCAGTCTCACCAGAATCCCATCCAGTGGAGTGAAAGCCGACACCGCGCCTTCGACGAAGGCGTTCGGCGAGCCACGCCGGGCTGTTCGGATCGCGAGGTGGCTCAGAGGGCCCTGGAGCATGCCCGTAATCACGCCGGCGACCACTCCCTCGATATCCCTGGGAGCGTGCGGAAGAATGAGAATATCCCGGAAGCTCAGACCGCCGTTGTCGTTCGCCTCCTCGAAGGCCTGCTCGGTGAGGACCCTGACCGTTCCGTAGCCGACAGCCTCAGTATAGGATTCGTAACTACCGGAGGAGCCCTCGACATCGAGGTAGATCGGAAAGCCGGGATCCTCCCAACCCACCGCGGCCTCGCGGGCGGCGATGGTGCCGGGCACGTAGGCGAGGACCTCGAGGCCGAAAACCGAGCGGAGAGTCTGGTAGATCTCCCGAACCTCCTCGATAGTAAGCATCTGCGAGGCGCTCTCGCTGATATCCGTGAATACGCTGAAGCCGTAGACCGGCCCTCTCGGTGATGCGATTCTGGTTACCGAGCCGATGTAGTACTGGCGGGTCTCGCGCAGGCCCACCAGGCGGTTGTATTCAACCGGTCCGAGCAGGGGAAAACGATCGGGGAATACCGCGGTGAGAAAATCCTGG
>Ga0310345_10004121_pt1 | contig 13378 bp, 9 predicted proteins | sample HC15DNA20500_MG_FD_204667 | JGI IMG/M metagenome (GOLD analysis project Ga0310345, IMG submission 204667) | Marine microbial communities from station ALOHA, North Pacific Subtropical Gyre - HC15-DNA-20-500_MG | ecosystem: Environmental > Aquatic > Marine > Oceanic | place: Pacific Ocean: North... | reverse complement strand
TGAACCTTCCAAGAGGTCCTCATCGACAATCAACTCCAACTCCTCGGCAGCTTCGACTCCCAATACCTTCAGTCTCTGTTCCAGGCGCTCCTCGAGCGTCGTGGAGTCTGTGTCCTCACCCTCAAGCTCACACTTCAAATGACGATAAAACTCCTCTTCTCTCAACGCCGAGATCGCATCCGGACGCCATCTCCCCTGGGCCCCCAACTGAGCCAGAGCACGTCTCAACGCCTTGCCGTGGAGAATCTCTTCGTCGCTTGAGATCTCTCTACCGGCGTGTCTCCACACAACCCGGGCCGAAAGTTCACCGTTCAACCAGCGTATCTTGTGGAGCTCCGGCTCGCCGAGACCACCGCTTCTCAACAGGGAAAAACGAACCGGCAAACCCCACCTGCCCTGCAGTTCCACCTTCAACCCCCGACGCAAAACCGGTTCCACTTGGAGCAGAAAACACGCCTCCACCTCGTCCGGGAGGTCCTCCCCTCGGGCCAACCGGCACTCGATCTCTCCGTTACCCCAGGCCCGCCTGTTCTCACGGGCCACGAAGAATCGTTGGGGCCAGTTCTCCACTAAGAACTGTTGCAACTCGCTGAGACCGGCCGCAGTCTCTTTCACCTGCAGCAAACTCTTGAGCTCCTCGGACACCCTCCGGCAGGCGGAAAGACTCTCCGGGTGCAGAGCGTGTCTCTTTGGGTTTCCCTGGGGAAGCAGAGCTAACGCCTGCCTCCACGGGTCCTCCCCCAGGTCGCACTTGCGAGCCTTCAAAACCTCCTCGGACTGGGTGTTTTTGAGAGGATTTCGGCGAGCGGTGGCCAGGGCGCAGAGCTCGCACAACCAGGCCTTTAGAGAGTTGGGAGCCATCACCAGAAGGCGAGCCCACTCCTGGTCCACAGGAAGTCGCTGAGCCTCCTTCCCCACCTCCGTCAACCGACCGCACTCGGTCAGCAATGAGTTCTTTCTCAGCCGTTCCTTAGCTCTCTCCCAGGCGAAAGCGGGTGGGGGATCTACCCACTCCGCGGGTGTATCCAGCCCGTTCGGCAAAGCAGAGAAAAAGAGCACTAATTCGTCGAGTTCCATACGACAGAGATCGGGGGGGCGAGTCTCCTCCAAACGAGCACTCTCACTCCACAAGCGAACTGCTCGACCGGGGCACATCCTGCCCGCCCGCCCGGCTCTCTGGTCGGCCGAGGACTGGGCCACCGGCACAGTGGCCAGAGCCACGTAACCCGATTGATGGATCTGTCTACGCTCCAGGCCACAATCCACAACCCCGGTGATTCCCGGAATAGTGAGGGAACTCTCGGCCACGTTGGTAGCCAGGACCACCTTCCGATTTTCTCCGCGAAACGCCTCGGCCTGCTCCTTCTGACTAAAGGTGCCGTGCAAAAGCACTACCGGCAGATCCTTGAGTTGAGATTCCACCTCCCGCATGGCGCTAAGACCCGGCAAAAAGGCCAGTACACTCCCCTCCCCCGAGGCTTTCCACAATTTTCTGATCCCTCGGGCGGTTCTGGGAGCCAGGTCGCGCTCCGTAGGTACCGTTAACTCCGTGCGCGAGTCGTCGTCGTACTCGATCTCCACCGGATAAGACCGACCCTCGGCTTGCAGCAAGGCGGCCTTGTAACGCTCGGCCAAACTCTCGGCGGTGAGGGTGGCGGACATAATAATGAGCTTCGGACCGTTGCTCCTGCCGGCCAGAACCGCCAACAGAGAATCGGTCTCCCAGCTTCGCTCGTGAAACTCATCGAAGATCACCACCTCGTACTCATGGAGACTACCGTCGACCAAAAATCGTCGGGCTACCCCCGGGGTCACGAAAAGTATTCTGGTCTTGGCGCTCCGGCGGCCTTCGAACCGCACCGAATAACCCACCTCGCGACCGACCTCTGAACCTCTCCCCTGAGCCACCCACTGGGCCAATGTTCGTGCGGCCACTCGTCTCGGTTCCAGGACCAAGATCTTCCCCTCACAAAGGTCGGCACACCAGGTGGGAACGCGGGTGGATTTGCCGCTACCGGTTGGAGCGGTCAATACCATTCTTCCACCTTGATCCATAGACTGGAACTGCTGAGCGAACGACTCTTTCTTACTGTCGATAGGTAGGCTGATCACGTCCTTGCCTTCTGGACCGGCTCTCGAAAATCTTGTCCGCAAAGCCGGGTGCCCCGATCTGAGTTCAAGTGTATCCAAGAGGAAGAATGGGGACACTAAGAAGTGTGAGAGAGGATAAATTGTGACGAAATCAACTTTGGAACCGACCCAAGCAAACGACTTTTATCATTTTGAGGAGATTCTGCCCCAGGAGCAGAGAGAACTCTTGGCCCGAGTACGGAACTTCATGAACGAACGGGTTAAACCGATCATCAATGAATACTGGATCAAGCAAGATTTTCCCCATCACTTGATTTCCGACATCGCCGAGTTGGAGATAGTGGGCTCCACCTACCTGGGTTTCGGATGCCCGGGATACGGGTGGTTGTTCGAAGGTTTTTTGAGTCTCGAAATTTCCAAGGTGGATTGCTCCATCGGTACCTTCTTCGGTGTACAGAACGGGCTAGCTATGGGCTCTATCTTTCTGTGCGGGTCGGAAGAGCAAAAGGAACATTGGCTGCCTAAACTCCGAACATTGGAAACGATCGGAGCCTTCGGCCTAACCGAACCGGATCACGGCTCCGACATCTCCAAGGGGTTGGCCACAACTGCCCGCCGCGACGGTGACCAGTGGGTTCTCAACGGGGAGAAACGGTGGATAGGAAACGCTACCTTCGCAGACCTCACTATCATTTGGGCCAGAGATGAAGATGACGGTCAGGTGAAGGGGTTTCTGGTGGAAAAGGGGACGCCCGGCTTCGAACCCCTGAAGATGCAGAACAAGATGGCCCTGCGCGTGGTGCAGAATGCCGATATCACTCTTACCGACTGCCGAGTGCCCGAATCGCATCGACTGAAGAAGGCCAACAGTTTCAAAGACACGGCCCGGGTCCTCCGAATGACGAGAGCCGGTGTGGCCTGGCAAGCCGTGGGCTGCATGGCGGGCGCCTATCAACTGACTCTCGACTACTGCAAGGAGCGAGAACAGTTCGGGCGGCCAATCGCCAAGTTTCAACTGGTGCAAGACCGGTTGGCTCAGATGCTCGCCAATCTAGTCTCTTCCCAATCGCTGGTGGTAAGACTCTCCCAACTCCAAGACCAGGGGCAGTTAACCGAGGAGCACGCTTCCCTTGCCAAAATGTTCTGCACTGTGAAGATGCGTGAGACGGTCGGTCTTGCCCGGGAGTTGCTGGGTGGGAACGGTATCCTTCTCGACCATCATGTGGGTCGCTTTGTGGCCGACGCCGAGGCTATCTACAGCTATGAAGGAACGAGAGAAGTGAACGCATTGATCGTAGGTCGGGCGGTAACCGGACACGGAGCTTTCGTCTAAAAAAGAAGAAACCGGGGCCTGTTCATGGGGTCAGAGTTTACAGGCGCCCCGGTTGCTCTCGGTGAATTCTGACAGCTCTCTATGGAGAAATCGTCCACAAACGATGCAGAAAATGTGCATTTTTAGTAGTACCCGATGGTACCGTCGTTGTAGAAGTGTGCATTCCAGTCGGCGGTATGCACATCAACTTTCCCAGCTTCCACTTCCATTCTGGTGTGACCGCCTCCCTGGCTGTAAACGTCCAGGGAGTGAGCTTGATTCTGCTCCACGATGATCGTGCCGTAAGGAGTGGGCACGGTGGCGATGTTCTCCCCCTCGCACTCTCCACCGAGATTCAAGGCCTGCTCACAAACCGTCTTTCCGCGCCGGCTCCAGGCCGCGTCGGCGGAACCGAGCACCTGCCCATGCTCGGCTGAATCGGGGTGCACCACCTGATTCTCTATTCCGGTGTAAAGATGCACCTCACCGCTGCTGTGTCTGATCATTTCCACCGGGGCACCCGGGTGCTCTTCCAAACCGTTAAAAATCTGCTCAACTTCGCAAGGCGCCTGCACACAGAGTGCTTGAGCGGCGGCCGGACCGGACGTTCCCGCCGCCAACGATAGGGCGGCCATACCACCCAGGAGCAACGCTTTGCCCAAACCGGAACTCTTCTCCGAAGAGCGGGCCTTAGCACTGAGGGACACGATATCGTTGCTCTTCTCTAGGTTGTGGGCCCCCTCGCCGGCGAGGGTAGGCGCAGAACGCTTTCTGAGAGGGTGACCCACGCCTCCCACACGACTCCGAAAATTGGCTTTGGTTCCGATATCCATACGATAGCTTACCTCTCCATAAAATAGTAGCGGGCTATCGTGAAAAAGACGTTAAAGACGGAAGTTTTAAATGGAAGCTTCCAGGAGTTGGCGGATCTGCTCCGCGGTGGGCCCTTCTAATCCCTGAGCCGTATCGTAGGGGGTGATCCCTTCGGTGGAGGGAGATTTCGGATCAGCACCGGCCTTGAGAAGCGCCTCTACCAGTCGCACATCCACCAGCATCGCCAGCTCCAGGGGAGCTATGTCTCCGGTGCGCAGATTGGGGTCGGCACCCTGGTCCAAGAGATATCGCACGCAGGCAAGCTTAGCCTCCGGTACCCCGGCCTCTCCACGAGAGGTGAGGGCTGCGGAAAGAGCCGTATCGCCCCCCGGGTCGAGGCGATCGAGCACCGACTTGTCCTGGCTCAACAGCTGGCGCAAGGCGTGGATATCGTGGCGGCGTGCCGCCTGAACAAACTCTTCGGAAGAGACCAACTCCTGAGCGCTCGCGGGCCCTGCCAAGAAGAGAGCGAGTATCGTAAAAAAGAAAATATGCTTCATGTTATCTGACCTGTAATCCCATCCAATTCCAGAATACCTGTTCGGTCACCTCGGAAACTCCAAGAGCCCGGGCCTCCTTCAACTTCTCGGAATCGACCTCTAAATCGCTAACCACCAGAAAATCGAGTTCGTCGCCTACGCTGTCCTCCACCGACATCCCGGCCTCACCGGCCAGTTCTTCGATCATCTTTCTAGTAACCCGCTCCCCGTTTAAGACTCCCCTTGGAGTGCCGGTAAAGCTCACAGCCTTGCCTTTCAAGTCTCTCGGATACAGGGCAAGTGCGGCCCCTTTCGGCTGGAGAACCAGCTCTTCTACCTGCAGCGCTTTGGCCACAGCCTCCAGATGTTCGGCCTCCATCTCTGTGTAGTATCCGTCTTTGTAAGCCACTTCCAATAGACCGTCGAGATACGCTTGGTGGGCCTTGTCCGTGTCCTCTTTACTCATCCCTAACTCCGAAGCCAGCAGAAACAGAGAAAGAGCCTCCTTGGGCTCCAGTACGGAATCGGCGAAGACGTCATCCAGGAGTTCGAAGTAGGGTTCGAAGGTGACCGATTCGGTGTTTCGGGGCAAACGCGATGTGAGTCGTTCGAGTATGGGTTGATTGACCACCGGTCTTCTACCCACCGTATCTCTGCGAGTCACGGTAGGAACCTGCTCAACTCCACGCACATTGTCACGGGTGAACCGCCCATCTTCGGTGGGGAGCGTATCCAGAATCTGGCACAACACCAGGTGCACCGATTTCATCCGCTCCAGCGAGCGCTGTGGATCTTCTAGTTCCACCCTGTAGAAGCGGCATAGGTCCTTTACTCTGCGGGGGGCTTGGGGAGCGTGGCGACTGAAATGCTTGCTCAAGCATAACCGCTGGGGGTTGGGAAGGGCCCTGGAGACATCGGCATACTCGTAGCCCAACATCCGCCACTCGAAGCCGATATTGAAAGCCAAGAGATAGTCGCAGCGGGAGAGGTAATCGTCGACCACAGGCAAGATCTGCTGGAAAGTGGGAGCTTTCTCCACCATAGGGTCCCCTACCCCGTGAAAGCTGGTATTCGGGATGGATACTTTCGGGTTCAAGAGAGTTTCGAATTGACGAATACGACTACCCGCCTCGTCGAACTGAAGGAGTCCGATCTCCACTAAACGGTCCGACGTCCCGATTCCGGTCGTCTCTAAATCCAGCAGTGTGTATAGCAAGTCTTCACCTCAACCGAGGAACCTTTCCAGGGTCTGTTGTGTTAACTCCTTTATGAACAATGAAAATTCCCACGTGGTCCTCGATCTCACCCATAATCAATCTTCTCAGGGGGCCGCCCAGCAGATGGTGACCAGATTGTTGGGCGAGGCCAGAATCTCGGAAATATTGGATTCCCTGGGCGAGGCCTCGTCGGTGGAGATTCGATTTAAGCACTAGCCAAGGAGGCTATCTTGCTCAGGAGAATGGTCGACCTATGAGTAGGTCACTGAAGATCCTGGTAGCGGACACCACCGACCCTTTCTTTAACCTGGCTACCGAAGATTGGATCTTTCGTGATATGGATCCGAACACGAAGGTTCTATTCCTGTGGCGCAACGACAAGAGTGTGATCGTTGGCCGGGGTCAGAATGTATGGACCGAGTGCCGCCTGGAAGAGTTGGAGAAAGACGGCGTCCATCTCGTTCGTCGTCAGAGTGGAGGGGGCGCTGTCTACCAAGATCTGGGGAACACCTGTTTTACTTTTATGAGCGGCAAGGAGCCGAACCGAACCACCAAGGACCTCTACCGAGAAAACAATCTGATCTTGCTGGGCGCCCTGAGAAGGGCTGGAGTTACTGCGGACTCGTCGGGTCGAAACGATCTGGTGGTGGAGGACAAGGCCGGTCCCGTGAAAATTTCAGGCAGTGCCTTCAAGGAGAGTCGCGACAGGTGTTTTCATCACGGCACCATGCTCATGGACGTGGACCTCGGTCGCCTGGCTCGCTACCTAACACCGGACAGCAAGAAGTTGGAGAGCAAAGGGATCAGGTCGGTCAAATCCCGAGTTAAGAATCTGAGTGAACTTGTACCCGGTTTCGACCACCAGCAGTTTTGCGCTCATCTGACGGAGGGTTTTCAGGAATTTCACGATGCCGAGGCCGAGATACAACACCTCGAGTTGGACTCGCTCCGCACCATCCCTCAAATCTCTGAATACTACGAAACGCTCCGCTCTTGGGATTGGGTGTACGGTAAGAACCCTCAGTTCCAGCACACCATGAAGGAACGGTTCTCTTGGGGTGGGTGCGAACTGCACCTGGATACGGCTAAAGGAAAAATTCGGGAATCAAAACTGTTTACCGATAGCCTACACCCTGAGCTTCTCCTCTCTTCGGAGCGTTACCTGAAAGGAAAGCCCTACTCTGTTTCCGGAATCCGGGAAGCTCTCTCCGAGCACCGGGCGGCTCACCCCGACCAGGGAGAGCAGCTGGGGTCCTTCTACCGGTGGATCGAGGCGACCCTATGAAAATTGGAGTCACCGGCGGCACCGGTTTCGTGGGGTCTCATCTTACCAACTACCTGGTGGAGTTGGGCCATGAGGTGGTGGTTATCTCCCGAGGCAAGACCAAGATTCCCAAAGCGTGGGAAGAGACACCGGCTATTTCCGTGGCCACGGTGCCCCTGGCTCAAACAGTGGAATTGGTCAAGGCGGTTCGTGATTGTGATGCGGTTTGTCACTGCGTGGGTATCCGCCAATCGAAAAAGGACCAAACCTTCGAAGCGGTTCACACGGAGGGCACGAGGAGCCTACTTTCGGCACTTCGGCAGCAAGGGGTGGCCCGGCTTATTCACGTGAGTTTCTTGACTGCTCGAAAATATCTGGACTCCCCTTACCATCACACCAAATGGCTGGCCGAAGAACTGGTGACCACCGGGGGTGTGGATTACACCATCCTGAAGCCGGGCATTCTCTACGGAGAGGGAGACGGCTTTCTCACCAATCTCAAGCGAACCTTGGAAAACTTCCCTTTCTTCGCTCTTCCCGGTAACGAGCCCAAGCCGTTGGCCCCGGTCCATATCGATGATTTCTGCAGAGTAGTGGTAGGCTGCCTGGAGGATTCTTCTACCGTCAACCAGACCTACTCCGTGTTAGGGCCGGAGGTGCTGACCTTGAGTGAGGTGGTGGACCGATTCGCCGACCGGATCGGAATCATCCCTCAGAAGATACCCGTACCGCTCTTTATCAACAGGTTGGCGGCACAGATTATGGAAGCTGTCATGGAGGACCCCTTGATCACCACTGCCCAACTCACCATGCTTGGGGAAGACCTCAGTCAAGGATTGGAGAGCAGTTCCGAACTCCCCGAGGAACTCCGACCCAAGACCCGATTCTTAGAGGGATCCGACTAATCTGGCGAGTCCGACACAATCTGTTAATAATTCGGCCAGATGCTAGAGGATAGTGTAAGAGAGATCATTGCCAGCAAATCGAGGTTATTTTGAATATTTTAGCAACTGGGGCCCCCGTGGTAGCCCCGAAGAAGCCAACGCCAGGGGCCGACGGCCCTAAGAAAGCGGTGAACAAACCCCTGAGCGACGCCGAGCGCCGGGAGAAGATGGCCCGCCTCCGCGAAAAGATCGCCCGCTTGAACCACGAAATTTATGAAATGGAGCAGCGGGAGTCTCGGATGGAGCAACGCATCGATCGGCTGTCCTACCGTATCCAAACCCTGGACGACCAGATCTACAATCTGGATGGGGAGATCTATTCTGTGGAGCTTGAGATCGCTCGCCTGGAGGGCAAGCGTGCCGCCGCCAAGGAGAAGCGTCGCAACGCCAGAAACGCGGACGAGCGAGCGCACTGGAACGATGTGGTGTGGAGGCTGAACGACCAGATCTACCGCAAAACGGACCAGAAGAATAACTTGAGAGCTCGGCGCTCGCGCCTGCAAGACGAGCGCTATGATAAGATCTCCGAAAAGCAGGACTTGGAGTGGCGTCTGAAGGACCTACGTCCGCGCCTGAGAGAGTGCCGCCGCCGGCGAGACGAAGCGGTTGAAGAGCTTCGACGGTTGGAAAACGGCTACTCCCTTCAGGACCGATAAAAAATTGCTTATGGTAAAGTGACCACTTGGTCATTACATTCTTTAGGAAAGCCTGATATGATTGTCCTATCGATAAAGACAGGTTTTCAGTCACCCTCGGGGGAGGGGGCCCGGCATACGCCGGGCTTGTTTTGCTTTCTAGAAAGGCACGACTTTGCTTTCCGTCGTTCTGGTTGATGATCATAAACTAATACAGGATGGACTGAAACGCACCCTCGAATCGTCTCAGCAGTTCCAGGTTGTAGGTCTGGGAAATACTGCCGAAGACGGTTTGTTTCGAGTGCAAGAGCACGAACCGGACCTGGCTATCTTTGACCTGGGTCTGCCGGATCACAGCGGTCTTTGGCTCATTCGTCGGGTAAAGAACATATACCCCGACCTTCCAGTACTGATCCTCTCGATGCACGACGATCTTCAGGTCGTTTCCGCCGCTCTGGACGCCGGAGCTACGGGGTATATCAGAAAGTCGGCTCCTGAAGAGCGATTTCTTGAAGCTGCTCGCACGGTTGCCGGTGGCGAACCGTATGTGGAGCCCGAGCTGGAGGAAGGTCTTCGAAAGAATCTGGAAACCGACTACTGGATCTCCAAGCGGTATCTGGAAAAACCCAATGACGATGTACCGGTGGGCGATGAAATCGAAGTGCTGAGACTGGTGGCGGCGGGAAAGAGCAACAGCCAGATCGCTCAAGAGATGGGCAAGTCGCTGAGTTCCGTCAAATCAAAACTTCGCTCACTTTTCAGAAAGCTGAAGGTTGAAACGAGAACAGAGGCAGTAGCCGCCGGAGTGCGCCAGGGGATCCTCAACGGAGATTTAGAGTCGCCGTAGGCAAGAAAATCTTAAATCGAGTACCGACTCCCTTACTTTCCACCGTGATATAGCCTCCGCTATCGGTCACCATCTCTTTCACGGTGGCCAGACCAACTCCGGTACCCGTGCCTTTCTTGGTGGTGAAGTGGAGCTCGAAGATGCGAGGCAACACGTCCGGGGAGATGCCGGGCCCGTCGTCGGCCACCGTGAGCATACCGTAGCACCCGGTAGGGACGGACATAGGCTGGGCCCTCATCTCCACCTCTACCCTACTCAGTTCGGTGGTAACCTGAACTCCGCCCAGAGTCCCCACCGCATCTCTAGCGTTCATAACCAGATTGAGGAGAACGCGGTCGAGCACCAACGGATCGACCCTCACCGGGGGAACCTCTCCAAGTTGAAACTCTAGCTCCACCAGCGGCCCACACAGGCTTCGTAGTAAGGGACGAGACTCCGATACTCGATCGTTTAAACAGATCAGTTGGGGTCCGAGAACTTCACCTCTACAGATCCCGCTCAAATGGTCCAAGAGCTGGTTGGATTTTCGACCCGCATAAAGAATCTCGTCCAGCTCCCTGGTCCGGGACCCGTCGTTCAAGGTAAGTAGTTCCGCACTGGCGTTCACGCTTAAGATCAGATTTCTCAGATCGTGAACCAAGCCGGCGGCCAGGCGTCCGGTGAGAGCGAGTCGTTCGCTCAGAAGGAGCTGTTCCCGAGCCTTGTAGAGCTGAGCCGCCTCTTGATTCAGTTGGTCGGTGGAGCGTTGAAGGTCGCGAGAGAGGACGGTGGAGAAGGCTGTACGGTCAGCCCTGTCCACCACGGCAGCGGTGACCGTGACCAGAAAGTCGATGAGACTCTCACCCTGTTCTTCCAGAGTCGTTCCTCTTTTTCGCACAAGCAGAAGCGTGGATTCTTCGAGTCCGGGGATGACCTTAGTTGTCCAACCCAACCGCGCGAACGGTGGACTCGGCGGTTCTCCGGAAAGGCCGCCGGTGAGGTCTATCACCTCCTGCTCTTCCAACCTGACCACGGCTCGTTCGGTCTCCTCGCCCAAGACGATCCGGCAACCCTCACACAGCTGGTGGAGAGCGGTGGAGACGGAAAGACAGTGACTTATCCGGGTTGCCGCCGTGAGGAGATTGTCGAGTTCAGTGACGCCATCCGCCTCCCCCGTTTCTTCGATTCCCAACAACCAAAAATATTCGCTCGCCTCAAGCTGCTCCGAGTCCCTTTCCGGTGCTCCCAGAATCCAACTAAAGTGCTTAAGAACCTGAGCAGAAAGGCGGCTTTCAAAAAGCATCTCCTTATCCCCAGCGAAAGCGCTGCTGCGAAGAAGTTGTTGTCGCGCCGCCTCGGGCCGTCCCTCCAACAGAGACAACAGACCTCGCTCCCGCAACGCGTGGGGCAAATTTGTGCGATACCGGTTGGCCTGTTTCAACGCCTGAGCGAGAACTTTTCGGACCCGCCGGAACGATCCCGTTCTCCGACCCGGAGGGACGGTTTGTAGTTCCAATCTGAGTGCCGTGGCCAGCCAACAAGGAATGAGGGCGGAGTAGAGATTACTCACTCCCTTTTCCCGATACCGTTTCTGAGCCTCCTCCAGCAACTTCACGGCCCGAGAGTAGTGTCTCTCCCGAATCTCCAGAACGGCCTCGGCACAAAGAAGTTCGCAAGCCCTCTGAACATCGGGACTAAAATGGGCTTTCTCCGAATCGATGAGCACTCGGGGCACCCTTCCGTGCCGGGCCCGGGCCCAGGTGTTCAGATTGTCACCCGCCGCTAGACGATCATTGATCTCCACCCCGACCATCTGGGTTCGACGAGCCAGCTCGGTGGCCGTATCCATCACCCCCATACGGTAATAGACAATAGCCAGGTGGTAACATACTCCGTTTTCCTCCCAGCGGTCACCGGTCTGCTTGAGCTTCTCGCGGGCTTCCAGAAGTACATCGCGAGCCTCCCGTAGGCGACAGGCACCCAACAGGGCGGCTCCGTAGAAATGCCCCACCACGCCTTCGCACCACTCATCTCCCACTCTTCTGGCCGTGCCCAAGGCCTCGGCTCCATACTCCACCGCCCGCGACCACCAGGGGATGGCACTCATAGCCATGGCGTGATTGGCCTGAGCACGGGCCAACTCCACACTGTCCCCGTATTTCACCGCTATATTAAGCTCCCGTAAATGGGCCCAAATTGATGCCACCGGCCCTTCCAAAAACCAACCGACATAAGCCAGACGGTTGTAGAGACCGGCCCGCAAAAGCTCTCTCTCCCGTATTCCTGAGGGAGATACCGGACCTCCCCCGGGGCCCATCACCAACCGGGCAGTCTCTCCACAGAAAGCTCCGTGGAGCCAAAACGGCAAGCGGTCGCCAAGATCTTGAAGAGCTTCCACGATCACCTCGCGGGCTGCTTCCAACTTGGCTTGCTTGAAGTAAACATCACCCAGAGAGTATTTGATTCGGGCTCCGATAAGGGGGTCGGTCACGCCCCCCAAAGCTTTTTTAAAGCACTCCTCACTCTGAGCGTACCGGCCCACCAGACGAAAGCTGTCCCCCAACTGGTGGTGAAGACGAGATACCGCCGCCCGGTCCTCCCCCACCCCGGCCAGAGCCGCCCGCAAGTAGTAGATCGCCGTTGCCAAGTCGTGATCTTCACGGGCCACTGCTGCTGCACGCACCGCAAACGGTAGGCCGAGGTCAGGGCGCCTGGCCATCTGGTAATGATAAGCCACTTGGAACGGGTCGGGTTCCTCCTCGGCGGCCCTTCGTTGAGCAACCTTCAAGTGGGTCTCTACCTGTTGGTCGGAGGAGAGACCACAGAGGCAAGCTTCTCGGAATCGGTCGTGAGTGAAACGGTAGCGCCGGTCCCCCACTTCCTCCAAGATCCCCTGGCCCAACGCCTCCTCCAGCGAGGCCTTCTCACCCAAACAGTGGTCGAGAAGTTCCACGCTGAATTCGTCGCCTAAGACGGCAGCCACGGCCAGTGACCGCCGGGTTTTCTCTTGGAGTGAAACGACCCTAGCTTGATAGAAACCTCCCTGTACCGCTCCGGCGCGGAGAAACTGCAATAGAAGAAACGGATTTCCATCCGCCCTGGTGATGACGCTCTCCACCAGTGTCTCACCCGCTGTAGGCTGGACAGAACGAATAAGTCGTTCGGCTTGTTGATGAGAGAGCGCGGGAAGAGTGATCTGCGGGCACTCGATAGTTCTCAGTGTTTCATCCCGGGGGACTTCCTCAGGTCGCAAACTGAGGACTAAGAGTGATTGACGGGGCTTGGCTCCCCAAAAACGAGCGAACTCGATGGTGAAGGGGTCGGCCCAGTGGATATCTTCCAGTACTAATACTGTGGGCCGCTCCTCTCCCAGAGCTTCCAGGAATCCGGCCAGCCATACCGTGGCGCTCCTCTGCAGGTGACTCCTTGAAGCGAGGGCTTGTTTGATAGAGGTTCGCAACCCCACGGTGCTCTGAAGGTGAAAGCGCAATCCCTCGTCCAGTTCCATCTCCTCTTCCACCTGGGCGAAGGCTCCCCGAAACATCTGAAAGGGAGAGGGAGCCACTTCTCTTGAGGCTTTCCCGAACAACACTCTCCCCTCCACCTGCTTGGCCCACTCCCTTAAAAGGCGAGACTTTCCCCCTCCGGCGGGCGCTTCCAGTGTGACCGCGCCTCCCAGGCGGAGAGCTCGATTCAGGCGTTGCAAAGCGGTATCACGTCCCACCAGATCAGGTTCT
>Ga0310345_10004117_pt1 | contig 13380 bp, 9 predicted proteins | sample HC15DNA20500_MG_FD_204667 | JGI IMG/M metagenome (GOLD analysis project Ga0310345, IMG submission 204667) | Marine microbial communities from station ALOHA, North Pacific Subtropical Gyre - HC15-DNA-20-500_MG | ecosystem: Environmental > Aquatic > Marine > Oceanic | place: Pacific Ocean: North... | reverse complement strand
TGATGGCTATGTTGTTCACCAAGACTCTGTACAAAAGTATCTTGCATCTAAAACCACTAAGCAAGCTCAAAAAGCCATTTGGTTGGGAGCAATTGGTTCTGTTGTAACGTGGAATGTATTCATGCTTGTTGGAAGTCTACTATATTCTTATTACTCACTTCATCCTAACGAGTTACCAAGAGAGATTGCCGCTAGTGAGACTCAAGTATTTCCTTATTTTGTTGCCACCCACTTACCTAAAGGCGCCACTGGTTTTATCTTAGCAGGTATGTGTGCTGCTGCTATGTCAAGTCTTGATACCATGATTAATGGTATGGCTATGGTTACAGTTAGAGATCTTTTTCTTCATTTCAGGCCCCAAACATCCGATCAAATTCAACTAAAACTTGGAAGAATATTCTCATTTGGTTGGGGACTACTTGGAATTGCAGTAGGACTACTTCTGTTGATAGGTGTCGAACAAGCTCTGCAGTTCAGTTTTACCGTTTTTTCTATCTTAGGAGGAGGGCTCTTCGGAGTATTTCTCTTAGCTTTTTTTATTCCTAAAGCAACTACATTGGGGGTATATACAGGCTTAGGATTCGGTATTTTAATTTCAGTTTGGGCACTTCTTGACGAAATTTTCAGTAATATTGATCCTTCCCTTAAAATGGGTTTGTCCAACAAACTAATAGAACACCTAAGCTTTCCTTTCCATCCCTGGACCACAATATTCTTTTCGAATCTAGCTTCTTTTTCTGTAGGTTGGGCAGCTAGTATTCTCTTATCAAAAATGAGTAAGAAGCATACGGTAAAATTAACTTAAGGAAGGATCTAGTAATTTGAGGGTCATATCCTTTTTAAAGGCTTGAACTAGTCCTTTAAAAACTAAGGCATGACCTTTTTTATTAAAATGAACATCACCTTTTATAAAATACTCATCAAGTACAAAGTCCAGACCGTATTCTTTAATTTCCTTAAAAAAAAATTTGTTAATATCAATAAAATTTGAACAGTTCAATTTACAGAATTGTTTCCAAATAGTTATTCCCCGATGGTTTTCCACCCCATACTTTAATTGCGTTGTCCATGGATATACAGCCAGTGACAATCCAATCTTATTCTCTGTAAGAAGTGCTTCTAGTTTTGACATAGCATCGGTTGCTTGTAAGATAGCTCCTTCTACACCTTCAGGACCATATCCATCTAACTGTTGATCAAAGGTCCAACGTGACCTTTGATCAATAATCTCATTGAATTCTTTCTTAGTATAAGACTCCTTGCCAGTTCCTTTCCAAACCCTGTTAAGCTGATCTATCAAATGAAACGTAAAAGGAAAGATGTCCCCAAGATAATAAGGAAGATGCATGCTCATTCTGTAAAGAAAATTAGAATCAGCTTCTTTCTGAACCACCATATTATTTCTTATTTCGTATTCTTTACCTTCATCTTGAATATCTGAAATATCCGGAAAAACAACCAGATGGTCAAATGTAAACCCCTCTGACAACAAATATTCGACTTTTTTTAGATAAATACTTGGTGAATAACTGACTACTGCCAAATTTACCATTGTTAAGTCAGACCTAGATTTCTTAAACATCCCAAAAAAGCTTTCTTCATATTCCACTCCAATACCTTCAGTAAATGAATCTCCGATAAACCCAATATTAATGTGTTTATTGTTTAATTTGATGTTTTGTTCACCACAGGCCGACCTAAAACCATATTGATTAGTACAAAGCCTATAACTTTTTCTACCCCAAGTAGTCGTAACATCAATATTAGGTCTTAGGTCATGATTGTAATCTGGATGTGATGTACGGACTACAAAGCTTTCCCCAAAACTTTTAACTAATTGCTGTATTACAGATTCCCGGGACACGATGATGCCACTAGTCATAAAATAATCACTAGACACAAACATCACTCCAGCAATAAGTAAAATCTTTAATCCTCTTTGAACATTACTAATCAAGTTCATACCTATTTTTATAATCTTTTGCTAGGGATCCCGGCTGCTCTCCTTTTATGAGAAATGCAGATCCTATAACCAAAATGTCAAGATCTGTCCCCATAAAGCATCGGAAAGCATCAGTAGGTGTACATACTATTGGTTCACCTCTAACATTAAAAGAAGTGTTCACTAGAATAGGGCAACCTGTTAAACGTTTAAACTCATTAATTAGGGAATAGAATTTTGGATTGGTTTCTTTGTGCACAGTTTGAATTCTAGCTGAATAGTCAACATGGGTTACAGCTGGAATTTTTGATCGTCTAACACCCAGTCTCTCGATTCCAGACAAATGTTGCTCTTCATCAGTCAGCTTTCTACAAATACTTTTTGCAACATTAGCTACCATTAACATATAGGGACTGTCACAATCCATTTCAAACCAATGTGATACATCAGTTCGTAGCACAGCAGGAGCAAATGGTCGAAAACTTTCTCGGTACTTTATCTTGAGATTTAATGTTCTCTGTGTCGCCTCAGATCGTGGATCACAAAGAATGGAGCGATTACCAAGGGCTCTAGGACCAAACTCCATTCGCCCTTGAAACCAGCCAATCGCTTTATTTTCAGTAAGAGCCATAGCAGTTCGTTGGATAATCTCATCTTTCGAGAGACAATTGAATACAGCCCCCACTCTATTCAATTCCTCTTCAATTTGTTCATCAGAGAATTTAGGGCCAAGGTAAGCTCCTTGCATTGAGTCTGTACGTTCAACTACACGTGGCTTATCAAACTCTTGATGCCAGAGGGCTTGAGCAGCTCCCAGTGCCCCCCCAGCATCTCCTGCAGCAGGTTGAATCCAAATCTCCTTAAATGCTCCTTTTCTAAGAACCGCCCCGTTAGCAACACAGTTAAGAGAAACACCTCCAGCCATACAAAGATTGGGAATTTTATATTCTCTGGCTAAGTCTGTAGTCATTCTCATGACAACTTCTTCAATCACTGCCTGAATCGAAGCAGCAATGTCCATGTGGAACTGACTTAACTGATCTGACTCTGATTTGCGGACAGGTTGCCCAAAAAGATCGACAAATTTCTTGCTAATCATAGTCAAACCAGTTGCATAACTGAAAAATGATTGGTCTAGTCGAAAAGATCCATCATTTTTAAAATCAATAATTTTCTCAAGAATAAGATCCTTGTACTTCGCTTCTCCGTAGGGTGCTAATCCCATCACTTTATACTCACCACTGTTAACCTTAAAACCAAGATAGTAGGTAAAGGCCGAATATAAAAGACCCAAGGAATGAGGAAAATGTAATTCTTTAACAATTTTAAGTTTGTTACCTTTTCCAATAGAAACTGTACTAGTAGCCCACTCTCCAACACCATCTAAGGTAAGTACTACCGCCTCTTCAAAAGGAGAGGGATAGAAGGCGCTTGCAGCATGACTAAAGTGATGCTCAGCAAACATCAATTGTTCAGACTTAAAATTCTGGTATTTTTTTTTGAATTGTTTGAGGAGGTAATCCTTTAAAAATAACTTTTCCCGAAGCCAAATGGGCATTGCCATCCTAAATGATTGAAACCCCTTTGGTGCCAAAGCAATATATGTTTCAAGCAAACGATCGAACTTTAATAATGGTTTGTCATAAAAGGCAACATAGTCAATATCACCGATTGTCAGACCATCCTGATTCAACACATAGTCAATGGCATTTTCAGGAAGTCCCGGATCATGTTTTTTTCGAGAAAACCGTTCTTCCTGGCATGCTGCCTTAATATTACCGTCTACCAATAATACGGCTGCACTATCATGATAAAAAGCAGATATGCCAAGAATCTTCATAATCTTAAAATAGCGTATAGATAAATGGCGCTACAACCGACCCTTGGCTAAGAATAATCAGTGCCCCAAATAAACCAAGGACAATAAATACTGGGAGTAACCAGAATTTTTTTCGAACCTTCATAAAAGACCAGAGTTCTAAAATCAAAGACAACATAAACGCTCCAATTAATTAAAACTGTTTTTTCATAGATTGTAGTGGAATATCTCTTTCGATCCAATATGAACTAGCCTTTTTATTTATCCGTGTCTTTAGTAAATCCTTGCCAATAGCTTTCATAATAAATCCTAAAGGCACAAATGTTACAACATATACCAAACACATAATGATTGGAACCGTCACTGAACTTATAAAAATCCCAAAATGAAACCAATAGTAGTTGGGTTTTGCAAACAATGAGGGGCGGACCAACGTAATTAAAAGAAGTATTCCAGCAAAAAATAGACTCCACCATCTTACATCTTCCTTAGAAAATAATGGGTAGACTCCAATAATTACAAAAATAGCTGAAAACAGATGACCGAAGTTTTTGTTAGATCCTAGTTTTAAGATAATGAATAATTCCTTTCGTGGTGCACTTATCTTTGATCAGTTATTTATCTATAAGTATAGCTCTTAATGTTAATGACCTTATTTTATCAATGATCATTCAGTTTAAGAAAGCGTGAATTAAACACCACATAAACATGAGAATCATTGGGTATAGTTTGAAAATCCCAAAAAAGTTTTCTAATCCTTTAAAACTGAAATAGTACCTAATGGTTCTTAAGCTTCATTTATTAGATCGTTAATTACCCAATATGAGAATGTTATTGCTTTCAGAGAAGGTTTCTCCTGATGGTACACTATCTTTTGACTGTGAAATGGATTTGAGAATAATAGTCTCTATCCGAAAAGTCTTCTGAATTTTTAGTTTGAGGTATTCAACTGGTTATGTTGTTACGAAATTTTATTTATAGCCGAGAAAAAAAACTCCACAAACGGGACATTGAACAAAGATTAGTTAGACCTTTTGAATGGGGGACAGAGTTTTTAAACAACCGCCAAAACACTCGTAAGCCCTTGGAGTTTATTAAACATCATAATCAAACAGTTCTAGCAGATAGTAAATCTTATTTTGTACCACCACCCTGTCAGAATTCGGATTTTCACTTTGACGGTTTCTGGTTAAAATTCCCTAGTGCTGTTCAAACCCCATATCCAGAGAATAATATCGTTCATGCACGCTATTTCCCAAAAAGTGAAACAGCAGTCATAGTTTTACCTCAGTGGAATGGTGACGAACAAGCACATATTGGACTTTGTAAAGGTCTACAACGATTTGGTATTGGTGCTCTTCGACTTAGCCTCCCCTATCATGACCGGCGTCGGCCTAATGGTATCGAACGAGCAGATTACATGGTCAGCTCAAATATTGGACGCACTATCCAAGCCGTCCAGCAGGCAGTGCAAGATGTAAGTCGTTCTGCTGATTGGCTATTAAGTCAAGGTATTCGTCAAATTGGTCTGTTGGGTTCTAGTATAGGCTCATGCGTCAGCTGGATCGTTTTTGCTCACGATCAACGTTTTAGACTTGCAGCTTTTAATCATGTTTCAAGTTACTTTGGTGATGTGGTTTGGAGAGGCATAACTACATCTCACATTCGTAAAACTGTGGAACAAAATATGAGTCAAGAAGAGCTTCGTGAGGCATGGTTGACGCTAAGTCCAAGTGCTTATGTCTCAAAACTAAGAAATAATCGTAGACCTATGCTCATGCTATCAGCCCTTTATGATTTATCTTTTCCTCCAGATCTTTCACGTCAGATTTTTGATCAGGTTGATCGTGAGCAGATCAAAGTTCAGAAAGCCTTTCTACCTTGTGGACACTATACCGGAGGCAGACCACCTTTTAGTTACCTGACGGGCTATCATCTCATCAATTTTTTTCGTAAAGAAAGAAACGCTTTCCTCAGAAACCAGTTAGTAGACAATCAGTAGCTGTTCGATCCTGTCATGTTAAATAACCAAATGGCTATTTCTCTTCAATTTCAAGCCAAGATGTAAACAGAATTCTAAGCTAATATCGCTAGATAAAGTTTTAAATATTTTTCTAGAGAGTCCTTTCTTTTGTCGATCTATAGGTTTGTTGTCACCTTTGGAGTAATGACATCTGGCATTTTGTCGATAGGATAAACAGGTCGTGTGATTCGTCGAAATGGCAATAGACGCATATTAGTTGGAGTGGGGCCCGGAAGGTTAACTACAAAGAAAGCCTTCATAATGTCGGCATAGCCTTGTCTAAAATTCATCATATTTTTAACACAAACAAACTTAGCTTGTTCCACATGCATGCCCATTGAGTCATATTGCTCATGTGCCCATTCATAGGTTGGGTAGCTAGTTACAAGAAGCTGGATACTCTCAATTTTTAAAACTACGGAGGGACCCATAGAAACTTCTGTTCCTCCAAAAATTCCACCCTGATATCGAATTCGACCATCTGACCGATTCATAATTGTACCTTTAGTTTTCAGGGGCTGCCCCCAACGAGAATCAATCCGATGTCCAACCTCTATTTTAATTTTGGATCCAATAGAGTGTTCTCTACACATATGTACTGTTTCTGGATCAACCACCGTAGCTAAAGTTGATTCCATTATCTTGAGCTCTAAAAGACGCTTGACCAATGTAATTCCATCCCCTGCTGCTCCACCCCCGGTAGTATCGGCAGTATCTAAAAATAGGATCGGTCCACCTTCAATTTCTTGCCCAAGTCTAACTGCATTCTCTACTTCTAAAATCTTAACTTCATAGGATTCCCGATCATTCCAGTGTTGAGTAGCTAACTTTTTTACACATCGCTTTGCCGCTACTTTGTCGTTGTTGGTTATGACTACTGCACTGCAGCCCATCTCAGGAACATCAATATAAGAACCCACATTAAAAACCGAAGCAGAGAGAACCTTTAAATGAGTTTGTTCAATCTGATCTGCTTCTTTGCGTAGTTTAGCAAAGGGACCATTTCCCTCGGTTGAGGCATGAAAACTGGTGAGGAGTAGGGGTAACTGGGCCAGAGCAACAACAGGTTTAATTTGACCACGGACAGCCTGCATTAACAACTTGGCGGCTTTCTGACCAGTCTTAAAAGCATCACAATGAGGATAAGTACGGTAGCCTATAATGAGATTAGAAGCTTGAACCATATCTTGAGTTACATTTCCATGCAAATCAAGTGTAATTGCTAATGGTACCTCAGCTCCAATGACTTTTCGGATTGACTGCGCTAAATCACCCTCAGGATCATATTTACTTTGCACACACATTGAACCATGATTTGAGATAAGAAGTCCTTGAATGCTGGGGTTATGTTCTAGCCGATTAAGTATTTGATTTTTTAAATACTTATAACATCTATCAGATAAAGGATTGGCAGAATTAGCTCGTGCTGCAATTAATGGAACAACTTCGACCTCTTCATCCCTAAGGAGAACAGAAAGAAATCCCCCGATCTCTGTATCTGAACTACTCAAGCGTAAAAGATCTTTTCCCTCAAGGAGATAGCCTGTAGTACTGAAAAACTCAAGTTCTGAAAATCCCGGGACAAAATGGTTGGATTCGGATGAAATCTGGGCAATACCTATGCGAAAACTCATTTAGCCCATCCATAGGCCGCCATTTATCTCAATGACCTGGCCAGTTATAAAGGACGATGCATCACTCGAAAGAAAAACAACAGCCGAAGCACATTCCTCTGGCTGACCATTGCGTTTGAGAGGGGTTTGCTGAGCCAGACTTTCCAATCCTGCCTGAGTGCTAAGCCTATTATGAAGATCAGTCAAAATCACACCTGGTGCGATTGCATTTACTCGCACCGTAGGAGCCAATTCTCTAGCCATACTGCGAGTCAGACTTAAAATTGCCCCTTTAGCTGCCGCGTAAACGGAAACACCGCCAACACCACCATTATGAGCGGAAATGGAAGAGGTGTTGATCACTGCAGGAAGTCTTCCCTTTAGCAACAACGGGAGAGCATCCCGAGTTACATACAGGGTACTATGTAAATTAACTCGCAAAACTGTTTCAATCCAGTTATTGCTTGCCTGAAGCAAAGGCCTTCGATTCACCATATCACCTGCATTATTGACCAGAATATCTAGGTGCTCCCATTGTTCCTTTACACGGTCAATCAATTCTTTAGATCCATTAGCATCACTCAGGTCTGCCGGAACAGACCAACTCTGGCCCCCCATTTTAATAATTTCTTTCACAACCTCCTCAGCTTTTTCTTTCGACCGTTGATAATGTACTGCAACTGATGCACCACTCTGCGCCAAGGCTAATGCCACCGCCTTGCCAATACCTCGACTAGCACCGGTTACTAAGGCACTCTTCCCACAAAGTCCAAATTTTTGTTTCAAATATTCCGTCATTTTCCTGCTCCGTCAAGCCTATAGAATTTGATTGCGTTTCCTCCAAATATTGCTGCTTCAACTTTAGTACTTAGATGACATGGAACAGTTTTTTTTATTACTTCAATACTACTTTTATAATCGCTAGAAGTTAAACAAACTGGCCAGTCGCTACCAAACATCAATCGATCTTCACCAAAACACCTAAGAAGATGACTGACAAATGGTTGGACCTGTTTGGATATATCAATTAAGGGATTAGCATGAGGGAACATTCCAGACAGTTTGCAATAAAGTCCCGGGTATTTGGAAATCTCAGCAATATGGGTTTTCCAAGGCTGAAGGCAATTATCCTTAATGTTTGGTTTCGCTAAATGATCTATAACACCTAAAAGGTCTGGTATCTTTGTCAGCATCTCAATAACCGAAGGTAAATGCTGAGGCCAAACAATTAAATCTAAAGGGATCTTTTTTTTAGCAATCTCTTGTAAGCTTCTCAGAACTGACGGACGAACCAACCAGCGAATATCATCAATCAGTTCTACGGCCGGGCGAATTCCTACAAAGCCAGGATATTTGCAATATTGTTCTAATTGATCTGGAAAGTGTTCACTTTCCAGATCTAACCAACCAACAACACCAACAATGAAAAAGTTATCCTTAGCCAAGGCTAACAAAAAATCAGTTTCTTCTAACGTCGGTGAAGCTTGTACAGCAATGGTTTGATCAATATTATTTTCTCTCAGAAGAGGGTTTAAATTTTTTGGTAAATAGTCACGATACACTACGGGATTACTTTTATCCATCCAAGGATAATCAAAATGTTTGTGCAACCAAAAATGTTGGTGGCTATCAATTCGCATAGAGGAATCTATGTTTATTGTATATAGCTGTTAAGAGCGTCTCAAGAATAAGTCCTGTAAAACACAGCTAATTAGACACTAACTGATTTTAGAACCGTGTCTTTTTACAACCTTCAAAAGTGAAGTCATTCCCCGATTCAAAACTATTTTCTTGTAAATAGCTGACCCAAGCTTGCCCAATTCCTTGTTACGAAAACTTAACGTCGTGAATTACGTCCCCTTTTTGCATAGGCGCCAACATCCGGGTCATCATCAACCCAGAAATTACGACTCATTAGATATTTAGTCTCAACTTCAACATCAGTCAGACGAACTAATGTGGAAAGGGCTGGATCATGATGTGTTAGTGTAACTTCAAGAAAATTTTTCCCCTTTTTGAACCAGTGTTGTCGCTCTAATTTAAATACAAACCAATACCCACTAGCACGTTTACAGGGGGCATACATTTTGTACATTTCATTGATCCGTTTCAAAGAGGATTCAGGAAGGATTTTCCCGTTTAGCCGGAACTGTAACTGATCCCGTTCATTTACTCCAATGCGCAACCTTAGTAAGACTTCATCAACTAAATCCTCTTGATCCCAAAGCATTAAGTCATCAGCAATTGTGACATTGACTTTGACCGTCTGGTTCGGTTTCAGTTCAATTGGCAATGTGGGCTTTCCCTCGGAAGGGGCCTGTCTAGAGTCCCCTTTGGTAAACACACTATAAAACTTGCTCTTAGAGGCCATAATTTCGGGATGATTGACTTCCCGTAACTGAGCATAAAAGTCAGCCCGATAAGGCCAGTTAGCTCCAGCAAACCATTGCGTTAGATAAAGGCCATCAAGACCTTGTTGCCAGTAGTTTGAAGCTGCAGCTCTTATAATCTCGATAGTAGCACTTAATAATCGATCAGAGCTTACAATACTATTAAGAGCTCCAAAAACTCGGCAGTCAGACCCTTTGGCAATTTCAATCATTGGTCTAAAATCTGCCATCGAATCAACCCTAGCCCAATGTGTCTCTCCTACCAAAACATCAACGATTCCTTGTGAGATCCACTCTTGATAATCAAATCCTAATGAATAGCCAGTTTTTAGATTCGAAGGTACACGAAGCACTAGTTCACAATCCGGATTATTATTTTTTAGGATCTCATAAACTTTCTTAATCCATTGTGTCATTATTCCTCGGCCCGCTGTAACTTCCATAGGATGGAAAAATGCTACGGCACGACTAAGATAGTTTAGCTGTAGTTCAAATCCATCAATTGGGTAATTCTTAGCAACTTCTTCTATTAGTTTTAGTCGTTCATTCCTCACTTCTTCATGCTTAAAATCAAGATTTGTCTTACCGGGAAAATTAGGCAGGTCGCCCCTGGCCCCAATCTCTAGGTGTTTGTTCTGAAAGCGAAAATTTGAACTCCTAACATCTTCTTCAACTGTCGATCCTCGGTTTCCTTGATTGACCAATAAAGTGGGATAAAGCAGCATTCCCTTGGCATGGGCCCGTTCACAGGCTACACGTAAGGGATCAATTCCCTGGTCTATGGCACCCCTAACATTTTGATATGCACGATGAAATACTGCATGGCTCCATTTCTTTACTGGATCACCCCAAACTTCACCAACTTTAGTGTCATGAAAAACCGTTCGACCATCCCCAAGGCCAAGACATAGAGCCTCCACAGACGTTCCAACAAGTTCATCAACTGGAGCCTCAAACTGGCGTTTAGACATGGGAGGTTCATAATGATAGACCAAGTCATGACGGCTATCATTAAAGTACATAATCCTGGGTTTATTTTTTGCTGACTTCTTTTTCCACGTAGAACCCATAGAGGATATGATGTTACTTTTCGAACTTGCTAGAGTAGGAACTGCACCTAGCGCTACAGCACTTTTCACAAAATCTCGCCTGATCATGGAAATTCTCCTTTTTTATAGATTAAGGATTTTTTAGTTAAGAATATCTATTTATTCAAAGAATACCCTCATCTCGAGGTAAAGCTATGTCAACCCAAAATCGGTTTCTCATTCATCACTACTGCTGAATCATTTTTTGGTCAACCTTTAAATTATTTGTTACAGAAAATACACCACTAACACCACTGGCTTTAAGACCAGCTAGATTCTTATCCTGCGCACTATTAACCAATCCAATTAAAATAACGTTTCCATGTTTTACAATAATATGAATGGGGTAAACACCTAGAGGCTCTCGACTAAAATAGAGGTGCTTTTGCACATACTGGGAAAATATTTGCCATATCTCACCACCTAAACCGTAACCAGACAATTCTTGACTACGATAAATTGCATCAAAAATAGACATTCTAATTCTGTTGTCATTGGTGGAGATAGGAAGTAGTTCAATTTGATTATCAACTTTATTTATACCCTTAATATGGCTTATTTCACGTTCTGCAATTTTCTTTAAATTAGGTTGATAGACGTAGCCACCTAATGTAACTTCATCATCTTCAAATTGAAAGACTAGATGGTCAAACATACCGTAATAAGGTAATGTTTCTAGTGTTTTCCTGATGTTACTAGATATTGTTTCTTTACTCCTGTCTTGAGAAAAACTTTTACCCATACTCATTATCAATAACAAGAGTATCCCAACCCCTATAACTTTGATTTGTTCTATTCTCATCGATTATTGCTCCATTTAGTCTTTCCCCACGGCCGCCAACGCATAGCTTGAAGCGTATAACCCCTCCCAGTTGGTTGTCCATTTAATCCTAGTTTTCCGTCCCCTGCAACAGTAATGATAGTTCCATCGTTTCCAGCAACAGAACTACCATAACCATGTCCTTTCATCAGAATATACACTTCGGGTACCCAGCTTTTACCCATATCCCAGCTAATTCGGGCACGAACATCACCTCCTTCAGCATAAGGATAACGATTTTCATAGGTCGCTACTATCCCTCCCCCAGGAAGCAATGCCAAGGTAGCATGCGCCTGCCCAAAGACTCTGGTTAAGGGCCTGAAATTAAACCAGCTACGACCCCCATCAATAGAATCAGCTAGCTGAACGGTCTTACCTCCTAGGCGAGAATTAGGAATACCACGGATTGCTGCCAACACTTGTAATCCTCCCAAAGAAACTAGTCCCGTTTCAGCGGCGGTATCTGGCATTAAGGAGATTTTTGACCAAGTAAGACCTTGGTCTTTACTCTGAAAAAAAACTTGAGCAGATCGACCGAGAAGTTCTGATGATCCCTCCGGATCATAAGCGTCAAGCGCAACTAACAAGCTCCCGTCCCCTAATGCAACAATAGAATTACCATCACCAGTTAGAGCTTTATAAGGATGCGGCGGTACCAGCGGTTCACTACCTTCCCAATGTTTTCCTCCATCACTAGAACGTGAGATAACTAAAGAATAAAGTTTTTGTCTACCTGCTGAAACTGCTGGATTCGTTACCAATTTGGAAGTCAAAGGCGATAATCCACTAGCTTGGTGACAGACATAAATATAGAAATGATTTCCTCCAAAAGCCTGGGCTGAAACTGGCTCTTGTTGGGTATTAGGTAAGCCCTCTATGCGTCTGCCAATCCACGTTTTACCATCATCATTAGACCGATAAAGATACGTTCCAAATCCAGCATACAAAATCCCATTTCTTGTTCTAATTACCCTACCATCAAGCCTCCAAGTGGATTGTGGAACAGGAAGTCTCATTCGTCTTGCAGGCAGTGTTCCAATTTCCTTATATACTGTTTTAAAATTCCCCTTTGTACCTGCATTCATCCCTGGTCTTAGATAGGGTTCCGCTTCAGCAACAAGAACTGGGTAATCCAGTGAGGGATCGAATTGACTGTTGACCCATTTCCCCTGAGCAATCAATAGATTCGGAAAAAGAAGTACAGCTATAACGTGGAAGATGATTTTTTTCTAGCGAACATAGTTTGAGAGTCCTCTTCTATTAAACAGATTAACATCGAACACAAATAGACTAACAGAAATCTAGATATAGATTCAAAGTGAACAAAATAAACATAAGAAATTCCAAAAACATAATATTTTCTAATAGAAAGATGGAGCTTAAAGTCTTCAAGAAGGGAAATATCTATAAGGACTGTTCATTCTGACATCCAAAAGACTAGCATAGCCATTAGTACTATCCTTCCAATATCACTTGTTGGAGAACTTGTGTTGCATGTGCCAAGCTATAAAGTTTATTTTTTGGTATCATTAAATCGATGAAGATTAAAGATTGTGTTCTCCTCAAAACCTTCATCCTTTTGAACCTGGCCCGATCATGACAGATTCAAACAACTCTCTATCATTAAAAAATCCTAAAAACAAACTGCATCTGATTTTACTGTTTACTGGAGCAGTTCTTTTAGT